>ERZ1090878.884-NODE-889-length-15186-cov-7.300046_pt1 | contig 15186 bp, 12 predicted proteins | sample MGYA00478473_ERZ1090878 | MGnify/ENA primary metagenome ERZ1090878 (study PRJEB33644, sample SAMEA5815720) | chicken gut metagenome | biome: Chicken; feature: Gastrointestinal Tract; material: Caecum | place: Ireland | collected 2019-01-01 | study: A study of the... | reverse complement strand
CTATGACAATCACACAAAAAGAGCAATATCTGAAATCGGTTTTGCAAACGCTAAACGATAAGCGTTTGACGAAGCTCGATTGTGTTACCGAGGTTCGCTGGACGCCGTATGATTATAAGAAAGATCCCGCTCCAAACGAAAGCAGTGAAAACTGGGATACGTTTGCCCCCGACCAGACTTGGGGCGGCAGCGATTTGCATTTTTGCTTTGACTGCAATTTTGTAACACCGCAAGAAGCACAGGACAAATACCTTGTTTTGCAGCTTGATACTGGTGCTGATGATATTTGGAACACTGACAATCCGCAGATTTTTGTTTATGTGGATGGAACTTTGACCTGCACTATGGATATGAACCACCATCAGGTTTTGCTCTCTAAGCAGGCGCAGGCAGGCAAATGCTACAATATACGCTTTTACGCTTACAGCAATTACAGCTCACAAACCAATTTCTTTCATCTTTCCCCATATGTCGTAGACACAGTCATCCAAGATGCGTACTATGATTTCAAAGTTCCGTTTGAACTGGCACAGCTTTTGCCAGATGATGACGACCGGAAAATCCTGCTGTTTGACATTTTGCTGAACACAGCCATAAAAATGGATTTGCGGAATGGACAAGAGAATATCCACCAGTCAATACACGATGCCTGCAAATTTTTGCAAGATGAACTGGATCAGCACCGCTCACAACCTATTTGTGATGTTTACAGCATTGGCCACACACATATAGATGTTGCATGGAAATGGCCTCTTAGACAAACCCGCGAGAAAGCAAGCCGCAGCTTTTTGACCGTACTTTCTCTGATGAATGAATATCCAGAGTACATCTTTATGTCTAGTCAGCCTCAACTGTACCAATTTGTAAAAGAAGACCGTCCGGAATTATTTGAACAAATAAAAAAAAGAGTTGCCGAAGGTCGTTGGGAAACCGAAGGCGCCATGTGGTTAGAGGCGGACTGTAATCTTAGCTCAGGCGAAAGTCTGATTCGTCATATTTTACACGGCAAGCGATTTTTTGCAGATGAATTTGGCTGCTCGGAAAATGTAATTTTTTGGCTGCCTGATGTGTTTGGTTACAGTGCGGCTTTGCCTCAGATATTGAAAAAAAGCGGTATTAAATATTTCATGACCACAAAGCTGGGCTGGAACGACACCAACAAATTCCCCTATGATACATTTTGCTGGGAAGGCATTGACGGTTCCAGCGTGCTTTCTCACCTGATAACCACCAAAAATTATTTGCCATACCCACAGGAACTTACGAACCAAAATCACAGCACAACATACAACGGTTTGGAAAATGCTTCGCAGCTGATGGGCACATGGCAGCGCTACCAAAACAAAGATTTAAGCAAAAAGGTTCTGACCTGTTATGGTTATGGCGATGGCGGCGGCGGCACCACCCCTGAAATGATCGAGCAGGGAAAGCGTTTGCAAAAAGGTATTTTGAATTTCCCAAGGGCACGGTTCAGTACTGTTCGCAACTTCTTTGAAGATTTGGAAAACGAAATCGCACAAAAGGATGTACCCACTTGGTGTGGCGAACTATATCTGGAATACCATCGCGGAACCTATACCTCTATGGCGTTTGTAAAGCAAAAAAATCGAAGCTGTGAATTTTTGCTGCAATGCACCGAAACCATTGCATCGATTGCAAAGCTGCTGGCAAACGCCCAATACCCCGCAGAGCAACTGGATAAAGCATGGAAGTTATTGCTTTTAAATCAGTTCCACGATATTCTCCCCGGCAGTTCCATTGCAGATGTTTATCAAGATTGTGCCATTGACTATGCAAAGATTGAACATCTGTGCCAGACTGTGCAGGATTCCAGCTTTGCTGCGCTCTCCCCTGTTTGTCAGTTCACGCCAACCCAGCCCGAACAGGCAAACTGTGTGCTCCTTTTCAATCCTAACAGCTTCGTCAGTGACCTTACCTTTGCATTAGACGGTGTGGACTGGGAGCCTGTTGGAGCCAGTGTTTTGCAGCCCACATCCGATGGCAAACTGATGTGCATGGTGCCGCAGGTTCCGGCCAAGGGATTTGCAAAAGTTATGCTGAACAAAACACAGCGGGATGTTCCCGCCGTTTCTGACACGCAAGCCGAGCGCATTGCGATTGACACCGATTTTTACGAGGCGGAAGTGGCATCAGATGGCACATTGCTTCGCCTGTATGACAAGCAGCACAAACGCGAGCTATTTGCTCCCCAGCAACCCGGCAACTGTATGCGCATTTTCGATGACCGTCCTTATGAATTTGACGCTTGGAATATCGATGCAGGTTATTGCCTCAAATCCTTTGGAGTAAAGCCTGTACGCAATGCCCGTCTGCTGGAAAGCGGTTCCTATCGTCAGGTGATTGAAGTTTGCACAGCTTATCGTGATTCTACAATCTGTCAGAAAATCATTTTTTACAAAAACAAGCGCCGCATTGATTTTGACACAACGATAGATTGGCATGAGCATCAGCATCTGCTGAAGGTCGAATTCCCATTCCAAATTTTCGCTCGCAAAGTGGTTGCAGATATTCAGTTTGGCAATGTTGAACGCGCAACCCACCACAACACATCATGGGAACAGGCGCAGTTTGAAATGTGCGCTCATAAATGGGTTGATTGCTCTGAAAACGGCTATGGTGCCGCCCTGCTAAACGACTGCAAATATGGATATAGTGCACATGGCAGCACGGTATCCCTTACTCTGCTCAAATCCGGAATTTTCCCAGATCCCAATGCAGATATAGGACAACATCACTTCACTTATAGCCTATATCCACATACAGGAGATTTCCGTGAGGGACATGTCATCGAGCAAGCGTATCAACTGAACTGCAAGCCTGTCTGTGTGTTTGGCACATCAACTGATACACCTATCGATATGCCTTATCTATCCATATCCGATGCAAATATTATATGTGAAACGATAAAACTTGCTGAAAACGGCGAAGGATTGATTTTGCGTATGTATGAAGCATACGGTCGCCAGACCAGCGCTGTATGGAGCTATGGCAACACGGCACAGCGTGCATTTGAGTGCGACATGATGGAAAATAAAATGTGTGAACTGCCTCAAACACATGATGGCTTTAATGCAACATTTATGCCATATGAAATAAAAACCTTCCTTTTGGTTTAAGTGTGCATTGCTACATAGATAATAAGCAAAAATGCTCAAGCCTTTCAAAAAAAATCCACTTCATGTTGATTGCATCGGCGATGCGCTGCGCAATCAGCTCTTTCACTCAAAAAGCCCCAAACAAAAAGCAGCCAGGAACCCTCCCAAAGACGGGTTCCCGGCTGCTTATGTCATTTATAAGGTTTTTTCAAAGCCATAACAGCTCTTTTCAAAACCGATATGTTCGTAAAACTGGTGGGCTTCCACGCGGGGCAGGCCGGAGTCCAAAATGAGCGCCCGGCAGTCGCGCTCTCGCGCGAGCTGCTCAGCGTGGTACAGCAGCGCAGCGCCGTAACCTCGACCGCGAAAGGCAGGATCTACATACAAGCTGGACACATAACAAGTCGGCCCCTGCATCCAGAAGGTGTCGAAATAATCGCCATGGCACATGCCCCGGCAAATGCCCTGATCTTCTAGGAAGAAGAAAAAACTGTCCGGATTGGCAAGCACCCGCCGATAGACCGCTTCGGTCTGCGCCCGGTCGTAGGTGCGATAGGACCAGAGCTGCTTTATCCAAGCAAACGCGGTTTCAAAATCCGCTGGGGTTGCGTTTCTGTATTCCATGTTCCACGCCCCCTTACAGGGCTTTGCGATAGATGTCCGCAATCTGCTCCTGCGTAAAGACCACCGGATTATTGGTCACGCTGGCCGCCGAAACCTTCATGCAGTTTTCAGCCATCCACAGGATGTCCGCTTCGGTCAGTCCCAAATCTCCCAGCGTGCAGGTGAGATCGATCTTTTGCAGCAACGCCTGCACCTGTGCGGCGCAGTCGGCAGCATCCTGACCGCCCAGCAGTTTGGAAATCCGCGCGAACTTCTCAGGCGCGCCCGAATAAGAGGCTTGGATAATGGCCGGTGTCAACGCAGCCAGACCCTGACCGTGCACGATATCCTTCAGGCCGCTGGCCGGATGCTCCATGCCATGCGCCAGAGTGACACCCGCCGTATTGATGACCATGCCGCCGATGGTGGACGCAATCGTGACTTTCTCCCATGCCTCGGCGCTGGTGTCAGCCCCAGTGTAGAGGTTAACCAGATTTTCGGCAATAGCTTCGATGGCGTACAGGCTGAGCGCGTCGCTGAACGGCTGTGCAATCTTGGATGTATACGCTTCGATGCAATGACACAGAGCGTCGAATCCGACCGAAGCGAGCACCTTTTTAGGCATGGTCTGCATGCACTCAGGGTCCACAATGGACACCTTGGCGATAATAGCTGAGCAGCGCAGACTCTTTTTATCGCCGTTTTCCGGATTGGTGAGCACGGCGAAGCCGTTGCCCTCCGAGCCGGTGCCGCAGGTGGTCGGGATAAGGATAAGCGGCAGCGCGCGGTCGCTTTGCTTGCGGTTGAAGATATAATCGTTGATATCGCCGTCATTGCACGCCATAAAGGCAATGCCCTTGGCGCAGTCCATGATCGAGCCGCCGCCGATGGCAACCACCACATCGCAGCCCTGCTCGGTCGCCAAGCGCGCGCCCTCCTCCACGGTGGTGGTCAGCGGGTTTTGCGAAACCTGATCAAACAGCACCGAATCGACCCCAGCTTCGGCCAAGCTGTTCTTGACCCGGTCATACAGACCGGATTTCTTGGCGCTCGAGCGGCCGGTGACGATGAGCGCTTTCCTGCCATAGGGCGCCGTCAAGACGCCGGCCTCGGCGACACGGCCGCAGCCGAATACAATGTTAACCGGAAGATAATAGACAAATTTTTTCATAGCTGTTTCGCAGCCTCCTCATTTAATACGGTTGCAATTGCCGCTTCGATGGCGGCTTCAATTGCGTTATCGAGCGCCAGGTCGAGTTCACGGTCGGAAGCCTAATGTCGAGCAGTACGATGTTGTACGTTTGCGCATTTGTTTTTTGGAGCGCTTCCCAGCCGCTCGCGGCGGCATCAACGTGCAGGCCAAAACTCTCAAGCAGTTCCCGTTCCATGGTCAGGTTTATTTCATTATCATCCACTAGCAACACAGTCTTACCCGTTGGTATAGCGCGCGCATACATCCATTCCTGCGTGCACTTCTGCGCCTTGGCCGCGCGGAAATCCATGCGGAAAGAAAATTCTGCGCCGTGCCCCGGTTCACTTTCCAGTTCGAGCGCATATACGCCGTCGCTGGCCGCTTGCACAATGCGGCGCGCGATACCCAACCCCAATCCGGTGCCGCCATACCGGCGCGAGGTTCCTGCATTTGCCTGCTCAAACGGTTCAAAAATGCGCGACTGATCCTCCGGCTTGACACCAATTCCAGTATCTGTCACCACAAAGCTTAGCGTACAGCCGTTTTTGTCTTGCCGTTCGCATCGCGCAGACAGTGTGACACCCCCGTGCTCAGTAAATTTCACCGCATTGCCCGCCAGATTGATCAACACCTGACGCAGCCGCATCGGATCACCGCACACCTGCTCCGGCAAATTATCCGCTTGCAAGCGGAAATACAGCCCCTTTTGCGTTGCACTGTTTTCCAGCATATCCCGCACCTCGCACAGCAGCTCTGCCGGCGCAAACATGGTCTGCTCAAATGTCACCGCGCCCGCCTCGATCTTGGAAAAATCCAGAATGTTGCTGATGAGCCCCAGCAAGGTGTCCGCCGCCGCGTGCATACTACGGCAGTATCGGCGCTGCTGGTCGTCGATTGGCGTTTGCTCCAGCAGGTAGAGATATCCTGTCACCGTACCGAGTGGCGTGCGCAACTCGTGACTCATCTGCGCGAGAAACTCGCTTTTTGCCCAGCTGGCCTTATCCGCTTCGTCCCGTGCCTGCCGCATCACAGCCTCTGCCTGACGGCGATTTTCCAACTCCCGCTCGAGCGCGGCACGCAGACGGTTGAACATTCTGCCAAAGCGATACGGTTCAGCCGCGCCGCAGGGCGTAACGCGCACCAGCATGCCGTCTTGCGGCGTATCCGACAGCGCAGCAGTATAGTTAGTCAGCGGCAGAATATACAGTCGCGCGAGCAGCCATAGCAGTCCGGCAATCAGCAGCAGTGAAAAAGCCAGACAGCCGATTTGCAGCCGCGATGCCGCGATCCGTCCCGCGGTCGCCAACGCACCTTCGCGTGCCAACCGCTCGGCTGTGCGCTGCTGAAACTGCGTAATCGGTGTCATAATCTCGTTTTTGGCCCGCTCATACGCCGCATCGTATAGGAGGCTGCGTGCGGTTCGCTGAAAGTCGGCATCTGCTGTGTCCGACGGTTCGAGTGGAAAAGCCTGCACTCGTTCCAAATAGGCGCGCACCGTTTTGTCCGCATCTGCGGGCTGCCCTTGCGCAAGCAGCACCAGCTTCATTGCACGGATCTCCGTGTCAATCAACAGATCCGAGTTGCGCTTGGCCTGCGCGAGCAGCTCGGATTCCTCCTCCGGCAGCGCAAATCCCTCCAGCGTGTGAATGACTGTATCACGCCGCCGCGCAACACAGACCTCATCCCAATAGTTTTTCAGATGTTCGATCTCTCCTGTGATCGCATATTTACGCACTTCGTCTGTCAGATAATCCGATGCATCAGCAAGCTCCTGTCCTAATGCCGCCAGCGCCGCGCGTTCATCCTTAGCCTGCGCCTCCCTTTGTACGCAATCGTTCATATATCGGTTGCTGCCCAAAATGACGCACAGCACCACCAGAAACGACAAAAAAGAGAACACCAAAATGCCGCGGCTGTTCCAGCGGCGCACCGTGAGCCAAGCAGGCTTTCGCATGGTTTTCCCTCCTGTCCCCGCAAAACAAAAAGGCGAGGATGCTTTTGAAAAGCATCCTCGCCTTTTGCTATAACTATTTCATACCATACCACATAGGTACGCAAAAGTCAATGTTCCTTCGAATATACAATGTTTCTTCCAAAATGAATGTCAAAGTTATTTATTTCAAAATCAGAAACCGTAAAAAATTTTTTCTGTTCTTTCGAACAAGCAGCTTTTATGGTACGCTCGATCGAACGCACGGCCTTTGGAATTGGAACGGTTTGTTGTGACTGTTTTTCCGTTGATTACCGCTTTGAAAGTGCAGTTTACAACCGTTTTTCTGCGTATCCTTGCCTGTTTTTCCAAGGAGTGACACCGACGAAAACAGGCTGCGAACGCCAAGCCAGCACATCATAAAAGGGATATTTGCTGCCCCACTGTTCGTTCTCCAGCCGTCCACACACGGTCGAGAAAAAATCATGGAGAAAATCACCGCCGCCAATCGTGTACCAATACCGTTTCATCGCAAATCCTACTGCCATATCGCACCTCCTTTTCATTTGACAAAAATTCAAAATCCGAAAAGTGGCTTACTTCATTCTATCATATCATGCACTAGTATTAAATCCCCTTATAACGAGAAGTGGAAAGACGCAAATCAGCATGCGTGGACAATCGAAAGCAGGAGCTGCGCGTTTTCGGGAAAAGACCAAGAAGCAGTTGCTCCGGATCGTGAAAAAGGCGAACGGCTGCGAACCTATCGCGGCCGTTCCCAGTTCCCTGCATAATGTCTTTGTCTGTGACATACTCCACCGTATCGGCATGCCATGATGTTTCAGGCACATCCGTATAGCCGGATGCCGGCGCAAGTGACGGAACCCATGCAAAGTAGACTGATAAGAACCAGACCAAATATGCCGTTTCACCATCACACACCTCCTTCTGATCTTATATCCAGACAAACAGCAAGAGCCAGACAATAGTCCGGCTCTTGTGCAAATTACTTATGCAAGTTTCTCGCAAAACCGCATCAACATAGCTGCTGCTTCGGCACGGGTCGCCTGCCCCTGCGGGTTGAGGTTCGCGCCGCTGCCCTCGATCACGCCCTGCATGGTCATCCAGCACATAGCTTCATAAGCGTATTCGCTGACCTTATCCACATCCGCGTAGTCCAGCTGGAACGCCCATGCGCCGGTGAAACCCTGTCCCTTGGATTGCGCGTAGCGGTACAGGATGGTAGCGAACTGCTCACGGGTGACCGGGCTGTCCGGCGCAAATGCCGTTTCAGTCGTGCCGGTGACAATGCCCTCGCTTGCCGCCCAGCGGACAGCCTCGCTGTACCATGTGCCCTCGGTCACGTCGTCAAACGGCAATGCATAGTTGACGACCGGCTCGCCCGCCTGCCGGTGCAAGATGGTGACCAGCATCGCGCGGTTCATCGTGCCGTTCGGTGCGAACAAATCGTCCGACACACCGTTCATCAGGCCGTTCTCATAGACATGCCGCACCGCGTCGGCGTACCATGCCGTTTCCGCTACGTCGGCAAAGGGCAGCGGATCCGGCTCCACCACAATCTCCCGGAAGGATGCGTTGATCATGGCCCGGCCGGCAGGCATTTTGAAGGTGTATTTACCATTGCCCTCGTTGACCAGTTCGACTTCATTTCCTTTACTGTCGGTGACGGTAAGCGCATCCAACTCATAGCCGTCATTCGGGGTGACGGTAAGGGTGACGTTGGCACCACTTTGAGCGTAGCTCTTGCTGGCTGTAACCTTACCGCCAGACACTGCGTCCGGTAAGGAAACAGAATAGGTAGGTATGCTGCTCGAGCCGCCGCCACTGCCGCCGCTATCAACGGGCGTGTTTTGCAGGCTCCATTGATTGATAAAGGTTTGCTCTCCGCTGCCAAATGGAGAAGTGTGCAGATAAGTCCCTGTGCTTCTGCTGGCATTCTGGATAGTTGTGCCAGAAAGCTCTGTCCGCTGGCTGTATACCTTGCCTGTGTCGGTCAGGCTCAACACAGCGCCGTCCGCGGGATTGGTGCCTCCGTCCGTTTCAAATACATATACCTCGCCAGAGACCGATGCCGGTCCGGTAAATCTTCCGATGCTCAAAACCTCCAGCGTGCCCTCCACATGCAGCGTACCCATGTTGGTAAGGGTCGCACCGTCCATGACAGTGAGGCTGTTGTCTGCGGGAACCGTGAGCGTTGCGCCTGCGGGGATCTCAACGTCCTGCATAACCGAGGTGGTGCCATAGGTGGCGCCGACTCCATTCTCAAACAACACACTGTTGGCCACGCCGGTGGTGGTATTTTTCTCAACGGTTTCCACCCAGGCGCCTACTATCTGGATAGGATAGCCATCCATAGCTGCTCCCGCCCCTGGTTCAGACGCCTCAGAAAAAATACCAAAGTAAGGGCCGGAGGCACGCACAACGGCGCCATCCTCAATAAGCACCTTGCCACCGCTCCAGATGCTTGCACTCTTGTCATCATTCGTGACACACTCCACCAGAGTCCCGGCGCCGCTGATGAGGATGTCACCTGCTTCTTTCACCGTGTAAATCGCCGACTTATCGTAGGCGGAAGCGCTCACATGTGCGCCACCGGAAATCGTGATACCACCGACTTCATTTTGAAGGGTAGAAGCGCTGCTACCCTGCGGTGACTGCGCCGTGACCTGCACCCCGCTGCCCGTTATTGTCATGGGGCCGTAGGATAAAAGACCGGCCGTCTCTACAACGGCGTTGTCCTGAATTGTGAGTGGAGTAGGGTCGGAGACACTAAAATTGAACGCCGTGATAGAATTGAAATTGCCATCCTGATCTTTGGCGGTCACATGGGCGGAATCCCGGATCGTAAGAGCGCCGTCGCATGCTGCAATGGCATAGTATCTCTCAGGGGTCTGTGTGCTGGCGGTTACCACCGCGTCCCCGCCGATGGTAATATCGCCGCCCCAAGTCGTCATTCCGTGCTGTGTTTGAGCGTGGGCATCCACCGTACCGCCAGAAATCTCGATGCCGGCATCACCGTCCAGCCCAACCAGATAACCGTTGGCATCTACATCAGCGTTATCCAAAATGATCATTTTCTCTGTGGCGTAAATGCCGAAGTCCGCAGTAGAGGTGCTGTTCACCTTCGCATTATCGGAAATGGTGATGTTTCCCAAAGGCCCACCCCAAACGCCTGCCTGTATACCGTAGTAACCATTTGCCGTTATATCGGCAGAACCACTGATTTGAATGTCGCCTCCATCGCTGAAAATTGAGTTTGACGCATCGGAACGGCACTCCGCAATCTTGGCGTTACCGCTGATCTGAATGTCACTGTTAGCGTAAATAGCATTGTAGTTTTGAGTACTACATTCGATGTAGGCATCATCCGTAATGAGTATACCAAGGGAGTCCGGATTACTCGCAGCAGCATAAATTGCATCTGCGCCGGCCCAAGCATATGTATTACCCCTCACTTTTTATGAAAACAATGCCTGTAAGAAAGCATATCCTAACAAAGAATCTGTATTCCCTGTATAGACGTACTCTAGCAAAGCTGAAATCGATAACGCATCGGTATAATACTCCCCATCGACCGCAATGGATTCCACACGGAAGCGATTATCTAAAACTTTGAACACGATTTCCCAATCAGTGACCGTATCGGAATCATAGCCCGTGAACGTGACATACGTTATATCCCCACTATTTTCCGAAGACCACGATCCTTTTAAAAACCGTTCTTCAAACGCTTCGCCTACCGTTTTATCTGAGTAGTCATCAAGGGTGCCGTTCTGGACAATACTGCTGGCTTTATCCTCAGATAAAATTCCAATTACAAACAAGATGACCACTACGATACCGATTCCCGCCAGTACTTTTGTCCAGTTCTTTTTCTTTGGGCGTACCATACTAAAATCCGTGATCGGTTGAGGATTTCCGGTTTGATCCTGCGTATAAGTACCCGTACCTGCTGAAGTTGTATCAGCAGCTCCTCCAATCGGAGTTCCGCAACTACCACAGAATTTCGTACCCAACTCCAACTTTGCACCGCATTTCGGACAAAACAGTGCACTGTTCTGCTCTGGCACTGTAGCGCCACATTTATTGCAAAATTTCGCATGATCCGGTAGCTCAGCACCGCAATTTATACATCTTTTGCTCATTTCAACTCCCCCTGATCATTTCAATCTTTATAGGTATTATTATATAATACTTTTAAAGATTTGCGCAATACTAATTGTCAAGATATCGTAATACCAAAGGGCAGGTGAAGCTATGTATTGTGCAATCGATATTGGAAGCCGCATCCGATACTTCCGTAAGCTGAAAGGATGGAGTCAGGAAACTTTAGCACTGCAGGCAGAGATCAACCCCGCATTTTTAGGACATTTGGAACGCGGCCTTAAGAGCCCAACCGTAAAAACGCTGGAAAAGATCGCCTGCGCGCTAGATATTTCGATGGCAGAACTATTCGCCGAGCCGAAACCAGTCAGTGGAGAGAAAGATGCCATATTGACGGAACTGCATGATCTGCTTCAAGGCCTTTCTGTTAATAATCTAAACAAAATTGCAATCATCTTACAGAATATCTTATCGCTTGAGTAAATAATGGCCGCTTTTTCACATCTGAACCTGCGACCATGTCAAACACATACTATAATAATAGCGCCACTGGAACGATCTGTTCCAGTGGCTATTTTCGTTTTCAAAGGAGAATTGCCCATGTTTCAAAACCCCAAATATCTGACCCACGGTGTTCAATGTACCTTACCCGCTTGGTTGGTGCTCCTGCTCTGGAGCCTCATTGACCGCATTCCGGACGATAGCCGTGACTATCTGCAAGTGTTCCGGTTGCAAAAAACCGCAGCCAGTCAGCACATCGCCCACTCGCAGGAGCAGCCGCCCTATTCCTATGAAATGGACGTACCCTGTGACGACGCAGTGAACGCCAAAATCTTCGTCATCGATGACCAAACCCACAGCACCATGCTGCTGGCCGAGGAGTATTAAAAGGAGGAAAACTATGCAGCAAACCCACACCTGTGCCAACTGCGGCGATGTCTATCCGGCAGACGAGATGTTCCGCGTCGGCGACGATCTGCTCTGTTCGGACTGCGCGAGTGAGCTGACCATCTTATGCGATGAGTGCGGCACGCGCATTTACACGGATGATGATGAGGGCGACGATGTCCGTGTGCTCTGCCATGATTGCCGCAGCCACTACTACACCCCCTGTGATCACTGCGGTGCACTCATCCCCAACGACGAGGTGTACCAGTTCGGCGGTGAATCGTTTTGCCGCGATTGCTATGCTGACAACTGTGACGAAGGCCCGATCCATGACTACAACTACACGCCCGACCTCGTGTTCCACGGCAAAGGTCTGCGCCGCTTCGGCGTGGAACTCGAGATCGACGAAGGCGGCGAGCTGACCTCGCACGCCAAACGGTTTCTGGACATTGCGAACCACAGTGCCGAAAACCTGTACATAAAAACCGACGGTTCGCTCGACGATGGGCTGGAACTCGTCACGCATCCGATGACGCTGGACTATCACCTGCATGACATGCCGTGGGAGGATATCTTGCATGAGGCCAAACAACTGGGTTACCGCAGCCACGGCGCGGGCACCTGCGGGCTGCATGTTCATGTCTCCCGCATGGCGTTCGGCTGCACTTACGAAACGCAGGAATCCTGCATCGCCCGCTTGGTGTACTTCGTCGAGAAGTTCTGGCCCGAACTGCTGCGGTTCAGCCGCCGGACACAAGCCCAACTCAACCGCTGGGCGGCCCGCTATGGCATGAAGCTCTGTCCGCGCGAACAGCTGAGCCACGCCAAGAACTCCTGTGCCGGACGGTACACTGCCGTGAATCTGACAAACGCCGACACGATCGAGCTGCGGCTGTTTCGCGGCACGCTCAAATTCAATACCCTGATCGCCACTTTGCAGATGGTCAACCACCTCTGCGAGGTGGCGATTTCGCTTTCCGACGCAGAATTGCAGGATATGAGCTGGTTCGACTTCCTCGACCGCATTGAGGAGCCTGAACTCATCCAGTACTTAAAAGAGCGTCGGCTCTACGTCAACGAGCCAGTCACTACCCAAAATGAGGAGGCATGCTGATGTGCAGTGTATTCGGACTGATCGACCATAAACAAGTACTGAGCAGCAAGGAAAAGAATCGCATCATTAACGCGCTTGCTCGCGAATGTGAGGTGCGCGGTACGGATGCGACTGGCATCGCCTACCACTTTGGCGGACGGCTGCGCATCTTTAAGCGTCCGCTGCCTGCGCATAAACTACGGCTGCGCGTACCGCCCAACGTCAGCGTCGTCATGGGTCATACCCGTATGACCACACAGGGCAACGAGAAGTTCAACCAGAACAATCATCCATTTGCCGGACGCATCGGCGGCAAGGCCTTCGCCCTTGCCCACAACGGCATCCTGTGGAATGACAAGCTGCTGCGCCAGCAGGAAAACCTATCGCAAACCAGCGTTGAAACCGACAGTTACGTTGCGGTACAGCTACTCGAGCAGCAAAACGCCCTCGATTTTCCAAGCCTGAAAGAAATGGCTGAGAAAGTCGAGGGCTCTTTTGTATTTACCGTGCTTGATCACGAAGACAGCATTTGGTTTGCCAAAGGCGACAACCCGCTGTGCCTGTTCCACTATGACGGGTTTACGCTGTACGCTTCCACGCAGGAAATTCTCGTGCAAGCAGCCAAGCGCCTGCGGCTGGGCAAGCCGAAGAGCATTCAGCAGCCGGAGGAGGGAGAAATCCTGAAAATTGACAAATTCGGAAATCAGACGAGCGGCAGCTTTATCCCACGCACCAGCTGCGCCCACTGGTGGCGATATTCCCCGTACTACGGCTACCCGTGGGACGTGGATGTGGATAACAGCTTGCAAGATGAGCTGCTCGCTACCGCGAAGGCGATGGGTGTGAGCGAGGACGAGGTGCAGGCACTCTTGGATTATGGCTGCGACCCGGACGAGATCGAGGAGCTGCTGTACGATCCGGCGATGCTGCACGAACTGACCGGCGAGTTACTATACGCATATTAAAGGAGGGGCATCACACATGGGGCAATTTCCAAAGCGTTCGAGCTGCTCGGCGCATTTGTCGAGGCTGTGATCGAGATCGCGGAGCAGTCTGCGAAAAACAGCAAACCGCCGAGCAAATAGTATGTCATTGGGGTATACCCTACTGACACATGCGAAAAGTATGTCAATAGGGTCGGTTTCGGGGTTTTGACATGTGTCAGAACCCACACCGACCCTATTGCAACACATTAGCCATGAGGCGACAGTATCTTGCTTTACGGGCAGAGCGATTTTTGTTATAATGAGGACAATCCAACTAGGAGGGATGGTATGCTACCCGCATCGACCGGCATCCGCGATGTCGTTTTGAAACAGATCTGCGATCTTGCGGCACAATATGGATTGTGCAAGGTGATCTTGTTTGGTTCCCGCGCGCGTGGCGACTTCAAAGAGCGCAGCGACATCGACCTTGCGGTCAGCGGCGGCGACATTTCCGGCTTTGCGCTTGCGGTAGACGAAGAGACTGATACCCTGCTGCAATATGACGTAGTCAATCTGGATTGTCCCGTGGATGAGGCACTGCTTGAAAATATTGAGAAGGACGGAAAAGTGCTTTATGAAAAAGTTTGAGAATTTCTGCAAGGCGCTGCATAATCTGGAGGATATCCAAAATTATGAGCCGCCCTATGACAATGTTGTACTGACCGGACTGGTTTCGCTCTATCAAATTTGCTTTGAGCAGGCTTGGAAGGCAATGAAAGAGGCGATGGAGAACGAGGGCGTCAACACCGCCGTGACCGGCTCACCGCGCAGCATCATCAAGGAAGCCTATCGGCTGCACATGATCGACGATGAGGTTGCTTGGCTAAACGCATTGCAGGCGCGCAATCTCGCGTCACACGCGTACAACCAGCAAACCGCCCTTGAGATCATTTCGCAGATCAGCTGCACCTATCTACCGCTGTTCCATGCGTTACAAACATCCATTGAGCAAAACTGGGTGCATTAAAACCAATCAAGAACACAAAACGCTGCCATTAGCGGCGGTGACGTAAGAAAACATTTATGTGAGAGAATCGGCGTAGTTTAGGCTACGCCGGTTTTCTTTTCTTTTTGGGCTGCTTGGGATTGCTCCCTTGCTTCCTCAAAATCAAATGCACCAATGAAGTTATAGACGATCTCAATTTCTCTGACCTTGATGCGCGGCTCGTTCTCGTCCGGCGTGTAAACCTCGGAGATATAAGGCAACACCGCAGAACACGCAAAAGGAAAGGCCCTGCGGGAAGATTCCACCT
>ERZ1090878.873-NODE-878-length-15259-cov-7.278150_pt1 | contig 15259 bp, 18 predicted proteins | sample MGYA00478473_ERZ1090878 | MGnify/ENA primary metagenome ERZ1090878 (study PRJEB33644, sample SAMEA5815720) | chicken gut metagenome | biome: Chicken; feature: Gastrointestinal Tract; material: Caecum | place: Ireland | collected 2019-01-01 | study: A study of the... | reverse complement strand
GTAATAAAGTAAAAATTTTAGAAAAGAAAAAATAAAAGGCTTTGTATGCAAAAAGTAGAGGAGCAACCACAATGAACACCCCTCTACTTCTATTCATTTTTTCGATCGATTTTCCAAAAACGCCGCATAAATGGACATCTCAGATGCGGATTCTCGTTTTTCCATTCGTTCGATGTCGTCATTCCATTCTTCCGCCACAGAGTTCCCACCAAGATCTTTATAGATCTGGTAAATATCATTCCAATTCTTGTACTGATTATAGGTGATTACCCCTTGCATATGATACTCGCCGTGATACCTCTGAAGCATGTAACGAAGAATCAGCATAATACCTTCTGATTGAGCTTTCTGACGACGTTCTCGTTCGTCGTCTTTTTTCTTTTGGCCTTTTAGCAGGACCCCTACCCATCCGATCAAAGCTGTCGCGATAATGGGTAATAGAATATAGTAGGTTTCCAATAACACTTTCATGTATTTACCACCTACTTTGTATCGGTTGTCGTGGCTGATCCACGTTCAATAAATTCTTTAAATATCTGATGTAAACCAGTAGACGCCAGACCCATAAATGCGCCGTATACAACCGATTCAATCGACAAACCACTTACAAAAATATTCAGGATACCGCCAAATACAGCCAGAATCCATGGAATATCGTTGTTTGGAACCCACTTTAAAAATGTTGCATGCTTAACAATGTATCCCACGATCAAACATGCCAACGCCACAACCAGAACAAAATGCTCTGATAGAATTGCTGCAAAGTCCATAATATCTCCTCCTACGCGACTAATTTTTCAAGTTCATTAGGGATGAATATCCACGCATCATCTCCAACCAGAGAATATGCGATGGAAAATATTTTCAAACCATAATCTGCAATAAGGTTGCATACCCATTCTTCTGCTTCGATCCAATAGTCTTTTTTCACCATCCGATGAATATCATCCAACAGATCGTAGCTAATCATGACACAATGACCTAGCTCATGGACCAGTACGTGAGTTAAAAAATCGCCTTTCAAAACGTTCGACACGTATACACAGTACGTTACTGGATCGGTGGTCGCCACACATTCACATCCCGTACGGTCCACAAGAAGATCACTATCTGGATCGACAAAGAAGACTTTCCACAAAATTCCGTTCATGTAAAAGTAATCCATAATCGTCCCAAATATCATTCATTAGACAGGCATCTCTCCTACGAGAGCGGTCAGATCCGTCTTCATACGTTTCCGCATAACCGGGTCCGCATCTTTCCACAGTTCACGGAAAGAATCCATTGCCTGATTCATATGTTTCATTGCGTGCTCATCCATTTTTTCCTTGTCTACAGCCGACTTGGTCTCCGTATAATGACGTTTCGCACGCTTGTACTCATTATACTCCCTGGAGTATTCCGGGTCGTCGTCCATATCCCAGTCTCGGTCGTCATAGCCCATTCTGGAGCCAGACTGCGAGCGGTTTCCAGCGCCACTCGGCTGATACCCGAATTTCATTGGACGAAGATCGCTTTCGTGGACCATTGGCTCTCCGTCATAACTGTACAAATATGGATCCCGCATGCCAATCATCGGCATGTAGCCCATACGTGTGCCACGACCCTTTGGAGCAAACCGTCCGCTAGCGTAATGACGAGAATTGTAGCCCATCCGTCCGTCGTCTTCATCCTCTTCGTCGGCTTTCTCCATGGCTTTGATAATGGTCTCATAATAGCAGGCTTCCATGCAAGCTTTCTCAGCTTCGGCAAGATCTTTAATCATATCAACAACTTCGCCGCAATCTTTGGTATCAAGGTCGTCTACACCTTTCCTGTGGATTTCGGAATCGAAGATTTTGATCAGATCTTTTTTGATAGCACCGATTTCTTCATAGGAGCCGCTTTTCTTCATGTCCTCTAACTTTTTATGTCCCATAAAGCACCTCCTATGAACCAGATCTTCTACCGATGACCAGTGCAGCATTTGGTCCCACAACCACGTCACTGGTGCCAGTGTTAACAACGGTTACGCGGTCATAATCACCACAGCAATTACGAACTCGTGTCTCAGCACCTACATTGTTAAGGTCTCCGACTGCCGCAGCAGTGGAAATCATGGTAGTTTCCTGTAAGGTTTCTCCTCCAACCTGAAGAGCTAACTGTACAGGACCGGCTACCGTCCCTCCAATATTTGCATGGAAGGATAATTCATAGATACCAGAACAACGCATTTTAACAGCGCTGGAACCTTCTCTATGGCATTCTCCGCAACCGGAATGTAATTTCACAAGATCAAACGTTAAAGCCTGACCTGGCGGAAGCGTCTGCTGCTGTGAATTAGATAATACAATCATATTCATACCTCCTAAATATGATAGAGGGGAGGACAAATAGAAACCGACGGAGCCCTCCCCATAATATGTGTACAATATATAGTGTTTAAAAAATCTCTGTTTATGAGTTACAAATATCAGTCTAGCAGCATCCGTTGTTGCATCCGCAACTATTGTTAAAACCAAAGTTTCCATAGTTGTAGCAGCAATTCGGATTTGGCACAACATATGCCGGTGTCGGACACGGCTGCAGCTTGTCGATCAGATAATCGTTCTGGTTTCTCTGAGATACTGCCAGATTGAATGCCTGCACCTGGCTTCTCAGATCGGCAATGGTCTCATCTTTCTGGCTCATCTGATATGCAACTAACTCATCATGCAGAGCCCGATAGTTTGCATTGTCATTCTGGATAATCTGGTTTGTCTGGTTTGCAATCGCATTTGTAACTGCACAAGTGTCCTGTGCCTGCTGGAATCTCACATTCATGATCGCTTCTCTGTTTTCACAGCAACAATCAGCCAGCTGTCTAGTTACTGCATTGGTATCCTGCATCTGAGCAATTGCGTTGTTATTCAGAGCCTGCTGAAGTGCGAAATTTCCCTGCTGAATCTGTGTGCCGATGTTATTCATCTGAGCAAGCTGGTCATAACCAAGAGAGCAGAGGCCGTTTTCCAGTCCGTTGAGCTTGTTTGTAACAGCCTGGTTGTTAAATCCAGCCTGGAGATCGGCACAAGTCGCCGGAGCACCGCATCCGCAACCTGATCCGCCATAACCACCACCGAAAAGTCCTCCTCTGTTTCCGAATCCTCCGAAAAGAGCAAGGATAATAATAACTGCCCACCAGTCATTTCCCCATGCACCTCCATCGTTTCGTCCGTTTCCGCACGTAACTGCTGCGACATCAGCCGCACTAAGACCACTTCCATTATTAAACATATAAGGATCCTCCTTAAAAATTTATTTACAAATGAGACAAAAATAAGACCGCGCGTATTCCTACTTTTCTCTCAACTTGTACATTAGAAAGGTAAATTCTGTTGCCTTGCGATCTGCAAAGCTTCTTCTTTTGTCATACCCATGGAGTTTAAAATATTGTTTGCCAGCTGCATTCCTGCCTCTACATCGTTGTTTAGAATGGCATGAATTCCAGCCTGAGCTAATGGCGTCTGCTGAATATTTGGATTGTTTTTGATCATTCTTGATGCAATATCGGTAACTCTACTCATTTACGTCCGCCTCCTTCTTTGGTGGATACGGTTTGTTCCGTTTCTGATAGTTACTTTTTGGTCTGTTAAGACGCTTAGAAATCGTCTCCAACTGCTGATCGATTCGGTCTAATCGTTCTTCTAGCGAAGATTTCTGTTCGACAGCTCCCTGTGGCTGCTCCGGAACAAATCGCATGGTTGCGATAGTCCCTTCCTTTGTCCAGGTTTTTGCATAGATACAAGCAAAATCATTTTGAGGGAACAAGGACACGCTTCCATCCATCGGAACCTCCTGTGGAGTGATTTCATCTGCGTTAGCAACTAGCCTTCCTGGAATTGTGGCCGGTATAGTCGGTCTCTGAAAGTTGTTAAATCCAGAGTATCCAGGTGTTTGCGCCTGTAAATTGTTTTGATTCATCTGTCCTGCAGATGCGTTTGCGGTACCTCCATTTCCGTTATACATCCAAGGATTCGACGGATTATAGAAGTTGTTTGCCATGGTATAACCTCCTTTTTAACTTTAAAATAACGTGTATTTTGGTTTTGGTTCTTGGAATAGTCGATAACGTATATAATCGTCCAAAACAATTCCAACGAGTGATAATAGAAACCAATAACACGAATGTTTCAGACAAATTTGTCCAAATAAATTTCCAAATTCATCCGAATAATCCCAAATATCCAGCCCAAGTCCTATATTTAAGATACACCCGGACAGAAATTCAATCGCAGTAATGATGACACAGCTAATCGCCATCTGTTTGATCAAAGGCATCTTCGGTGTTTCTTCGTTGAGTAGACCAACTAGCAGGAAGCAGATTCCACCAACCACAAGCATGGTCCAGTGGGAAAAACCTCTTGCTAAAATTTCAATTCCTACGTACGCAAATCCGCCTACCAGGAACAGAAATAAATTTTTACATGCCTCTTTCATGTTTATGCGACACCCCCAAGTTGAGTCATCAACATCTTCAATACAGGAGACTGATAGCTCTCTGGCAGAGTATCTCCGTAAGAAATGCTATTAATATCATCTACATTAAGAAGCGAACGAACATAGATCCTAAGATCCCGAAAATAAGTGACATGATAGGTTACAAACATCATACAAGTATCCGTGATTTTCTTCATATCTTCTTTTGAATAGAAACGACATGGAACAGACTCGTCCGCTTGATGCCACGGAATAATTTGCATTTCGCCCTCCAGCGTTTTTACGCTTAACGAGTTAAGACTAAGCTGATCTTCTGTTGTTAGTGTAAATCGTTCCGTGGTTCCATCGGATAACTCCACATTACATCCATTTTTAATCAAAGTCTGCTGCATATCACGAATCTCAGAAATCTTTGCTTCTTGAACTTCGGTGAGACTAGGTTCAGGAATGATTGGCGGTGTATAAAAGCTTCCGTCATTTGAATACTGATACACATTGTTCTTCAAGGAACGGTAAAGGTAAATATACCCGGAATAATCGCCTAAAAGTTTGTTTCCTTTATAGACGCCAAAACCAGATAAATTTTTATCCAAACCACTCACTTGAATTATATGTTCTGAAAGTTTTTTAACATCAGCTTGCTTCATGTCGCTTTCATTTTGAAATTTAATGCTACCCATATAAATCCCCCATTTCGAATGCTATTTCACTCGAAGTCTCTGTCCAGGATAGATCAGATTCGGATTCGAGATCGCGTTCATGCTAGCAATTTTCTGGTATGTAGTACCATATTTCGCCGCAATACTAGACAGGTTATCGCCGGATTTCACTGTGTAGTAGGTTGCTCCGCCACCGGACGATCCGCCGGAAATCTTAATCTTCTGTCCTGGGTAGATTTTATTAGGATCGGCAATACCGTTGATTGAAGCGAGGTGCTGATACGTGGTGCCATATCTAGCTGCGATACCACTTAATGTATCACCGGCTTTTACAGTATATACTGTTCCAGAAGAAGATCCAGATGACCCATTGATTTTATTTTGAACCTCATTGTAACGAGACCCCAGAACAATTTTTCTGGTTTCTCCATCTCCATATTTTCCAGCCCATACTTCTTTTACCAAGGTATCTACAGAAGCGGACTGAATATGATTGATGAAGTTCTGAACCTCGTCGTATCTGGTCCCCAATGCTTTCTTTCTTGCATCACCATTCCCATATACACCTTGCATCACATCAACAACGAGACCCAGTGTCGACTCTCCGGACGGAGCACTTGGCACTGTAGATCCTCCAGTATCTTGATGAGATCCTTTCGGATTAGCGTATTTATCCCAAGCAGTCCGATCGCCATAGAATTTATTAAGATCCAAATCGCCAGAATAACCGGATAATCTTCCTTTAGAACTGTACTGACGAATCGCGCAACTGTAGGCCCCTTCGTTCCATGGAGTAGCCTGATATCCAGTAGGGTTCTTATTCGCATACTGAGCAATCCAAAGACCGCAATTGTTTCTCTGCGCAATAGTTCGTACCGGTCCCATGCTGGACTGCTGCACATAGATCATAGGTGGAATCCCTGTACGCTCAATGATTCGTTTCACCAACTGCTCCAAATATGCAGTGTTTCCCCACTGTGAATTCTGATTCTTTTCCCAGTCAACACAGAGCATGTATTTCCCGATCCAATTTGAAATATTTCTCAAATAGAAGTCGGCTTCTGCGACTGCCCCAATACCGGAAACATAATGGTATGTTCCAACTTTTTTCCCAGATGCAGCCGCCTGCTCTACCTGTCGTGCGCAATCTGGATTTACATAAGTAACGCCTTGCGTCGCTTTTGAAATAACAAAATCGGCTGGCACAGCGTTCAGGTTAATCCCGGTTTGATGACTACTAATATCGATACCATTTAAATATGCCATAAATATTACCTCCTTAACAATGTTTAATCTTCAGAGGGCTCTGCCCAATAAGCTAAACAGACGTATCTCTCCATAAACTCTGGTGCATTGGTGATAAAATCCACTTTTCCATTAGTGTTTATAGTAAATCGAGTGCCTCGTCCGGCATCACTAGCCGAAAAGGTTGTTCCGACAACTCCAGGAGCGTATGCGCGAGGAGTTTTTACCGGTCTAAACTTTTCCGGAATTGTAACTTCAGAAAAAGTAGCCGCAGTTTGGTTTGTTGATCCGACCCACGTTATAATAGCAACACATAAAGAATACGCTTTGGTTATATGTATACTACATTGATTATTTGGATTTAGATTCGCATATGGATGAAAACTGAATGACCAAGTCTCAAATAATTTTTCAACAAGCTTTTTCAAAGATAAAGCACCGGAAACAAATCCCGATTGAGTTGCAAGAATTACATCATTCAAGTTATCTAAAACCGACGTTTTCTCCACTCTTTGCTGAATCAGATTATAAAGATTACCCGCAGTATCCTCATCCAAAGATCCTTTCACACCATCAAACCAAGTATCGAACTCTTCCTGCCAAGCTGCCAAAATATCATCATTTTGAATAATCGAAAGTGGTCCAGTAACGTATGGACACTCCGATGTACCAACAATATTGGTAATGTTTGTGGTCGCAAGAGTCGTAGCTCCAGCCGGAACCAAAATATCTGCCAATGGAATCTGCTTGTGATCCGTTGTGTTGATTAGGGTCTGTCGTTTGGCGTTAGACGCCGGCGTACCCTTGATAAGTTTAATCGTGTTACTACGAACGGCTTCGGTGTTATCCACATCCAATACAATTGTATCGATACGGTTCAGCACCGATTCTGCAGCCGATACTTCTATTAAATATTCGGAGTCATTCTTGGTCCATGTGTGAAGAAACCAAGCGCGACCCGTTCCGACAGCCACTGTCATCCCCGAAGAGGGGGTTGTCTTCAAAGCATTGCCGATGCTCATGAATACTCCGTCCATAATCAGGCCGTCGAACATTTCTCCCATTTGTCTGGCGTCATACTTTCGATCGCCTTCCAGGGAGTTGAAAAATCCACATGTAATTGCCATTAACTTCCTTCCTCCTCTTCGTCTTCTTTTGACAATGTTTCAAATGTAGGATACGCTAAGAAACCTTCCTCATCTTGCGAAAACACCATCTCGCTGACGATGGATCGTCCTTCCTGTCCGTATTCGTTTCGATTCTGCACAATATCTCCAATATCAAAGTCTTCTTTAAACACAAACATACGTGTCGTATCGGATTCACCCTCGAAAGATTCTGATATCGGATGGTCTGACAGACTCTCATTCCCTCGCTGAGTCAGTTGGTTGTTGTACTCGGAAATCGGAATCGTTCCACCACCTGGCGTCTGTGTGGTTAAGTCTCTTGCGTCCGTAAACAGTTCTCGACGTTCCAATCCACTACCAGAACCCACGGCCACCGTCTTTCTAGCACTTCCTTCTCCTTCTCCAGCAACCAGTGTCACATTCTTATACTCTTTCTTTGAGCGAATGTAATTAGAATTGATCATGTTGTCAAATTCTGGAGAAAATACAACATAGGGGTTCTTATCCTGTTCATAACTTCGATCAGCGCCCTTGTATAAGGAGAATACGAATTGATTTTGGTCGTTTAGCACTACCTTAAAACCGATCTTCTTGTCTTTACAAGCAGCGCTGATGGCGTCGTAAAGATTGTCTCCCGTATACTGAGCTTCCAGAGTCAATTTCGTAATCTCAGGATCATTCGAAGGTTGGAAAATAAAATTTGGAATCTTCCGATTTCCATCCGTGGGGTTAATCACGTTTTCGTTTAACAGTTTCTGGATTCCATTTTGAAAATTTCCAGACACTGTTGTCTGCGCCCAGATGATTCTACGATCCAGAATGGATTCCAGGGAACGACCGGTGTAGATAAACTTCGTTCCTTCCTCGGTATCCGATGATACCTCTAATCCTTCGATGATCATCATATGTTCGCTATTGGAATACCATAAATAGTAGTCTTCCTTCAACAATTCCATGACACTTTTGTTAGCTTCGGTATAGATTTCGAAATCACCGAATTGGTTGTATCGATCGGTCCATAGAAACGACTTGAAGACATCCACAACCCCAACGGATTGGAACTCTTTATTCAACGCAAACACATTCATCTCTATACACCCTCATATAATACATCATTCTCAATTCGGAACTGCAAGTTACTGATGCCTTCTTCGGCAGTATATGCAAACACATTGTCGCCTTTGGTAATCTGAAACCAGTCAGAGTCCTTAGCAATACAGTTTAGAATGTTCGTGTAAACACCATCACGAAGTAATGTCACGGTTTTATCGCCGATTACGGTACTGATAATAATCGTATCACCAGACTTGATGCCCTCGCCAGTTAGTGATTCGATCTTTGCGGTATCCAAATGCATCTCTTCTCTGGTTAACGTATTAAAGATACCAATGTTCTTCACTTCGCCAATGGCATACATGGTAATGGTTACACCGGTATCTGCGTCGCCCTCATAAAGAACCGTTTGCTCGGTATAATTCTGAATCTGACCAAATTCGATCAATGGCTCAGACAAAGATTCGTTAGAAAACGGAAATTCAAACAACGGTTCCAAACCATAAAAAATGGTAACTTGTTTTCCTTCACCGTCATCATCGTAGAAATACGGATTCGGACAAATGATCGAAATCTCAATAGACTCGTTTTGTGAAAATATCACAGGTTCATTGGATTCTATATATCCGTCAATCCGTACTTTTCTGGTGTCGGTTTCGATTTTAATGGTTACTTTTCGCTTGATTGGAAAATACTTGTAGCTTAATAATCGCGTATCCTCAATCGTCGGTTTCGGCAATAATGCCGCCGTAATGACAATGTTTCTCTCGTCCAGACGGGCCGAGTTAAACGTCGACCCATCCGAGCCAGTTAATTCTGTTAAGTTGATGTTGGCCTTTGCAGGCCCAAGCCCCTCAACACTCACAACAAGAAAGCCGGATTGCTCGGGCTTGGTCAGTTCCATCAGCAAAGATTCGCCGGAACTATTTATAACTTCAATTGACTTTATCATGCCCCAATCCTCTTCTTCATTGAACTAAATTGATTCTTTGTTTGCCTGTAAATTTCCTTTCTGGACAGTGCTTTCGGCGAATAGTTGTTCTGTACATAGGAGTACGTTGTATTGCCACCAGCTGTCTGCGGTTTCGGCTGATCATTCGAATCCGGTTTCGATGGCTTCTTCGTCATCGCGCGGCTTATCTTGTCGGTATCTGCGCCCATTTTGAATCTTTCATCACCGAACAGTCTGGAGAATTTCTTCATCTTCTGTTCCGCATCGGTGAGATCCACAACCGGACGAATCACCGGATCGATATCAGTGGTCAACAATGCATCCAAATCGGCAATACCTTTTGCAACGGCCTCTTTTGCTCCAGAACCAACTTTTCGAGCAGCCATAGCAACCTTTGATGCCAGAGATTCGAAGCCGATAATCAAACCTTCATCGGAGTACACACCAACTTTTCGAAATTCTTTGGACGGCGAAGCGATTCCCAATGCTCCTTTAATTGCGTTCAGAGCATCTCCACCAATTTGCTTCGCTTTGCTTACAACTTGACTTGCCAGACTTCCAATACCCTCAATAAATCCGTTGATCGCATTCCTACCAGCCTGTACAAAGTCTTTTGCAATTCCTTTAATCCCGTTCGCAGCGGCGCTTCCGACTTCCTTCGCTTTACTAACCGCGTTTTGAATCATGGAACCGATACCGTTTGCTAAGCTGGTAATGAAGGAGCGACCTGCCTCACCAAACTGGGACACAAAGGTGCCCATTGCATAGATGATCGACGTGATTAGATTAATAATCGCACTCGATACCATCGGCGCATTTGTCGTAATTGCCGTCGATAATCCGTTGATAAAGTTGATCATCAGGTTAAAACCAGCTTGAATGATTGCTGGTAACTGTGCTGCCAATGCGTTGATAAAGTTTACCACAATCGTGATTGCGGATGTGACGATACCGCCGATGTTTGCTGCAATACCTTGTAAGAACGCTGTGATGATATTGAAACCGGCGGTTACCATACTTGGTGTATGCTCGGCGATCGACGTAAGCAACGAATCAATCAACAGTATCACCGTTTCAATTAGCACCGGACCCACATTTTGAATAATTGTGAGGATCTGGATTAAGATAATCGAAATGGCTTCTGCTAACTTTGGAGCGCCGGCCGCGATCACCTGCACAAAGGTAATGATTCCGGATGCAATTGCCGAAGCAATACCCGGAATCACCGCAGCAATCCCAGCCGCAATGGTGGTTAGTGCTCCAACAATCGCAACTGCTCCGGCCGCACCAATGGCCGCCAAACTAGCCAAACCAATCGCTAGTTGTGCCACACCGACGCCGATTGCGAGAGCTGCTATGCCAAACAATGACAACGCTGCTGCAACCGCAATCATGGCTGTAGCAAATGGTGCTAAGAGTACCGTAGCACCACCTAGGATCAGAAGCGCCGCAGCAATGGCGCCGATACCAACGGCTAACGCTTGCCAAGGCATACTCCCAAGAAGCTTGATTGGTATCACCAATAACGTTAGTGCCGCTGCCATCAAAACCAATCCAGCGCCAGCTCCTAAACCGCCTAGGGCTACCGTACTCAGCGTCTTTAATGCGATCGACATGATACCTAAAGCCACTCCAATAGCAATCATACCCTGCGCCAAAGTTGTAAAATCCATAGAGCCAAGCAAGAATATTGGCACCACCAGCATGTTTAATGCAGCCGCAATCGCAATTACAGACACCGCCACACCTTTTAACTGCAAGCTTCCCATGATTCTAACGGCTCCTGCAATCGCTATAAGCAATGCTGTTACAGACACCATACCCTGCTGCAAAACTGCAATATCCATCTGACCAAACAATTTTACAGACGCGTAAAGCATCAGCATCGCTGTCGCGATCTCAATGATCACTTGCTTTCCGTTTTTCAATTCTCCGAGTTTAGATGTTCGAATGAATATTGCAATTTCTGCTAATAAAATACCAAGGGTGACAAGACCCTTTTGAAGTTCTTCCGGCTTCAATTCCGCAAATGTGCTCATTGCTTTACCAAGCTGATGAACCGCCCCAGCAAATATCAATAAGCCTACGGACGATTTAATCAGGGTTCCACCATCTACATTTTTAGACATAATCTTAGCGGAAACGGTCAAGCCTGCCATTAAGCTCGCCATTGCTACTAGAGCCGGCCAAGTATCATCCCATGACTGGAAATCTTTCAGACTCGATAACGAACTTGCTAATATAGCGATCGCTCCAGACATGATCACCATAGATGTTGCTGCACCAGCAATACCCTTTACTTCAAATTTATTGAGTATTTCCATCGTAGCAATAACTTCAGCCAACAATATTGACACGCCGATCAACCCTGTCTTTAGCTCTTCACCGTCTACAAATGTCAGCGCAACCAGTGCGCCGGCCAATATCGCGACAGCTCCAGCGATCGTAAGTAAGGTGTTGGCTTTGATGTTCTTCTGCCAAGTTTCCAATGCGTCTCTGGTTGTATTCAATACATTTACGACACTATTTAAGACATCTTGGAAACTTTTCTTTACATCCCCAAGACTTTTGAAGAATTTACTGATGATAATTGCTACTCCGGAAAGCATGCCGGTACCGATCACATCCGTAATGGTAATGCCACTAAATAAATCCCCGATCTGACTAGCAATTGGACTAAGCGCATCCTTCACTTTTCCACCAAAGTCCGCCAAAGCATCCTTGATCTTTCCAATGAAGTCCAAGAATCCCTGTAACTTACTATTTGCTTCGTCAACACCATCTCCAGCCGCAGACTTTACGGTAGAAAAAGCGTTGGACGCAGCTGTTTGAAAATCTTCGAACGCCTTCTTAATACGATCTAAGACTTGTGTAATACTTTCAAATCCTGATAAGTCAAGTTTCTGACTTAGAAATGAGACAACCTGTGCAAAAATGTCTGGAAGCGAGGATAAGACTGAGCCGGATAAACCGGTAACCAAAGAAACCAGTTTTCCCATTGCTCCGCCAACGGTCACAATACCTTTTGCAATTGGCGGAACTACTTTTAACAAGTTTCCGAATCCCGATGCCACAAAACCGATTGCATCAACGCCTAATCCAAGCACCGAGAAGATCCCTTCGAATGTGGATTGGATCGATTTCATGGTCCCTTCGCCTATTTTGAAGTTTTCCGTAAGATCACGAAAGCTTTCTGAAATCTCAACGAGCTTCTCCCCGGTCATCGGGGGAAACACATTTCGAAACGCCTCGCCAATTGGTTTTAGAATATTACCAAGTCCTTTAAATACATTTGCGAGACCTTCGATAACAGCTTCTCGTCCGCCGTTCTCATTCCAGAACTTCAACATCTCATTTCGAGCCTGTGTAGATGGACCGATAATGCCATTGAAAGCATCGCTTACTTTTGTTAACACCTCTGTGGCCTGTTCGCTATCACCAATGATGTATTCCCATGACTGTGCCCAACCGGACTGTACGGCCTCCTTCATGGTACTGAACAGCTGAGTCAAGGTTCGTACCTGCGTTGCTGCTTTAATCATGGATTCGTTATTCGCAAACTTCTCCAAAGTGGCGGTTAGGACATCCGCCGTAAGCCAAGACTCACCATTCAATGCACTGATAGATTCTCGGAAGCTTACACTTTCATCAACGGCAATACCCATTTCCTTGGCAGTGTCTTTCAACGCATTCTGGAATAGCTCGCCACCCATACCGGCATTTACAACCGAGTTCCAATCCATAAGAGTAACCCTACCGGCCGCAATTGCTTGTGAAAGCTGATACATGGCCGTAGCCGCTTGGGTCGTATTAGAACCGGATGCCGCCGCTAAGTTCGCCAAACCTTTAATAGATGCTACTGATGTATCCAGATCTACACCAGCGGCGGTAAACGCGCCAATATTTCTGGTCATGTCAGCAAAATTATAAATGGTTTGGTCCGCATAAGTATTCAATTCCTGAAGCGCCTGGTTAACCTGGTCTAAGGTAGTGCCCTTACTTTCAGTATTTGTAAGAATCGTCTTGATGGAGTCCATCTTTGTCTCATACTCGGTCAAACCTGTCATGACAGGTTCAATTGTTAGAGCACGGATCATGTTGGTTCCGGTCGTAATTGCCGCATTGGTGATTCTTTGTAGGGCCGTTGTAGCAATGACTCCCAATGTCGTGAAACGATCGGAAATGATGCCCACGCTTCTTTCCAATGGCGACATATTCACTGCGCCAGCCGTTTTTCCAAGATTTTGCAACGATTTGGCGGAGTCACCAAAGTTGAGTTTCTGTTTTAAACGATCCAGCGTATTCATGGTAGTCTTCGTTTTTCGTTCAAATTCGGCATTATCGAATTGCATTGACACAACACGATTATCAACCGTCGTACTCATGACTTCGTCACCTCTTTCCAAACTCCTTCCGCAATCTCTTCAAATATCGGTCGCATTGCCGGATTAATATAGTCAATTCCTTGCACGTATCCCCCAGTGCCGGTACCATGACCGTACTGAATGATAACAGCAATGTTTACACCGTTGTTCTCGTTGGAATTTGTCCAGACAATCTCTGTTTTCTTTCCATCTCGTTTGATTTCGTACCCCCAAGACGCAGCAGTGGTTCCCGTATCTACCGGTGTAGCCGCAGATAGAGCCCGTACGCCACGTTCGCCATAGGAATCCAGACGTTTCATGAAATCTTGGTTTGCCATGCGTCTCAAGAAGTTTTCAGTCTTCTTAAAATCGCCTTTTTGTTTCACCGTAATCATCCTCTGGTCCCCAATGCTTTCTTTCTTGCTGCATTTAACTCACGCATCTGCTTAAACTGATCCGCTTTGGACATTTTCTTCTTCGGAGAGTTCTCGATGACGCAGACATGAATTAATGTCAATAATTGATTGATATGCCAGTATTGGCATTCGAACGGGATCCCATTTGTAATCATCGCATAATAGATTCGTTCGGCTGTATAAATTTCTCGGGACGGGGGTTTATTGTCTTCCCGGAACCAAGTCGCCGTAGCCTCGTCTTCCATATAGTCGTGAATTGCATCGACCATGTCGTCGGTCAACCGATAGTATACGGAAGGGTCTACGTTCTTGGTAACTGTCATACATCGTATATAATCTATAGTTTCTTCTATAGTTTTATTCGCTTTCTTAAAGTATGGCTTATGCCATTTTGACTCCCATAGTCGAATGGAGACGAGCGAATGCTCCAGTTCGATGGTCTCGTCTCGAAACGTCTCGAAACATAACGTCTCCTCGTTGAAATACTGTTCGCCAGGGATTGTCAACGATAACATTCGCTCATTCCTCCTTCTAATCTACTATCGAACGGCCTCTTCAGTTCCCTGAAGCGTCTGCTCTTTCTTTGCCTTTTCAGCTTCCGCTGCTTTCTTAACATCCTCCGGTACAATTTGGTTGAAGAAGTTTGCCGCAGCATCGGCAGATGAGATCAGTTCCATGAACAGCATGTCATAAGCCGGTGTCTGTGAAAAGGCCTCTGATAACTCGTCATTCTGGATAAACCGACGTCCATCCGGAGCGATTTCACCATAAGATGCCAGGATTGTCTTCTTAAAGGTTTCTACCAGAGTCTCATTATCTTTCGCAGCAATAATCTCATTTACCCACTCTGCATATCCGCCCTTTTTCAGGTCCATTTCGGACAATTTAGACTTGGATAAGTGGAAATAGAAGTCCTCGGTTCTCTCCTTGCCGTTCCAATCAGTGTATGTATAGGTCTTTTTTAACATGATATAATCCTCCTAAAAAA
>ERZ1090878.871-NODE-876-length-15271-cov-7.587408_pt1 | contig 15271 bp, 9 predicted proteins | sample MGYA00478473_ERZ1090878 | MGnify/ENA primary metagenome ERZ1090878 (study PRJEB33644, sample SAMEA5815720) | chicken gut metagenome | biome: Chicken; feature: Gastrointestinal Tract; material: Caecum | place: Ireland | collected 2019-01-01 | study: A study of the... | reverse complement strand
GAGATCGCTCAGTGTCTCGTGGGCTCGGAGATGTGTATAAGAGACAGAATTAACATTTCCGGTGCTCCGGCTGTTGTACTGCTTGTAATAGCAAACAGAGCGGGCAGGTCTAAATTAACACCGCTCTTTAATATCTCACTATCAAAGTTGATGGTAGCATCCTTGTCTCTGTTTTTATTATTATATTCCAGATAGGCCATCGGCTTATTTAATCGTGCCTCTGAAGTCAGAATTGTACCTAATAACTGAACACAATCCAATGAACCACCGGTGTTGTAACGTAGGTCAAGTATAACATATTTCACGCCAGCTGTCTTGAACTCTTGTGAGATTTGTCGCAGTTCGTTATTGTATTTGTCCGGATCACTATTGGTTCCGGCTGTGAAGCTATTGTACATGAGATACCCTACTTTAATATCTCTATTGTTTTCTTTTACCGTAAGTATTTTGGTCTTATGCACTGGATTATCCTCAACGGATCGTGCCGCAGGTAGTTTTAATGTTATGTCATTAGGTACTACCTTGTATACAAATTCTTCTTCTCCTTCTTCCCCTTCTTCCGGCTCAACAGGAACTTCTTTCCATACTCCCATCACCAAATCCCGGGCTTGGGTTCCTTGCAGTAATTGAGTCTCGTATTTCTTGCTGATGTAAGAAGTATCGACTTTCATAATCCAGTTTCCACGTTCCAGTCCGGCTGCTTCTGCCGGTGAACCGGGGATGACGTAAGTAATTAATGCATTATATGCTGTATCGATATCCGCACTTCGAACCAGTGAATAATCAAATCCATAGGTAGGCAGCGGAGTCTCCATCACAGAGTCCACAAACGAATAGCTGTCGTTTTTTGATTTTACTTTAGATAAAAATGAGGCAGGTTCCAGAAACAGATTCACATCATCGTAGGAAGGTAGATCTTGATACCACAGATAGTTCTGCTGCATGATGTCGTACATCCATGTATCCAGTGCGGTCTGATGGGCATACTCCGGCCAGCGGTCGACACCACAGGAGAAAAAGCCACTGATAAATACGATGCTCAGGGCAGGTATGAGGATTATCTTTCTTAATTTCGTCATCATAAAAAGCTTTTTACTGTGCAAATGTAGGAAATACTTTGCTTATCTACCACATTTATGGTATAAAAATGCCTTCAATATGTGATTGGCTGTTAGAGATTCTTGCCTTATCTTTGTAGCATAGAATTTTTTAATAGGTATTAGCTTACATATAGAACGTTATTAATAGACGAATCATTATTCATGGATATAGCTGCATTATTATCAGGAGGTGTCGACAGTTCGGTTGTTGTACATCTCCTTTGTGAGCAAGGATATAAGCCCACTCTTTTTTATATTAAGATAGGCATGGACGGAGCGGAATATATGGACTGTTCGGCAGAGGAAGATATTGAATTATCTACTGCTACGGCACGTAAGTACGGTCTGTCTTTGGAGGTAGTGGATTTGCATCAGGAGTATTGGGAGAATGTAGCGGCCTATGCCATTGATAAAATCCGGCAGGGACTGACGCCTAATCCGGATGTGATGTGTAATAAGCTTATCAAATTCGGTTGCTTTGAACAGCGTGTAGGGAAAGACTTCGACTTTACGGCAACCGGTCATTATGCCACCACCTTGCAACGCAACGGTAAAACTTGGTTGGGCACAGCGAAAGACCCTGTGAAAGACCAGACGGACTTTCTCGCACAGATTGATTACCTGCAAGTTTCCAAACTCATGTTTCCCATTGGAGGTTTGATGAAGCAGGAAGTGCGTGAGATTGCCAATAAAGCCGGATTGCCGAGTGCCAGAAGGAAAGATAGTCAGGGTATCTGTTTTCTCGGGAAGATAAACTACAATGATTTTGTCCGTCGCTTTTTAGGAGAAAAGGAAGGGGCGATTATTGAATTGGAAACCGGAAAGAAATTGGGTACACATCGCGGCTATTGGTTTCATACAATCGGCCAGCGCAAAGGGCTTGGATTGAGTGGTGGACCCTGGTTCGTAGTCAAGAAGGATATTGAAGAAAATACAATTTATGTGTCCCGCGGTTACGGTGTGGAAACACAGTACGGCAATGAATTCCGGATGCATGATTTCCATTTCATTACTGATAATCCCTGGAAAGGGCAGGAGAAGGAGATAGACATCACTTTCAAGATTCGTCACACTCCCGACTTTACCAAAGGAAAACTGATACAGGAAGGAGAGAAGCAATTCCACATTTTGTCCTCTGAAAAGCTGCAAGGCATTGCTCCGGGGCAGTTTGGGGTGATTTATGATGAAGAGGCGAAAGTTTGTGTGGGAAGCGGAGAAATCATCTGTTAAATAGTTCCCTTAGAGGGGTAGAGGTTAGTGAATAGCGGTGTCAGATATAGTATTCGGCTAAATCCACAATCCCTGCCCTCATCGCATATTTAGTAGCCTCGTGCACATTATTCACTCCCAATTTACGAAAGATATTTTTACGATGGCTGTTGATCGTATGGAAACTAAGATTTTTCTCTGCGGCAATCTCTTTCGTTGTTTTCCCTAATGCAATTTCTTTTAGGATATTCTTTTCTGTCTGCGTCAGCAAATGGTCGTCCATGCTTGACGCTGCCAGCGGAGAAGAAGTTCCCGAAAGCAGCAGATTGCTGACATGATTGCAAATATACCTTTGTTTGCGGGTGGCGCATTGAATGGCAGTCATAATTTCTTCTTTTGAGTTATCTTTCATCACTACCCCGAAAGCCATGCTGCTGAATAATACCTGACGGAGAAAGTTCAGGCTTAGTTCGTCAGAGAATAGAATCCAGTCGGCTTCCTTGAATCTTTCCTGCAGGACAATCAATTCATCTGCCCCCGCAAAATTGAACAAGGTGTAATCCAGGATAATCACTGCTTGCGGATACAATCGTAGCTGCTGAATCAGTTCAGCCTTGTTGTCAGCTTCTAAAAGGAGGGATACCTCCTTTTGTTTACTCAACAGGAACATCATTCCTGCCTTACTGATATCCTGATTGTCTGCAATGATAAATTCTCTCATAAGCCATACTGAATAAAAAAACTCCGCTACAAATGTACGCATTTTGCGCGATTTGTAGCGGAGTTATGATAAGATTCTTGTATCCGGATTACCAGGAACGTCCCTTGAAGATATTTGACTGGTCAAGCGGAACGATATTTCCGTTCAATGTCAGGTTGTTGTTGCTGAAGTTCGGGCTGATACTAACCGAAGCTGTATTGTTTCCACTGCTCATATTAATAAATACTTGAGCGGAGATGCCGATACCCTGAACACTGAATGAACAGTTCACATTTCCTTTTTTGTCGATATTCATCTTCATATCCGAAGAATTACCATCTACTGTCACACCACCGATTCCGTTAGGACCTGGGTAAGGAGTGTTGAAAGCAGTCTGTACGGTAGCTCTGTTGCCGTTCATCAGGACGAAGTTGGTGTTTGAAGTAACAAAAGCACTCATACCGTTGCGGAAGACAACCTGATTAGCTTCCAATACAAATTGCTTGTTTTTCAAAGCCTGTACAGCTTGTTGATAGGCTGCCATGTCCTGCACCTCTTCTTCGGCACGGAGTTTCGCTCTCTCTGCATCTCTTTGAGCTTTTCTTTCTGCGCGGCGTGCTGCTGCGTTACTTTCTTGTGCATACATCATTGTGCTTGCACTCACTAATACTAATGCTACTAATGCAATAAACTTTTTCATAACTTTTTTTTGTTTAGGTTTAATATGTTGTTCGTTTATTGCAAAAACAAAGTGTATGCCAGATTGTTCACGAACGTCGTGCAATTTTATATCCGATGGCTGCCACGGTGATACTCATTAAGGGACTGATAATGTTGAAAAAACAATAAGGGAGATACACAAGTGTGGGTACACTCAAGATAGTGGCTTGAGTCATTCCACAGCTGTTCCACGGGATCAATACGGATGTAACGGTTACTGCATCTTCCGTGGTACGGCTTAGTAAGCAACTTTCATACCCTTTCTTGGCATAAATATCGCGAAACATATTTCCCGTCAGAATAATACTGATATATTGATCGGCAGTGGTCAGATTAAGAAACAGACCGGAACAAACCGTCGCACTGACCACGCTGACTGTTTTCTTCATAAAGCGCACAAAGATGGAAGTGATACTTCCCACCATGCCGCTTGCTGTCATTGCTCCGCCGAAACACATGGCACATAGTATCAACCAAATCGTATTCATCATTCCTGACATGCCACGTGTGGCAATTAAATCTGTCAGAACGGCATTATCCGTGTGTAAATTTGTCTCTCCGTAGATAGTCATCATTAGTCCTTTAAACAGTGAATCGAATCCGGAAGCGGCAATTCCTGAAATTTCTTCCAACAAATCCGGCTGAAAGATCAAAGCAAAAACAGCAGCCAGCAGGGTAGACAGGAACAGCGTAACGATAGACGGCACTTTCTTCGCTATCAATATCCCGGTTGCTACGGGAACTATCAGCAGCCACGGAGTGATATGAAACTTTTCATTCAGAGCTGTTGCCACTTCTGCGATGTGTTGTGTATTGTTGGCATCATGAGAGAATCCTGCTACAGTGAAAATAATTAGCGTAATGACAAGAGATGGAACCGTAGTAATCATCATGTAACGGATGTGACGAAACAGGGGAGTATCTGTGATGGAAGAAGCCAGGATGGTGGTTTCGGATAAAGGAGATATTTTATCTCCGAAGTATGCCCCCGAAATAATGGCTCCGGCAATCCAGCCGTCTTCGAAACCTTGTGCTTTTCCGATACCCATCAGGGCGATACCGATGGTAGCAATGGTAGTCCACGAACTTCCGGTCATAACAGAAATCAATGCGCAGATGATGCAGGTAGATGCCAGGAAGAAACTGGGATGGATAATTTGCATCCCATAATAGATTAGCGTAGGCACTACTCCACTAATCATCCAAATCCCACTCAATGCACCGATAATTAATAGAATAATAATGGCTGTTGCCACTCCGGCAATATTGTTGGTTATGGCAAGCTCGTAATCTTTCCAGGGAATTTTATAAAACACCATACCGATAAGGATACAAATAGCTGTAGTGGTGAGTAGTGACACTTGGCTTCCGCCGCTTAGGACATCACTGCCAAATGTGCGGATAGTGGCAAACAATAATAACACCAGTACAATGATCGGCATCAATGATACAAAGGGAGAGGGGGCTTTCTTCATGTTGATTCTTATAACCTTTTATTTGTTTTTCGGCTACTGTTTTGTTTATAGCCGCGCAAAGATACAACAAAAAAGAATGAAATCTTTTGCTTCAAAACGTCAGGCAATAAAAATTATTATAAGTTTGTATTTGATTGGAATATGTATAAGACCGGCTTAATTAGCGAAAGTCTTACGCCTTATCCACCAGTAACGGATGAAAAGTACCCCTGTCAGGATGAGGGCAATGGATAATCCGGTATAGAAAACAGAAATGAACGTTTCGGGCAGAAGATGGAAGCTACGTATAGTAATTCCCAGAGAAATCATGAAGATCATTGTAATCCAGCTTTTCACATCGAAAAAGGAGAACGGGCAATTTTTGTGTTCTTTCTTTTGTTCGATTCGTTGGGTATGTTTATAATAAAGTCTTCTGAACACCAGAACGAAGAATAACAAGAAAACGACGGTGGCTTCTCCTATTTTGAACATCCAATCTTGGGAGGTGTTTAACCAGGTTACAATTCCTATTCGCAGAATATTCGCACCGGCTATAATCCAGACGGTGCCGGCTGTGATAAGTAAGATTTGTCTGTTAACTCCGTATTTCATTGGCTTTTTTATTGTAATAAACGGTTTGACCGTCCGTTTTGTTGACTCACTTCTTGTAGAAAGTCGTAATTAATAAAGAAATTCCGGTTAAAACGACTCCGGTACCGATAACTCCGTGCCAACCATACAGTTGCCAAAAGCTGCCCGCCAGAAATGTTCCCATTGAACCGCCAATAAAGTAAGTAGTCATGAAAACTGTATTGATACGGTTCGAAGCGCGCGGGTCTAGTTCGAAGATACTTGTTTGGTTGCTAAGTTGGATGCATTGCATCCCTATGTCAATGATGATGATTCCGGCAATGATACCAATAAAAGTGTTTTCACCGATGAAGAACAGTAACCAGGCAAAGAGAATCAATCCGCAACCGATAAAGTTAAAGCGGCGTACACCTACTTGCTTTACGTATCTTCCTACGAAAGAAGCAGTCAATGCTCCGGCCACTCCGCAAAGTCCTAGCATACCGATTACGTCGCTGTTGGCGAAGAACGGGGCTTGTCCCATTTTAAAAGCCAGACAGGACCACATGGCGAGGAGGGAACCGAAATTCAGTGCCGCCCGGATCGAATAAATGCGCAGTTGCGGGTATTCTTTCACTAAGGCTAACAGAGATTTCATCAGGCCGCTATACTTTCCCTGAAAGTTGGTCTGAATGTCAGGAAGGACTTTTAATACAACGATTGCGCAGATAAACATCATGCCTGCAGCGATGTGATACATTTCCCGCCAGCCAATCAGTTCACCGATAAATCCGCTGACGACACGTGAAGCCAGAATGCCGGTCAATAGTCCTGATAAGACAATCCCTACATTTCTGCCTTTATTTTCCGGACGGGAGAACTGGGCGGCTATCGGAATGAATATTTGTGGAATCATCGAACAAACTCCCGTGAGGAATGAAGCGATAAGTATCAAATGAAAATTGTGCGTCAGGGCGATAGTCAATAGAGAGAATATCAGAACGGTGAAGTTGACTAGGATGATTTTCTTACGCTGATATAAATCTCCCAGAGGGGTGATAAACAACAATCCTGCCGCATAGCCTATTTGCGTGACCATGGCAATCAGGTTAGTTCTGAACTCTGATATGCCAAGTTCATGGCGTATCATATTTAATAGAGGTTGAATATAATAGATGTTGGCTACCGAGACACCGGCCACAATAGCAAGTGTCCAGAGGATAGATGCCGGTAGTCCCCCGTTTTCTTTTAATGGCTGTTTCATGCGGCAAAGATAATAAAATAAGATGTTTATTCGATGAAGAAAGTGGTGGAAACTGTGTTGCCTTCTCCGTCTACTGCCGTCAGGGAATGTTTGCCGGGAGCAGGTTGCAGGGAAATTTTGTGGAAATCCTGTGTCTGTGTCTGATAGGTGTCGTCGAGATGCCAGAAGATAGTGGCATTGGGATTGCTGTGTGCCAGTTCCACCGTGATAAAGCCTTTGCTGCCGTCCAATTGCTTGGGCAGCTTGATGTGGGCGTTCATCGGAGGGTAGATGAACTGCATGGGTTGGAAAGAATCTTCTCCGCAGCCGGCTTTGAAAGGTGGCAGCGGTTTATATTCCGGATGGTGTTGTTTATAGTACCATTCCCATACGGGCGGCAGGGCAAACCATGATTTCTGAATGGTAGGTTCCGTGTTTGCACAGTTTTCATAGATGCGGTGGCTTTCGTCGGCGGATAGTGTGACGAGATGATGGTAAGGACAAGCCTCTGTCCGTAATCCGACGGGAAGGATCAGTACGGTGTCGGTTTCTTCACAGAAACGTCCTTTCAGATGACCGGATTGACGGCATATCTCTGCATCAACAAAAATTCCTGTGGGACGTTCGAACCAGGGTGAAGATGGGAGATAATTGAATATATCGAATAATACGGGACCGGCTGTCTGTGCACCGACCAATCCGGGTTTTCCTTCTCCGGTTGCATTTCCTACCCATACGCCTACTGCATAGCGGGGAGTCACGCCAACGGCCCAGGCGTCACGGAATCCGTAACTCGTTCCGGTCTTCCATGCGATAGTCTGCATCGAGGGGATTGATTTCCAGTCAATTTCTTCAGGGCGGTTGACTTCTGTTAAGGCGGAAAGGGTGAGCCAGGCCGCTCCTGCAGAAATGACTCCTTCTGAAATAACTCCTTCTGATATATCCTTTCTCGAAGTTGTTTTTCTTGAAATGGTCTTTCCTGAAGTAACTTTTCTTGAACCATCTCTTTCCGAAACTGTCTTTTCTTCTGTTCCCAGTAGTATCTGCACTTCCTTTTCTTGGGGAAGGTCGTTGGAATGACTGTTGGAGAGGCTTCGTCCCATTTGTGCATAAGCATTCGTCACATCCCATAAAGTAGCTTCGGCACCTCCTAAAATGAGTGATAATCCATAATGGGAGGCTGATCGGTTGATAGTCTTGAACCCCATTTGTTGCAGCATGTGATGAAATTTGGGTACTCCATATCTTTGTAACATGGTGACAGCCGGGATATTCAATGAGCGGGCAAGAGCTTCGGAAGCGGGGACGGCTCCTTCAAACTGCATGCTGAAGTTTTGTGGAGTAAAGCCATTGATATTAACGGGTACGTCCGGTAACAGCATTTGCGGTAATAGACTTCCCTCCTGTAGCATGGCACCATAGAGAAAGGGTTTTAAAATACTGCCTGTACTTCTGGGAGCTTGAATCACGTCTACTTGATTCCCCCCTTGCTTACGGTCGAAATGTACATTTCCGCAGTATGCTACCACTTGATTGGTGGGAATGTCTATAATTAGGATAGCCAGGTTACGGATATCACTTCGATTAAATTCATTGCTCCACCGTTCCGCCAAACTCTCTATATGGGTTTGTATTCCTTTATCGATGGTTGAGCGGGTATATAATCCGTTTCTTTCTTGATAAAAGCGGGTAACCAGGTGGGGGGCTATTTGAGGAAGAGGATGTGGTTCGTCGGGTAACGGTTCGCTGATAGCCAATTCATAGGTGGACGCATCAATAATCTCTTCTTCAAAAAGTTGTTTTAATAAACGGTTGCGTTTGGAAAGTAGTGTTTTTCGTCCTTTGGATAGATGAATCATGGCGGGGGCATTTGGCAGGACGGCCAGCATGGCTGATTCCGCCCATGATAAATCTTCGGCAGAATGACCGAAGTAGCGCCAGGCAGCAGCATCCAGTCCTACTACATTTCCTCCGAATGGTGCATGAGAGACATACATGGATAAGATTTCCTCTTTGGAAGTCCGGAACTCCAAACGGGTAGCCCAGATCATTTCGATGACTTTCTCTCCGATAGTTCTGGGTTTGTTCCGGGCGAGACGGATGGTCTGCATGGTAAGGGTACTGCCTCCGCTTACAACACGTTTATTCTTTAAATTCTGATAGAGTGCTCTTCCGGTAGATAGCGGATTAACTCCCCAATGGTGGTAAAAGTGTTTATCTTCAAAGGTAATAAGGCATTGTTTGATTTTCTCGGGTGTTGTCTTTCGGGGAGGAAACCGCCATTGACCATCCGAAGCGATACGTGCTCCCAGTAATTCTTCGTTTCGATCAGCCACAACGGTGGAGTAGGGTACATGAAACAGTTGCCGGGGAAGGCAAAAGATGTATCCTATCATCAAAAGAGCAATGCTTATTGTCATTACTTTCTTAGTAACAGATAATCGTTTGAAGAATTTATATATAGGATTCATTTAAATGTTAAGAGCTAAGAGACATATCTTTGTGACAAATAATTAGGCACGGATTACACGGATTACGCATTTTTGGTTAACGAGTAGAACCGTGTAATCCGTGCCTGAAATTTATCGACTGACAGTTGTTCTTCCCGCTTTGCTGCGTGCCTGTACGTTTACATCATACATTGCTTCACATTGAACGGCAGGAAGAATAAAGTTACCTGCATAAGTCGCTTGCAGTCTGACAGTGAATACTTTTGTTTCACCACGACGCAAATTGAAATAAGTTAATACCCTGTCATCGCGTATATCCAGATAATTATATTTGCTGACGGATTTACCGGAACCGTCGGCTGCTCCGCTTTCCGTTTCGGAGGCAACCATTCTTTCGTTGTATATTTCCCAACCGGACGGTATAATATGCGTCAGTGCCAGATTGGTGTAATCGGAAGTTCCGCTAATATTGGATATGGAAGTGATAGCCATAAAGTCAGTTCCCTGCATGATGTCATTGACAGAGATTGGTGTACCGTTCAGGTTGGCATATCTTATATCCATGCGAAGATTGTCGCTGATGGCCGGTAATGTATCGTTCAACAACTGTGTGCGTGTGATAAGGTCAACGCTAAGCGCTCCTTTTCCTTGATTCTTCACAGCAATCATACCGGATTTGGGAGTAGTGGCGATTTCCTTTTCAAACACAGCTTTAGCCGATTTCACGGCAGGTTGTTGTTTGTCGTTCCATGTCCATACGAAATCCAATGTGCCTGACAGCTTTTCAGCCAGACGTCCCATTGCCATAAGAGCAAAAGCGGTGGATTGTGTACTGAACCACTCCTCTTGTGACAGATTCTTTGAAACGACTTTTGCCTGCTGTAAAGCATCCCGTTCCCGGTTCATCAGGATCAGTGTTTCCAGAATCATAGCTTCATCACGGTCGGAGGAACCGTAAATCTGATTCATGGAAGAGTAGGGGCTTACTGTTGTTTCCGCATTATACACCAGTTCTTCAGCCGGTTTCATCTTTCCGGTCAGTGCATAGGTTGCTGCCAGTCTCCATTTAGCCTGAATGGATAATCCTGCCTGTTCTTTCATCCGGTTCATGGCCCCATATTCCGGTGCTCCTGCCAATACAAGCGTATATAAACGGAAAGCCTGTTGCAATTCCGACTGCCATTGTTGCCAGCCGCTTGCATCCTGCGGCATCCGCCAGTTTTGTGCGGCAGCACGTTGAAAACGCTTCCACTTGTTCAGTACATTCGAATGAACGGCGTATCCTTTTTCTTGTGCCAGTGTCAGGAACATTCCTGCATAAGAACTGATCCATTCGTCGGCAACAGCATTTCCCGGCCAATATACAAATCCGCCATTGGGGAGTTGACGACCATAAATCTGCCGGATAGCTTCCTGTATATTTGTCTTTATCTTTTCGGCTTCTATCTTATCTATTGTTTTGAATTGGCCGACAAACAGAAGAGGCAAAGCCTTGGAAGTCAACTGTTCTGTACAATGATGCTGATAGTTGTATAAGAAGTCGAACCGGCGGCTGATGTCAACCGAGGGTATGCGTGATACTTCCAGCTTTATCTGATTATTTGCAGAAGAACTGCTTAGATTGTATGAAAGTTCTTTGCTTTGTCCGGCTTCTACCCATTGACTGTTGCGCAGGGTTACTATCGGATTCGGGTTGCGTACTTCTATTTCAATGGTTTCTTTAGTTTGTTGTCCGCCACCATTGGCTGTCAGATGGATGGTAGCCTTTCCTGTTTTACTACCTGTTTTTAAGGTAAAGAACACGAGCTGGTCACCCGGTTGGCTAAATTTGAGCGACTGTTGGTTGGCCCCTACAATCTGTACTCCTCCACCGGATGCCTGAAGTGATACGGTTACATTCTTCACTTGATTTTCCATCGCAAAGATATTTACCGGAACGGTGATTTCTTCCTGAATACTAAGCACACGGGGCAAGGTGGACAACATCATTAACGGAGTCCGCACGAAAGCCGTTTTTTCCGCATTGCCGTACGCTCCCTCTTGTCCGGCAACCACCATGGCACGTACCGAACCTACATACATCGGAAGTTTCAGCGTATGCGTCTGGCTCTTACCTTCTCCCAGATAGAAAGGACCTATAAACTTGACTACCGGTTTGAAGCGGTTTGCTTTTGCATCGGCAGGTTTTAATGTGGCGTCTCCACCCGTACTGAAAAGTGAACTGTAACTTCCGGCGGAAGCTCCCAATACATTATCATACATATCCCATGTCCGGATGCCGAGTGCTTCGCGTGAATAGAAATCATTCCATGGGTCCGGGGTTTTGAAATTGGTAAGATCCAGCAAACCGTCGTCTACAATAGCTAATGTATAAGTCATCGGTTTTCCAGTCTTTTCGCTGACGGTTACATTGAAGTTGGTTTCCGGGCGTAACACTTCCGGCATCTGTATCTGCGGTTGCAACACCGTCTGACTGTTAGTCACGAATACCGGAACGACGCCATACATACGGATAGGCAGGTCATTGACTGTTTGCGCGTGAGGCTGTAACAGACTGATATGCAGATATACATTCGGAGTCATCTCCGGTGTAATCTTGAATGTATATTTCGTATCTCCTCCGTTGGAAACCTCTATCCATTCTTGTCGTAATACGGTAGAACCGTTTTCTATGGATACCAGTGCACGTCCTCCCGCTGCTGCAGGAATGATTGCTGTGGCTGTTTCTCCTATTTCATAAGAATCTTTGTTCAGCGAGAAAGCAAGCATCTTGATACCGCTGGGATCAGTCTTGCTCGAACGTCCCCGCCATTCCGGCCAGTCAACATAAACTGTACCTCCGGTGGCATGTCCACTCTCTTTATCTTTCACGTAAACCAGGTAGCGTCCCCATGACGGATAATCGATACGGAATTTGAAAGATGCTTTTCCGCCTCTTGTCTGTAAATTGCCGCTGGCAACAGGAGTGATGGAACTATTGTTGATATACGTTCCGAAAGATTCACCGCTGTTTTCCCACCACCAACTCCAGCCGATGCGGTATATTTTGTATTCCAGATTAGAACTGTTCACTAACTGTCCCTGCGTGTTTACAGTTACAATATCGAATACATGATCTTTGTCAGTTTCAATATATTTGCCTTTTGGCTGGTTCAGATTGATACCGACATAAGAGGTGAATGGTGAGAATGGAATTGTTTGAGTGTAGATGCTGGCATCTCCTCCCGGTTCGAACACGCGGGTGGTGAAAGTGGCGTTCAGCATACCCGGCGCTTCCGTTGCGGTCGGAACTTTCAGCGTGACGTTTGCTTTTCCTTCTGCATCCAGTGTGCCGTCAAATATATCTGTTTTGATAGTCGTGAAATCCGTAGCCGGATTGTTAAAGATATATTGTCCGTAATTCTTAAACTGTGTATTCACTTTCGATAAAGACATTTCTACTTTGGCTTTCAGTTTGGAGGCAGTTGCTCCTGTCAGCCAGATTGAAGTGAGTGGGGCATAGAAATCCTTGTCCGTGGCTTGAAGCACCTTCGGCAATGCCAGATTTATTTTCAAGCGGTTGGGCTTTATGGTTTCGATACGCAGACCTTTGTGGAAGGTGGTTCCTCCCACCTTAATATACGCATTCCAAAGTCCGGTCGGGTCTGTTGCCTGTGTCGGAACGTCGAATGTATAAAATCCGTTCATTCCTTGCGTTGAAATCATTTTCGTGTAGAACTGTCCTCTTGGATTGTAAATCTCCAGTGCTACGGGGTGCTTGTCGGGGATTCTCTTTTCGCGGTCTTCCAATATAAAGGAAATGTGCAGCGTGTCTCCCGGGCGCCATACTCCTCTTTCGCCATATATAAATCCTTTCAGTCCCTTTTGAATATCTTTTCCTCCCACGTCGAATCTGCTGACGGACTGTTCTTCACCGTCCACAACGCGGACGTACGCTTTTTGCTTGTCCGATTCTGCCACGATAATGAAAGGCACACCGTTCGGAGTGATTTCAACGAATCCTTCTCCATTGGTTTCTCCTTTCCCTATGGGTTGTAACTGGAAGTTATACGCTGTTACCTGTGCTTTCCCTATCGGTTTTGTATCCAAAATATTACTAACGGCAATCCACAGTTTATTCAGTGAGTTCCGTTTTACAATCATTCCCAGGTTGGAAGCAAAAACGTTGCAGGCAGCTGCCCGGTCTGAATCCATATAATAAGACGGATGGCAGGGGTTGTCGCGTTCCGTCCATCGGTACACACTCCAGTCCATTGTTCCGCCATTGTAATAATAGTAGGCTTCGGGGGTATTCCAGATTGCTTCATCTTCTTCGGATAAAACACTTCCACTTACTTTGGTCAGCCCGTCGGAGGTGCTGCTGTCGGCGAATTTCATATCCTGATTCTCGCCTCCTCCACAAGGATAAGCGGAGTATTCCTGACGAAATGAAAGTATGACACGATAGATGGCACCCGGTTCCTGGTGGATTAATCCGGCAAGGTCTATCGAGTAATCTCCCCAATGATGAATGTCTTTGGAAGCATCTTTGGCAAGCCATAATGTTTTCTTGTAAACCAGTCTTCCCGAACGGCGTAGCTCATTGGCCGAGGCCAGTGAATTGGTTTGCATAAACATCAATACATTGTTCTCGAAAATGCGGATCACGCTCAAATCCACAGCGTATAGGTTGACAGCCCTGAAAGGAATAATCAGACTTTTCGAATCGGGCAGGATAGCGGCGGTAGTAGACATTTCCACTTGTGGTTTCAGACTTACTTCACTGAATGAGATCGTATGAGAAGTTCCCAATGCTTTACCTTGACTGTCTTTGACTCCTTCATGGATATTCAACGTAAGTTTGTTCTGTGTGTTTGCTTCGAAATATATAAAAACTCTGTTCTCACTGATTTGGAAGATCGATGAGGAGATTTCCGGGATCTCAATCAGTCCTTTTAAATCTTGAGTGGTGGATAGGGGAGCGGAGAAAACAATCTCGATTCCATTTTCCGGTTGGTCGATGCGTTCGGCAGACATAAAACGAAAACAATCTTTCGCTGGTATCAGCACTTCTTCACTTTGTTTACGGTCGATGCCGGCTGCGTTGCCGTTGGCTGTGATAGTCAAGGGGTAATCATCTGCTTCTCTGGGGATTTGTCTGATACTAAACAAATACCGGGTATGATTGTCGGTTGCGGTGACTTCCACCGGATAACTCTTTTTCCCGTCACTGGCAGTCAGCATCTTTTCTACCTCTTCCTTTTTCACTACGTCGCTGAAACGTATCTCTCCTTTAATATTTATTTCATTCGGTTGGGTAGCTGTAATCGGCAATGATTCCATTTGCAGGGTGAAGTTACGTTCCTGTACACGGAATGAGAAGTTGAACTCTTTCAGCTTTTTGTCCACTTCGATGAAGTCTCCGAGCCGGAAAGTTCCTTCGTAAAGTGTTCCCGGTTTCAGCGCTCCTTCTTCAGGCACAAATTCAATGGTGTTGTTGCTAACCCAATATGCTTTTCCCTTTAATGAAGGTGAGAAACTGAACGGGTTGCTTTTTAACTCATTGTTCATATCCACTATGGGTTGGTCGTGGGTCAGTTCTATACGTATGGTCGAATTTTGCGAGATGACTCCTCCCGTATACGCATTTACATACGGTGCATAATCGGCAGAAGGAATGATGTCTTTTTGAGTGCGTGTGCATGAATATAGACTCACAGTCATCATGATAAGTAAGAATAGTCCGGTAGCACTGATGCTACGTGTAGTCTTTGTTTGTCCCATAGTGAGAAGTTTTTTATAGTTCAACAAACAAATATACAGTTTTTATGCTAAATCCTTTGTTA
>ERZ1090878.869-NODE-874-length-15296-cov-10.396365_pt1 | contig 15296 bp, 17 predicted proteins | sample MGYA00478473_ERZ1090878 | MGnify/ENA primary metagenome ERZ1090878 (study PRJEB33644, sample SAMEA5815720) | chicken gut metagenome | biome: Chicken; feature: Gastrointestinal Tract; material: Caecum | place: Ireland | collected 2019-01-01 | study: A study of the... | reverse complement strand
ATCTCCTCTCCCAGTTCTCTTGCCTGTTCATATCCCAGAGGTGTAAGGGGGATATCTGTTGCGCCGCAGATCTTATTTTCCACATTCCATACAGTCTGTCCATGTCTTACATAATAAAAGTGCCCCATTCTTTAATTCCTCTCTCTTTCTGCATTTTTGGACATTCTATCATATCCTTCCCATTGCCACAATCTTATTTTCATTTTTGCCGGTTTTTCATATTTTCTATATATACTCTGCCGTCCTCAGCCATGATCCGCAGTCTTTCATATTCTTCCAAAAGCATTTTCTTTCCGGTATCTGTGATAATATAGGATTTCCGCCGGTTTTCTTCACCGGTGAGCCGTATGATCTGATTCTTCTCAAATTTGGACAGCATAGCATACAAGGTCCCCGGCCCTACCTTTACTCTGCCGCCGGAAATCTTCCGGACCTTTTCCATAATATCCACCCCGCAGCATTCCTCGGTAAGGGCCAGCAGGATATAATACATAGGTTCTGTCAATGTCTGAAACTGTTCTCTTGCCATTCTTTAAAGCCTCCTTTTCAGGCAGACGTTCTTTCACGGGGTGTTAATGTTCCCCATTATTAGATCTTCTGAAGCTTCAGGACCTGCCGGATAAAAAGGATCTGGTCTTCATCTATTTGATCTGCCCCGGATTCTCTCTCTGCCTTTTTGATATTTCTATACCGTTCCTCCGGTTCCATAATAGGGGCCGCATCCTGATAAATTTTCCGAAAAATGCAAAGTTTCTTTCTGCTGCTTACCAGCTCCCAGCCGGCCTCCCGGCAGTATACGGCAAACTCCTCTGTTTCAGGTTCCGGTTTTGTGTCATTTTCGTTTCCTTCTGAAAACACCTCCACTGCATATTCCAGATTCTGAGGTTCTTCTTTTTCAAATACCATTCCCAAACGCCAGTCTTTGAAGATCCAGCCCTGCCGGGCCATCTTCTCCAGATATAAGGCAAGATTATCACATTCCCTATAACGGAAATTTCCAAATATTACTTTTCTTCTCATAAGAACACCCCCGTTCTCCGAAAAAACTTTCCCTTAAAACAAACTATCGAGTGTCGATATTTCCTACTTTCAGTAGGAATATCGACACTCGATAATTGCAATAGATTTCCTATATTTTATTTTAATTTCTGCAGACAATAAGACAAACGGCGGGCATGCTCCCATGTCCGCCTGTCTTTATATCTTATAATCCCAGCTTCTCAATGATCTCTTTCAGCGCTGTCCGCACGGGTGAATCTTTTGGCAGCTGCACTGTTGGCTTTCCGTCACAGTCGTACTGATATACCATATCGTCGTGAGGTACTACGCCTAAAAGCTCCAGACCCTGGTTTTTGATCTCATCCATAGTTCCCTGGTCCAGTTTGCCCTGAGGCGCCCGATTGACGATCAGTCCTGTTTTCTTCGGATGAAAATTCAGGTCTTTCATAAGTCTGGCGATCCTCCCTGCTGCCTGGACTCCTCTCCTGGAGCAGTCGCTGACCAGGATGGCGATCTCCATTGCCGGCAGGATTCCTCTGCTGATATGCTCCATTCCTGCTTCATTATCCACCACAATGTAAGGATAATGACTCTGGAGTTTCTGTACCTGGGTCTGCACCAGACCGTTTACAAAGCAATAACACCCCTGTCCCTGGGAACGTCCCATGACCATCAGGTCGTAGTCATCTTCCTCTGTGACAGCATCCATCATACGGGCTTCCAGATATTCTGCTTTTGTCATCCCAGCCGGAATCTTATATTTCGGATCCGTACCTGCCCGTTCAATCTCTTCTCTCAGTTCTCCCAGAGTAACTCCTGTCTCTACGCCCAGAACTTCATTTAAATTAGAATTGGCGTCTGCGTCCACAGCCAGCACCGGCTTTTTACCTGTCTCACAGAGATACTGGATTAAAAGCCCGCACAGTGTAGTCTTACCCACGCCGCCTTTTCCGGATACTGCAATAATATGTCCCATAATTCATTCCTCCTGTCTCTGTTTTCCTTATAAGGGATATATTTTACTGAACATGTTGTTGATTTTCTTACAGTATGGATATTATAATAAAATTCAAAAGAATACAATGATCAGATTTACAGATTTGCCATGTTTCTCAACAGATTTTAAAAATTGTCTATGAACAGGGGGATTTTATGTGAAAAATAAAATGAAAGTTACAGACCGCCGCACCAGATATACCCGGCAGACCATTAAAGACTCTTTTCTGACTCTTCTGGAGGAAAAACCTTTCTCCAAGATCACAGTAACCGAAATATGCCGCATATCAGAGATCAACCGGGGAACCTTTTATCTTCATTATTATGATATAGATGACGTGCTGGATGATCTGCTGAATGATGTGATCACAGACACTTCCAGCATACTTGATCATGTGCTCTGCCCGGAAAAACTGGGCTGTACCTATCCTTTCTGCCGGAAAGTTCAGGAAGATACGCGGCTTCAGGTCCTGTTTTTTGATGATGTGGCTTCTTCCCGGCTCCTGGAGAAGCTCTGCGAACTGTCCAAAGAAGAATTTGTCACCCATCTTATGCAGAACAGCCTCCTTACCTTTGAGCAGGCGGAGGCTGTCCTTTATTTTCAGATGAACGGCTGTCTGGCTATTAATAAACGAATGCTGAAAAACAAATGTACAAACTGGCAGGAAATCCAACAGGCCATAGACCATTTTATCAAGGCAGGTCTGGAAAGCTTCCTGATCTGTGACGGACGCCAGACTGTCTCTAAAAAGAATCCATCCCCGCAAAATACGCCGGAAAAACTGTAACCGGAAAGGATCATCCTTTCTATCTTTCTCTATTTTCTCTTACCAGCTCAATAGCTTCTTTACCGCTGATATGTTCTATAGAAAGTTCCAGCATACACAGAGGAGAAAACTCCCGGTCAATGGCTCTGTTTGTTTTCTCCTCCGGTTCTTCCGGGGCATATTTCAGGGCAAGCTTTTCAATGGCCCTTCTTTTTTCCGCTTCTCCTTCCAGAATACAGATCTTTCCAAAAACGATCACGCTGCGGAAATAGGTGGTATATTCTTCCGGTATGATCTGATCCTGGTCAATAACACAGAAAGAAACTTTTTCATTCCGTTTTAAGGCTTCTATCTTATATCCCCTTTTCCCGCAGTGAAAGAAAATCTTTCCCTTCTCGTAATAATAACTGAGGGGAACGGCATAAGGATAACCTTCCTCTCCCTCCAAAGCCAATACACCTGAGGTTCCCCTTTCCAGGATCTTCTCACAGGCCTCCAAAGGAAGAGCCTGTTTTTTTCTTCTCATTTCTCCGAACATTTTCTGAAATCCTCCTGTAATCTCTGTCTTTTTCTCCGAAGTTTTACTTATCCCGCCGGTCTTATCCCACAAAAAAACGCCTGGCTCCATTCCTTCTAAGGCCTATCGGAATGGATCAGGCGTTACCCGGCGGCAAACATTCTTCATAACTCTTCATCAAACAACTAGGAATTTAACACAGAGCCGCTCCAAAGTCAAGATATGTTTTAAAGGATTCCCAGCCCTTTTACTGTAAGCATAATGAAATCCTGTACATTGGTCACAATAGTGGTCGCGGAAAGACTGCCTCTGTCCAGAAGCTTGTTCACCACAAATTCATCAGCGTCTACTGTATAGAGGAAAACCGGACGGATCTCCTTCTCAGCGGTTACAGTATAGGAAGGTGTCATATTCCCTGTGGCGATAGTGTGGAGCATAGTAGCCAGACAGATCACAGTAGTAGCCTTTTCCACCATCTGACGCATGGCCGTCTGCCCCTCATAGGCATTTCCGATCACCTCCGGCAGTGGTCCGTCATCCCGGATAGAGCCTGTAAGAACAAATGGGATCTTGTTTTTCACACAACTGTACATAATACCGTTGTCAATCTTATAGTCTTCTATAAACTGAGGGATAGACCCGCTTTTTCTCACCCGGTTGATCACATCCAGATGATTGTAATGACCGTTTGGATGGGACTTCTGAGTATAAATATCCTGTCCCAGAGCTGTATGGAACATGGCCCCTTCCAGATCATGGGTAGCCAGGGCATTTCCTGCCATAAGACCGTCCACATAGCCGTTTTCCACCATAGCTTCCATAGCTCTTCTGGCATCAGCATCAAAAGCAAAAGCCGGTCCCATGACCCAGAGGATATTCCCATGTTCCCGCTCATAATTCAGCAGTTCAAAAAGCCTGTCATAGTCTCTGGCATAAGAAGTCTCCCGGCTTCTTCCCTGACGGAACACAAACTGATCCTTCTGGGTTTCTTCCGGATTTTCAAATCCTGTGGTGTGAAGATAAATCCCCTCTTCTCCCTTTTCCGTTCTTCCCAGGATCACCCGGTCTCCTTTTTTCAGATTCCTGTTTTCCACCACTTTTAAAGTTCCGTCCTTGTCATATACTACACTGGAATCCATGCGGGATTTTTCCGGCAGCATCCATTTCCCGTTGATCTTAAAATACTCCGGATACATAGATGTACTGTGGTAATTCTCCGGAGCGACTCCATCTGCTGCCGCTTCCTCCCATTTGGCATCCGGCGCGTTTTTCAGCAGCTCTGACGAAAAATCCGGTTCATAATATTTTGGTAATGTAAACATTCTCTTCTCTCCCTCATATTTTATTTGTTTTTTCTATATACACAGCGGCCATTAATATACGTTTCCGCCACGCTGACCTGATCGATCTCTTCCGGAGGAATTTCCAGGATATCCCGGTCAAGGATAAGAAAGTCTGCCTTATATCCTTCTTTTAACTGGCCAAGCCTGTCAAATCCCACCATTTCCGCAGATTCCTTTGTATAAAGGATCAGGGCTGTCTCTATATCAATGGCCTGGTCTTCTCCGCAATCCGTGCCGTCCCAGGCTTTCCGGGTTACTGCTCCTTTTATATTGGGGAAAGGATCCGAAGGAACCGCCCAGGAGGTAGCCGGAGCGTCTGTGGATAAGCAGAGCTTTACTCCTTTATCCAGCAGATGGCGGATCGGGTAACAGGTCTTCATCCTCTCGGTTCCCAGGTTTTTCAGATAACTTTCGATCTCTGCATAAAGAAAGATAGGCTGGGTCACAAAACCGATCCCATGTGCGGCCGCCTTTTCAATGCTGTCTTCTGAAGGAATGGTGATATGCTCTACCCGGACATAAGGTTCCGGACCCTGATTCCACTTTTCTTCTCTGACGGCCCGGTCTACCACTCTTTCAATGGCTTTCGTTCCCATAGCATGCATGGAAAGCTGACAGTGATTTTTCTTACAGAAATCAACAGCAGTTTCCATCTGACGGTCACTGCATACGGAAATTCCACAGGAATCAGAATCCAGATAAGGTTCTGCCATCCAGGCGGTCTTTCCTGAAACGCTTCCATCTCCGATCAGTTTCAGACCGGAAACAAAAATCTGCTGTTTCTTATTAAAACGTTCCTCAGGAATCTGGAAATCTTCTTTATCCATAAAGAAATCCCACATATAGTAAACACCCACTTCCTGGAGAAAACCTTTCCGGACTGCCTCCTGGTACAAGAGGTAATTGTCCCCTTCGTCCAGATTTCCCATATCCGTCACAGCTACGATTCCCTGAGAAGTGAGAAGTTTTCCCAGCTCTGTCAGATTTTCCACTGCTTCTTCCCGATTTTCCGGAGGCATAAAAGGTGTGACCAGATTTCTGGCATTTTCCTTTAGGACTCCTGTAGGTTCACCATTTTCGTCCCGTTCGATCTCCCCTCCTTCAGGGTCCGGGGTATTCCGGTCAATTCCTGCCATCTCCAGAGCTTTGCTGTTGACGCAGCGGATATGACCGCAGGTCCGTACAATAGACACCGGGGAATCACTGCAGCCCTTATCCAGATCCCACCGGGTGATAGAACGGCGCTCAGCAAACTTTCCTTCGTCATATCCCCAGCCGAGACACCATTTTCCCGGTCCCTGCTCTTCTCTCTTTTCACGTACGGCCTGGATCAGTTCTTCAATGGAATGGATCTTTGGGGGCAGAGCCGATATCTGCCGGCTGTAATCCGCCAGCATAAGGGGATGCATATGGGCGTCTACAAACCCCGGTATCACCCGGCTTCCCTGAAGATCTACTCTTTCACAGCCCTGAGGGGCCAGCTTTTCTACTTCTTCCCTGCTACCAACTTTCCGGATAACTCCGTCCTCTGTCAGCATAGCCTCTGCATACAGATTTTCCTTATCTGATGTGAAGATTTTTCCGTTTTCGTAAATACAAGCGTTCATTTATGTACCGTACCTCCATTTATCTCCTATATCGCATAGGGAACACTTTCCTTCCCCGTTACCTTATACGTTACCGCTCCCACCAGAAATCCGATGATCGTAGGCACTACCCAGGCAAAGCCCTGTTCAGCAAAGGGGATCATATAAATAATATTCATAATGCCGGATACGTCTATCGGGATCAGTCCGGAAGACTGGGCCACATTTAATGCGTCAAACAAAGACATGACTGCGGATACGATCACCGCTCCTTTCCAGGCTCCGTCATTAGGCACAAACTTTTTAAACAATCCCAGGATCATCATGACCACAGACATTGGGAAGATAATGGTAAAGATCGGACCGGAAATAGTCAGCACATTGCTTACTCCTGTAGAAGATACCAGGAAAATGGCAATGGTGATCACCAGAGAAGCCAGCTTATAAGAAACTTTTCCTTTTGTCCAGTCTTCCACCCACTGACCAGTGGTAGCGATCATTCCCACCGCCGTAGTCAGGCAGGCAAAGATCACAGCCAGGGACAACACAACACTTCCCCCTGTACCTGCCAGCCTTCTCACCAGATCAGTAAGAAGATACGTGGTATCCACATCTGCAGGATAGTCATTTCCTCCCTGGGCTCCCAGATAGGCTAAGCCGCTGTATACAATAAACAAAAGAAGGAATCCAATAACAATAATCCCAAACATCATTTTCCGGTACTCTTCTTTTTTGGTATAGCCCTTCTGCTGAAAAGCCGCAATAAAAATTCCAGCACAGATAATTCCCGTTCCTACATCTCCTGTATTATATCCGGTGAGGAAAGCACTGAGAAAGGCTTCCTGCCCGCTTGCCTGGGTTCCTCCCTGGACCGGTCCCAGAGGCCGGAATATGGCCAGAAGGATCACTACCAGCAGAGTAATGAGAAGGATCGGTGTCAGATATTTACCGATCCGGTCAATGACATTGGACTTATTCATGGCAAAATAGTAAGATATCCCAAAGAAAAGAAGGAGGAAGATAATTCTGGCATACACAGGAAGAGATCCGAAAATTCCCTCAAAACCTGTCTCGTAAGCTACCCCTCCGCACCTGGGAATGGTTCCGAAAATAACTACCAGAAGTCCCAGACCCATATACAGGTAATGCCACCAGCTTGTTACATGCTTCATCATATCCTGGATTCCATACCCTACGTTTCCCACTGCCGCTACTGCCAGCATAGGGAAGAGGATGGCGGAAATAGCCAGACCTCCAATTGCCCAGAATACATGCTCACCGGAAAGCAGCCCTACCTGAGGCGGAAATATCAGATTGCCGGAGCCGAAAAAAATGGCAAACATGGCAAATCCTGTGATCAAAATGTCCTTAAACATACTTTTCTTCATCTTATCTCTCCCTTCAATCACTATATTAATACGATAATCTTTCACCGTGCAAAAGTATACCGCAAAAAAACAGGTGCCTCAGCCTGAGGCCGAAGCACCATTGCTTATATCTATATATCATACTCCTGTCTTTATAGCTTTGTCAATATTTTATATTTTTCCTAAAGTTTCCACAATTTTTTCCTGCTGGACCTTATCCGGCGCAAAGCTCAGGTCTATCTTCACGATCCTGTCTTTCATGCAGATCAGATACCGATAAATTTTCTGCCCTTTTCTGCTAAATTCTGTCTGCCGGATCTGAAGCACTCCCTTCTCTCCTGTTTTCCATGAATCCATGGACTTCCAGTTTTCCCCACTGCCATAAGTCCGTTCCATAGAAGATCTGATAAATCCGTAAAGAGGATTCAGCTTTACCTTTGCCACCACGTATTCCAGGTAATATCCCGGCTCTCCCTTGGCTCCGGACAAAGTCTCGTTATAAAACTGTTCAATCTCCATCCTGGAAAGGAAAACGGAACTTTGGATATTCTGGGTATCAATATATCCCTTCCCGTCAAACTCCGGTCCGGCCAGTTGTTGAAGAGTCAGGGGGTATTCCTGTCCGTCCCAGTGAAACCCTTTTTTCTCATAATAGCCTTCCGCATCAAAAGAATTAAAATAATAATATCCGTTAAATATCACAAAAAATATAAGAAAAGCTATAGCGAAATTTACTCCTATGTTTGCCGCTGCCTTGGCGCCTTTACCTCTCATACGATTCCGGATGATATCCTGAAAATAATAAACAATAAAATATCCAGCCATTACAGCCAGCGCCAGTCTGCCTCCTATTGCTGTAAAGGCATAAAAAATCAGTGAAACTATAGCCAAAAGCATACTTGTTTTTGAAATTACAGGGTGTCCCTTTGTGGGCGTAAACGACCGGTCTCTCTGCGCATTTATCTTTGCCTTTTGGTACCAACATTGATAAGTAATCAACTCCACAAGTCCGTAAATCCCCAGCAGCAATCCTATAAAAACAAAAAATAGGCCAGTTCCGCCGGAAAGGGTCCTTACTCCGTCAAAGTAAAGACTCAATATGAAATAAATAACGATCAGCCAGCCGATCCCTCCCAGGACTCCATCTGCGATCCTGAATCTTCTTGATCCTCTGCGGATATTTTCTACCTGAAGATCTGCCTGGGTTTCCAGGGGAACAGGATTTTCCCTTTCATTACAGAAAATCTTCATAGGTCCATGTTCTGCCGCCAGCTCCCAGCCTGCCATCTCACAGTATTCTTCAAAGGTCAGCTCCTCCCCGGTAGGAGGAGCATAGACCCCGCCTCCCGGAAAATATCCCACTGCATAGTGAAGGGGCTTAGGCTCGATCCTGTGATAGTGCCAGAAGATCCCCATTCTGTCCAGAGCCCAGCCTTTCCCTGCCATTTTTTCAAAGTGCCGTTCCATTGTAGTATGGTCATAATAATAAGACCATACCAGTTCAAGCTTCCCCCTTCTCATTTTCCTGCACCTCCATATAGCGGCGGTAGTCTGCCGCCTGACCGCATATCCTCTCATACTCTGCCCGAAGTGCCTCTTTCCCTATCTCTGTAAGAATATAACTTTTTCTTCTTCCCTCCACTTTTGTCTCTACGATCATTTCTGCCTGGGAAAACTGGTCCAGAAGATTATAAAGGGTTCCCGGTCCTATATTTACCCTGCCTTCTGTCATCACGCGGACCTTCTCCATAATATCCATACCGCAACATTCCTGCCTGAGGCAGAGAAGGATATAAAACATCTGTTCCGTTAAAGTCTGAAACTTTGCTCTGGCCATAGCATCGCTCCTTTTATCGAATATCGATATTCTTCTGATTTCACTATAACATCGAATATCGATAATGTCAATCTGTTTTATCCTGTCTCCGCCTTGATTTTACAGATCCATTTCCTCCAGAAGTGCCCCATACCCGGCATACTCTGCGATCTGCTTCATTCCCTCTGCCGCTTCCTCCAGAGAATAATCATGGGCCTCCAAAAATTCCCGGCCTTTCTCACTTACATATTCATAAAATAAAACGGCCGCCGCCAGTTCCTCGGGATTCTCATGATCCAGATTTTCCAAAAGAATATTTTCTGCTTCATTGATCTTCCCCTGGTCTACCAATCCCGTAAGATCATCCAGATTGCTTCCTGAAACAGAAAACTTATTCTCCTTTGGCAGTTCTACCTGGGTATACTTTTTTCCAAAAATCAGCGAAAATAATACCCTGGCCGCTTCTTTGATCATACGCATGATATAATCGCTTTCTTCCTCATAGATCATAAATCCACCTTCTCTCTCCTGTTTCTCTGCTTTTTATTAATCCAGGCTAGTCCTCTCAGGATCAGAAAACCGATGATCGTAATTCCCAAAAAGAAGCCTGTACCTAACTGTATTGCCCGGATTTTATCAGCTCCCATTCTCAGTATACAGAAGCCATATAAAACCGAAAAAACGTCGCTGCACAATATACTGATCACCAGATCTGAAAACCAGGCTCTCTTTTTCCCGGCTCTGCTCTCCCACAGCCCATTATATAGGAGCAGTGAAATATATGCGATTCCCCCAACAATAACTGCTGCAGTTTCTCCCATAACAATTTTTATATCGGAAGTTAAGACTATCTGTAGCAGGATCCCTATAACACAGGTAAAAAACATCACCATAAACGCCACATTCCCTGCCTTTGCTTTCTGTTTTTTTTCCAGTTCACTGTAATCCGCTGCCTTCAATAGAGTATTTTTCAGCTTCTTATCCATATCCTCATTTCTCCTTTCTCCGTTCAGGATTTCTTCAAGTTCTACATCATAGTATTCTGCAATCTGGATCAACAGGCTTAAATCCGGCATATTCACGCCGTTTTCCCAGCGGGAGATCGTCCGTCCCGCTACCATAAAAATCTCCCCGGCCTGCTCCTGGGTAAGTCCCCTCTCTTTTCGGAGGAGTTTCAGAAATCCTCCGATTTTTTTCATATCCATGTCCGTCGCCCCCTTTCTACTTCCAGAATACATAGCTGTGATTCAAAAGACCAGGACATAAAAGGAGAAATGAGGAAAAATCTGCCGGACATAAAATGTCCTGTCCATATATCCTGACTTTTTTCGGAAATCTACAGCCTTAGAGATACTTTTTTTACTTATGTGTATCAAAACTTCTTCATTAATCTGATTATACCATTTTCTTGTTCTTTTTCCCTCTCTTCTTCACTTTTTATGAAATAGAAAAGGGCAGTATCTAGAACAAGGATTCACCTTGTTCCGGATACTGCCCTGACGGCTTCTATAATTTATTATTCCTGATATTCTGATCTTTCACAGCAAAATCTTTTTAACCCTTTTCTCTGGCCTCCGCCGCTTTATTAATACAGGTAATTGCGTTCAGACTCCGGGGATAGCCGATGTAGGGCAGGCACTGGGATACCACTTTTGTAAGGAACTCTTTGTCATTTCCCAGATTCATATTTCCTCCCGCATGGGCAATGAGCTGAGGTTCACATCCTCCCTGGGCTGCCAGGAAGCAGAAAGTGATCATCTCTCGCTGAGCCAGTGTAAGACCGGTACGTGTATAATAGTCTCCAAAGCAGTTGTCTGCCAGCCACCGGTTAATATGGCCGTTTTTCCAGGCTTCTCTCATGCTCTCCCCGAAAATATCCACCTGGGCCTGTGCCCCTTTCTCCAGACGGTCTTCCATAGTAGTTGTAGCCTGTCCTTCCAGAGGCAGTTTCACGCCTCTTTCTGTCAAAATCTCATTTACTGCATCCAGAAAAGGACGTACCCTGCCTATACCCAGATAATCTACTGCCTGATAGACTACCTCTTTTACCATAACAGGAGTAAGCCCTCCGTCCAGTGCCCGAGGCAGTTCTGTCTTGAACTCATCAATCCCCTGGCACCCCAGAAGGGTGGCGATGATCGCCATGTGGCGTGTGGTTTCCTCTAACTGCTGTCCTTCTTCCCGGACTACCTCTTCAAAAGCAAAATGTTCAAACCGTTCCGCAAACTCCGGATCTGTTTCTCTGTAATCCATCTTGACATCCTCCTTATTTTCCTTATTTTACTTTGTTTCTATTTTCTGACTGCCTGTAGACCAAACATGGGTCTGCTTAGCGGCAGCCGGTGTATTCTGAGCCATGACTCCTACCAGTTTATGAGGAACATAAGCCTCTTCCAGATATCTCATCTCTTCCTCCGTAAGCTGAAGATCCACGGCTTTTGCCGCTCCCTGGATATGGTGGAGTTTAGTGGCGCCTACTACCGGCGCGGTCACTTTCGTCAAAAGCCAGGCCAGAGAAATCTCAGTCATAGATACGCCCCGCTTATCTGCCAGCTCTGCCACCCGGTCAATGATCACCTGATCCTGACGGGCAGTATCGTCATATTTCAGTTTTGCATAGCTGTCCTCTTCAAGTCTCTTGGAAGTTTCTCCCGGGTGTTTGGAAAGACGTCCTCCTGCCAGAGCGCTGTAAGGCGTCATAGCAATATTGTCTTCTGCACAAAGCTTAGCCATCTCTCTTTCTTCCTCACGGAAGATCAGATTATAATGGCCCTGAATGGATACAAACTTCTGGAAGCCTTCCTTTTCTGCCAGTGCGTTTGCCTTGGCAAGCTGATAGGCAAAACAGTTGGAACTTCCGATATAACGGGCTTTTCCCTCTTTAACGATCTTGTTCAGACCCTCCATAATATCATAAAGAGGAGTCTCGTAATCCCACATATGGTAAATATACAGATCTACATAGTCCAGTCCCAGATTTTTCAGACTGGTATTGATCATCCGTTCAATATGTTCCTGTCCGGAAATTCCCTGCTGGATCTCCTCCGGTGTCCGGGGGAGAAATTTTGTGGCAATTACCACGTCTTCCCGCTTTGCAAAATCTTTTATCGCCCGGCCTACATACTGTTCACTGGTACCGCTCTGATACCCGATAGCTGTATCAAAAAAGTTAACTCCAAGATCCAGTCCTTCTTTAATGATTTCCCGGGAATGTTCCTCGTCTATTGTCCAGCTGTGCTGTCCGTTTTTGGCGTCTCCAAAGCCCATACATCCCATACAGATCCTGGACACCGTCAGATCTGAGTTGCCAAGTTTTGTATACTTCATAAAAGAATCCCTCCCTGTTTTTATTCTGCATGGATCCTTCATCGGATCTTCTTTTGGTTTTATTATAGTGAGAAAATGACCATCTGTCTAATACCTATGCTTTATCTTTCTCCATGCCTTTTTTCTATTTTTCCATTTTCCAGTGCCGCAAATATATCTTTTAGGCATTGACAGCAATCCAATCTAAGCATTAGACACGCTTCTCTTTCAAGACTAAAATATAAAAGTACAAAGATAAACACGCTTGTATTTTACACGGTGTCCTTTTATCCGCAGACAAGTGAACTGATACAAATAAGGAGGAGTTCTATGACCATTGATGAGGCAAGCAGGCGCTATAACATTCCCCTGGAAATTCTCCAAGAGTATGAACAATGGGGACTGTGCGGAGCCGTAAAAAAAGTGATGGGCGCCTGGCAGTATGATGATACAGATCTGGAACATCTGAGTATGATCATGACCCTTCACGATATCGGTTTTGAAAATTTTGAGATAGAAACCTATATGAGAAAATTACTGGAAAAGGAATCCGAAAAAGACCAATGCCTGAAAATGCTGGATCAGAAAAGGCAGAATCTTTTAGACGAGATCCATTTTCGGGAAAAACAGCTCAGCAATCTGGACTATCTCCGTTATAATATCTGTAAAAAACAGGATACCGGAAAATCATTCTAAGGAGGTATTTTATTTATGAAAATTCAGGACAAAGAAACCTTTGACAAAGCCAATGTGTTCGGCCTTGGTCAGGAGAATACCGCTTTTGCCCAGTATTTTATTGGAAACTCTTATTTAAATCCTCTGACAAAGCCGGAAGAAAGCCCTGTATTTCTGGCAAATGTCACATTTGAACCAGGCTGCCGCAATAACTGGCATATCCATCACGCCAAAACCGGAGGCGGACAGATCCTGATCTGCACAGCAGGCAGCGGCTGGTATCAGGAAGAAGGAAAAGATCCGGTAAGTCTGGAGCCAGGCACTGTCATCGTGATTCCCCCTGAAGTAAAGCACTGGCATGGAGCCAAGGCAGATAGCTGGTTCTCCCACATTGCCTTCGAAGTTCCGGGAACAGAGACCAGCAACGAATGGCTGGAAGCTGTAGATGATGAAACATATTCCAAATTAAAATAATTAGATTGCACATAATACTTAATCTCTTAATCCTCCTGTTGATTGGCGTGCTGCCTGAGAGTATGGTGAAGGCAGCATGTCCAATTCTCAGGGGGATGTTTTTATTTCTGCAGGCAACGAGCCAAGCGTACATGCTTGCGTCACTGCGAGTTTGATGCCCCGTATGCTTGGTATCGGAGTCTTTTACTTCCCCAGGCAAAGGGGATTTGATTTATGGCAATAGGTGGTCACTAAAACGTGCCATCTAGTACTATTTCAAATATTTGTAGACAAGCCGCTCTACAATCTGCATATTTAAAACTGTTTTTTCTGTCTCATATGTAAGGATCAGGCGCTCCCCCGGATAAATTCCGTTTTCCTCATATGCATAAATCTTTCTGATCGCGTTTTGTGCATAAACCGGATCGTCCATCCTGCCGTCATGCTCCCAGTAGATTTCCTGTCCGGTCTTTGCTGACAGAAAAGTGAAATCCGGATAGACCGTTCCAAAATTTTTCAGATGTAAAGGACATTCATATTTGTAAGGAATCTGGTTTCTGTAAAAGAAATCCGCCAGTATCTTTTCAGATTTCGAACGTACCCTTTCTCCCCGTTCACTCCGAATCAGAGGAGTATCCTCTCTGAATTCTTTTCCTTTATACTCCTGTTTTTCCCATTCTTCTATCTGGCGTTTCCAGATAGTCTCCACCGGCCGGATACGCTTTTGTTTTTCTATATGTTCTTTCCAATATACCATTTCCACCTCGTCATCTTCATAATCCCTGGTTATTTTCTTGATTTGAGCAAGCCTTTTGGAAACTAATCGGATTATCTTCTCATCATAGGATTTCTGAGCGAGCCTACAGATCAGTTTCTGGTTTTCTTTTGGAATATACGTCCCTTTTGTCTTATCTCCCGGCATGCCCTGATAAAACTGTACCCACTTTTTGTTTACAGATATCCGTAGCGAACCAGGCGGAACATCCTTTTCCATTTCTTTTGCTGTTTTCTCCAATATATTCTCCAGTCTGCGCTGCTCACAGAGTAGCATATCTTTAAGACCTTTCATCAATTGCTCCTTTCCTGATTTTTCTACAAATAAATTTTTTCTGAATTTTCTGCTGGAGCCATCAGCTCGTTTCTACAGGCAAATTTCACCTTTCCCGATTTTTGGCTGTAGGCTTCGACTTATTTCTACCGGCGAATTTCACCTTTTCCGATTTTCTACCGTAGGCTTGGACTCATTTCTACCGGCGAATTTCGCTTTTCTCGATTTTCTGCCGTAGGCTTCAACTTATTTCTACCGGCGAATTTCACCTTTTCCGATTTTTTGCTGTAGGCTTCAGCCTATTTCTACGGGCAAATTTCGCTTTCCTCGATTTTCTGCTGTAGGTCTCGGCTTATTTCTACAGCCTGATTCTTGATTTCTTATATTTGGAATGTTTTCCGATGACTACCGGATGTTTGATAT
>ERZ1090878.867-NODE-872-length-15304-cov-4.209194_pt1 | contig 15304 bp, 18 predicted proteins | sample MGYA00478473_ERZ1090878 | MGnify/ENA primary metagenome ERZ1090878 (study PRJEB33644, sample SAMEA5815720) | chicken gut metagenome | biome: Chicken; feature: Gastrointestinal Tract; material: Caecum | place: Ireland | collected 2019-01-01 | study: A study of the... | reverse complement strand
CTCCTTTACAAGGGATAGTCTGCCAGAAAAGGGCGAGAATCATACAGGCCGGCAGAAAATGTGCCGGGCACAGGAAACCCATTTTGTTATTATAGCATTTGTTTCCCTTTTGGGCAAGTGAAACCTGCCATAGCTTTTCACGCTGGGATTTGCTACAATACATTTGTGCCTCTACGTTCCGTAGATATGCGGGATTCTCCCCCTCGTATGTGTGCAAAAGGCAGCTGGAGGCGTATCCTTTTTCCTGGAAAGGAGGAGCGAAATATGGACCAAGTAAAAATCGGCAAATTTATCGCCCAGATGCGCAAGGAGCAGAACCTCACCCAGCGCGGGCTTGCCGATAAGCTATCCATCAGCGACAAAACAGTCTCCAAGTGGGAGCGCGGCCGGGGCTTGCCGGAAGTCTCCCTGATGCTGCCACTATGCGGCGCCCTGGGCATCACCGTCAATGACCTGCTGACAGGCCAGCGGGTGGCGGAGGCTGACTACCAAACACGTGCGGAGGAAAACATGATGAACTTACTGCGGGAGAACGCGGAGAACAAAAAGAGAATGGCGCTATCCGTTATCTGCGGGTGCGTCACAGTGATAGCCGTCTGCGCCCTGGTGGCTCTAGCCTCGTTCCTAGAGGTGGCGGCTGGATGGCGCGTGGCACTGCTGGCGCTGGCACTTCTCACGGCGGCAGCGGGCATCGCCGCGGCGGCCATGCTGGAGGCAAGCGCCGGGTACTACCAGTGCCCCAACTGCCAGGAGCTGTTCGTGCCTACCATGGGCGCCTATGTAAAAGGCTACCACACCCTGACAAAGCGGCGGCTGAAGTGCCCCCACTGCGGGAAGGTATCCATGTGCAAGCACCGGATCACCCGGTAAAGTGAAACAGCGGAAGGGCAGGCTGCCGGCCTGTCCTTTTTCTTTTGGGCGGACGGGAAGTTCTATTTGCCTATCCCCTGCTTTGGTGCTATAATTTCCTCAATAGGATTTTGCTTTTGAGGAGTGTGGGTTACAGCATGGAAAGCTTACTTATTTCCCTGGAAATCGTGCTGCCCCTGTTTCTGCTGATGGCCTTGGGCTATGTCATCAAGCTGACGGGGATGATGAACGAGACTTCCGTCAAGCAGGTGAACAAGGTTATCTTCAAGATTTTCCTGCCCCTGCTGGTGTTCTGCAACATCTATAACACCGAGCTGGCGGAGAGCTTTAACTCCCAGCTGCTGCTGTACGCGGTGGCGGGGGTGCTCATCCAGTTTGTGCTCTCTTTGTGCCTGGCCATTCTGCTGGAGAAGGACAACTCCCGCCGGGGCGTGATGCTCCAGGGCATGTTCCGCAGCAACTTTGTGCTCTTTGGCATCCCCATCAGCACGGCCCTGTTTGGGGACACGGCGGCGGGGCTTGCCTCCATTTTGATTGCGGTCATCATCCCTATGTACAACGTGCTGGCGGTGATTTCCCTGGAGATGTTCAATGGCAAGCGGCCCAACGTTGGGAAAATCCTCCTCGGCATTGTCACCAACCCCTTGATTATCGGCTCGGTGCTGGGCGTGCTGTTTGTGTTGTTCCAAATCCCCATCCCCACGCCGATTTACGACACCATCACCGACATTTCCTCCATTGCCACGCCCTTGGCCTTTATCATTTTGGGCGCCTCTTTCAGCTTTGGGGATGTGGGCAGGTACATCAAAGAGGTGCTGCTTGTACTGGGCGCCAAGCTGCTGGTGTTCCCCGCGCTGTTTTTGGGGATTGCCCTGCTGCTGGGCTTCCGGGACGCCCCCTTGGCAGTGCTGCTCACGGTGTTCGGCGCGCCCATCGCGGTTTCCTCCTTCACCATGGCCCAGCAGATGGGCGGGGACGACAAGCTGGCCGGGCAGCTGGTGGTGTTCAGCTCCATCTTCTCCATTGGCACCATGTTCCTGCTGATTTTCCTCCTCAAAGAGCTGGCGTTCTTGTAAACAGAAGTTTCCGCAGGAAAGTCCTGGGGTTTTATTGACAAAATGATGATTTTCGGCGATAATGATAGCATTAGTTTTTTCTATTTCCTATAGAAAAAGTCACCTCCCCGCGGTGTAAGCGGCGGCAAGCTTTTGGAATGGCAAAAAAATCTAACATAAAGGAGCGAACGCGCAATGGCAGAGTTTCAGAAAATCCCCATGAAAACACCCCTGGTGGAAATGGATGGCGACGAGATGACCCGGGTCATTTGGAAGATGATTAAGGACATCCTGCTCCTTCCCTACATTGACCTGAACACGGAATACTACGACCTTGGCCTGGAGAACCGGGACAAGACAAACGACCAGGTGACGGTGGATTCCGCCCTGGCCACCAAGAAATACGGCGTGGCGGTAAAGTGCGCCACCATCACCCCCAACGCCGCCCGGATGGACGAGTACCATCTGAAGGAGATGTGGAAGTCCCCCAATGGCACCATCCGCGCCATTTTGGACGGCACCGTGTTCCGCACCCCTATTTTGGTGCGGGGCATCACCCCCTTCATCCCCGGCTGGCGCAAGCCCATCACCATCGCCCGCCACGCTTACGGCGATGTGTACAAGAACGTGGAGGCCCAGGTCCCCGCGGGGGCCAAGGCGGAACTGCTGGTCACCAAGGCCGACGGCACCGAGGAGAAATACCTGATCCACCAGTTCGACGGCCCCGGCGTCATCCAGGGGCTGCACAACATCGACAAGAGCATCGAGAGCTTTGCCCGCTCCTGCTTCAACTTTGCCCTGGACGCCAAACAGGATTTGTGGTTTGCCACCAAGGACACCATCTCCAAGAAGTACGACCACCGGTTTAAGGACATCTTCCAAGAGATTTACGACAAGGAGTACACGGGGAAATTCCAGCAGGCGGGCATTGAGTACTTCTACACCCTCATCGACGACGCGGTGGCCCGTGTGGTCCGCAGCGAGGGCGGCTTTATCTGGGCCTGCAAAAACTACGACGGCGACGTGATGAGCGACATGGTGGCTACAGCCTTTGGCTCTCTGGCCATGATGACCTCCGTGCTGGTGGCCCCCGACGGCACCTGCGAGTACGAGGCCGCCCACGGCACGGTGCAGCGCCACTACTATAAGTATTTAAAGGGCGAGACCACCTCCACCAACTCGGTGGCCACCATCTTCGCCTGGAGCGGCGCCCTGCGCAAGCGCGGCCAGCTGGATGGCAACCAGGCTTTGGTGGACTTCGCCGACAAGCTGGAAGCCGCCACCATCTCCACCATCGAGGGCGGCGTGATGACCGGCGACCTGGCAGCCATGTCCACCCTGCCGGAAATCCACAAGGCGGACACGGAAGGGTTCCTCCGGGCCATTGACGAGAACCTGCGCCAGATGTTGTAATCTTTTACCCACAGGAAGTAACCATACCATGAACCAGAAAAAACAGAACGTCTCCATGTCGGTGATTCGCCGCCTGCCCCGGTATTACCGCTTCCTTTCAGAACTGGGCAAAAACGGGGCGACCCGCATCTCCTCCAAGGAGCTTTCGGAAAAGATGGGCTTTACCGCCTCTCAAATCCGCCAGGATTTCAACTGCTTCGGCGGCTTTGGCCAGCAGGGCTACGGCTACAACGTTTCCCTGCTGTGCGGGTAGATTTAAAAAATCCTGGGCATCCAAAAGCGCCACCCCTGCATTTTGGTGGGCGCGGGCAACCGGGGCAAGGCCATTGCCGGGCACATGCCCTTTGAGCAACTGGGCTTTTCCCTTATCGGTGTGTTTGACAACGCCAAGCGGGTGATTGGGGGGAAAATCAGCGGCAACGAGATTCTGGATTACGCCACGGTAGAGGAGTTTTACCAAGAGCACCACCCGGTGATGGCCATCCTCTGCGTGCCCCGGGAATATGTGGAGGGCGTCTCCGACGAGCTCTACAGCCTGGGAATCCACTCTTTCTGGAATTTCAGCCACTACGACATCACCATGAAGCATCCGGACGCCATTGTGGAAAACGTACATATGAACGACAGTTTGATGACGCTCTCCTACAAGCTGGCACTGGCGGAAGCGGGCGATTCCGGCCAGGCGGCCGGATAAAAACACAAAAGATAAACCTGGGCACTACGCGTGTCCAGGTTTTTTCTTTTTGTTGTATTACCCTTCGTAGGTGGTGATTTCCACAGACTGGATGACCATGTCCTCCACGGGCTTGTCGCTGGAATCCGTGTCCACCTGGGAGAGGGCGTACACGTTCTCCATGCCCTCAAACACCTGGGCAAACACCGTGTGGCCGGTGCCGCCGGTGGAGTAGTACCCGTCCAAGTTAGGGTTGCCTCCGTTTTCCTCGTACAGCTTTTTGACAGCGTCGGTGACTTTGCTCATGTCCACGGTGTTCACGCCCATGGCGTCGAAGTACTCGGCGTTCTCCTTGTACTGGTCGTAAATCTGCTGGTAATAGTCCCAATCGGTGCTCATACCGCCGGTGGCGTTGATGAAGAACTGGCTGCCGTTGGTGTTGGCGCCAGCGTTGGCCATGGACACGGAGCCGTCGATGTTCAGCAGGTTGTCGTTGAACTCATCCTCGAACGCCTCGCCCCACACGCTTTCGCCGCCGGTGCCGTCCCCGTTGGGGTCGCCGCCCTGAATCATGAAGTTTTCAATGACGCGGTGGAAGGTCAGGCCGTCGTAGTAGCCTTCCAGGGCATGGACTTTAAAGTTGTACACGGCCTTGGGGGCCTCGTCCGGGAAAAAGCGGAGCTTGATGACCTCGCCCGTCTCCATGGTGATGACAGCGATTTCCTCCCCTTCCTCGGGCATTTCCAGCTGGTAGCCGGGCTTTTTGCCGTTGTCCTTCGGGGTGAGGTCCTCCTGGGAGACAAGGGATTGCTGGGCATCGGCGGAATCTTCCGTGCCAAGGACCGTAGTGGCGGCAGAGGGCTGGCTGTTGCCGCAGCCGGCCAGCAGGCAGGCGCACAGCAGCGCGGAAAGCCCGGATAAGAGTTTGCGTTTCATATAGGTTATTCCTTTCTTTTGCAAATCGGGTCGGCCTCTATTGTACCGCAGATGGGCGAAAGATGCAACCTCTCCCCGGGCATTTTCCATCTTCCAGGCACATATAGTGGTGATATCAACAGGAAGGGCCGTTTGGAAGCGGAGTGCGCCCTTGCAGAGAAAGGAAGAACGGAAAATGCAGTTTCATCCAGAAGGCCATTTGATAGACACCTTTGAAAACAGGGCCGCCCTCCAGACCCCCGCCTCCTTGGCGGAGGCCATGCGGGATGGGAAAATCCTGGAGGCCAAGGCCGTGATGTGCGACTCCAAGCACAACTTGATTGTGGACCTGAAATTCATGCGGGGGCTCATCCCCCGGGAGGAAGGGGCCCTGGGCATTAAGGACGGCACCGTGCGGGACATCGCCATCCTCTCCCGGGTGAACCGGCCGGTGTGCTTTTTGGTGGAGGACTTTACCCGGGACGAATACGGCCGGATTACCGCCCTGCTCTCCCGGCGGGCCGCCCAGGAAAAGTGCCGGGAGGAATTCGTTCGCCGCCTCTCCCCCGGCGACGTGATAAACGCCCGCATCACCCACATAGAGCCCTTCGGGGTGTTCGCGGACATTGGCTGCGGCATTGTCTCACTGCTGCCCATTGACTCCATCTCCGTCTCCCGCATTGAGCATCCCCGGGAGCGCTTTATGGTGGGGATGGATATTCGGGCAGTGGTCAAGTGCCGGGAAAGCGCCCGGGTGACACTCTCCCACAAGGAGCTGCTGGGCACCTGGGAGGAGAACGCCGCCAGGTTCCGCCCGGGGGAAACGGTGGGCGGCATCATCCGCAGCATCGAGAGCTACGGCGTGTTTGTGGAGCTGGCCCCCAACTTGGCGGGGCTGGCCGAGGTGAAGGAGAACATCTACCCCGGCCAGCAGGCCAGCGTGTTTATCAAAAGCATCCTCCCCGCCCGGATGAAGGTAAAGCTGATTCTCATAGAAACCTTTGACCCCGAGCCCAAGCGCCCCCAGCCGCCGGAGTACTTTTTCACCGGGGACCACATGGACCAGTTTGTCTACTCCCCGCCCCAAAGCGACAAGTACATTGCCACCTGCTTTACCCAGTGACAGCAAAACCGCCCTGCCCAGGAGCTTCCCCGGGCAGGGCGGTTTTCTGTTTTATGGATTATTCAGCGGCAGGCGCGGCGGCTTCCGCAGGCTCGAAGGTGAACTTCCCTTCGGTGTAGTCGCAGCGGTAGGCCTTGTTGGCGGTGATGGCGCCTTCCAGCATCTTCTCGGAGATGGGGTCCTCCACCTGGTTCTGAATCACCCTGCGGAGAGGACGGGCGCCGTAGGTGGGGTCGTAGCCCTTGTCAGCCACAGCCTCCACGGCAGCGTCGGTGAACTCCATCTGGATATCCATGTCACGCAGCTTCTTCTCCAAGGTGGCGAGCATCTTCCGGGCGATTTTCTGGGTGTCCTCCTTGGTGAGCTTGTGGAACACGATGATGTCGTCCACACGGTTGAGGAACTCCGGCCGGAACAGGGCTTTCAGCTCGCCCATGACCAAGTCCTTGGTCTTTTCAAAGTCTGCCTCCTGGGCAGCCTCCTCCGAGGAGGCCTGGTTGAAACCTAGGCTTTGCTGCTTTTCAGTAATCAACCGGGCGCCCACGTTGGAGGTCATGATGATGACCGTGTTTTTAAAGTCCACGGTCTTGCCCTGGGAATCGGTGACGCGGCCATCCTCCAGGATTTGCAGCAAAATGTTGAACACGTCCGGGTGGGCTTTTTCAATCTCATCAAAGAGCACCACGGAGTAAGGCTTGGTGCGCACGGCCTCTGTGAGCTGGCCGCCCTCGTCAAAGCCCACGTACCCGGGAGGGGAGCCCACCAGCCGGGAGACGGTATGCTTCTCCATGTACTCGGACATATCAAAGCGAATCATGGCTTTCTCATCCCCGAACATGGCCTCGGCCAAAGCCTTGCACAGCTCGGTCTTGCCCACGCCGGTGGGGCCCAGGAAGATGAAGGAGCCAATGGGCCGGTTCTTGTCTTTTAAGCCCACCCGGCCACGGCGGATGGCCTTGGCGATGGCGCTGACAGCTTCCTCCTGGCCGATAACACGCTGGTGCAAGGTGTCCTCCAGGCGGAGCAGCCGCTTGCTCTCCTCCTCGGTGAGCTGGGACACAGGCACGCCGGTCCACATGGAGACGATGTCGGCAATGTCGGTGGGGACCACCACGCTGTTGCTGCGCTCGTTTTTAGAAGCCCACTCGTCTTTAGCGCGCTCCAGCTGGTCTTGAAGCTCCTTCTCCTTGTCGCGGAGGGAAGCGGCCCGCTCGAAGTCCTGGGCGTTGACAGCGGCGGCCTTGTCAATCTCCATGTCCTTGATTTTCTTCTCCAGCTCCTGCAAATCGTCAGGGGCGGTGAAGGTGCGCAGCCGCACCCGGGAGGCGGCCTCATCGATGAGGTCGATAGCCTTGTCGGGCAGGTAGCGGTCGGCAATATACCGGGCGGAGAGCTTCACGGCGGCGTCAATGGCCTCGTCGGTGATGGTCACCTTGTGGTGGGCCTCGTAGCGGTCTTTCAGGCCCTTGAGGATTTCAACGGCCTCGTCCTCGCTGGGCTCCCCCACCATGACAGGCTGGAACCGGCGCTCCAAGGCGGCGTCCTTCTCAATGTGCTTGCGGTATTCGTTGATGGTGGTGGCGCCAATGACTTGGAAGTCACCCCGGGCCAGGGCGGGCTTTAAGATGTTGGCGGCGTCCGCGGAGCCCTCGGCAGAACCGGCACCGATGATGGTGTGCAGCTCGTCGATAAACAGGATGACGTTGCCGTCCTGCTTCACCTCGTCAATGGCGCTCTTGATGCGCTCCTCAAAGTCGCCGCGGTACTTGGTACCGGCCACCATGCCGGTCAAGTCCAGGGACACCAGGCGCTTGTTCTTCAGCAGCTCCGGCACCTCGCCCGCCTGGATTTTCAAGGCCAAGCCCTCTGCCACTGCGGTTTTGCCCACGCCGGGCTCGCCGATGAGCACGGGGTTGTTCTTGGTGCGGCGGCACAGGATTTGGATGACACGCTCAATCTCATTCTGGCGGCCGATGACAGGGTCGATTTTGCCCTGAGCAGCCAGCTGGGTCAAGTCGCGTCCGAACTGCTCCAAGGCCTTGCCGGTTTGGCCGCCCTCTTCCCCGCCGCCGGGACGGGCTTCGTTCTGCTTGTGGAAGCCCGTGTTGTTGAGCATGTTGGAGAGCTCTGCCACAATGCGGTTGGGGTCGGCGCCCAAAATCTGCAAAAACCGCATGGCGTAGCTTTGGCCGTCCTCAATGATGGCGATGAGCAGGTGCTCCGTACCCACATAGGCGTTGTGAAGCTGGGCCCCTGCCACGGCGGCCACCTGTAAAATCCGCTTGGTGCGGGGGGTGAATTCATCCGGCGACAGGGAGGTGGGCTCCCCGGTGCCAATGCGCTCCCGGATGAGCTTTTCATAGGCCTCCGCCGTAACGCCCAGTTTATTCAGCACAGTATAGGCCACACCGCTGCCCTCTTTCAGCAGGCCCAGCATCACGTGCTCGCTGCCCACGTAGTCGTGGCCCAGCTCCTCGGCGGAGGAAATGGCCAGGTTCATGGCGTTGTTGGCCTTTTCGGTAAATCCATTGAAACGGTATGTCATAGTCTATCACTCCTTAATCTTCGCGCAGGCCTCCCGGGCCATCTGTGCCCGGAGGATATCGCGTTGGTTTTGGTCCAGTTGTTTGCCGGCCTTGGCCATCAGTGTGGCGGGCTGGGCGTTGACCATCAAAGCGTTCAGCTCCTGTGTGGTGACGCCCTGGAGCACACCGGTGGAAAGGCCTAGGCGTATATAGGAAAGCAGCTCCATGCACTCGCTGCTGGAAAGGACCCTGGCTGTTTTTAGAATGCCCGCAGCCCTATCTATCTTATCCTGCCAGGCGATATTTTCACTCATCTGGCTGCGGGCCTTGCGCTCCTCCTCCATCAGCTGGACGGTGATGGCCCGCAGGTTTTCCACGGCCTCGCTCTCGCTGAGGCCCAAGGTAATCTGGTTGGAAAGCTGGTACAGGGCGCCGGTGATTTTGCTCCCCTCGCCGTATGTGCCCCGCATGGTAAGCCCCAGCTTGGAGAGGTTGGAGGACACCCGGGGCATGGCGCCGCTTTCCGTCAAGGCGGGCAGGTGGAGCATCACCGAGGCCCGCAGGCCCGTGCCCAGGTTGGTGGGGCACTGGGTCAGGTAGCCGAACTCGCTGTCGTAGGCGAAGTCCAGCGTCTCGCTGAGCAAGGTGTCGATGCGGTCGGCTGTCTCAGCGGCCTCCTTGAGGGAGAGGCCCTCCCGCAGCACCTGGATGCGCAGGTGGTCCTCCTCGTTGATCATGATGGAGATGCTCTCGTCCTCGGAGATGAGCACCGCCTTGCCCCGCCGGTCAGAGATGAACTCCGGGCTGACGATGTGGCGCTCCACCAAGGACACAGCCTCCTCCTCCGAGGCGCTCTCCAAGGGCAAGAAGCGGAACTCCTTGGAGAGGATGCTGTTGCCGGAGAGCAGGGCGTCCTTCACCTTCTGCTCCACGGCCTCCCGCTGCTTGTCGGTGGCCCGGGCCGGGAAGGGGTACTGCTTGAGGTTGCGGGCCAGGCGCACCCGGGTGCTGATGACCACGTCGCCGCAGTTGCCGGCTTTTTCATACCACTTCGCTGTCTCAGTCATGGCTTTCCATCTCCTTTATCTCGTCCCGCAGCACGGCGGCCTGTTCAAAATCCTGTTTCTCAATGGACTGTTTCAGCAGGCGCTTTTTTTCCTCCAGGGGCGATTCCTGCACCGTCACCATCTGGTGCTGCCCGCCGGTAATCCGCAGGGCGGAGCCGCCGGGGACTTTCCCCTTGTGGCGGGTGGTGCCGTGAATCCGCTGGATGACGGGCATCAGCTGGCTGCGGAAGGTTCTGTAGCAATCGGCGCAGCCAATCTTCCCGGACTGGGTGATCTCCTCAAAGCTGGCCCCACAGGTGGGGCACCGGGCCACGTGGCTGCTGGGCACCTCGCTGCCCATAAAGCCCCCCAGCAGGTTGCCGAAGTCCATGCCCCAGTTGGAGAAGATATTGCTGTAGCCCTTCTGCTTGGCGCAGTCGGCACAGAGGTGGTACTCCGCCAGCTTGCCGTTGACGATGGTTTTGATATGGGTGGTTGCGGTCTTTTTCCCGCAGGATTGACACATCATAAAAAACTCCCCCTTTATGTTCTGGTGGCAAGAAGCATGTTCTTGTAAATGGCGGCGCGCACGGTGTCGCGAATCTCCTTGGGCACTGCGGCCAAGGCTTGCTCGGAACAGGCGGCCTGGATCAGCCGGGCGGCGGAGGCATCCAACATGGTGTTTTGCTGCAAGTTGGCGGTCATGGCCCGGGCTGTGGCGGCGTCTAGGCTGTCCCCCACGCTGTTGACGATGTGCATAATCATATCCGATTTGGAGAGCCGCATGCGGGTGATGCGGATATAGCCACCGCCGCCCCGGCGGCTCTCTACGATGTACCCCTGCTCGGGGGTAAACCGGGAGGTGAGCACATAGTTGATCTGGCTGGGGACGCACCCCAGGTAGCTGGCCAGCTCGTTGCGCTGGATTTCCGCCGTGCCGTTTTCCTGGTTTAACAGGTTTAAAATATAGTTTGCTACACTGTCGCTAATACGCATTTCATCTTCACCAGCCCTCCAAGTTTGTTGTCTTTGACTTTCTTTGACTTTAATTATACCAAGTTCCCGCATCATTTCAAGGTCAAACAAAGTCAAACTAGATTTGTGAGCAGCGACTATCTCGTTCTATCTCTTGTTTTCTCCTGTTTTCTCACGAAATCAATTTTTTCAAAAATGGAGGAAAGTCAAAGGCGGCCGCTGTCACACTTTCGGCCGCCCACCATAAGATAGAGTGTAATTCGAAAGGAGGCACTCTTCCATGTGTAACGGTAACTGCACTTGGCTCATCATCATCCTTATCCTGCTGTGCTGCTGCGGCGGCAACGGGTTCGGCTTTAACGGCAACAACGATTGCGGCTGCGGCAACTGCGGCAATTGCGGCTGCTGACAAAAGCCTTCCCCCACCGTGAGGCCGGGAGCTAGCCCGGCACACAAAAAGCCCTTCCTGCTTCTGGTGAGCGGGAAGGGCTTTTGCCATTGTTATTTTGTTTACAGGGTGATGCGGCCGTCCTCCACTGCCTGGGAAAGGGCCTGGGCCAGCTGGTCCGGGCAGGAGGTGGGCCGGGCGCCGCAGTGGATGCCCTTGCAGCGGTTTAAGTACTCCTGGACCTTCATGCCCTGGGCCAAAGCGGCGACGCCCTGGGTATTGCCGTTGCAGCCGCCAGTGAACTTGACGGACTGGATGACGCCGTCCTCTACCACAATGTCAATCTGGCGGGAACATACGCCCTTGGGTGTGTAATGTATCTCCATAGCTTTCACGCTTCCTTTCGTAGTTTTTCTTTTTTAATCTAGCAGATTTTCCGGGAGTTGTCAAGAAAGCCTTGCCTCCTCCCCGCCGCGCGTGCTAGAATGAAGCAAAAGGAGGCGTTGCCATTGGATTCCCTATTGCTGTTGTTGGTGGGCCTTTTGGGCCTTGGCGGGGGCGTGATGAACATTCTGGGGTACATCACCGCGTCGCCCCCGGCAAACCGCAAAGTCCCCGAGGAGTTCCGGCGGGTGTATGGCCGCTGCGTAGGCGCGGGCACCGCTTTGATTGGGGCGGCCTTTTGCGCGGTGGGCATCTTGCGGTGGGTGGCCTATTCCCAGCAGGTGGAACTTGTCATCCTCACAGTGGGGGTTGTGGCAGGCGGGGCGCTGATTCTCTACGGGCAGCTCCGCTACAACCGCCGGACATAAAAGCTGCTTTCCTGCAAAAAGAACCGCCAGCTTGGGCGGTTCTCATTTTTATCTTGGAAGAAAAGTCAGCTCTGTGCCGTAATGCTCGAAATAGAAGGAATCATCCAACACCAAAGAGAAAAAGGGCAGGAACTTGTTGTACACGTCCCTATCGTCGGGACGCTCCAAGGAGAGGAGCATCTCCCGGAAGGCCGGCGTCACGGCGCCCTCTATCACGGTGCCGCCCTCCCACGGGACGGGCTTGCGCTGGCCGTATTTCAGTGCCAGCTGTACCCAGGGTTCCTCGTCGTTCCAGCAGTGAATGGCAAACCGGGAGGCATTTTGCACGGATTCCGTCAGCAGCTCCCGCCACGCATTTAAGGACAGCTGGGAGGCGTCCCAGTTTTGCAGCGCCCGGCCCATCAGCTCTCTTGGCAGGTGGTGAACAGGCGCTCGGGCTGGAACTGCCTGCTGGTGACGTTGAACAGAACAATGGAGAGCACCCCCAGCAGCACGGCAATCCCCAGCAGCAGCGGCACCGTGATGCGAAACACGCCGGTAAACTGCACCAGGTAGAGAACCAGCAGGGGGAGCATCAGGTAGCCCATGGTCTGCATGGCCTCCCCCACGCTGTGGACCCGGGGCAGCTCCCAGCACACAAACAGCACCGAGAACAACGCCACCATGGGCATCAGCAGCACCACGCACACCAGCCACTCCAGGTTGAAGAAATAGGGCGCGCCCATCAAGATGTCCGCCACGGAAACCACAATTAAAAAGGCCACGAAGGACACCAGAGAAATGGCCATGGAAAGCAGCGTGCAGCAAGTCACCTTGGCGTGGAGCAAGGACTTGGCGTCCACCGAGGAGAGCATCAGCGTCTCCAGGGTGCCGCCCTCTTTTTCCCCCACGAACACCCGGGCCGCCGCTGTCACGGAGCAGACAATGGGCACGCACAAAAACAGCATGGGGCACAGCAAGGTGGTAAAGGCGGCCATCCACTGGCGGCGGGGGCCGTAGCCCTCCAGGCTGCCCACCATGGCGGCAATATCCTGCGGCAGGGCCAGGGAATCCTCCGTAGGAAGGAAGCTGATGGCCACGGAGTACACCAAAGGCAGCAGCACAATTAAGGTGACGGGCAGCAGCATCAGCAGGGCGCGGGTGCCCTTGTTCCGCCAAATGGCGCCCAAGTCCTTGCCCACCAGCACGATCTCCGCGGAGGAGAACAGCCGCCGCAGGTCAAACTTCTTCTCCGGCTCCCTCCTCTGGGGCTCCCTGTCCAGGGGCTGGCTCTGGGGGCTCCTCTCCGGGGTGCGCCGCGGGCTCGTCCTCCCCCGGCTGCCAGAAGCTGCCGTCCGTTGGGGTTTCGTCTGCCGTTCCATGGGATTCCTTCACCTTCCTTCTGCCGCCCTCCAGCCAGGCGGCGTAAATTTCCTTCAATGTGGGACGGTCCAACCGGGCCTCGTACAGCCGGGCCCCCGCCCCCACGGCCCGGGAGATGATTTTGGGCATGTCCTCTTGGCTTTCAATCTCCCGCTCCCAGAAGCCGTCGTTCCAGTGGAAGCCAGCGGGGGCGGGGCTGCCCTCCCCCAGGCGCAGACAGGCACGGTAGCTCACTCCCGCGCCGGTGCGCAGGCTTTCCAAATCCCCCCGGGCCAGCAGCACGCCTTGTCGGAGGATGGCGAAGTTCCGGCACAGCAGCTGGGCAAAGTGCATATTGGAGCTGCACAGGAACAGGGTGACGCCCTCCTCCGCGGCCACATAGGTGAGCAGCTCCCGGGTGGCCTGGGCGGTCTCCTGGTCTAGGCCGCCGGCGGAATCGTCCACCAGCAAAACCTTGGGGCTGTGCATCAACGCCCTGGCCAAAGAGGCCCGGCGCACCACACCGGTGGAGAGCTTTTCCACCGGCAAATCCCGGCCCTCCCAGATGTCCAGCTTGTGCAGCAGGAAGGAGGAGCGCTCCAGGGCGTCGTTGTCATCCAGGCCGTGGAGCCCGGCGAAGAAGTGGAGGTTCTCGTAAAGTGTCATCCCCGTGTACAGGTGGGCAGAATCCAGCACAGTGCCCGCCACGCTGTGGAGCCGCTGGGGCTCGTGGGAGGGGGACAATCCCAGCACGGTACACTCCCCCGAGGTGGGGCGGCACAAGCCAGAGAGCAGCCGCACCAAGGTGGTTTTGCCGCAGCCCCTCTCCCCCACACAGGCGAAGGCCTCCCCCTGGGGCACCTGGAGGTTCAGGCCGCTTAAGGCAGCTTGGCCCTCATATTCCTTTGTCAAGTCGTAAGCCACAACGGCGTCCATGGGCGTCGCCTCCCTTCTCTCTGTGATTTTAGCGGCGTATCTCCGAGGTGCCATGCTCCCGCAGGTAGGTGGCCTCCAAATCGGAGAGGTGGAGCTTCACCGCCAAGGGGTACCGGTCATAGGCGGCGCTGATGGCAAAGCTGCCGCCCTTTACGGCCTCGTCAAAGCCGCCCATGTGCCAGCGGATAGCCATGGCCTCGGCGGGCTTTAGGCGCACAAAGCGCTCGATGAGGTAGACGGATTTTTCCCCGTGGCCATAGGGGAAGGCGTCCTCCACCGAGTAGTAGGGCCGCTTCTCCCACTGGCCTGTCTCGTCGTTTTTCACGTTGCGGGTGGCCACCTTGTAGAACTGGGCCTTGCACACGTCGTGGAGCAGGCCGCACAGGGCAAAGCTCTCCTCGCTGTCGCCCTCTTCAAAGTACTTTTCCCGCAGCACCTTGTAGACATTCAGGCTGTGCATCACCAGGCCGAACTCGCAGGCGCAGTGGAATTTCGTGCTGGCAGGGGCGGTGTAAAAGTCCGTGTTCTCCAGCCATTCCAGCAGCTGGTCGCCGCCCCGGCGGGTGACGTGCTGTTGAAAAATGGCCCGGAACTCCTCCTTGTAAGGATTTTCCATGTGCCTCTCCCCTTTCCGGCAGTGCCGGCGGGCACTCCCTTTTTCTACAAGGATACCACAAAAAGAATTTCTTTTCAAGAAAAAGGAACAGGGCCGCCGAAGCAGCCCTGGGGTACTCAATCGGAGCGGAAGCCCTTGCCGATGATTTCGCTGGTGTTGGTGATAAACATAAAGGAATGGGGGTCAATCTCCTTGCACTTCTGGCGCAGGCGGACAGCTTCCCCGCGGCGCACGGCGGTGAGCACCACCTTGCGGTCCTGGTGGGAGAAGGCGCCCTGGCCGTCCACCACCGTGGAGCTGTGGTGCAGGTCCTTGATGATGAAATCGCAGATTTCATCGGGCTTGGAAGTGACGATGGAGAAGAATTTGCACAGGTTGATGCTCTCAATGACAGAGTCCACCACAAAGGCCTTGAGGAACAACCCCAGCAGAGAGAACATGCCTGTTTCGATGCCAAAGAAGAAGCAGGCGGCCAAGGCAATGACGCTGTCGCTGACAAAGAGGGCCTTGCCAATGTCGGAGATGCTGGTGTACTTTTTCAAAATCATGGCCACAATGTCCTTGCCGCCGGAGGAGGCGTTGTAGTTGAACATCAGCGCCGAGCCCACGGCGGGGA
>ERZ1090878.866-NODE-871-length-15305-cov-8.283934_pt1 | contig 15305 bp, 13 predicted proteins | sample MGYA00478473_ERZ1090878 | MGnify/ENA primary metagenome ERZ1090878 (study PRJEB33644, sample SAMEA5815720) | chicken gut metagenome | biome: Chicken; feature: Gastrointestinal Tract; material: Caecum | place: Ireland | collected 2019-01-01 | study: A study of the... | reverse complement strand
CAGGCCCACAATGTAGATGCGCCGGGCCGCCACGGGGCGGGGCGGCAGACAAAAATATTTGCAGACAAAAACTTTTGCGGCTATCATGCGAAAAAAACATCCGCCTGTGCCGTGATATGAAAAGGTTTAACCCGGGTCTCCCAGGTGGGTGCGGCGAAGCGCCACGTCGGACTTTCCGAAAATACAGACCTCGCCTATTGGCGCGAACGACCGCTCCCGAAAATATATTCAGTGGATTACGCGTTTTTCATACCACGAACACCGCAGACCTGTTATTATTATAGCATTGCCGAGGCATAAATGCAAGCCCGCGCGGGATATTTTATCTGCCAAAATTTGCAAGCTCCGCGGCTTTTGCGCTATTTACATATTATGCCGCGCGCACCGCTGATTTTGCTTGCTTTTTGCAGCGAAAAGCCGTAAAATTGAAACGTATATTTTTTTACGAGGTAAACTATGGAATACATGACAGGCACGCTTGCAGACGGCACTACCCCCTACCGCGAGTTCAAACAAAACGAAGGGAAAGTGGTATCCGTGAAGGGCGCGATTCACAACATAAGGGACATGAGCGACTTCGCCTTTATTATCCTGCGCACGGCGCGCGAACTTATCCAATGCGTATATTCGCCGGAGTTTTCCGACTACCGCCTTGCGGAGAACGTTGTTGAACAGGCTTCGGCAAAGGTTACGGGCAAGGTGGTGAAGAGCGAGACGCGCGACGGCAGCGAACGCTTTGAACTGCAGATACACGACATAGAGATACTCTCCGTTCCCGCAGCCATCCCGCCCGTGGTCATCTCCAAGAAAAAAGTCAACTGCGACCTGAACACAGACCTCGACTTCCGCCCCGTTACGCTGCGCAACCCTTCGGAACGCGCCGTATTCAAGATACAGGAAGGCATACAGCGCGGCTTCCGCGAATACCTTTCCAAGAACGGATTCACGGAAATACACACCCCCAAGATAAACTTTGCCGGCGCCGAGGGCGGAACCAATGTGTTCAAGCTCGATTACTTCGGCAAGACGGTGTTCCTTGCGCAGAGTCCGCAGCTTTACAAGCAGGCGCTGGTGCCCGTGTACGAGCGCGTGTTCGAGATAGGCCCCGTGTTCCGCGCCGAGCACCACGACACGAGCAGGCACCTCAACGAATATATCTCCATGGACTTCGAGATGGGCTTTATAGACAGCTTTACCGACATAATGGAGATGGAGACGGGCGTGCTGAAATACATCATGGAGCTGCTTAAAACGGAGTATGCGCCCGAAGTCGAACTGCTTAAAGCCGATATACCGCAGATAGACAAGATCCCCTGCATCCGCTTTAAGGACGCAAAGGAACTGTGTGTAAAGAAGCTGAAGAACATAACCGACATGAAGGACTTCGAGCCCGAGGAAGAGGCATTTTTGGGCAAGTGGGCAAAACAGCAGTACGGCAGCGACTTCCTGTTTGTAACGCACTACCTTTCGAAAAAACGCCCCTTCTACACTATGGACGACCCCGAAGACCCCGAAGTCACCCTTTCGTTCGACCTGCTGTTCCGAGGAATAGAGATCACGAGCGGCGGACAGAGGATACACGACTACAACATGCAGGTGGAAAAGATGAAGCGCCTTGGCATGAACCCCGAGGAGTTCGAGACCTACCTGATGCTGCACAAGTACGGCGCGCCCCCTCACGGCGGGCTCGGGCTGGGGCTTGAAAGACTGACCATGCACCTGCTGAACTTCAAGAACGTGCGCTATGCCGCAATGTTCCCCCGCGACATCAACCGCGTTACTCCGTAAATTTTATAAACAAAATTCCCGCCCGTTCAGGGCGGGAATTTTTACCGGGCCACACGCGAAGGCTGCGCGCAATACAATGCGCGCAGCCTGTTTTTTTACCGCAAAAATACAGCCCCGCTCGGGCGGGGCTTTCTTTCAGCGTATAAAGTTGGTCGTCTCTTTGGGGATAATGACGGGCAGTTCAAGCTCCGTTCCCTTTGCCGAGGCGAGCAGCTTTATAAGCCACGCCATATTCGAGCCTATGGCGCGCATTATGGATACGCCCTCCTTATCCTGCATCACCTGTTCGGGCGTGTTGCCGTGCACCATGTTCCAGTAGGGAGCAGGCACCATTATCATATTGTTGATGCCTATGTATTTGTTGAGCACGTCGTAAGACGCCGTAGTGCCCGCACGGCGGGCGGAGACGATGCATGCCGCGGGCTTGAAGCGGAACGCCTTGCCGGCGGAATAGAAGATCCTGTCGAGCGCGGATATAGTTGCGCCGTTGGGCGAGGAATAATGCACGGGCGCGCCGAACACGTAGCCGTCGGCCTCCTTGAGCCTTTCGGCTATGTCCGCGACGCCGTCGTCGCCGAACACGCACCTGTCCATGCCGTTCCTGCGGCAGCCGCCGCAGCCTATGCAGCCGCGCACCGCCTTGTTGCCGAGCCAGATTATCTCGCTCTCCACGCCCTGATTTTTAAGTTCGTCCGCTATTATCCCGAGCGCGGCGGCGGTGCAGCCGTTCCTGTTGGGGCTGCCGTTGAGCATCATCAATTTCATATATAACTCCTTATGTGAGATCGTTCCGGCGCGGTCTGCGGGTGCACGCGAAAAAAAAGAACGGAAGCCGCTTGCGTTAACCGCCCGTGTCCTCCGTTCCTTTCTTTGTTATCAGATTGCAGCTTTTCCGCCGCGATGAAATAACAGCGTCACCCGTTTGGGTTCTTTAATATTAACACAAGACACGCGCTTTGTCAAGCGCCATTTATAAAAATTGTGTACATAGCACAAAAAATGCAAATTATTGGCAATTCTTATTGCCATTATTGCCGATACTTGTCACACTGTCGGGGATTGTGACGCTTGTCAAACCGGTGCAGCCGTCAAACGCTCTATCACCGATGCTTGTCGCGCTGTCCGGGATTTTGACGCTTGTCAAGCCGGTGCAGCCGGAAAATTCTTCATCGCCGATGCTCGTCACGCTGTCCGAAAGCGTTATGCTTGTCAAACCGGTGCAGCCGCAGAATGCCCGATTGTCCCTTAAAGCGGACTCAAAAAAACAATTTGCAACCGTGGCGTGTGCTTGTCTTTGATACGAGCGGGAATGACCTCATTCAAAGCAAGCGCAAAACTTACGAATTCTTGCAAGGTTCCGATATTCCAAGCCGCCCGTACGCATAGGCGGTAAGACGGATCGCGCCTTCGGATCGGGAATGTCGGCAGGGGCTTTCGCAGCCTTTTAACGATCGCAGTCACGCAGATCCGGCTTCCTGATAAAAGAGTCTTGACATTTTCGAACGGTCGGTACCTGAGTGAATATTGCTATCCGTACCGCAGACAAGCGCAATGCGCATATATGCTCCCAATATAATGCGCAGCGAAAACCTCTCGGGGAAGATCAGCCCCGCAATGCCGATAACGGATACCTTATCTATTTTTCCACTCTACCGTTATCTCTGTACCCTGTCTGTAAGTATAAGACCAATCCGGATCCCAACCTTCGGGTCTTTCCGCTACTTCGCAAATGACCGTAAGATCGACCGTATTGTTGTTGAAAACCAGTTCGCCAACAGAAACCACGCTTTCGGGGATCGTTATTTCCGAGATCGCCGCCTCTGCAAAAGCATTCTCGCCTATGCTCTCCAACCCGGAACAATCGCCGAGATTTACGGTATTCAATGCCGAGCAACTCGCAAATGCGCCGTTGCCCAACGTCTGCAGCTCCGACGGCAGTCTCAGTTCCGTGATCCTAAGACGGGCAAAGCTCCGCGACCCGATATATCTTAACGACGAAGGCAACTCCAAAACGGTGATCTTCTGCGCTCTCGTCGGAAAAAGCGACGTATCTTTTCCGTCAGCCACGCCGACTGTCCCCTCCTGTACCGTGAACGAAGTCATGGCAACATTATTGACCGCCACCAGCCAATTTCCTATATACAATCCGCCGTTTATATAGTTCGTACCCGCGTCGTATCCCGTTCCGCTGAACGCTCCGTAACCGATGGAACGCACCGTATCGGGGATATTGATCTCGGTAAGCGAAAAGAGCTTTGAGAAAGCGTACTGCCCGATGCGATACAAGCCGGTCGGCAATGTCATCTTCTTCAGTTTCGACGAATAACCGACTCCGGAAAACGCATCGTCCGCGATCACTATCGTGCCGTCTTTTACCGTATATTCGGTCAGCGGAGCAAAATCCTTGCTAACCGCTATGAGATAGCCGTCCACATAGAGCACTCCGTTTCCCCAATTGGACGGTTCATTGTAATACGCCGTTCCGTTAAACACGGAAAACGATACGGCTATCGGATTGTCCGGCATATCGATATCCGCAAGCGACGAGCATCCGTCGAATATATGATCGGGCAGCTCCGTCATTTTGTCCGACAAACGGATCGATCGCAGAGCCGTGCAGCTCTCGAAAGCGCCGTCGCCTACGCTGCGCACGTTTTTCAGTTCGACAGCCGAGAGAGCTCCGCAGTCCTTGAAAGCGTAAGCCCATACGTCGGTAAGCGAATCCGGCGCGATAAACTCAGTCAGATCCGTGCCGCAGAAAGCGTCGGAACGGATCTCCTTCAAAGTATCGGGGAAGTTAACCGTTCGCAGCGACGAGCATCCGTCGAAAGCCTCGTCGGGTATCACCGTAAGTCCGGCAGGCAGGCGCACTTCGCTCAAAGCCGTACAGCCGGAGCACATCCGATAACCGAGTTTCGTCACGGAATCGGGAATGATAAGTCTGCCGACGTTCTTATTATCCTTGAAAACGTCCTGCCCTATCTCCGTGACCGTGATGCCGTTGACCTCGGACGGGATCTCTACCGTTATGTCGCTTCCCGACAGACCGCTCACTCCCGTCAGAACGCCGTTGGCGTCAACGGAGAAAACGATCTTTTCCGGTCCGCTCTGCGTCCATTTCGCATAAAGCGTCAAGTCTTCCGTCACCTCGTACGGGAAAGAGATTTTGTTCGAGAAAGTTTTATCCGTATACCACCCCGCAAAAGTGTATCCGTCACGGGTCGTCTGCGGCTCTTCGTCTATCCGCGACGTTGTTATCGGGGCTATCGGAGTCCCGTGATCCACTTCGAAAATCACGGTATATTCCTGCGGTTGTTCGGGCTCCGATCCTCCGATCTTTTTGTAATACGCATACACGCTCACGTCTTCCGTAAGCGGAGTTTCTTCGTATGTGTTTGCCGTCAACCGTTCCTGCCATGTCCCGTTATCGAAAAACCAGCCTTCAAAAGTATGATCGTCCTTCTCCGGCGCGGCAGGCAACGTCAGGCGTTCGTTTCCCGAAGTTTCTATGCTATCGACCGCCTCCCCGTCTATATAAAATGTGATCGTGTATTCCGAAGCGACAGGCGTTTCGTTTTCGAGGTAATACGCATAGACGTTGACGTCTTCCGTCAATACCTGTCCGACAAAAGTATCCTTTGTCAATTCATCATTCCATATACCCTTATCCGAAAACCAGCCCTTGAACGTAAATCCTTCTTTCTTGGGCGCTGCGGGCATCGATATTTCTTCGTTGCCGTAAGTTTCTATCGTATCAACGAGTTCATCGCCGTCATAAAAAGATATCGTGTATTTTTTCGGAACTTCCGTTTCGGTGTCGCAAGCGGTAAAAATACCGACGGACAGCACGAAGCACATCATCATGCTTAAAAGGGCAATAAAATGTTTTTTCATCAGTAACCTCCATGCGGTCAAACGTCTGCTTCGCATTAATAAAAGCAGCGCCAGACGTTATTATATAGAGATCCGTAAACTATCACTTCTCAATTAACAGATATTATAACACATATTCCCCTTTTCCTCAACCGTTTGTCGAACAAGGGGCATACCGACAGATGCGGACGATCGGGAGTCTTATCCAAACAGGTCGCAGCATACACGTAAAACGCTCGCCTCCTGCCGCGCTCCAACCAAGCGGCTTGTCGAATCGACATTGCTTTGGTTTATTCTGTGAAATCGGTAAACGCTTTCAAAAGGCGGCCATTATGTTTCCTGCCGGTATTTATTATGTACAGACGCGCGGCTGTGCCTCGTCTGTACGAGCAGGCTTTTCTCTTCTAACGGGATCTGTCATTTATGCGTACAGACGCGCGGCTGTGCCTCGTCTGTACGAGCAGGCTTTTCTCTTCTAACGGGATCTGTCATTTATGCGTACAGACGCGCGGCTTGCCTCGTCTGTACGAGATATAGGAGGAAAATCAATGATTATTGCTGTTCAAAGGTGTTCGGGCGAGGTTAAGCAAACGCACCATAAGCAATATTTAACACCCGCGGTGCAGGATCACTTCTTATAGAGGAAGCGGTGGCAGTTTTCACACTCAACTACCCCCTCTTTTGCCAGCTTTTCCTTGCCCGCAAGCGACAGCTCCATGCCGCATTTTGCGCAGCGGTCGCCCTTTATTTCGCACAGAATGGGGAAGATGCGCTCCGAACGCTTGGTCTGATATTTTCCCAACAGGGCGGCAGGGATGTCCTTTGCAAGCCCCTTCAGCTCCTCCTCTACCGCGGCCATGTCCTTCTTTTTGCCGTCGCGGTAGGAAATATAGACGTCGTGGCTCTCCTTATACTGCTTCTGCATGGAGATGACCTTCTTTTTGAGCGCCTTGTATTCCTCGTCGACCGACTTTACGGCGGCGGAGAGCGAAGCTATCTCTCCTTTGAGCGACTTTATCTTGTCCTGCAGAGCGAGCGCGGACTTCTTGTAAAAGGCGACGTCGGCGCCCTCGCTGCTGACCATCTCGTCGAGCGAATCGAAATCTTTGAGCGCTTCGGCAAGTTCCTCGTAGGCCTTGGCAAGTTTTGCCGAAGTGCGCTCTATCTCGGCGGCGCGGGCGTCGATCTGATCGAGTTTTTCGGGCGCCTTGGTCATGAAGTTCTTCGCCTGCATGTAGCGCTTGCGCTCTTCCGACGAGGCGACCTCCTGCTCTATCCTGATGAGCTTTTCATCTTCCTGCTGGTATTTAAGCAGCTTTTCTATATTGGACATAATACTCTCCTTATGCGTTTTTTATTGTAAGATGAGCGCCGCGATCAAAGCAGCGCGTCCTCGCGGCGGAGCGCGCAGGGGAACGGATACACCCCCTTGATCCGGTCATATATGCGGCTGAATCCGTAAAATTCGGATGCGTAATGGGTCATTTCCACGACTTTCATGCCCGCCTGCAAAAGCGCGGCGATGTGATGGTGCTTCATGTCCGCCGAAACGAACGTGTCGGCGCCGTGCGCCGCGGCAAAGGCTATGCTCTCTTCGTCGCAGCCCGCGCCGCAGAATGACGCCACTCTTTTTACGACTCCGTCGCCGTAAAAGCGGCAGCGCGCGGTGGAAAATTCTTCCGCCGCAGCCTTGCAGAACGAGGCAAACGGCTGCGTACGCACTTCATAAACCCTGCCGTAACCGCCGCCGGAAAGGGTGTTAAGCACTGCCTCTTCCCTCTCTCCGCCCAGCCCGCGCATGAGCATATAGTCTATGCCGTGCGGCGCCGCGTCGAAATTGAGGTGCATGGAAATCACCGAGATGCCGTGCGCTATGCAGAACGCGAGCGCCGAAGTGGGCTCGCCCGGGCGGGCGCTTAAATGCTTTATGCCGGTAAATATGGCGGGGTGATGGGTTAAGACGAGATTGCAGCCCGAATCCGCCGCCTGCCTCGCGGCGGACATGGTTAAATCGAGAGCGAACAACGCGCCCGTGATTTCCGCGGCGGCATCGAATATTATCCCGCTGTTGTCGTAAGCGCCGTACTTTTTGCAGAACTCATCGCTCAGCGAGAGCGGCGCGACGGCCCTCTCGGCCGCGGCGAGAACTTCAATCGTATTCATCTGCAAGCACCCCCTGTATGAAATCCATCCTTCGGGCGACATCCATGCGCGAACTTGCAGAGAGGCCGCCCCGCATATATGTGCCGAGCTTTTCCAGCTCGCATTCGAGCAGGCTTTTAAGCTCCGGCGTGCCTAGGCTGTCCCTGCCCCACGCAAGCTGCGCGGACGTATACGGGGCGCTGCCCCCTTCGCGGGAGCCCTTTATGACAAAGTAATGTTTTACGGTATTCGCGCGCGTTTCGGTGAACAGACCGTCGTATTGCAGGCGGCAGCCCTTCCCCAGCAGAAAGGCGCGCAGCTCCGCCGCGTTTTTCATGGGTTGAAACACAAATGACTGCGGGATATATGCCGACGAAAGTATATGGATGATCTCTTCGCCGCCCATGCCCGCGATCAGCGTAAGGCCGTCGCACCGCACTCCTTCGAGCCCGTCGCAGCACACGGGAGTGCACACGCCCTCCGCAATGTACCTTTTGAGCAGGCGCTGTGCCTTGGCAAGACTTTTTGCGCTTATATCGGCAATGACGGCGCGCCTGCACAGCCCGCTTTCGAGCATGTACTGCGTGCAGTAGCCGTGGTCGCAGCCGACGTCGATGAATGTATCGCACCCCTCCAGAAACGCGCACAGCTTTTTCAGCCGCTCGGTCATATCAGGTATCGAGAAAATCTTTGAGATGTTTGGAGCGCGAGGGATGGCGCAGCTTTCTGAGGGCTTTGGCCTCTATCTGACGGATGCGCTCGCGCGTGACGTTGAACTCCTTGCCCACCTCTTCGAGGGTGCGGGGCCTGCCGTCGTCAACGCCGTAGCGCAGACGGAGCACCTTCTCCTCGCGCGGGGTGAGGCTGTTGAGCACGGTGAGCAGCGTCTCTTTCAGCATGGTTGTCGACACGCTGTCGGAAGGGGTGGTCGTAGTTTCATCCTCGATGAAGTCGCCGAGGTGCGAATCCTCCTCCTCGCCTATGGGCGTTTCGAGCGATACGGGATCCTGCGCTATCTTCTGGATCTCGCGCACGCGCTCTTCCGAGATGCCCATCTCCTTGGCGATCTCCGAAGGGGTGGGCTCGCGTCCGAAGCGCTGCGTGAGCAGGCGGGACACGCGCGTGAGCTTGTTTATCGTCTCGACCATGTGCACAGGGATCCTTATGGTGCGCGCCTGATCGGCTATGGCGCGGGTGATCGCCTGCCTTATCCACCACGTCGCATAAGTGGAGAACTTGAAACCCTTCTGATAGTCGAATTTTTCCACCGCCTTCATCAGGCCGAGGTTGCCTTCCTGTATGAGATCAAGAAAGAGCATGCCGCGCCCCACATAGCGCTTGGCTATGGAGACTACCAGCCTCAAATTGGCCTCGGAGAGCTTCTTTTTGGCCTCCTCGTCGCCCTCCTGCATCTTGCGGGCAAGCTCTATTTCGTCGTCCGCAGATAAAAGGGGCACGCGGCCTATGTCTTTGAGATACATCTTTACGGGGTCGTCCAGCCCGATGTCGGAGAGCGCCTGTTCATACAGCTCCTTGTCGCGCTCGGCCTCGTCGATTATCTGTATGCCGGCGTCGGCCACGGATTTGTAGACGTAATCCATCTGGTTGGGAGTGGTGTCGTACTTCTCCATGATATCGCACAGGTTGTTCGTTGTGATCGAACCCTTGGCGCCGTAGTCGTCGATGATCTTTTTCAAAATTTCGTTAAGTTTCTGATCTGATAAACTCATCGTATATCTCCGCTCATTATTTTTTTCTTTTGTTCAAAAAGTTGCTGCAACAGCGCAGTTGCCCGGCTGCGGCTTTCGGCATCGTCGGCTGCATTGAACTGCCTTTTTACTTCCTCTATAGCTTGCGCAATGCTTTCTGCCTTCAGTCTGCGGAGGCAGTCGAAAAAGCACTTGCGCGAAACTTCGCTCTCCAGATTTTCGCCGTCGTCGAGGTCGAGCACGCGGCACAGTTCGTCGTATTCGGGCGTGTCCTTGTCGAAGAAGTCGAATATTTCGCTGAGCGTTATCTTTTCGCCGAGCATCGCCTTGCTTTTGACGTATCCCGCTATGAGCGAATGGACGTCGCTTGCGAACGGCACGGCGTCTATGTCCTCGTCCTGCGTATAGCGCGCGCCGAAAAGATATGCCGCAACCACGAAACGCGAGGCCTTCAACACGGCGTCGGCGGTGTCGGCGGGCTTCTTCGGGACATCGCCCCCCTTCTCCTGAGGTGCCGCGGGTATCTGCTGCAGGTCGCGGCTGAGCGCTTCGAAACTTATGCCCGTCTCGTCGCGCAGGTTTTTGAGCATCATCTCGCGCTCCGCGGCAGTCTCTGCCGTGCGCACCACTTTGAGCGCCTCGCCCACGTACTTGAGCTTTTCTTCCGGCTTGGTGAGGTCGTGCGCCCTGCGCGAAACTTCCAGCTTATAGTCCACCAGCGGCATTGCCGCGTCCAGGCAGGCACGGTAGGCCTCCGGCCCGCGCTGTTTTATCACCTCGTCCGGGTCGAGCCCGTCGGGAAGGGGCACCACGCGCACCTCCACGCCCTCGCTTTTGAGTATCTCCAGCCCGCGCATGTTGGCCTTCTGACCGGCGCCGTCGCCGTCGTAACTTATGAGCACGGTGGTGCAGTAACGCTTTATCATGCGCGCCTGCTCCTGAGTGAGCGAGGTGCCCATGCTTGCCACCACGTTGCGGAACCCCGCCTGATAGAGAGAGAGCGCGTCCATGTAGCCCTCGACCATTATGACGTCTTTCAGCCCGCCCGCGCGGCGCAGCTTTTTGAGCTTGTTTATGTTGTAGAGCGTCTTGCTCTTGTTGAATATAAGCGTTTCCTTGGTATTTTTATACTTTGCAAAGTCTGTGGGCCTTATAGCCCTGCCGCCGAAGGCTATCACCTCGTCGAAGGCGTTGATGATGGGAAATATCAGCCTGCCGCTCTGCGAATCGGAGAGCCTTCCTTCCACCTCGTTCACGGCGCCGCTGTCCACTATGTCCTGCCTGGAATACCCTTTTGCAAGCAGGAATTTGGGCAGATCTTGGGAATTGAGGCTTGCGCCCAGCCCGAAGGAGCGGACTATGTTTGCGGGTATTCCGCGCTTTAAGATATACTCTATGTGCGCGTCCGCCTTGCCCGAATTGAGGTTATCCAGATAAAAGTGCGCGCTGTCGTTCATTATTTTAAGCAGCGTGTCGCGCTTGCGCTTGAGTTCGGCGGTGCGCTCGCCGTCGAACCCGCTCTGCGGCAGCGGAAGATTGGCGCGCTCGGCGAGCAGCTTGACCGCGTCGCCGAAATCTACGTTTTCCAGCTCCTGCACGAGCTTTATGACGTTGCCCGAGGCTCCGCAGCCGAAACAGTGATAGAACTGCCTGTTTTCGTCCACGTGGAAGGAAGCCGTCTTTTCGTGGTGGAACGGGCAGCACGCCCAGTAGGTGCCTCCCTTCTTTTCGAGGTGCAGGTAAGAGGACGCCACTTCCACGATATTAAGTTTATCGGTGAGCAGCCGCAGAAAATCCCTGTCGTACCCCGCCATTTTCCTACCTTCGCCCGCAAGGGCAGTCAATTGTTTTCGTCCCCGAACGTCCAGCCGCGGGGCACGCATATGCCGTTGAAGGTATATACGGCGTACCTGTCGGTCATGGACGAGATATAGTCGCACACTACCTGCTCCTTGGGGAACCTTTCGAGCAATTTTATAAACGTTTCGGGCAATTTTTGCGTATTGCACGTGAAGTATTCGTACATATACGAGAGCATGCGCGCGGCCTTTTCCTCTTCTCTGCGCGCAAACTCGGTGAAATATACCCTTTCGAACATGAACGCGCGCAGCGCCTCGCTGGCGCGCTCCACCTCTTCGCCCATTTTTACCTCGGGCTTGCCGTAACTTTCGGAGAACACCGAACTTATTGCGGTGTTGATGCGCTCTTTTGAGCTTGTCCCGAGGACGTCGGTTATTTCCACGGGCACGTCGCAGGGCTTTAGCACGCCCGCGCGCACGGCGTCGTCGAGGTCGTGGTTTATGTAAGCTATCCTGTCGGCGATGGAGACGCACATCCCCTCGGGAGTGGCGGGACGGCCGCTCTTTTTATGGTTGAGTATGCCGTCGCGCACCTCGAAAGTGAGGTTGAGGCCCGCGCCGTCCTTTTCGAGCACGTCGACCACGCGCACCGACTGTTCGTTGTGGCGGAAACCGCCCGGCGCAAGCTTGTCGAGGATTCTTTCGCCGCTGTGCCCGAACGGGGTGTGGCCGAGGTCGTGCCCGAGGGCTATGGCTTCGGCGAGGTCTTCATTGAGGGCGAGGGCGCGCGCCATGCTGCGCGCTATCTGCGCTACGTCCAGCGTGTGCGTAAGGCGGGTTATATAGTGGTCGCCCTCGGGCGAAAAGAATACCTGAGTCTTGTTCTTCAGCCGCCTGAACGCCTTGCAGTAGATTATCCTGTCGCGGTCGCGCTGGAAATCGGTGCGCATGGCGCACGGCTTTTCCTCGCGCAGGCGCCCCTTTGTCAGGGCCGATCTGGTCGCGTACGGCGAAAAGAACATCTCCTCTATCGCAAACGTGCGCTCTTTTAATAAAGGTATTTTTTCTTTCACACCGTTATATACGAAAAAAATCTTCGATTTCCTTTATTTTTTGAAAAAATTTTGTCCGCGCGGCAGAATTTTTGCGGCATATATATAATAACCCGGCGCGGACCGCCGCAAACCCGTACACAACAAAAACGCGCCGCTCAAAGCGGCGCAAAGCTGATTGCTTACTTGCCGAAGCCGCCGCCGACCGACAGCGTTTCGCCCGTTATGTAGTTGTTTTCGGCAAGGAACAGACACGCTTTTGCCACATCTTCGCCGCTGCCCATGCGGCCGAGAGGGATCTCGTCGGTGAGATCTTCCAGCTCCTCGGCGCTGAGGTGTGCGTTCATCTGAGTATCTATTACCCCCGGCGACACGCAGTTGACGCGCACGCCCGAGGGGGCAAGCTCCTTTGAAAGCGCCTTTGTAAAACCTATCACCGCCGCCTTGGAGGCCGAATACGCCGCCTCGCAGCTGGCGCCCACCTCGCCCCATATGGAGGCAATGTTGATTATGCAGCCGCCGCCCGCAACTATCATCCTGTCGGCAACGGCGCGGCTGCACAAAAACGTGCCGCGCGCATTCACCGCAAAGATCCTGTCCCACTCTGCGGCGGTGGTATCCTGGATGACGTTCACGCGCGAGATGCCTGCGTTGTTGACGAGCACGTCGATGCGCTCGTAATTGCGGAAGATCTCGGCAAACATGTCGTCGACCTGCTCCTCATCGCCCACGTCCGCGCGCATCAGCACGGGACAGTAGCCGAGCATGTTGAATTCCGACTGGGTGGCGAGCGCCGCTTCCTCGTCGGTGCCGTAGTTGATTATGACCTCGTAGCCGTGGCTCAAAAATTCCGCCGCGATGGCCCTGCCTATGCCCTTCGTTCCGCCGGTAACAAGTACAGTTTTCATAATATTACCCAAAAAATTTATTGTAATTGACAGGCATATATGCCTTAATCACCGCAGTTTTTCAGCCCGCAGAGTTCAAGTATGCGCTCTGCCACCGCACGCGGGGAGAGCCCGTCTGTATCCACCGTAAAGTCTGCCGCCGCCATATATTTCGGCGTGCGCGCGGGCAGAAGTTCGGCAATGCGCTCCTTCGCGCCGCCGGCGAGCAGCGGCCTTTCCGTGTCGCCCTCCAGCCGTTTAAGCAGCGTTTCGGGAGAGGTGCGAAGAAAAATGATCCTGCCGCCGCGCTTTAAGTTTGCAACGTTTTCGCCGTCGAGCACACAGCCGCCGCCCGTGGCTATAACGGTGTTGCTGCGCGCGGAAATTTCGCGCACCGTCTGCCGTTCGAGCCCGCGGAAGTACTCTTCGCCGTGTTGCGCGAATATGTCGGCTATCCTGCCGTATCGCTTTACTATCTCTTCGTCGGTGTCGGCACGCGCCATTCCCGTCAGGCGGGAGAGCTCCTCCGCCACCGTGGTCTTGCCGCAGCCCATCATGCCGCAGAGCACTATGTTCATAACTTACCTCGCCGCGCGCAGCAAAAACCGGCGCTCATCTGCCGAGCAGGAAACTTTCGCCGGCAAGGATATAGCTGTTTTTGCCGAACCCGACGACGGTGCCGGCGCACACCTCGCTTATCACGGAATCGTGCCTGAACGGCTCCCTTTTGAAAACGTTGGACATATGCACCTCCACCACGGGTATGCTCACAGACGCGATGGCGTCGCGGATGGCGTAGCTGTAGTGGGTGTAGGCGCCCGCGTTGAGCACTATGCCGTCGCAGTCGGCGTGCTGTATGGCAGTGCAGATGTCGCCCTCGCTGTTGCTCTGGTAAAAGCTGCACTCCACGCCCTTGAAGTGCGCTGCTATCTCCTCGTTGATCTCTTCGAGCGTCCGGTTGCCGTAGACGCCGCGCTCGCGCACGCCCGTCATGTTGAGGTTTACGCCGTTTATGAATAGAAGTTTCATTTCAAGCCTCCGTAAATTTTTTATAGAGCGCAGCCGCCTCGCCGTCGTCCGGCTGCCTGCCGTGATAGATGCATTCGGCATAGTATGCCTGGTAGAACAGCATGGACATGCCGTTGACTATCCTTTTGCCGAGCCCCTCGGCAAGCTGCAGAAATGCGCTCTTGGGCGGCACATATATCAGATCCACCGCCGTGTCGCACAGCTCTATGAGCTCCCTGCCCACGGGGGATATACCTTCGGTCTTGTGCATGCCCACGCCCGTGGCGTTGACTATGACGTCGTAAGGGATATTTTCCACCTCTTTAAGGCAGGTGACGCCGAACTCCGCCGCCACGTTTTCCGACGACTGCATGTTGCGGTCGTAAACGTAAACATCGGCGCCGCCGTCCTTCATCTTTTTTGCGGCGCTCCTGCCCGCGCCGCCCGCGCCGAGCAGCAGCACCTTTGCGCCCGCGACCTGAACGCCGCTGTTTCTGAGCATGAGCGCGTAACCCTGGCCGTCGGTGTTGTATCCCCTTCGGGTGGAAGATATTACGGTGTTGACCGCGCCGAAGGTATGCGCGTCGCCTTCGAGCCCAGAAAGAAAGGGGATTATTTCGAGCTTGAATGGTATGGTGATGTTGAAGCCGTCGTAACTGCCGAAGAACTGCTCCGCCCGCCGCGAAAATTCTTCGGGAGGGACGGAGATATTGTCGTAGGTTATGTGTTTGCCCATTCCCGCCGCTATGAATCTGTGCATGGCGGGACTGGACGAGCGGGAGACGTCCTTGCCTATCACCGCAAATTTGAGAGCGTTCATCTGCCTGCCTCCCTTAAAAAATCTTTATCGGCCGCGCACTCCGCTATCAGGGCGGCATATTCCTCCTGCGGCAGCCGCAGTTCGCGCACGCTTCCCTCCGACGCGGGCACCACCATGGCTATCTCGCCGCTGCGCACGTTCTTTTTATCGTGACCAGCCGCCGCGCACGCCCTTCCGGCGTCGGCGGGCATGGGAATATTTATCACCTTTTTTATCAGCCCTATAAG
>ERZ1090878.864-NODE-869-length-15330-cov-5.147430_pt1 | contig 15330 bp, 11 predicted proteins | sample MGYA00478473_ERZ1090878 | MGnify/ENA primary metagenome ERZ1090878 (study PRJEB33644, sample SAMEA5815720) | chicken gut metagenome | biome: Chicken; feature: Gastrointestinal Tract; material: Caecum | place: Ireland | collected 2019-01-01 | study: A study of the... | reverse complement strand
GACGCCGACACACACCGCAATGATCGCAACCACTGTGCCTGCTGCGATAATCGGGAAGATGCCCTCTGCACCAGTCAGCGGCATCGCAAATTTGCTGTTATAGATATCCTTCAGCGGCATCGCGATCACTTTCGTACCGTTGGAACCAATCGTTACAGGAACAATTGTCGTCATGACAGCGAACCCGTCGGGAGCCTGAGTTTCTTTGATATAGTAGGTTGTCGCATTATCTGCACTCGTGTCCTGTGCGTCTTTGCCCTGCTGCGTGCCGACTGCTTCGGACAGATCTGCCTTCGGTCCATAGGCCAGGCCGTAGAATGCCGCGACGCCGTCTTTACCGGTCGTTACAGTTGTGACACGGTCGCCATTCTGGTCAGTTACCTCAATCGGGTTCGCGCCCGTCTTCGCATCATCTTCAGATGCATAGATGGAGAACTTTGCACCTTCCAGCGGTGTCCCAGTACCGTCAGAGAGTGTGTTTTCCGTGTTTTCTGCAAGAGCAACAGGTTCGAGTGCAGCCTCAGAGCTTTCTTCGGAGGAAGTCTCGGAGCTGGCTTCAGAAGAAGTATCGCTGGACGTGGAGCTTGTTTCAGACGAAGCCTCAGAGCTTTCTTCGGAGGAAGTCTCAGAGCCGGCTTCAGAAGAAGCTTCGCTGACGGTGGAGCTGGTTTCAGAAGATGTCTCAGAGCTTTCTTCGGAAGAGGTGTCGCTGGACGTTGTGCCGGAAACAACAGTACCGCCAGCCATCAACTTCGTTACCTTAACAGCACCGGTATGGACCTCCGGCTTTTCGGAAACAGGTTCTTCTTTGACACCATAGAAATTGGTGTAATGCAACTGTGCCTGGTTCGGAATGTCAACACCAAGGTCATCCTCGATGACGGTGTTGTTAATCTTCGTCGTGTACGAGATAAAGACGCGCTTCGCGCCAATATCGGCCAGTGCCTTGCGGCCTGCTTCGGTAAAGTCAATGGTCAGGGTCTTATCTTCACTGGTCGGTTCGGTCACGGTGTAGTCAGTGTCCTTGACCAGTGTTTTGGAAGTGTCGGACAACGGAGCACCATCGGCACCTGCGGGCTTTACGACAACAGTCTGGCCAGCGTTGTAGTCAAGACGCGGGTCGATGGAGTCGGTCACTGTGTACTGCTTAGAACGTGCAATATCATGCGGGACAGAAGGATAAATAATCCAGGTTTCATCTTCGTCAATATTGGCGGTATGATCCTGGTTGCCGATGTGCTGTACATCCTTGTGAATGCTCAGGGAGCCGTTTTTCGGATATACGTGGACATTGTAATTGTACTGATAAGCGCCGGATTCATCTTTATACTGCGTTGGCAGATTGATGATGAATGGGTCTGCCGGATCGGCGATCGCAGTGTCGTCGTTCGTGTTATCCTGCGTGTCAAGCTCAGCAACCAAATAGATGCCGGTTGGCAGGTCAGTAAAGGAATAAACGCCCTGTTCATCGGTCGTGCCTTTCCAACTGTTTGTGGCAGCATCCGAATCCAGTTTCAGGTTGTTGGCCTCGAGCGCTGCCTCATTGACTTCGCCAGTACTCTGGTCAACAACGCCTAAATGTTCAATGTCATTGGTCAGTTTGCCGTCGTCCTGTGTGATTGGCTTACTGGGATCAATCGCTACCACTTTGTACAGGACAAAGGAGACACCTTCGCGGGGCTTCGCGTCCGAATCATTGACGGTCTGCTCCAAACCGGTCGTATTTTCCTGTACAGGCCAATCCGATGTACTGGACTTGATATACTTGTGGATCGTAATGGAACAATCGGTTTTTGTCAGGTCTGGGCCTGTCTCATCCGCAGCGTTGACTGCAATAGCGCCCGCCAGAGAGCTCACTGCAAAGATAGAAGCAAAAACCATCGCTGCTTTTTTCAATAGTGAGTGTTTCATTGCTTACCAATTCCTTTCTCTTTTATGGTTCGTAATTATATACGAGCAAAAAATATAGCGCACTCAAGTCCTGCGCCAGCTGGCGGACTTGCGCGCGCTCTGCAAAAGTAATGATGCATCGCATTGCCTCCCTTCTTTATTTCATTGTGTATTTGCGTTTGTGCACCGATCAGGAAGCCCGTCTGCGCATACGGCGGATTCCATAAAGAAATAGGCCGATACCTATTGCGCACCCGGCTGTAATCGGTACAATATATCCAATACCACCCGTAGAGGGCAGCGCTGGATTGACCTTATTGTAAACATCCCGTGTATAGATGTTATTTTTGCAGGTCGTATCATCTAATGTGATTTGAAGCGGTGTTTCCAACACTTGGTATCCTTCAGGGCCATTTGTTTCAGTCACAAGATAGTGACCGTAATAGGGCAATCCCGTAAATTCAGCTTTGCCGTCCTTCCCGGTTGTGACTGTAACAGGTTGGAAATCTGTTGTATCATCCTCCTTCCATTTACCATCGTCTATTTTAGCTGCGGCCAGTCTGAAGGTTACACCCTCCAGCGGCGAATTTCCGTCGTTTCCTTTCTTATTCAGAATCACGGTGCCAAGAACATGCACGTCCTGCACAGTTAGGTGTACTTCGGAACTGTTCATATCAAAAGGCTGTACATCAGCTGTTTGATAGTTTTCAGGTGCGGTATTTTCCACCAGGAAGTACTTGCCAAAAGCAAGCGAATTCAAAGTGTAAGTACCGTCACCGTTATCCATTAACTTTCCGGCGGATTGGTCAACATCCGGTTCATAGGTCCCGTTATTATTGGTATCCGTGAACACTTCAAAGTCTGCGCCAGATAATGGCTTTTCATTCGGCTGCGCGTTTGCATCGTATTTGTTTACAATCAATTGCCCAGCAGAACGCTTGTTTGTAATAGTATATAATGCTTGCTTCGCGCCATCGATCCCTTTCAATACCGCCTTTCCCTGGTCTGGCGTATAAGCGACGTCGTAATTGTTTGTTTTTACTTCTTCGACTGTGTAGGTGTGACCATCAGGACCAGCAGGAACGTTTGATATTTCTGCTTTCCATCCACTATCCTTTGTCAGCGTAATGGGGTTACGGAAAGGTTTATCGTCCTGCTTAATTAAGACTTGTACAGACGTCGGTCGGTCTGCTGCATTATTATCGTCCCACGCCTTTGAGATAGATATAGAGGACATGGGAAGCTGCAAAACCGGAATCTTAAATGCCACCGGTGTCTGCGGAGTTGCAGTTGTCCCGTCATAAATTGAAAAACTAAGCTGCGTACTGTCGCTCACAAAGAAACCGTCCATTCCCGCACTACTTGCACCGGTATCCGGATCGCCAGTGTGAAGATAGCCGTCCTGGCCAGTCCCAGCAACCAAGTTAGCTGCGCGATCATCAAACGCTTTTTGCGACGGCATAACCTGAAAAGCGAACGAATAGGTAGCTTTGTCCACCAAATCATAGGTGGCGGGCAACGCGAACGTGATTTTTTTGCTTGCTTTGTCATACGTTGCGCTCCAGCCGGCCGGTGGGGAAATTGACTTACCGGAACCGTCATGGATGGTGAGTGTCACCATAGAAGTGATGTTTCCGTCAGACGGTATTGTACCGGCTAAGTCAGCGTAAGCTGATAGCGTATTGCTGATGGACACGTTACGCTGCGTCTTTGTTATGACTTTAATGATCTCATTAATAATGTTCGATGGCGGCGTATTTGTGGCGTCGTAGTAATGGGAATCAAGCTTTGCGGATTTCAATTTGTTTGCAAAAGATCGCATATAGCTTGCATCTCCATAATTCATAACGGCAAAAACTGTATTAGCAGGGCACAGCATTGCCATGTAGATTAACTCAGAACTGTCGGCGGTGGGGGCATTTACACCGCCAGTTCCGTCACCGAACACGATCATGGCGGTTTGAGCACTCGGATCTTTTTTCTTTACAGCCTGGAGCTGTTCAGCAGCATCTGCAATTGACAGCTCTATATTATCCATGCCATCGGACTGTATTTCGTGGATTTTATCAAGTAAGCTATTTGTAGAAGGCAGCTTGCTTGTCCATCCAGTTAAGCGAGGAATTGTCGGCGAAGAGTCTGTATCTTCTGGCTGCAAACAGATCATAACCTCTGATCCGGTTTTGTCTAGAAAATCTTGCAAACCTGAATGGGTAATAGCATCTGCAACTTCGTTTTCAAGATAGGCAGCACAGCTTCCAGAAGCATCCAGGCTCAGATAAATGTAGGACTTAACAGAGGGTGCAGTGTCCGTAATGATTGGACTGGTCACGGACATGGTGTCTGTGTAAGTGCCGTCTGCATTTGGAGAAATTACGTTGCTCCAATTTATCCCTTCGCTTTGTTCCGTATCATCTTGAACTGATGGCGCGGCATACGTGGTCACCAAACTGCTCATCAATACTGCTGCGGCCACTATCGCAGCTAGAAGCGGTCTGTCTCTTGTATGGCGCATACGCGCAAACAGCCTTCCGTGTTTACCGAGCATTTCTTTCGTCAGCCCTTTCTTAATTTATGTTGCGGACTGCCCTAATTGTTTCTAGTAGGGCCATACACTTTCATACTTCCTTTTACTTTCAGGTTCCCCTACGCTTACGGAAGCTGATCACAGCGTAGACAATCAAGCCAATTCCCAGGCAAGCACCAATGGCAATCGGAATGATGTATCCGATACTCCCAGTGGCGGGCAATGCTGGGTTGACCTTGTTGTAGACGGTACGGGTATATTCGCCATTTTTGACGGTTGTTCCATCCAAAGTGATCTTGAGAGGAACTTCCAAAATCTGATAGCCGTCAGGACCCTTTGTTTCAGTCACAAGATAGTGACCGTAAGGAACATTGTCAAAGACAGCCTGACCATCCTTATCGGAGATCGCGGTTACAGGCTGGAAAGAAGAAGAGGTATCCTCTGTCCAATCGCCTTTATCCCAATCGTTGTCCTTGACTGTAGCAGCCGCCAGACGGAAAGTAACACCCTCCAGAGGCGAGTTGCCGTCATTGCCCTTTTTGTTCAGAACGATCTTGGCGTTATTCGGTGCGTCCTCAAAGGGGACCGTGATCGTCGTCTGTTCTGATGTGATCTCGGCAGAAACAATTTCGGTGCTCAGCTGGTATCCATCAGGGGCTTTTGTCTCAGATATAAAGTACAGGCCAGGAGCTAACTTGCTGATGACGTAAGTGCCATCACCGTTGTCTGTCATTGTGCCGACTGACTTATCGGTTCCCTTGTCGTAGGCCTTGTTGCTGTTGGTATCCGCAAATACCTCAAACGTCGCGCCTTTCAGCTTTTTGCTGGAATCCGTGGAGTCAGTTTTGGCGAGCGTAATACCGCCCAGAACTTTTGTATCGGAGAAGTTAAGCGTAACGGTTTTATCCGCCTGCACGGTAACTTCCTGTGTACTCTTGTCGATGGTATACCCATCTGGGGCTTGCGTTTCTGTTACAGTGTAAGTACCAGGGGCCAGCGTGGCGTTCAGTTTCCCGTCTTTTCCGGTTGTACCAGTGTAGACAGTCTTGCCGGTAGAATCCTTGATCTCAAAGGTTGCGCCTTCCAACGGACCGTTGGTTGCGCTGTCAACCTTCAGAATATCCATCTCACCTGTCTTATCGGGCAGCTTTGTGTCCTCAAAGGTGAGCTTGATTACTTCATCTGATTTGGAAATCGTGAAGTTCTTCGACTTGACGTTCACCTGATAGCCGGTAGGTGCCTTGGTTTCAGTCGCTGTATAGCTGCCAACGGGAAGTGTCGTGCTCAGCTTGCCGCTTGCGTTCGTTGTGCCGGTGTAGACGATCTGACCACTTGCGTTGGTGATCTGGAATTCTGCACCTTTCAGGGGACCGCCGGTTTCATCGACCTTGTAAATTTCAACCGTGCCGGGGTTCTGCTGCTCTTTTGTGTCCGAGAAATTGACACGTACAATTTGCGTATCATCCTCGACATCAAAGCGCTGCTGGGACTCGTCAATCTTATATCCGTCTGGAGCTTTGATTTCGGTCGCGGTATAAGACCCAGTGTCGAGCGTTGTGCTCAGCATGCCACTATCATCGGTTGTGCCGGTGAAGACTTTTTCACCGGTCTGATCGTTTCTGATTTCAATGGTTGCACCGGCTAGAGGACCGCCTGTCTCAGAATCCGTCTTATAGATACGAACGGTATGTTTCTGTGGTGGCGGAGGAGCCTTTGTGTCTGTAAAGTACAGACGGACGGTATCGGTAGACGCAGTGACTTCGAAGTCTTGTGCAGAAGCTAAATCGTAGCCGTCCGGCGCTTGCGTTTCAATCGCTGTATAAGAACCAATCGGCAGATCTGTAGTAATCTGACCATTGCTGGACGTTGTGCCTGTATAGACAACTGCGCCGGAATCTCTGTTGACAATCTGGAACACCGCACCTGCCAGAGAGGCGCCGGATTCATCCGATTTGTAAATAATCAGATGGTGTTGTACGGATTTGTTGGTCATGGTTGCGGTGACAACACCACCTTCAGAGACGGTGAACGCATGCTTTGTGTTATCCAGGATGTAGCCGTCTGGTGCTGCGCTTTCTTCCCATGTATAGTTTCCAGGCGGGAGGGAAGCGGCCAGATGGCCGGAAGCGTCCGTCTTGCCGACGAAGACAACCTCTCCTTCCTGAATACCGTCTACGACGCGAACCAGCACTTTGATCTGTGTTGCACCAGCTTTGATGTATAGACCTGTGCTGGTGACAACTTCTTTGCCAATGATCGTGACCGTATAATTACCGGCGCTGACCTTTTTCGGGGCATTGGCGTCAATATACTGTGTATTGGCCGAAGTGACTCTCGGCGTGACATCCGGATCGACAGTAAAGGACAAGTCATAAGTGCTGCCCTTCCGAATGGTGATATCCGTAACGGCTGGTGTAATGACGGTTTCTGCAAGTTTAACCGACATATCGATCTTCAACTGCTTGCCACCAGCAGAGATATACAGAGCGCTGTTTCCTTCGCCGACGGCATGAACCTTGACGTAGTATACGCCATTGCCGCCTGTCGGAGCATCGGCGGAAATTACCTGACCATTGCCCTGCGTCGCCGTAACGGGCGTATCTGGGCTGACCATGATTTTTACGGTATATGTCTGACCGATATCTGTAAATGTATAGGAGGTGGTGTCAGCCGTTAGGCTTACACCAGATGTAACTGTGAACGAGACACGTACCTCTTTGCCGCCTGCCCTGATATACAGGGAGGTACTGCCTTCACCAACCGCCTTTACACGGCAGGTATAATAGCCAGCACGCACTTTGACCGGTGCGTCAGCATCAATGACGCTTCCATTTCCTTGGGAGCAGGTTGGAGCCATATCCGGAGAAATATTGATGCCGACTGTATAACTTTCACCGACCCTCATGCTCTTAGACGTCGTATCGGCAGACAAACTTACTTCTGCCTTGACTGAAACCGGAATGGTCAACTTATTGGTGCCGTTGACGCTGACATACAGAGAAGTATTGCCTTCACCGACGGCATGCACTTTGACATAGTAAACACCGTTGCTCCCGGTTACTGAATCTGCGGAAACGATGCTGCCATTACCTTGGGTGACTGTTGGTCTTGCATCCGGCGACACATTAATTCTAAAGGTATATGTCTGTCCGATGCTGGTAAATGTATAAGAGGATGGGACAGATGTTACCGTATAGGATGGCAATCGTACACTTACTGGTATGGTTAGTTTATTGGTGCCGTTGACGCTGACATACAGAGAAGTATTGCCTTCACCGACGGCATGCACTTTGACATAGTAAACACCATTGCTTCCGGTCACGGCATCGGCAGAAACAACGCTGCCGTTGCCTTGGGTAACGACCGGTTTTACGTCCGGAGAAACAGTAAGCTTGAAAGTATACGTCTGCCCGATGTTTGTGAATGTATATGAAGACGTATCGGAGATTACCGAAACCGAGGTGGTTACATTAACCGGAATCCTCAGCACGTTTTGGCCACCAATTTGAATGTAAAGGGAAGTGCCGCCTTCGCCGACCGCATGTACCTTGACTGTGTAGTAGCCAGAACGTACTTTGACCGGCGCATCAACGCTGATAATGCTGCCATTTCCTTGTCCCGCAGTAATCTGGGTGTCTGGGCTGACCGTAATACCAAACGTGTATGCCTGCCCGATACTTGTGAATGTATAGGAGTCAGTATCAGAAGTAACGGTATATCCTGACAAACTGCCAGAAATGGCGGCCAAAGTTGGAATAGGGACCATCGCATTCGCGAGAGGCAGACTTGCGGTCTGCTCCTTCGGCTGGCTCTGATCATCTTCCGAAATCGAATACAGCTGAGTGCCAGCTGTTGCGGCGACATTTGACTTGGCTTTTGCCGCCCCACCTGCACCGCCGCGAATGGTGAATTCCGCGCCTTCAAGTGGGCTGCCATCTTCGGTAGTCTTAAACATGGTCCACTGGCCGTTGCCCGGCAGCGGTGGCGAACCGGTATTCAGTTTGAAATATGCCGGAACAGGATCGAGACGTCCATTTGTAAATCCAACCATATCCTGTCCAGCGCCACTATACCAAAAAACGACGCCACTGTTGGCGTTCTGTGCCTGAGAAAACAGCTTGCTTTGTGCGGAGCATACCACATTGCTTAGATTTGGCGTACTGCTGGTGATCGTCAGCTTATTTCCATTCACGCTCATACTGACGCCAGACCCAGAAAAGGGGAAGTTGGACAGAACGTTGTTGCTGTCCGTTAGGGTTGTTTTATATGTTTTACTGCTTGGATCGTATGTGAGCGTATAGGTTGGTGCAGTTCCACTTGTTTTTCTAGCAAAGGAGGGAATTTTCTCGTAATTAGTCATCCGATCCTTAATCTGATAGTAGACCGTTTTAATCCCACTATTGTTGGGCTGTGCAGCGACCGCATTGACCACATTCGTCTCGACAGACGTATTCCAGTATCCCAACTGAATGACCCAGATCAGCAGCTGCGTAGCGGCGCGCTCAACAGATTGAGACTGGCCATATGAGGACTTGAACTGATAGCCAAACAACATAGCATCATTAATCAAGTCTTTTTGTGAACTCGTAAGCCTGCCATATTCAGCCGCTGACTGCTCGGAAAATGATGGAGAAAGCTTCGCGCCATGTTCAATACAGTATGCAGTCCGAACATTTCCAGAGCTATCTTTGATTGTGTAGTTTCGGAACTCGAACGAATTTTCCGCAAACTTTCCGTATTTGCTGGTATTGCTGTCAATCCAAAAATGACTGGTAATGCCGGAAGTGTATTCGCTCGATGCCAGCGAGCCTGAATTAGCTGCATTAGCTGGTATCGGTGGCGAAGCAGATAGGACGGTTGCTATGGACGTCGCAACGGCGATTGCCTTCTTCCAAAAGCTTTTCAGCTTTTTCATGGCTTGTAAACTCTCCTTTCTGATCGTTTTACTGATTGATATTAGCTAAAACGAGTGGGGGAACGCACATGAGGATACAATGGCTTCATGGAGAAACTCCTTTCTGATTTTTCCTGATAGACACAAAAAAGCGCCTCCTAAAAAGGAGACGCTTTGAATGTCTTGCTTAATTATGAGAGTTGTATTATACTATAAATGAAGAGAACAACCGCCCACAAAAGTGGTTGCCTCAGCAGGTATTTAGGTCCTTTTAGACCCGCCTATCCTGTTGGCCGCAGGGTAGGCTTTTTCTGTATCTTTTGAATGTAAAGATAAAAGTAAGTAGTCCACTGAGGACGCTGCTAGAAAGCAGGATCAAGCTCATGGCTTGATAGAAGTCCAACATCAGTACCACCCCCTTCCATCTTCAATAGATGAAAGAGGCAGCCACCCTGTTGTACGGTTGTTCTCGTGTCTTATTTTAGCAAAATCTTTATAATTCGACAACAAAAGCGTTCCCAGTGAGGGAACGCTTTTTGTTTAGGTAAAAAGTGAGCTGCGTACTAACAGCAGAACACACGAAATAAAATGCAACATTAGCGATAGATAACGAATGTGTTTGCTGGAATTGTCCAAGATGGATCAGCAGCCCAAGGTTTAGCAGTGGTATTGTATTCCACATAATAGATAGGCGTACCAGCATAACTATCGCCGATTTTTTCATCTTCCAGAAGAATCTGTTCTTTTATATCTTCTGCTGTAGCTTCTGGGTCAAACGTAAGCCAACCAGCTTCTACGGCATCAGGAGTGCAGACCATTCTTCCGATTTTCTCCATAGAATTTACTTCATCAGCGATTGCTTTTCGTGCGGCGTTAATCTTATTTTGATCGTTCGTTACGGTCACATGGATCTTAACAGAAGAGCTCCCTGCTTTGATTGTAACGTCCGCCTCGCCATAAGATTTCGGAGTGAGCGTAGAACCGTAGTCTTGCCTGAATTCCCCAAACCAGATCGGCGCATCTGCGGTAACCACTTTCGGATTACTCGATGTGACAGTTGGTTTAATGTTGTTTTGCGTCTTGATGTACAGGCAATAGTCATAATCGAGTGCAGAGAAAAGGTACGTTCCTGTCGATTTCGTACCGGTGATACTCGTACTGACGATTTGACTTGTTACACTCGTCTGATTCACAGTTGCGTGCATAGTAGCGCTTGCTCCACCGGCAGATGCCACAATGTCCGTGGAACCTTTGCCGGTAGCTGTCAGGGTTACAAGATAGCCGCCGTCTGATGCGTTCCATGTAGGTGTACCAACAGTGACAACGCTTGTGTTTTTGGAAACCACAGTGGGCTTCACATTATTTGTAGTCTTGACCAGCAGATTGTAGGTCTTGCCGACATCGGAGAAGGTATAATTGCTGGTATCCAAGGTTACCTGTGCCGGGGCGGCTGCCTGTGTGATCGTAACATTGCTGGTGCAGAGAACCTTGCCGTCTACGGTCGCAGTTACAGTGGTCTTGTGTCCAACCTCACCCTTTGCAGTAACGGTAACATAGTACACATCCTTGCCGTTTTCCGTGAGAAAATCCTTGCCTGTAATCCACAGTGAACCGTCTGCGCAGTCCACAAAAGGCATTTTACCAGGGTACGTTCCGTTGGCGGTATACTTGAAAGTATAAGTTCCGTCCTTCGGAATGTTGACATTGCTGGTATCGCAAGTCAGTGCATAGGTAGGCCCATCCACGTGGATAGTACAATGTTTTACTGCGGCTTGCCCAGGCAACGTAGTGTAAACACCACTGCCTTCACCCGGTTGGCCAATCGCGCGGACTTTGAAGTAGTAGACATCGTTGCCCTTTTCGACAACTTTTTTGACTTCTTCGGTACGCAGGACGTTACCATTACCTGCGGCAATGTTCGGCTGCAAGCCCTGCGGACCCACAACCTCAAAACGGAAAGCATAGGTATTGCCCTGTTTGACGGAGAAATCCATTGTAGTGTCGGACTTGACATAGGGCGTGCCTACATGGATGGTGCAGTGCTTGACAGCTTTTTGCCCAGGAAGCGTGGTGTAGACGCCGCTGCCCTGGCCGGGCTGACCCGTTGCGCGGACCTTGAAGTAATACACGTCATTACCGTTTTCCACAACTTTCTTGACTTCTTCCGTGCGCAGGACTGAACCGTTTCCTGCCGCAATGCTCGGGTTTGCATGTGTGCCGATGACTTCAAAACGGAATGCATACGTTTGTCCCTGCGTAACTGTGAAATCCATTGTAGTATCGGATTTTACATAGGGCGTCGTTGCCTTTGTGGAGACGCTTGCAACAGATGAAACCTGCTGTGAGCTGCTGTCTGCCGCAAAAGCTGGCACCGTTGGAGCGATGGTCATAGCAGCCGCAATCGTTGCGGCCAGGACTTTACGAATTTTATTTTTCTTACTAGTTTTCAAAGTTATCTCCTCCTAAATTATGTGTAATTGCGCTTTGCTTTTATTATATTGATTGCTGCTGGAATAGTCAACCAAATTTTTGTGGCGTTTCAACTTTGTACGCTTCAGTCCCTTTTTGGGCCGCATAGCGTGCTCTACGTTTTGCTGCCAGTTCCTCCTTGTGCGCTTTATAGTAGGCTTTATAGTAGGCATCTATCTTTTCCTTATTAGCCTTATAATAAAGTCGTTGTTGTGCGGCGATCCTATCCTTGTGCGCTTTATAGTAGGCTCTATGACGCTCAGCTATCTCTTCTTTATGGGCAGCGGCATAAGCCTGTTTGCGAGCACGGATTTTTTCTCTGTTAGCCGCTCGATAAGCTCTATTCTGCGCGGCAAACGCCTCCTTGTGAGCTGCGCGGTACGCCTTTTGTTTTGCCGCCAATTCCTCCTTGTGGGCTGCGCGGTACGCCTTTTGTTTTGCCGCCAATTCCTCTTTGTGAGCTGCGCGGTATGCCTTTTGTTTTGCCGCCAATTCCTCCTTGTGAGCTGCGCGATAGGCCCTTTGGTATGCGGCCCGTTTCTCCTTGCGGGTTTTGTGCGGACCACGCCGATTTTCATAACAAACTCCATCTTTTACACAGTCGCGGCATTTGTACTGTATCATGCCTCATCACCTTACAATCCTTTATCGTTAGATGTCCTCATAGAGTTTAGTGAGTTTTATGAGGAACTCAGTCCTTTCGGCATCTTCAAAGCCACGGAAAATAATTTTGCTTATATCCTCGTGGTTAAACAGATATTGAAATCCTTCACCAATGTGACCTTCCGGGTAGAGTTCACCTAGATAATCATAGTTTTTTCCTGTACCGCCTGCATCGTTTTGCATAATACCAATAATCATCAATCGCTTTAATCCATCTTTTAAGAGAACAATTGACCCAATTGGCAATAAATCCTTGATTTTCATATCGTTATCCTTTTATCCATCTCTACTTTCCAACCAGTTCCTCATTATCTTCCACGGGATATCGCGCAGCAATAAACCATTAGGAGAATAATTGCTGCAAATGCAGCCGCCAAAGTGACTATTACCATTTTTATCATATATTTCCACACTTTCTCTAAATTTCAGGTTTGTTTGCCTTGTCGCTTTGCATAGAGCCGGAACGGTGATACTACAAGCTGCCAGCAGCGTGAAAACCATAATGTCCAGGCCGCGCAGGTGCAGGATGCACTTTGACGGAGATTTATATCTTTTTCGCATCGGTCACATGGATAATCAGTGTAGTTACACAGCCTTCTGAGCAGTTCATCAGTTGACATAACTCATTTCCTTTCTCCTGCTTTCACTGCAAGCTAAGTTTCCGATCATCAGCATGCAAACAATGATGATTTGTTCCACCCAGCCGAAAGAATCTTTTTATGCTGGTTGGTTGCCTTTGCCGCCTTGTAGTCTACGGCAAATGTTATCCATGGTGAAGTGGCTAAATACACCCATAAAATCCCGATAAACCATGACATATTGCTTGCACCTCCTTGCGTCCATATTCTGTTCTGTATTTATTTCGGTGTCTGTTTGTTCACACCCTCCGGACTTTTAGCCACGATAATGATCGATTTCCATGCTGAGACGAACCAGTTCTTCCAACTTTCACACATGCATGTCCCACTTTGCTTGCGCTGTACGGAGCAGTGGCATCGTTTGCATGGATAGGCGGTATCTAATTCGCTTAACAGGTCGCTGTACGACACTGTTTGATTTGACATAGCTGTCACTCCCCCTTTTTGATATTTTCCATGTGAGCGTCAAATTCACAGGTGTAGAAAAGCCGGTAAGAATTATTTTCCGACCTATTTCTTTGCAAATGCGGAACAGATTTTATTTCAACGTGCTGCTTGTCGCGATCAAAATATTGCATGACATCATCTTTTTTACCTGTTACACGGACCGAAACGGTAGCCTTGCGTGTCTTCTCATCCATGTGAAACCACCTCTCATCATAAAATTTGCTGATAAAAGAATAAGGATTTGCTGCCTATGAAAAGGTGCAAATCCTTTCGAAACATTTCTTTACTCTTTGTTTGTCTCAGACTGTAAAATAGCTTCGGCATCACGACCGGCATAAAAGATTCTGATGATCTGAACTGTAAACGTATCAGAATTCACGACATAGTAGACCACATAGTGATCCACCGTGACTTTGTGCATGCCGAGATGTCTCCAGGGTTCCCAATCGACGGGGACGTATCGGGAAGGCATGGTATCCAGTGATCGGATTGTCTCTCTGATGCGGTTTACCTGTTTTTTAGCAGCCTCTGGAACTTGTAGATGCGCGGCGATATACGTATAGATCGCCAGCAAATCGTCCATTGCCTTTGGAGAATACTGTACAGAGTAATTCTCGCTCATATTCCGAACCCCTTTGCAAGTGCCGAATCCACCTCATCCACCGTATAAGTCCTGCCGGTGCTTAGAGAATCCATTCCTTTCCGGAGCTCCTCGTCCAGTTCTTCGCGGCTCATGCCGCCAATTGCTGTCGGCTTCGCGGCCGGAAGATGCAGGTCGAGCGGCAGCCCTCTTTGCAGCACGATCTGGCTATAAAACATTTGGATGGCGCTCGACGGAGAAATGCCGAGCTGGGAAAGAATGCTCTCAGCGCTTTCTTTTAGGTCGGTATCAATGCGCGCATAAACTGCTGATGTGTTTGCCATGCATATCACACTCCTTTGGCAATAGTATAGCCGCTTTTGCAAATAATTGCAAGCGTTTGCAAGCAAATAAAAGCATGTATTCATAAGATCATCATCCTCTGCTTTTTTGTAGGATTCTAAAATCGTACTAGAATGTTTTAATTTGCGACGCACAGCCTACGTGCGGCGGCGTTCTAACTCATCTAGTGAAAGTTTAAGGACTGCGCAGAGATCAGCAATCGTGTAATACCACGGATGGTGATTCTCGCCTGTCAAAATTCCATGAATTGTGGAAACCGGATGACCACTGCGCCTAGCAAGTTCGGCTTGAGAAAGGCCCTGACGTATTCTCTCGGCATCGAGAATTTCACATAGCTGCATGATTTACTTTCCTTTCGGTTTGCGGTAAAATTCTTAGAGAAGTTATTACTAAAGGTAAAGGAAGGCGTTTTTGTATGATTGAAGCTGACAATAATATTATTTCCGCTATCATTCAAAGCATATTTGGTGTGATTTCGTCAATTGCAATTGCTTTACTCACATATTACATTCGAAAAAATTCTGCAAAAACCAAAAATAAAGTTAAACATTTTACGCTGATAAAAGAACAATTCTTTGATTTTTTAAAAGATATTACACCTCAGTATCAAATATCAATAAGCCAATTTGAAATTGCAGCCAACGAAATAGAAAGTATATATCTTCTTGCAAATAAAGATCCATTTTTGCTTCCTCCATCTATTATTACAAAAATTGATGACTGTATGAAAACATTGCAGATTGGTAAAGATATACCTTTACCTTCTTGGACCAATAAACAAAAAAATACATTCATCGAAGAATATAAAAAGACGCGTTATGAAATTTCTCTTTTAGAGAATGAAGCACGTGACGTATTAGGT
>ERZ1090878.861-NODE-866-length-15367-cov-6.638258_pt1 | contig 15367 bp, 14 predicted proteins | sample MGYA00478473_ERZ1090878 | MGnify/ENA primary metagenome ERZ1090878 (study PRJEB33644, sample SAMEA5815720) | chicken gut metagenome | biome: Chicken; feature: Gastrointestinal Tract; material: Caecum | place: Ireland | collected 2019-01-01 | study: A study of the... | reverse complement strand
AATAAATATTCATTATAATGCCCTGACCAAGTATATAAGAAACACCGGAACAAACAGCTGCACCCAATCCGCTAAAACGAGGCACTGCCAAATAGGTACTGATTACATTGGCGATTGCAATGATTAAATAAACCACGCTTCGAAATTGATGTTTATTCTGTGCCATCACAATACTGATCCCCGTGTTTTGAATGAGCGGAACAGATAAAGGGATCAAGGTCACCAGTGCTATATAATAGGAACTTTCATATTCTGGTCCTGCCCAAAGAACTAAAAACGGTTTGCCAAAAACAATAAATCCGGATAAAGCCAAAGAGATCAAAAGATATTGCAAACGTCCAACACGAATAAATAGCTCTGTTAGTTGCTTCGGTGTCGCGTCTTTTGTTACCATAACCGTAACCTTTGGTGTTAGCACACCAGAAAATGCCGTAGATAGGTGCGTCATCATGCTATTAAACGATGCACCTACGTTATAAATGGCCACTGCTGTTGTGCTTGCCAGCATACCCAGGATCACTTTGTCGGTTGCCCAAAACAGCATGTCCACAATGGAACCTAAAAACACAAAAGCAGAAAAACGTACTAATTCTTTTATCAGCTCTATGGGGAGTTGACGAAATTTCGGACGTATCTGCAAAACTTTAAAGCAATAAATTGCATTCAATGGTAGCATAGCAAACTGTAAAATTGTTGTTACCACGGAAAGACCAACGGAACCAAAGCCAAGGTACAAGGCAATAAGATTACAGCACGGCGCCGCAACCGTAGAGAGTATAGTCACCACCTGGCGATAAACATACTTTTCGTGCGCCACTATGATACTGCCGAACACACTAATGGGGAATGAAATGGCAGTATTGAAAGCCATAATTCGAACCAAAACAGCAATCTCACTGATTTCTGTTTCAGTTAACCCTCTTTGAAAGATAGGCTCTACATTACAGGAAACAATCCAGCCAACAATAAGTACAAGTATAGCTAAAAAACTATACATGACTACAAACAGGCCGATAACTCTTTCTTCTTTCTCCTTTTCCCTCTGTGCGCGGTATTTGGCTATGTACCGTACGATTGTGCTGCCTAGTCCGAAACTAAGCAAAGACAAATAGCCCACCACAGAATTGGCCAAACTATATAAGCCATATTCCGACTGACCAAGCAGACGAAGCATAACGGGCGTATAGAAAAAAGGGATTAAGCTGCTTAAGACAATATTTAAATATGTCATAATTACGCCTGCGCGTAACTGACTGACTTTCATGTTTTCACCTGATTCCTAAATTTAACTGGCCAACTATTCTGTTCAAAATGAATAATAGATCGTATTTTATAAAACAACATCATGCCAATACAACATAATTAAGACTGCAATATTGTTTAACACTTCATTTTGATGCTCATAATACATGATTTACGATTTTTTATAGTTGCGTAATCTGTTGCCTGATGATCGTAGGATCTACGACATAGGTAGATAACTTGTTTTTTAAATATTCTCGGATATTACTGCTGTTTTTATCTAACCATTGAAATCCAGACGTCAATTCGTTTGCATGATTCAGGTTTTGCACAGAAAGCACAAAATGTTCTTCAGTTCCAAACAAATCTCTTGCAATCCCTCTGGCTTTCACAGAATACCCAACGACCAATGTGGGAACGCCCGTAGAATATGCTGCTATAGTAGCATGCGTTCTTGCACCAACAAACAAGGCACACTTAGAAATTACATACTTTAATTCTGCACAACTACAATCCTCGATTAAAGCTATTCTAGAATTTTGACCAAAATCTTCAAACAATTGCTGATTTACCTGCCGATCGTCATTCTCCGGCCAAACCACATGTGGTATCAGCAGAATCTTATAATCAGTCTGTTTTAAAATATAACGTATTAATTCACAATAATTTTGATAAACTATGCCCTTTTCGTGTTCACAACGAATGATATGTGGGCTAATGTTGATTCCAACAAATTTTTTACTTTCTTCAAATGGCAGTTTTCTTTTTTTTGGTGCAAGATAAAATGCAGGATCCGGGAATAAAACAACATTCGCGCCAAGATCTTTTAACGTTTTCCACGTGATGCTTTCCCTGGCTACAATCTTTTTATAACTAAGCAAATCCTTTGTCATTATATCGTTGATCATATCTTGTTCAACAGAACATCCCCATAGAACTGTATCAGCACCCGTTTTTTGGATCATATCATTGATTACTCCGTATTCCTCAAAACCGGGATAACAATAGTTGTCCCCGCCGATAGATAAAGCGATATCCCCTTTTTTCAAATTTTTCAACATGTGCTCAATAGACAGTTTTACAGTATATTCCCCATTATGTAACAACCGAATCAGCAATGACGCTACTATTCGTTTTGGATTATGCCTTGAAACAGTTTGTCTGGCATCTATTAAAGACACCACACTATCAATGCCATATTTTTTGTCCTGTTTTGTGCTGTTTGAATACAATGTGAGTGACATGCCTTGAAATATTTCCGCAGTACCTCGCACAATCGCTTCGCAGCCGTGATTACCACTGCCTCCATGAGAATACAAAACGAGATTCATGTTTTCTCCCTTACAAATCATAACCAATTTGTCCGTCTAATTCATTATACATGCGCTGTTTTTCTTCGACACTTTTTTCAGACCACAAAGTGTGATAGACCAATCCCTGATCCATATTACGACGATTCTTTTCAATATACTCGTCAAATGTACATATAATGCGAAATGGGTTACCAACAATTACAACATTGTCAGGCACATCTTTTGCAACGACTGTACCTGCTCCGACAATCACACGGTTACCAATTTTAGTGTTTGGAAGAACAATGGCACCATATCCAATAAATACATCATTACCAATATCCACGCGACCAACTTTACTATATCCCAAAAACTTTTTAGTACTTGCGTCGTGTGCTAAAATGGTGGCATTCGTAATTGTCACATTGTTACCGATCGTCACTAAAAAACTATGGCAATGCTCTATATGAGAATTAATAATATCCACATTCTCGCCTATCTTAACGCCAAGTGATCTCAAATATTCGACACTGTAATAATCAACGTTTTCTCCTTTTATTTTATTTAATGCTTTCCTAATTAACGACATTTTCTGCTCCCGAACACTTATTCAAACAAATTATATATTTTTTGCATTACATTCTCCACAGCGAATTGCGATGGACAGACTGTACCAGACTTTATTTTAGCATATAATTGTTCATCTTCTAGCAACCGTCTTACCCCATTAGTCAATGCTTGCGGGCTTTGATCTACTAAAAGGCCATTTACTCCATCTTGCACAAATTCACAAGGTCCACGAGATTTAGTTACCACACAAGGGACATGCAATGCCATGGCCTCTAAAATCGTAATACCCTGCGATTCTACATAAGAAGGATGTACATAAATATTTGCATTTTTTATGTAAGGATATGGATTTTCTTTTGCTCCTTCAAGAATTACATATTCACCCATGCCTTTCTTTTCAATCATTTGCATCAGATTATCCCATAATACGCCATTGCCCACAATATGCCACTGAAACAAAATGCCGGATTCTTTTAAACCCCGAGCAGCATAAATAGCATTTTCTATGTGCTTTTCCGGAACTAGCCCTCCTACTGTAATAAGATGTATCACACCATCTGTATAGAGCGATGCAATACTGCTGCTTTTTTGCAACAAAAGCTCTTCATCAATCATATTAGGTATAACTTCTATTTTATCAGCGATTCCAGGCATTTGTGCCACAAGCATCTGCGCACAACAATCGGAAACTGACACAAGTGTCGTACACTGTTTCAACTGCGCTACATATTCGTCTTTGGACACATTGAATTCACCATGGTGCCACCAGGCAATTTTTTTATCCGCATGGACAGCATAAGCAGCAATCTGTGTACAAATTCCCGGCCGAAAACCAACGACAATATCATAATGCTTCCGTCCTGTCAACAAATTTTCCGCTAACTTGATTTTGTCCTGTCCAAAAAATTTCATGCTTAAAAAAACAAATTGCATTTTCAAAGAAAACCAATCACGCTTTTTTAAACACCTTCGAATACCGGCCCAAAACGGACCATATGTATTTTTCAGACTTTTCAGCGATATATGAACCGTTTTAGGAAGATCATTTAAATAATCTCCCGCTTCCTCCAACAAAAGCAACTCTACATCAAATCGTTCATAATTGATATGCTGGAGTATATCAGTCAGTGATTTTTCAACACCTCCCACATTCAAATGTCCATTAATAAATAGAATTTTCTTTTTAACCATCGTCCATTTTTCACCAATATTTACAAATAAAGATTTATACGATATTTATAGCAAAAAGTAATAACTTTTAATTTCCAGGAAATTGGCAATCTTAAGATAGAAATTCGATGAAACATTTGCCTAACCTCATGATTAGACAGGATAGCTTTTATTTTCTTTTTCTTTTCTTGCTGTGTTATATGCTTTGTGTACCTAATTTCATAAAGCACATTGTATAAAAAAAACAAAAGGCAAAAATCCACTTGTTGTTTAAAATCAAACGCAGTATCATTCCAAAAAAGATTTCGAATTTCTTGATACAGACAGCAATAATTATCCCACTTATCTTTATCAAAAGTATGGGCAGCTGAAGACGGATTCATTGCATAATGATAAAACGCATTTCCTTTCATATAAAAAAAGCTCTCTGCTTTTCTCATAATCATTGCGCCGAAAAGAAGATCCTCTGAATAACGAACACCCTTTATATAACGAATCTTGGAAAAAGCCGCATTGTTTTTAAAAACCAGAAGACAATTTGAAATCGTTGCAGGATATTGAACATTTTCCATCATTAACAAGTGTGGATAATATTCTTCTTTGAGTTGCCGGTGATCATAGAATCCAGGGCGAATACTGTGTGTATACAATTCTTTATGAGTTGGAGATTCTTTTACACAATCGCATAAAACCACATCACAACTATACTTTTGAGCAACCTGCATCATAGAAGAATACATATCTGGTTCAATATAATCATCACTGTCCACAAAAGTAATATAGTCGCCCGTTGCCGTGTCAAGTCCCGCATTGCGCGCAGCAGATACACCTGCGTTCTTCTGATGGAGTACTATCACTCGTGCATCTTTTTTTTCATACGAATCACAAATTTGAGGGCAGGTATCTGGTGAGCCATCATCTATTAAAATGATCTCCAGATCCACATATGTCTGACACAATATGGAATCTACACATCGATTCAGATACTTTTCAGATTTATAAACCGGTACAATTACACTTAACTTCATATCCATATTCATTTTGTCTTTCCATTTGCAGAAACATTTTGAAAGTACTGCAATGTTTTTATTTTACTTTTTTATATTGCATCCAGCGACGAATAGCTAAAATTATACCAAACGGAAGCATTAAAACCGTATATCCTAAACAATTGCTTTTTAAAATATAACCCGGATGTTTACCATACAAAGACAATGCTATGTGCTGACATGCCGCGCTAAATTTTTCTTTTCGAGTAATATGATATAGCAGTTTATGATTATACATCATTGCATAACCCATCGGATTTTGCCTTTCTAAATGTTTGCTTCGCTTTGTTAATCCAGCTTCTAAATATTCACATACATATATAATATCGTTGTGCCATCTAATTTTATAACCAGCTAACGCAATATCATTTAGTGCAATTTGTTCTGGGGCAAATTTTTCTCCAGGCCATTCAGCCATGGGGAACTTTTTAAAAATATCTGTTTTGTATGCCTCACACATATCTGCATCCAAATTAAATTGGGCTCGTTCAAGATTTGTAGCATCCACATACCCATTTTCATTGACAATGGGAGCCACGCCCTTAATATATTTCCCATCAGGATTACCTCTAGCAGCTCCAACGCCAATAAACGATGCATCCTCAGCAATTTCGTTACACCAAAAATTCATTTTTTCTAAAGCGTCAGGTAATAAATAATCATCCGAATCCACCATAAAAAAGAATTGCCCCCTTGCAAGTTGTACACCCTTATTAATCGCACGAGGCTTGCCGCCATTTTCAATTCTTTTATAAACAATTTTAAATGTATTACACTCACTTACCCAATTTGCAAATAATTCACCTGTATCGTCCGTGGAACCATCATCAATAACCAACCACTCAAAATTCTTAAAAGTTTGCCGTTTTAATGATTGGTAAAGCCGCGGCAACGTAAATTTTCTATTAAAAGTACTGGTAAACACGGTAAACCTTATTGGCAAATCATTTTGTGTCCGTCGCATCTCACTGCCCCCATCCAATTCTGCTTGCAATTCACTCCTAATATTTTACATCTTCGTGATCTCACAGCAGCCGATTATTCTGTCTCTATTTATATCATAAGGTATTTAGAAATAGTTACTGTATATTCTCGTCTAAATTAGTGGATATAATTTCCCCTTTTCCGTTTGATTGGAATAATCTTTCCAACGTGTATTGTCAGACAAATGCTGCATTCTTGCTTTATCCGCTAACAATTCTGCAATGCCATTTGCGCACCGCTCGTTGTCCATAGGTACAATCATTCCGTCATAGCCATCTGTTAACTGACTGGCTGATGTTGCGAAATTTGTAATCACGACCGGTTTACCAAGCATTTGTGCCTCGCGAACAGACACAGACTTGCCCTCATACCGAGACGGCTGCACATACACATCGCAGGCCTTTATGTAAGGATAAGGATTGCTTTTCTTGCCTAAAATGATTACCCGCTCTTGCATTCCGGCTTCTTGGATTTTTTGCCGGATCAGGTTTTCATCGGGGCCGAACCCGATCAAATACCATTTCAAATTTAAACCGCTCTGCAAAATGCGCCGGCAAATGTCCGGCACATTGTCAAAATTTTTAGCGTTGCAAAACCGGCCTATAGAAAGGAGCTTGATGCAGGAATCATCCATCCCAGTCACTACAGGTTCCGCAGCCTGTGTATCAATAGCCTTTTTTGGAAGTATGTTTTCTATGACAATAACCTTACTTTTTAAACTGCCAAAAACACGGAAAAAGCCTTCAGCCACTGCCTCGGAAACGGCAGCGATCGTATCATAAGCGTTCCACATTTTCAGCTCAGATTTTACATCGACCTGCACTTTCGTATAGTCGGTATGTATCCAGGCAATTTTCTTTTTTGCACGGACTTTTTTTGCCACCATATAATGCGGGGTTAAAAAGCTGATTGCCGCATCATATGCTGTATCCGGAACAATAGCCGGCATAAAGGGACAGGTATATTTATGGCTGTATTCCAACGCCACGCCGCTGTCCGTGTAATGATAGATTTTATTATAACAAAAGGCTTTTACTTTTCCGAAAAGTCTTGCAGCACAAAGAAGGACGTGCCCCTCTTTTAAAACCTGGACCATAGGCCGGGCTAAAGTTGTGTATTCCGGTATTTCAGGGAGCAAGTTGATCTTGTCCGGGATCATTGAAAGCAGTTCTCCTTCATGACGCATTAAAAAAAGATCTACCTGATACTGATCTGTATCGATTGCTTCCAATAAGCCTAGTAAACTTCTTTCCGCCCCGCCTAATTCCATAGCGTGAGAAAGAATCAGAATTTTCTTTTTCATTTCTTGAACTTCCTAAAACAATCTACGCCAAATATGCGGTGAATTGGCTGCGTCAATTTACTGCGCAGAATTTGTTTTTTACTCAGCGCGCTTTTGGTATACCAGTGAATACTGATTGTGTTTTCTGTTTTCCTTAAACGGCCGGTTGCATCGTCATAAGGGTTCAGATATTCAGCGGGAAGAATCACTGCACCATCTACCATTTGCCACTCACCATTCCGTTTCAGTCCATGCGTAAGAAGGGCATTGGTATTCAGTATAGGACAACCCACCATCTGCATCTGACCACCGGAATCTTCTTTAAAAGATGTATACTGTTCAATCATAGAAGATACAGTTGAATGACCGGCCACTGCACCGAAACCAAGACCCGTTGCAATATATTTATCATTTTCAAAGCCATAAAACGCATCATATTGAAGCAATTCATCTGGTTTTCGAAGCAACTCTACATCTGTATCAAAATAAATTCCACCATTTTCATACACAACTAGCAAACGAGCCAAATCACTTAAAAACGCCCACTTTTGATGTCTATAGCACCAGTGGAGATACGGATTTTTGTTCAGATCAAAATTATCCTCATTCCACTCAATGATCTCATAATCCGGACAATACTTTTTCCAGCTTGCAATACACTTTTTTGCTTTATTCGGAAATGGATTTTTCCCAAACCAGCAATAGTGAATTGTTTTGGGTATCATAATTTTTTCTCCTTATGATTCATACAATTAAATAGAGAGCAAAATTCTTTTCAAAATATTTTTCCACTTATCTTTCTTTACCAGCTGCATAATATAGTCCGTTAACTCATCTTCCTGCTTTAAACAAATATAATGGCAAAACATATTATCGTTGACATGTTTGGCAGCACCATTGACAATCGGATTGGCAAAGAGTTTTTGAATTTCCTCACATAATTGCTCTGAACTATACTTTCCTCGTTCTACACACATGCACAAATAAGATCGAGCAGTATTTATAATCTCTATATCCATCAGCTTTTTCACATCATAAGGCATCGGATATAATGAGGCCATTTTCTCTCTATATTGATAAAGTTTCAAAAACTCGTCCAACTTATTTGGCACATATGTAGAGGTGATCCCACCAACCCGGTAAAAATAAACAACTTCTGGTACTATGAGCAGTGACGTGCAAAGAGGTAAAACATTTAAAAGGACAAGCATATCTTCCCCAATAGTGTGTACAACAGGCTCGCTATTTTTAAGAGCCTGTGTGATCAAGGATGTTTTATATAACTTTGCATAAAGCGAAGGCGGGAAATCCGTAATTCCAAAAAAACTAACATATAGTTCACTTATGATCTGTCCATGATTGTATAACTTTTCGCCATGCTGAAAACAAGGAGAAACAGACTGCTTCGGTAAATGAATTCCTTTCCAAATACGAGAAAACCTTGCCGCCACCAAATCACATTTGGCGTTTTCCATTTTTTGAGCCATGATTTCAAGACCATTTTTAGGCAAAGCATCGTCCGCATCTACAAAGGTAACATAATCACAACTTTGTGCGTCTTCAGAAAAGATACCTGTTTTACGCGCCTCAAATGCACCTGCGTTTTTCTTGTGAATCACAACAAAGCGGTTATCTTTGGCCGCTGCCTGGTCACAGATCTTGCCGCTATTGTCTTTGGAACCATCATCGACCAAAATACACTTAAAATTTTTATAGGTTTGTTTTGCAATAGATTTAATACAGGCTTTCAACTTTTTCTCGGCATTATAGACCGGAATTATAATAGCAACTGTTTTCATTTGTTATGCCCTCATATCTTTGTTTTAACTCGAATGTACAAATTTAATAAGCAGCCAAAGGGTAAAGCAAGCGCTGTCCAAGCTTTCTTTGGTGATGTGCGGAAAATATGTTTTTCTCCTGAAAAAATACAGCTTGAAACATAATGAATGCAATCTATAAAAAGCCGCTTTTTAGAAGTCGGATACTGCATATACACCCGCCGCAAAAAAGCAAAACCTTTTGGATTGTTTCTGTATTGCTTTAACATAGTCCCCGATGAACCGTCTGGCTGATACTCCACATTACACAGCACCTCATTTAAAACAGCCAATTTGTAATCCTGATCGATCAAAAGATACAGGTAATTCAAGCCTACATACTTTTCACCGGCAAACTCCGGATATTTCGGATATTTTCGAACTACATCTGTTCTGTATACCAGTTTTTTATCACCACTGCCGCCGGCAGCATAATAGCCGGTCAATGTTGTTTCTTTTAATCCATCTGGAAATTTCTTTCCAATTACTTTGCCATTCAAATCGGCATCTAGACCTACAATGCCAGCATAATTCTTGTCTTTGATTTGCAGCCACTTATTCTTGAGTTTCGCAACGGCATCCTCTGCCAGGCAGTCATCGGAATCGATACATGTATTTAACTGTGTATGGATATTTTCGTACGCCGTATTATGCGCCGTATGCATGCCGCCGTTTTCTTTATAGATATACTCAATTTTAAAGGCTTTCTCTTGTTCCTGCCACCCCTGCACCATTTCGCGAGTATTGTCCTGCGAACCATCATCCACGATCAACCACATAAACTCTTTACACGACTGATTTTTTAAGCTTTCATATGTACGCGTAAGAGTATGGGCCCGATTGTAAGTGGGTGTAAATACTGTTAAAAAGACGTTATCCATTTTCAGAAACCTTTAAATAAAAATTTTCAAGCCATTTTGCATTTTCTTCAATATCAAAACCGCTTCGTTTTATTTGCACGCTTTGATCAGCTCTGGTAGTTTTACTAGCTACATCGATTGCACTGATCCACTGCTGCAAAGGCGCTTTTAAAGACACCCTTGTGACCAGATCGGTAATATCTGTCTCATTCGGAACAGTATCCGAAATCACACAGGGTAAGCCAGCTGCTTGTGCTTCTACCATTGTGACCGGAAGGCCCTCAAATAAAGACGGAAACACAAATACATCCATTGCTTGCAATAATCTATGCACATCTGACCGTACACCTGTTAAAATCGCGCGGCCCTGCAAGCCAAGATTTTTTACCTTTTCTTCAATATTTTTTCGGCTAGGCCCCTCGCCTACCAGAAGTAACTTGCTGTTAGGATTCATCTTATGATATTCTGAAAAAACTTCAAGCAAAAACAGCTGGTTTTTCACCGGCTTAAGAGTAGCCACATTACCTAAAACCACCTCATCCTGAATTTCCAGCTCTTTTCTGACCTCTGCACGCACATCGGAATTAAAAAGGAATTTTTTCAGTTCGATTGCATTTCTCATAATTTGAAAATGATGATTTCCAAACATAAAATGCCCGGCATCTTCACTACACGCAAAAAGTTGTGTTGCGCTGTGTGGAATCAACTGTTTGCATAAAAGTTTAACAGGGTACTTTAAATCCTTATTTTGACTGGAACTATGCGAATGCGCAATTCTAACAGGAACACCGGCACTTTTTGCGTGAAAAAGCGGAAACGCACTCATACAATCCATATGGCAGTGCACCACAGAATACTTGTGCGTTTGAAAAAAGTCCATCTCTTTTTTATGATAAGATAAAGACAAAGGATTTAAACGCGGCATGTGGTATATGCGTCCGCCCAACTGCGCGATTTCATGATCATATTGTGCAACCTTGTTGCGATGCACCAAAAAATCAAACTGAATTTTACTGCGGTCAATATGCCGGTAATAATTCATCAGCATTGTTTCCAAGCCGCCGCGATCCATATAATTTACAACTTGCAAAATCCTTACTGCACTCACTGAAATCTTCCTCGTCTATTATCCATAATATCATAATGAAAGCCCTAATTGATTGCTATAATAATGCGGATCACCTGCATAATAAAGCGAATATACAAAATAAATCAAATAGAACACATAACACAATATCGTGATAACCGTTTTCGATTTCCCAGTCAATACATTTTTAAGCAACCAAGGCAGCAACACATAATTCAGAACCAGAAAATAAATCGGGACGCGCCCTACCATAATACCGCTGGTCACAACGCCCACGGCATAAACCCCCACACTGACAAGAGAAAGATTTATACATATGTTGATGAGCGGATCATCGACTTCTGCTGTTTTCTTTTTGCCTAAAAACGCAATACCGGCGGGAACAGCGGCAATCAGCACTCTTATGGGGTTCACACCATCGTCTTGGCCATTATCATAATTCAACATTGTTGACATGTATTCCATATCTTCCAGTGCCGAATCATCAAAAAACGCAGTGTACTGATCGAGCACAAACACTACCACCAGTGTTGCGGCGACGCAAGCCCAGATCTTAAAACTCCAAGGTTTAAATGCAACAATAAAATAAACGGGCAACCAAACGATTGCGCTTTCGTGTACCAAAAAAGCAACGAGTAAGACGATTAAAAACTTCCAAAACTTTCGCTCAACCACATAATCAAAGAAAAACAGGATAATACTTGCAGCCAAAAACTGCCGTACACCGTTCATCATCCATACAAAAGACGTGCTGGCCATGAACAGGAATACACTCATAAAAAAATTACAGCTATATTTGCAAAACAATTTTGCAATGGATAAACCCTGAAAAATAGCCAACGCCATAAAAAAGACAGTATAATCTGTCGAAATATACTTTTTAAACAAAAAGAGAAGACAGTCGTACCCTTTTTGATCGGAATCACTTTTAAAAATTTCCAGCAGATTTGTATCAACGGAAAAAGCGTTAAAACCGGATATATATGCAGGCGTGTCGCCGTAGCCGCTGCGCATACCTACAAAAAATACCAGCAAAGAAAAAGAAACGATTGCCCAAAAAAAGCCAATACTGCGCTCGTCCAACACCGAAGCGGGCGGCGTTATATCTTGTTCAGAATAATAAGCAATGACTTTTTTTCTTTTATTGCGGAAACGCACCATCCCTAAGTACGAGACCAAACACATAAATGAAAAAATGGCCCAGTAAATCACTACTTTTTTCTCCTTAACAGCTGGTTTGTAATCTATACTGCAAGAGCATGGGCTGATTATAAACGATATGCAAAAAGATCAAATTTTCATCACCCAAAATAGATTTCCTGCAGTTCCTTATAAACATTTTTATCGGTAAAAAGCTGAACGCTTTGACAGGCCGCCTGCGCCAATGCTTGCGGGTGGTCCAAAACCTTTATGATCCGATCGGCAAACGCCTGCACATCGGTCGGTTCCACCAAATAGCCGTTCACGCCATCCTGCACCAGTTCGCGATGGCCGCGGTTGTTAGAGGCAACCACTGCCGTTTCACAAAGCATGGCTTCGATCACATTCATCGGCAACCCTTCCCGAAAGCTGCAGGCAACCGAGCAATCGGCCAGATTGTTGTACGCGTTCAGCGCCAGCGTGTAGCCCAAAAAGCGAACGCAGTCCTCTAGCCCCTCCTGCTGCACGAGCCGGGTAAGATTGTCCAGCTCCGGACCGTTGCCGGCAATAAAAAGCTGTGCCGTCGGATATTTTTGGCAAACGGTTTTCATGGCCAAAATGGCCGTTTTTTGATTCTTGTTCGGCAAAAGCTCGCCGACATTCATGATCACTTTTGCGTCATCTGCAATCTGCAGCTCTTTTCGGGCATTTGCTTTTTCCTGTGCAGTAAGGGCATAAAAGCGGCTACTGTTTGCGCCGACACCGTGTATATGATAAACACGCGTAGGAAACTTTTTAGAGGCGAACGCGTAATCCTCCTGTGTGATCGTGATAAGCTTGTCTGTAAAGCCGGCCAGTATTTTTTCCACCGGATAATAAAGCAGCCAATTCTGCTTCGGCGCGCCTTTATAAAAATGAAAACCATGCGCTGTATAGATCACGCAGGTGCCTTTTTTGCGGGCATGCGCAGCAGCCAAACGCGTAAATACGCCGGCCGCCGGTGTGTTGGTATGCACAAAATCATAATGGCCATCGTCAATAATCTTTTTGACCTGCCAAAACGCCTTTACATTTTTAGGACTAAACGGCGAGCGTTCATAAGGAACATCATAGATCTTATCGGCAAAATCAATTTTTAAGCCGTTTTTTTCGGGCAGATTATTTCGGGCAGCAACATGCACCTCACAACCGTGATCATGCAACATTTTGGCAAGCGGCCTGTGAAATTGCGCAATATGGCTTTGCACAGTGGCGGTCAATAGAACCCTCAATGGTTTTACTCCTTATAACATTGCATTATATCTAAAAAGCATTTAATACAATAAACCAAATGTAATAATATTAAATACTACCTACCTGTTATTTCTAATCCCAGCGATCTTTTGGGCCGTCTCCCGGTGCATTACTGCAAAAAAAGCTGAGCTTTGCTTAGCAATCTGATGTTCATATGCCCGATTTTCGGCTATGCCTCTTGTAATGATTTTCTCAAAATCCGCAGTACTGTGCTGCGTCCAGTCGCAAAAGGTTCTGGAAAGGATCACCATGGACGAGCCGAGCCGGTAATGCTCGCACAAAACATTTTCGGCCGGGAGCAGATTGGGGCAGTTGACCCTGCCCACGCCGCCAATGCCGAACGGTATGCCGGCCTTTTTTACTTTGGAAACGATCTCATCCACCGTGCCGTCTGTAAAAAGTTCAAACATAAACTTTTTATGCTGGCTCAGATGCAGATCGTTGAGACCAATATACATTTCATCTATGCCGGGCAGATGGAGGACTTCATCCAAACACTGCCTGGCCTCTTCCGTTTCGAGCAGCAGCATCGTTTTAGCCCTGCCGCCCACGAGAGACAAAAACGTTTTTACGTCTTCGGCCGTTTTCCACATGGGCAGCATGATATAATCCGCCCCGGCGTCCACGACGGCGTCGATCTCCTGCGCCGAAGCTGCATGAACAGGATTCACCCGCACAAGAATTTTCGACTTCTTTACGCAAGCCCTTATGTTGCGGACATCTTCTACCGTATGGTGATTTTTAACCGAATTCAGACCCGCCTGCCGCCTGTCCTTGCCGATATATTCCATATCTATAAAGATCCGGTCTACTCCGGCCTTTTCGCAGATAGATGCCACGGCCGCATCATTTGTTATATAAAAATACTGCAATGCCATTTCGATTATACTTTCCCGGCTTCCTGATCTTCCGTTTCGCCGGTGACAAGCGTAGCGCCGACGTTCACGTTGTTTTCATTTTTCAAAACCTGAAATACAGTCAGGAAAAATATTCTAATATCCAACCAGAATGAAACATGATCCACATACCAACAATTCAACTGGATCCTTTTGTGCCATTCCACATCTTTTCGCCCGTGCACCTGCGCCCAGCCGGTCATACCGGGGCGCACCGCAAACATGTGCAGCTGCTCCTTTGTATACGTTTCGAGCGGCCAGGGATGATAGGTCAGCGGCGGACGCGGCCCGATAAAGCTCATTTCCCCGCGCAGGATGTTGACAAGCTGCGGCAATTCATCTATACTGAGGGCACGCAGTATGCGACCGACCTTTGTTACACGCGCGTCGTCAGCGCCGCTGTAAACACCGCTGCCCATATGCTCGGCCCCGACGCACATGGTACGAAATTTGTAAATGTCAAAAGCCCGGGCATCAAGACCCAGGCGCTTTTGCCGAAAGATCACCGGGCCCCGCGAATCCAGACGTACAGCAACGACCGTAATCAGAAAAAGCGGAGACAGTATGACCAGGGCAAGAAAAGAAAAAACGATATCGAGCACTCGTTTTAAATATTTGTACATCAAAAACACGCCACCCGTTAAACTCGAATTTTACAAAAAGTTCAAAATGAGTTATGTAATAA
>ERZ1090878.854-NODE-859-length-15418-cov-6.899759_pt1 | contig 15418 bp, 29 predicted proteins | sample MGYA00478473_ERZ1090878 | MGnify/ENA primary metagenome ERZ1090878 (study PRJEB33644, sample SAMEA5815720) | chicken gut metagenome | biome: Chicken; feature: Gastrointestinal Tract; material: Caecum | place: Ireland | collected 2019-01-01 | study: A study of the... | reverse complement strand
CCGGAGCGCGGCCACCAACACGGGCTACCGGAGCGCGGCCACCAACACGGGTGACCAGAGCGCGGCCACCAACACGGGTTCCCGGAGCGTGGCCAGCAATACGGGCTTCCAGAGCACGGCCACAAACACGGGTGACTGGGGCACCGCCGAAGTTAGTTGCAAAGAGTCTGTTGCAATTGTAACTGGACGTCAGAGCAAGGCCGCCGGAAATATTGGTTGCTGGCTGGTGTTAACAGAGAGAGTTACCAACGGGTGTGTCCTTAACATGCAGGCAGTAAAAGTTGACGGCAACACAATCAAGCCAAACGTGTACTACACATTGATAGGCGGAAAGGTGGTAGAGGCCGAATGAGCATAGATTTTGCGCAAGAAAAAAACGCCCTGGGCGCTACCAACACCCAGGGCAAAAAAGAAAACATATCCTTTTCTAGGATAACCGAAAACGATCGTCTTGTCAAGCTCAAAGACGTGCTTGATGCGATTGACAAGGTCAGTGCGTCGCTAATTGACGGCGCACCCTCGATCGACTACAAACGAGGATACGACGTGGCCGTGCGGCACATTGCCGCGGGCGTGCGCAAGCTGGATCCCGTAGTAATGCAGGATCCTGAGCCTGTGCAGCCCAATCCCACGCCTAAAGCCTCCAAGTCTGAGCCGGACGACGTTTGGACCCTGCTCCGCATGATATGCGACCGCGAGGATTGCCTGCCAACCGCGCAGGAATATGTATACGAGACGTCCAGAGGCCGCACGTATAACGTGCGCGTCAGTATTGCATAGGAGGAAGCCGTCATGAAAGCTGTTTGTTCCTACCGTGGCATCGGAGCAGAACATGGGAAATACATAGATGCCTGTGATGCTTTGGCATACGCGATGCTCCGTTGCGGCATTACCTGGGAGCCATCTGGTGACTTTATTCCGGACTGCCAACACGAATTCGAGGATGCACTTGTCGACTGGTTTTATTCCAGTAACTGGGAGCCTGTCAGAATGGAGGACATGCCATGACGCACGAGGAATGGCTGGCGCAGCGGCGCAAATCGATCGGAGGTTCTGACGCCGCGGCAATTGTCGGCATGAACCGATATGTGACCCCTTACATGCTGTGGGCAGACAAGACCGGACGTCTGCCGCCTAAGCCGGATAACGAGGCTATGCGTCAGGGACGAGATCTGGAGCAGTACGTGGCCGAACGCTTTTCTGAGGCCACGGGAAAGCGTGTAAGGCGGTGCACAAACTTTTTTCGCAGTCAAAAATATCCGTTTGCGCACGCAAATATCGACCGGGCTGTCATCGGGGAACGTGCGGGGCTGGAATGCAAGACTACCAACGTCATGAACCTGAAAAAGTTCAAAAATGGAGAATATCCGGAAAACTATTATGTGCAGTGCGTGCATTATATGGCGGTGACCGGATGGGACCGCTGGTATCTGGCCTGTTTGATTCTAGGCCAGGGATTCCGGTGGTTTGTAATCGATCGTAATCAGGCGGAGATTGACGCACTGATGCAGGCGGAAAGCGAATTCTGGGAACATTACGTCGTGCCGGACATTCCTCCGCCGGTCGATGGACTTTCACCCACCGACACAGCGCTCGACGCGGTATTTCCTGACACAAACCCGCAACTTGGGACGATGGACCTTACCGGCTGCGAGGAATTGTTTCAGCAATATCAGGCGACAAAGGACTTGGTGCATGCTTACCAGCAACAGCTGGAACAGTATAAGCAGGAACTAAAGAGCCGCCTGGGAGAATGGGAGTCTGGGCGTTGCGGGGATTACACCGTATCCTGGATTTCACAGTCAAGACGCACCTTTGATGTGCGACGCTTCGCCACAGACCACCCTGAAATCGATTTGACTGATTATTATAAAGAATCTACGTACAGAAAATTTAACGTAAAGGAGTATATAGAAGATGGCGGTATCCATTCAGAAAGCAGTCACGAATAATCTCTCACATACGGAGGGACGCACGACCATGCAGGCGTACATCAGAAAAATGAGCGGAGAAATCGCAAAGGCCTTGCCGTCTGTGATGACGCCGGAGCGTTTTACACGCATCGTGCTGTCAGCATTGTCCACCAATCCGAAACTTGCGGAAACGACGCCGAGCTCTTTTCTGGGCGCGATGATGACTGCGGCGCAGCTTGGCCTGGAGCCGAACACACCACTGGGACAAGCATACCTGATTCCCTACAAGAACAAGGGCGTGCTGGAGTGCCAGTTCCAGATTGGCTGAACCTTTTGCGGTCAAGTAAAACCGTGTGAACCCTATCGCTCAGGGGTGTCCGGGAAACCGGGCTAACGGGGAACCCCTCCAAATAATGGGCAATCCCGTGCTGTATACCAGACCACATAGATTAGGAGGTAAATCGTGGTTGGTATTTATAAAATAACAAACCAAATAACTGGAGATTTTTACATAGGGAAAAGCAAAAACATCAAAAAACGTTTATACAATCACAAGCATTATGTCCGGCATTCTGAAAAATTCGAGACTGACATCGAACGTTATGGGTGGGAAAATTTCACCTTTGAGGTCATAGAGGAATGTGGTGAGGATGAGCTTCTTGAAAGGGAGGCCTTCTATATCCGCTCGTTGAAGCCAAGTTACAATACTATCATTCGAGGCAGAAAACGTCCTGCAGATGTGAGAAAACGAATTAGCATCAGTCTTACCGGAAAGAAACAAAGTCCCAATGTAATAGAAAAAAGAAAAGCCAGTATTAGAAAATTGAGAGAAACCGTCCCGCAGACTAACGCAGGTCACCGTAAAAGGGTTCTGGTCAGCATGAATGGCAGATCCGTTGAGTTTGAGAGTGTCAAGGCGGTGGCCGAGTTCATGAACGTGCATCCATCTACTGTGACGAAAGCACTGAAGCGAGGCGGAAAAGTACGAGGACATTTGGTTTGGTATGCAGTGTAGAGACTATCGGCGATGAATGTAACCGAGTAGGGCGGGTAATGAGCTGCCGCCCCAAGTGCACGGCTACCCAAGATGGTAGAAGATATAGTCCACTCCTCTGGGATGGAAAACCAGGGGGCAAAGTGACAAAGGTCTGATCGATCTGGCCTACCGTTCCGGACAGATCAGCGTTATTCAGGCGCACACAGTCTACGAGCACGATGAATTTGAATACGAGCTCGGTTTGGAGCCAAAGCTCCACCACGTGCCGTGCAAAAGCGCGGACAAAGGCGCGCCCGCCTGGTTCTATGGCATGTTCAAGACAAAGGACGGCGGATTCGGTTTCAACGTCATGAGCGTGGAGGACGTGCGGGCACATGCCAAAAAGTACAGCCAGTCTTATAACAGCAGCTATTCTCCCTGGAGCACCAATTTTGAAGAGATGGCGAAGAAAACCGTGCTAAAACGTGCACTCAAATATGCACCACTCAAAACGGAGTTCCAGCGCGCCATGACGACGGATGGAACGATTAAGACTGAATTGTCAGAAGACATGTTTACCGTGCCGACAGAGTACGTGGAGACCGAATCGGTCGAAAATGGGACGGTGGATTCAGAAACTGGTGAGGTAAAAGCATGATCAACGTTGCTGTTTTGATGGGCCGCCTTGTGGCGGATCCAGAGCTGAAACACACCCAGAGCGATATTCCGGTCACGACAATCCGGATTGCTGTGGACCGGCGCTTCAATAAAGCCGGTGGCGAAAAGCAAACCGACTTTATCGATGTCACCGCTTGGCGGCAGACGGCTGAATTTATCTGCCGGTATTTCCGGAAGGGCTCCATGATTGCCGTGCAGGGATCCATCCGGGCAGAGAGCTACACAGACCGGGAGGGGAACAAGCGGTCGAGGTTTGAAGTCGTCGCCGATAATGTGAGTTTTTGCGGAGAAAAGCGAGAGACGTCTGAAAGCGCACATCAAGCATATCAGCGTGGAAATCAAGAACAGCCGAATATCGAAAACGACGAGGAGGACCCGCCTCAACAGATGCGCATGGCAGATGGAGAAGGCATGCAGCCAATCCCTCCCGATGACGATCTCCCGTTTTGATGGAAAGGGAGTGATCACATGGCAGAACGACAAGGCTTCCTGTTTTATCACGATTGGATAACCTCCCTCCAAAAGCTGCCTCCGGATCAGGCAATGCATGTCCTATCCGCATTGACGGAGTACTCGCAGACAGGAGAACGGCCACAAATGGAAAATCTGGCTGAGGAAATCATGTGTGATCTGCTTGCCAACCAGATTGACCGCGATAAAGAAAAATACCAAGCTGTGTGCGAGCGGAACCAGCAAAACGGAAAACGAGGGGGAAGGCCAAAATCCCAAAACCGACCGGTTTCTGAAAAACCCACCGGTTTTTTTAAAACCCAATCAAACCCAGAGAAACCCAAAAAACCCGATATAGATACTGATCTTGACCTTGACCTTGATCTTGATACTGATCTTGATAAAAAAGATACTCCCCCTATCTCCCCCCAAGGGGATGATAGACCGCCAGAATGTCCTGCACAAGCCGAGAACCTAATGGTCAAAACGGCCGGAGGAGCGGAGAAATCCGTGCGCCATTCCAAGACACTTGTACAGGAGCGATTTGAAAAATTTTGGGCGGAATACCCGAAGAAGGTCGGGAAAAAGAAGGCACAGGATGCGTTCAAGCGCCTGAAAGTCGATGATCAGCTGCTGACCCGGATGCTTGCTGCGTTGGAGTGGCAAAAACAATGTCGGCAGTGGACGGATGAGGGCGGTCGGTATATTCCAAATCCAACCACATGGTTGAATCAGGGACGATGGGATGACGAACCGGCAGAAGGAGGATCACACAATGGAGGACAAGAATTGGGTAGTCCATCCGTCCGTGCTGGAGAAGCTGGAACGCAGAATGCACCAGCCCCATCCGGCAAGTACGGGAACTACTACTGACCGCGTACAAAGAGAGGTGGACAACCTAAACGCATCGCCAGGGAGCCTTACAGGGATCGATTGCCCCAAATGCAAAAATAAGGGGCTTATCTATGAGCGGGATGGGGACTATGTGGTATCCCACGAGTGCGATTGCATGTCCGCCCGGCGTGAACAGTGGCGCATCGAAAAGAGCGGGCTCGGAGACAGCTTGAAAGTCTGCACGTTTGAGGCGTTCCAGACGCCAAACGCGTGGCAGAAATCGCTGAAAGAATCCGCGCTGCGGTTTCTGGAGGATAAAACAGGCGCATGGTTTTTTGCGGGCGGCCAGCCCGGCGCGGGCAAGACCCATATCTGCACGGCCATTGTCGGCGCATTGCTCAAGCGCGGGATGGCAGCACGGTACATGCTCTGGAAAGACGAAGCGACATATCTCAAAGCGCACATCAATGACGACGTCTACGAAACGCGCGTCAGCGAACTCAAAACCGTGCCTGTTTTGTACATCGACGATTTCTTCCGGACGCCCTATGCCGAAGACGGCACGCGGAAAAAGCCGACACCAGGAGACATCAATCTGGCGTTTGAAATCCTGAACGCCAGATATGTCAACCGGCTAACGACGTTGTTGACCAGCGAGCGGACGATCGACGATTTGCTTGATTGCGACGAGGCCATCGGCAGCCGGATTTATGAACGGTGCAAAGGCTACACGCACAATCTGGCGCCTGACCGGCGGAAGAATTGGAGGCTTGCCACATGACGGCATATGACGAGAGCGTGCGGGAGCGCGCAAAGGCAAAAGTGCGTCGCATCATCGCGCGGGAGGGCACAGCAGACGGTGAACGCTTGCAGCCATGGTACATCGAAGCGATCGAAGAAGAGATCCGGAGACAGGACGCGGTTTGCGTCTATACGCAGGCAGGAGCGTTTGCAGGTATGAAAGTTTGAAGGTGTTATATGATTCAAACCATTAAACACGGAGATAGAAATCCGCTAACCTTTTTCTGCCCATCATGTGGCTGCAAATTTCAAGCGAGTGGAAAAGATTTGCATTTAGACAGCGATAAAGATGGGTTGTTTTATATGGCGGTTTGTCCGGGCTGTTATAAACGAGTTCGGCAAAAAATTGCTGATTATCATCATAGTTTGTTTTGAAGGAGAAATAAAACATGATTGGCAAATTAAAATACATAGCTGGGGACAAAAAGTGCGAGGTATCCGTCAGCGAACATGGGACGCGTGGCAGTATTTACGCAGCAGCGCTCGGCGTACTCACATGGGCTTCAAAGTCCCAAAAAATCGGAAATATCCAGCTAACCATCAGCAAAAAATCGGAAGACTGAATGCCTATTACGGAGGTCTCGCAAAATGACGTCGCGTTATATTTCGGGATTTAATTCCTTAAAAGTGAATAAGTACCACAACTGCAAAACAACAGTTGACGGAATCACGTTCGACAGCAAGGCAGAAGCAAGAAGGTATATAGAGCTAAAAAACGAGAAAGCTGCTGGGAATATCCGATGGTTCAGCCGACAGCCCAGTTTCCTCTTGCCAGGAGATATCCGGTACAGGCCAGATTTTATAGTGTGCGACTGTGATGGGCGAATCTGGGTTGAAGACGTGAAAGGGATGGAAACGGCGGCTTTTAAGCTCAAGCAAAAATTGTGGAACGCATCATATCCCGGGTTGGAATTGCGAATTGTGAAATGAAAGGAAATAAGCAAAATGGCACAGAAATCAAAAGCAGAACGGCATGCTGACATCTGCAAGGAAATCAATACACTGTATGCAAAAAAGAATCACGATTATGGAGACAGTTTCCACGAGACATTTGTGGAAGAAGGTCTGGCAATGGCCCGGATCAGGCTTGGGGACAAGCTGGCCCGGTTTAATACCCTAACAAAATCAGGGGGGCAGCAAGTAAATGATGAGTCCGTCCGCGACACGCTGATTGATCTTGCCAACTACGCCATTATGACTGTGATGGAGTTGGACGGGGCTGAAAGACCAGAAAACAAGGAAGAACCCAGCCTATACGAACTAGCCGTCGCAAAGTTTGGCCTGGAATCTCAAATTTTGATGGCAATCGAAGAAATGAGCGAGCTAACAAAGGCGTTGCTAAAACTCATAAGGTATGTGGACTATAGCCATGGAGACAGTAAAACCATCATGGAAAGCATTAACGAGGAACGTGCCGACGTAACTATCATGCTCAAACAACTTGAAGCTGCTTTTGGGAAAAACGACAAAATGATGGAAAAGAAGCTTGCGCACCTTAAGGAGATTGTGGAGGGAAGCAATGAATAACTTTAAAAAGATTAAAAATATGGAGGATTGAAGATGACTAACGGGGACAAGATCAGAAGCTTTACTAACAAAGAACTGGCAACGTTTTTAAAATTGTGGGTAAATACTGAAACTCAATTAGATTTCTGGCTTGAGTTTTTAGGAAACGAAGCGAATGATGCGTGGTGGGAGGCATTATTGAAAGGAGAGAGCGAAAACGGATAATTACGAGAAGTTCGTGTCTATGAGCAAGCAAGAGCTTGCGGACCTCCTTGAGGAACACACAGCTTGCTATCAATATTCATGTTTTGCTTTTGAAATCTGTAGCGGATACAAAAGTAAGGAAGCGTGCAAGAAAGCTACTCTTGCGTGGCTTGAAAGTCCTGTGGAGGAATGAAAAATGAAAATAATTGAGCAATCCGCCGAAATCATGGACAAGATTAACGGCGAAGAAATCTTAAGGAAAATCGAGCTTGCAGGCCGGACGTGCTACCAGAGTCTGGACAAAATCAAGCTGGGAAGCGCAGCGCTATTTGTGGCGGAGCGGATCAAGGACGGACACAAAAGCGTCTTGGAGCATGTGAGCGTGACGGTTAAGCTGATTACAGACAGGGGCGTGCTTGCAGAGCTGACGAGGCATAGGCTGGCGAGTTACAGTGTGGAAAGTACAAGATATTGCAACTACGACGATGGGTTAACTGTAATTAGGCCAGTTTGGAAATATGGTACTTCGGACGAGATAAAGGCGATATGGACAGAATCCATGAGAGATGCGGAGTGCGCATATAAAGAACTATTGAATTATGACTTAACGCCACAGGAGGCCAGATCCGTGTTGCCGATGAGCACAAAAACAGAAATCGTGATGACGGCCAATTTGCGCGAGTGGCGCACGATTTTTCGGCAGCGCTGTGACAAGGCCGCACACCCACAAATGCGGAACTTAATGCTACAGCTGTTGCGCAAGATGAGCGACAAAATCCCGGTCGTTTTTGACGATTTGGTGGATATGTACTTATAAGGTAAGGAGGGCACAAGATGAAATGCATGGCATATAAACAGAGCGTTCAAAGCCGTTTGGCTGACGATTATGCGACTTTTGGTATAAAGTTGTGCGCTGTGGCGCTAAATAATATTTACGGATTTGGTCCTAAGAGACTGGACGCGCTGCAAACCGAAATCAACCGCATACTTGACGAAGAATTTATCCGGGGCGCTGTACGATATAGCAAGGACTACCAGCAAAATTTTGAGGTTGCAATGCAACGCTTGGATGATCGTATTCAACAAATCTATGAGGGCGGATAAATGGGTACGGCAGACAGAGGCCAGGCGTTCGCGATACCGCCAGGAGAAACCATCAAAGAACAGCTGGAAAGCCAGCACATAAGTCAAAAGGATTTTGCCGCACACATGGGGATGTCCCTCAAAAGACTTAACAATCTTATCAATGGGGATGTACCGATTACACAGGAGGTGGCAATTCGTTTAGAAATGATTTTGGGCGTTCCTGCTACGTTCTGGATCAGATTGGAAAAAATATACAGAGTAAAGCTTTTAAAATATTACAAGGAGGGATAAAATGGCCACGCCAGAAAATCAAGCAAAAATCGAGTGGTTAAGGAGGTACACACGATTAGATCAAGAAATTAATCGTAAATGCGAGGAATTGTCCAGGTGGAAAAGCCGAGCGACAAAGGTTACATCCTCCATGTCTCTGGCCCCAGGAGGGGCAAAAGAAGGAAACCAGATACCGGATGCCGTCGAAAAGATTATTGCCTTAGAGGGAGAAATAAACGCCAATATTGACGAGCTATTACTGGCGCGTGGAGAAATCGAAAAGGCGATCAAAAGCGTACCGGATGATACTTTGCGGATATTATTGGAGCATCGATACATAGACGGGATGACGTGGGAACAGGTGGCGGTGTCCATGCACTACACATATCAGTGGGTGTGCGTATTGCATGGCCGCGCTCTAAAACAGTTGATAGCAATTGATAGCCCATCTATGGTATAGTGTAAAAGGGCGGATCGGGGTTGAGCCCCTGCGGTTTTTTCATTTTTACTCCTCCTGCCGCCACCCGCGGCGGCCTTAATAGCGGGAACCGCTACGCAGAGAGCGGTATATAAGTACTGCGAGGCCCATCAAAATGCGCGCCACACCGAAAAGAGGGGGGTAGCGTATAGCATGGGCCCATATGGGATACGGCAGCGCAAGCGCGCGTGCCAGCCGGGGCAGTTCCGGGGTATCTCTCCAAAAAAACAGCAGCCAAAAGGCTGCTATTTTTATACCGTGAATTGGTGGTGTTCTGAATGGATTACTGTGACTGCTGATAAATAGCAGTCAGGGCTTCGGTCAACACTTGGGAAAAATTCACCTGGTTCTTTTCGGCAAAGGTGTTGAGCCATGCGGGTATGGTGAGATTCTTTCTGACAGCTTTATTGCCGTATTTTTCCGCATACGAGTCCATGTCCAAAACAAGCAGGTTTACAAATTCGCCTGGCTGGACGGTAATATCGTTTACGGATTTGGCAGAAGGGATTGGATTTCCGTCCTCCAATTCGTCCAGCACCCAGCCGGATGCAGCGTCCTCAGCCATCAAGATCGCGTCGGCCAATGTGTCGCCTTCTGTAACACACCCAGGCAAATCAGGGACAATAACAGTATATCCTTCTTTTTCTTCACAACGGCGAAAAATTGCCGGATAAACGAGCTTCATAATAAAGACCTCCTAATTTGTGGCTAGTATGTGACGCGTGACTTAATTCAGCCCCGCCTGCCTCAGTATGGATTTCGCAGTTCCTTTGTCTAAGTCGCCTTTGTGTTGCGGGACCGTGACTTTTCCTGGTTTTACAGGATGCTTAAATTGTTTGTGGGAACCTTTTGTATTCTTGCAATACCAACCATCAGCAAGAAGCAGTTTTTCAATTTCTTTCGCTGTCATTGTGTTCCCTCCTCATAAATATATTATACGCATTATGCGCATAAAAGTCAAGCTTTCAGGTTCAATCATTTTAAAATTAACAAGCTATTTGAATTGTTAGAGCGCCTATCGATTTCGACTGGCGCTATTTTTATACCCTTTTGGAGGTGGCAAGCTGTGACACTCTATCAATCTGCCAATGAGGCCCAGCGCGTGGCAGACCATCTGTGCGCTAAGATCCACGCCTTAGACCCTCATAATGAGGCCAATACCATACGGCGGTTAGAGGACATGCGCCGCGACGCCCAGCTACAGGCAAACCACCTGCGCTATCTTGCGCGCGGTGAGCCGCCGGACAGAGGTGGTGACTGATGGATGGCAAGACCATTGAAATATAAGACCGCAGAAGAGCTGCAAGAAGCGGTAGACGCTTATTTTGAAGAATGCAAAGGAGAAGTAGTTGTAGATGACGAAGGGAAACCTATGCTCAACAAATGGGGGAAACCGGTGGTGATTGGTCGCAAGCCTCCCACTGTGACCGGGTTGGCCCTGGCGCTGGGATTCGCCGGGCGGCAGGCGTTACTAAACTATCAAGGGAGGAAAGCGTTTAAGGACACGATTACGCGCGCGAAATCGCGATGTGAGGCATACGCCGAAGCGCGGCTTTATGATCGTGACGGCGCAATGGGTGCAAAGTTCTCGCTAGCAAACAACTTCAAGGGGTGGAGCGAAAAACCCGAGCCCGAACAGGAGACACAGGGGGTGCAGATTATTGATGACCTCTAATGCAATTAGACTGTCGTCCCTTGTAGCCCCTATATTTTCCGATGTTCACAGGGCAATTAAGCATCACCAGTACACACACTATTGGCTGAAAGGCGGACGCGCATCGACAAAGTCGTCCTACGTGTCCATCGAGATTGTGCAGGGAATCATGCGGACGCCGGGGGCTAACGCGATTGTGTACCGCAAAGTTGCGAACACATTACGGAATTCGGTTGTGTCCCAGTGCCGATGGGCGATTCATATGTTGGGCGTAGACGACCTCTGGCAAATCAATAAAAGCACTTTCACGCTAACTTATCGACCGACCGGACAAGCAATTTACTTTTCCGGGGCAGACGATCCGGAAAAAAGTAAGGGCATCAAACTGGAAAGTGGTTATTTTGCATATATCTGGTTTGAAGAGCTTTCCGAATTTAATTGTCTGGACGATATAGAAACAATTAACAGGTCAATTATCAGAGGCGCCGGGCAGACGGCTGCTATTTACACGTATAATCCGCCCAAAAGTGTGAATAACTGGGTCAACGCAGAAAGCCTACTGCCAAGAGCAGATCGCTTGGTACATCACAGCACCTATTTAGATGTGCCGCCGGAATGGCTGGGCGAACAGTTTATAAAAGAAGCCGCCGCTGTGAAGGAATGCAATTTGCTAAAATACCGCTGGGCCTATCTAGGGGAAGCGACTGGCACTGGAGGCGCGGTATTTGACAATGTGCAAATCCGAAAAATTACATACGAAGAACGTGCGAACATTGGCAAACTGTATGATGGGCTGGATGTCGGATACGCAGTCGATCCGAACGCATACGTGGTGCTAGATTATAATCCTGCATTGCGGCGCGTGATGATTTTGGATGAGTTTTATGCGCAGCATGCAAGCTATGACCGGCTAGCTGACGAAATCAAAAAGCGCAACGATGGCCGGTATGTGACGGTCGACAGTGCTGATGGTGGTAGGTCGGTTGACGAATTGATAGACAGAGGAATACGGGCGATAGGAGCGCGTAAAGGGCCTGGAAGCGTAGACCATGGGTTGCACTGGTTGCAGGATTTAGATGCCATTATCATTGACCCAGATACCTGCCCAAACACCGCAAGAGAATTTGCGGGGTATGAGTATGAGCAAGACAGGTGGGGCAATTTTAAAGCCGCGTATCCGGATCGAGACAATCACAGTATTGACGCGGTGCGGTACGCACTAGAAACCGTCATCCTATCCGGGGTTAAGCCGGTAACGACAAGGAGACTGTATTGATGTGTAATCATGATTGGGTAAAAGTCAACGACGTGCGTGTATGCCAAAAATGTGGGCTTACCGTAACACGTGACGGAAAAATGTTTTTTGACTTTAGGTTTCCAGGTTTTGCACAGAATAAAAAGAAAGCGAGGCGAAAAAAGAAGTGCGCAAACTAACGCAGTTATATCCGGACTATACGGCGGAAATTGATGCAATTGAACAAAATGGGATTACGCCGGCACTGTTGGAACGGATTATCGCTAAGCACCAGGGCAACGCGTGCTATAACCGCGATCTGTGCAATCGGTATCAAGTGCTGGACGGATTTGTTCCAATTTCTGATCGTAAGCCACGCTTTGGAGATGAAACCGACCGAGCGCTGATCAACCATAAAATTAACAACGACTTTTTCGGAGAGATTGTCGATTTTAAGACTGGATATATGGCAGGTCGAGCAATCGCTTACGGGTACTCTGACACGGTCGAAAGTCTAGAAGAGACAGCAGATGTAGGAGACACGATGCAAGAAGCCAAAGATGCGCGAGACGCAGCAGCAAAAGCAATAACCGACTTTGTAACGCGCAACAACATGTATGACGTGGACATGGAGACGACAAAACTTGCTGCGATTGCGGGGTACTGCGGACGCTTGTTTTACATCGATACCGACGGAAACGAGTGTGTGCGTGTTGTGCCTCCATACGAAACGATCATACTGTCTAAGAACGGAGACATCACGCAACCGGAGTTTGGTGTGCGTTATTATCTAACGATGGATATCCATGATTACCCGGTCGCAAAGGCGGAGTTTTACGACGCCTCACAGGTGACCTATTACGAAGGATCCCTCAACAGCCTAACGGAGACTGGGAGTCAGGAGCATTTGTTTGATTTTTGCCCATTGCAAGGCGTCCCCAATAACCGAGAGATGCTCGGGGACGCAGAAAAAGTATTATCGGAAATTGACGCGTATGATCGCGCCTTAAGCGACGCAAGCAACGAAATCGATAGCTTTGCAAATGCATACATGGTGTATGAGGGCGTGGATATTACTGAAGAAGAAGCTGCTAAAGCGCAGAAAAGTGGCGTGATTGTGTTGAGGCGAGAAGGTGGAAAGGTTTCATTTTTGACCAAAAACATAAACGACGCACAGATTGAGCACCATCTTGACCGGTTGGAAGACAACATATACAGGTTTTCACAAACGCCGAACTTGAGCGATGAGACGTTTGGGACAGCCTCCGGCGTTGCGTTAAAGTTTAAGCTAACCGGATTAGAGGCAAAGTGCGGAATGTTTCAGGCGAAGCTACAGAGTGCAGGGGTATATATGTTTAAGCTCTTGGCGTCAAGCTGGGCCAAGAAGCAGATTAAAGTTGATCCGCTGCAATGCACGATGGACTTTAAACGCAATTTTCCACTTGACATTTTGAGCGAGGCGCAAGCTGCGACAGCATTGATTTCAGCTGGCCTTCCGAAACGCGTTGCTTATCAGTTGGCTTTGTCCGGTATCGATGATATAGAGTATGTGATGCAACTAATCGAAGAAGAAAAAGAGGGAATCCCCAGCCTGATGCAGGATTTGCCGGAGGACGACAGACCGTCGCAGGAGAACGAGACGACGTTGGTCGGTAACGATGATCAATCTTGATGAATTGCTTGTGCAAGCGCGCCGAATAGCAGAGCATCGGCGCGCCGATGCTGAAAAAGACATCCGTAAAACGTACAAGCAAATATCGAAAGAACTGCAACATTTTTTAAGCGACACGTATGTAAGGCTATCGAAAGACGGGAAGCTCACGTGGGACGTTATGCAACAAAACAATGAATATGCGCGTTTTTTGGAAGAAATAACGCAACTTGTGGACGTTGCAACTCCGCAGACGCAGAAGGTAGTTGAGCAGCTTGTAGATGATATGTATAAAGCATCCTATCAGGCGATGATGGATGGAGTAAAAAAAGCAAGCGGAATGCCGAATGCACTGAACAGCGAATTTGCAAACGCTAAAATCCAGCCACAGCAAATTAAGGCCGCTGTAGATAATCCGGTTAGTGGTCTGACGTTGAGTGACACACTCGAAAAGCATCGCAAAGATATCATTTACGAAATTAAAAGGCAAATCGGCGTTGGACTACAAAACGGAGACAGCTATCCGACGATGGCGAAACGAATCGCGAGGTCCCTCGATGGAGACTATCGGAAAGCGGTGCGAATCGTCCGAACAGAAGCGCACCGTGTACAGGAAAAAGGAAATCTGGATGCCGCATCAGATGTGGATAGCGCTTTGCAGCGTGAGCAATCCGGAATGCGCATGGCCAAAACGTGGCGAACCCGTAAAGACGAACGCGTGCGGCCACAACACCGCGTTAAGACGGCACACGGATGGAAGACAAAAATTAGCGGAAAAGCAAATCATGTCAAAATGGAGAACGTGACCGTTTTGCAAGATGAGTTGTTTGACTTAGGAGATGGCGTTAAAGCGAGCGCCCCGGGCCAAAGCGGGAGTGCTGCGAACGATATAAATTGCCGGTGCTATTTGTCCTATGCGCTGATGACGGATGCAGAGTTTTTTAAAAAAACAGGTCGGCATTTTACGGTGACAAGCGCAGGAAAAGATGATATAATAGAGCCATACAACGGAAAAAGGCTACTAGTGAATATACAGCTGTTTGCAGAAAAGGACATTCGGAGGCAGAGTTCTGCGTCTCTACAACGTGCAGTTCGAAGTTATCAAAAACAAATTGAAGCACACAAGGATAAATTAGCACATCCAGAACAGTATATTGATGGATGGGAGGAGCGGGATCCGCGCTACAAGGCGGGTCTAAAACGCCATTGGCAGAAAGAGATCCGAAATTTTCAGCAATCCATTGAAGACCGCGTCCAGGAATTGAAGCAGCGAGGTGATTACGATGGCTGATCTGAATCAGGAAACACTGCAATTTATCATTGCGCGTTTACTGAAAAGCGCAGAGGAAACCGTTACAGAACAGCGTCAGGATCCGAAAGATGCGTTTTTGCAGGGAAAGCGTCTCGCATATTATGAGATGCTGGATATTTTACGCAGTGAGTTAGAAGCACACGGGCAAGATCTGAAAGCATTTGGATTGGATCGAAAGATAGAAAATCTTGCATAATTTGCAGCAAAATACAATACTTACCACCCGCCGCAAAGCAGGTGGTATTTTTATATTTAATTCGCCCTGAGCATGGCGTAAAAAGGCCCGATACGATGGCGCATACTCCTATTTGGTGGGTTGGATAAGGTACAATAAGTTTCGCAAATTAAAAAGCAAAAAGAGAGACATGGTT
>ERZ1090878.849-NODE-854-length-15466-cov-9.350983_pt1 | contig 15466 bp, 8 predicted proteins | sample MGYA00478473_ERZ1090878 | MGnify/ENA primary metagenome ERZ1090878 (study PRJEB33644, sample SAMEA5815720) | chicken gut metagenome | biome: Chicken; feature: Gastrointestinal Tract; material: Caecum | place: Ireland | collected 2019-01-01 | study: A study of the... | reverse complement strand
ATCTTATGAGACAGATTCTACTAATGTTGCCAAAGAAACAGTATTCAAAGCGACAGAACTTACAGAAGAAAATAGCTCTTATGCAACATATGAAAAGTTTTTTGGAACATCATATGCGGAATGGATGGGCTGGTATACTAAACTGGAAAAAGACGGAAACGAAATACTTCCTAAACGCAACGGGACACTGAGTATACCGTTACCTGCAGGATGGAATACGGAATTAATCCATCTTTTCCGTGTAAATGCATATGGAAATTACGAGGAGCAAGATATAACGATAGAGAATGATGTGATTACAGTACAAGCATCACAGATGGGAACGTATATTTTGTGTGTTGAACGTGATTATTCGACAGATGGTTCACAATTAGAAGATGGAACTTATTCAATTGATGTTGCAGTATGGAATATGATACAAGACCAACCATCTATGGCTGACCAAGGGGTGAAATCGCCTGCAAAATTGGTTGTAAAAAACGGAAAAAAGATTTTATATTTGGAATTTGAAGCAGTAAGCAATTTAAATCTGTCCTCTTACATGACTCATATGTGGGTGTATGGGAGTGATGTGTCATATTCTGAAGCCGGATATCCACAAGGGGATAAATATGCTGTTACAGCCTATGAATATTATCGAAATGATAATAATGATTTTTTGACAGATGATTTTAATAAAGGGAGTTTAAATTATTATCCGAAACAGATTTACTTTGAACTTCCAAATGATGATTCGGAATTCCCGGTTCGTTTTAGAGTACCTGTAATGGATGCTATTGGAGGTGGGGATTTTGCCCAGGATGCTCGTTTCCGAATTGACTATAGTACGGCTAAATTAATTTCAACTGCAACGCCGGATGCGCCGATCAAAGATGCTCTCGGAGAAATGATCTCCATAGCGGAAACGGCTGTCAAAGAAGAATATACTCCGGCAACATGGAGTGTATTAGAAGAAGCATACAAGACAGCTAAGGATGTTTATGAGAAGAATGCCTCCACAGAGGAAATGGAAACGACTTACACTTCTCTCCGTGATGCAGTGGACGCTCTGGAAAAACCGGAGGCAATGGAACTGGAACCAGGGGTTTACACGGTAGAGGACTCTTTTGACCAGGGCGATGGAGTTACACAGACCCGGCTTCTTGTGTCGGAAAATGAGACGAAGGTTTATTTTACCCTGAACGGAGTAAAAGAATTCTATTACTATGATACGGAGAATGCGCAGTATACAGAGCCGGAACTGGAGACCAGCGAAGACGGTGAAGGGAATCAGGTAATAGAGCGGGCGGTTATTACGTATGCGTCAACGCCGTCACTGATATCGGTTAAATATCTGGCGGGGGATAATGAGACAGTTACAGGTTCCCTGACACTGAATGACTGCACGAAGCAGGAAGTGACGAAAGAGGCTCTTGCGGTAGCCCTTGAACAGGCAAACAAAATCATAGAAGCAGCAGCGCAAACTCCGGAAGATTATGACGGAGAAAAAGTAGACGCATTAGTCCAGGCGGTTGCAGCATCCACAAAAGTAAACAGTGACCCGGTTGCAATCCAGACAGAAGTAGACGAACAGGTTTCTGTACTGGAAAAAGCGGCTGCAGAGGCGAGCAGCAATACTGAAGAAGAGCGTACAGCATTAGAAGCAACGATTACGGCGGCAAATAGGGAAGCGGCAAAAGAAGATGTCTATACTGCATCGAGCATCAATGAACTGAAAGATCTGATCGCTTCGGCGCAGGAACTCCTGAATGGAACGCCGACTGCTTCCGAGCTCGAGGCTATGACGCTCCGAATCCAGGCATTCTTGGAAGAGGGGCTGATCCTTAAAGCGGATTTCTCAGAACTTCAGGCACTCTATGACACAGCGGTGAAAACAGCGGAGAACGCAGACGAAAGTTATTCCGGTTATACAAACCTGACTGAGATCATCAAACAGGCAGAAACGATACTGAATAACGGTGATGCGTCACAGAGTGAAGTGGATTCTATGGCAGAAGCCCTTACTCTTGCAATCAGTGCGTTGGACGATTCTGTGGAAAAAGGGGATCTCAGAGGATTGGTAGAACAGGCGGAGAAACTGATCTCAGACGGAAATTATCAAGGATGCACCCAGGCGACACAGGAACTGCTGAATGCCAGCCTCGAGGCGGCCAGGGCGGTTTTGGCTGATCCAGCGGCGACACAGTCTGAAGTAAATAAGCACTACGATATGCTCCAGGCTGCAGATGCGGCTATGGTCAAAGAGAAGACCGGGCTTGCAGATGGAATTTATGAGGCGGATGCAACGATACTCCATGCGGCTGATACAGACGGAACCCAGCTTAGCATGGCAAATTCCGCAGTGGATAAACCGGTGCAGGTGATCGTGGAAAACGGAGTTCCAAAAGCGATCCGCTTAAGTTTCCACGCTCTGACCACTACAGGACTTACAGGATATCTCGGAAATCTGTGGTACTTCCCCGGATACCGTGATGCGGCCGTGCCAAACGGACAGACACCGGTGCAGGCGGAAGTAGAAACATGGTATACCGATGAAGAAATTGGCGAGGATCCTTATGCGGACTACATGGATGGAAAGCAGTATCCAAAATCTATGCTGATCCCCATTGAGTCAGATGGAAACGGTGTTTATTATACGGAATACTGGATCCAGGTATTCGTGCCGGTCATGGAATCCATTAATACCGGAAGCGGAACCCAGTATGCAAGGCTGAAGCTGGAGATCGATGACTGGAGCGATATGAAGCAGATCAGCGGAACTGAAAACGCAGATAAAGAGGAGCTTCAGAAACAGCTTCAGGTATTAAAAGATTTCCTTGAAGCGATTTCCGAAGAAGATGCAGATCCGTCAACAGAGGACTTCCGTACAGAAGATCTGGCAGTGCTCGAAACTGCGATCACAGCCGGAACTGCTGCCGATGAAAATATGAATATCGGTCAGGAGCTTGTGGACAGCACAGTGAAGGCACTTGCCGCAGCAGAAACACTGTTTGCTTCAGAAAGCATTGAATCAGATAAGACTGCGCTGAATGAGGCGATTGCGAAAGCTGAGGAAGCACTGGGCTTAGAAAATGTTGTCTACACAGAGGCGTCCAGACAGAACCTGGAATGGATTTTAAATGCGGCGAAGGTTGTTGCCGGAAATGTGTCGGCGGAACAGGCACAGATCACATGGTGGACCACAAGGCTTGAGCAGGCGGTCGAGAACCTGGCGCTGATCAGCGCGGACAAGACAGAGCTGGCAGCTGCTCTTGAAACAGCGGAAGAAAGGCTGAAAGAGACCGACCTTTACACAGGGGCATCCCTTGACGTCCTAAGAAGTCTGTATGAGAGAGCTCAGGAACTCTATGACAATGCCGGAAGCACCCAAGAAGACATAGATAAATACGTAGCCATGCTGAACTACTACGTGGAAAGCATGGTTCCGGTCCAGGAAGGCGAGACATTCCGGGATGGCCTGTATTCCATGCTGCTGACAGCGTCGAACATGGCAGGAAGGGAAAACTCCTTTACAGATTCCACATTAAATGCACTGAAAGCAGCAATCAAAGCAGCGGATGCTGTATATCAGGATGAGGACGCAACTCAGGCTGAGATCAACGAACAAGCGTCTAAGCTCTATTATGCGATCCTCGCATTGGAAGCTAAACCAGCGGAAACACCCGGAACAGGAACCGGTGACGGCGGAAGCGGCAATGATAACAATGACGACGGCAATAACGACGGAAATACAGATCTTGACATCGAGAACCTTGCCGACGGCGTATACTCCATCTACGGAGAGATGGTGAAGACAGACAAGACTTCCGAATCCATGTCCAATGCGGCGGTCAACCATACGATCAAGCTGTCGGTTGAGGACGGGAAGTATTACATCACTATGAACTTCAACGGCCTTCAGTATGCCGGACAGTACGGCTACTTAAAAGACCTGCAGTATTTCCTGACCGGTTACACCACGAATCAGTACGGCGTACCCCAGGGAGACCTTGCAGACGTGACCATCGATTCCTACCAGACGGACGAGGATGGAAACCGCGTCAGTGATTCCTTCGGAACAGATTATCCGGATTATGTAACCTTTGAACTAATCCCGGAGGCTCTGGAAGACGGTTTTGTACCGCTCCAGGTATTCGTTCCGATCATGGAGTCCATCGCTGACGGCACAGGCACTCAGGCCGTTTATCTGAAGCTTGACTGGAGCAGCCTGAAGCTGACAGAAGCGGATGATCCAGACTTCGAAGATGACGGAAATAATGACAACAATAATAATAACAATAACAATAATGGCAATGGAAACGGCGGTTCCGGCTTAAGTGGTGGCAGCGGACTGGGCAACAATACATTGGGAAGTACTCTTGGCGGTTCCAGCCTTGGCGGCTCCAGCCTCGGCGGTTCCAGTCTTGGCGGCAGCTCCCTTGGAGGCTCCAGCTTAAAAAGCGGTTCCAGCTTGACCGGAGCGTCCAGTGTCAAGACAGACGACATATCTTCCGACATCAGCGGATGGGCGGCGGTACTTGCGATCGGCTGCATGGCTTTGCTGGTGGGCGTTCTGGAGAAAAGGTCACAGAAGAAAAATAAGGGAATGTAAGCCTTTATATCGGTAGGGGCGGCGCATGGAACAGACGCTGCTCCTTTCCGGTTGTAATGATTCCATCCAGAGAAGGAAGCTTCCCGGATGGAACAAGAAAAGAGACAGGAGAAAAGGATGAAATCAGTAAAGAAAATAAGAAAGATTTTTGCCGGCCTGCTTGCAGCCCTTGTGCTGACAGTGACAGGGGCGGGAGCCGGAGCGGTTCCGGTTCTGGCAGCCAGCGGCAATGTTTATACCTGCGTGATCCATCCCTGCTACGCACATCCGGTCACCGGCGTGATCGAAGACTCCGGCGGGGAGGCGTCCTATGCCACAGGCCAGGGGATGGTGGACGGCGCCATTTATACAACCGGTATCCTGGAGCTGACGGACAGCGGGGAATATTACCTGACGATCCGTATGAGCCTGATGGATTACACGTCCAACCACAGCTTCTGGGTGCAGAACGTGGGAGATTCCGGCTGGTTAAGCCCGGCCATCGGCGTGACAGGCAACGGGACGGATGACAACGGTGCTACAGCAGACATCTGTATGCAGGTGCCAAGCGAGAACTGTGTAGTCAGGGGCTCCATGTATGTGGAACCTATGGGAAGGGACGTGATCTTCTATCTGTATCCCAGTGATTATACGGCAGGAAACAATACAAATATGAATGCGACGATCGTGACAGAAGCCTCCGGAAGCGGCGGGACAGCGACAACCAGCGGCTCGGGGAGCACAGGCACAGAAAGCGGGACGAGCGGCTCCGGCAGCACGAGTACCGGAAGCGGCAATGCCAGCCTGTCCGGTTCCTCTCTTCAGAGCGGTTCCGGGTTATCAGCCTCCGGCTCTTCAGATACGGAGGCTGGAGACGGCAGTACGGAAGCGCCTGCACTGTCCAGTTCCATTAACGAAGCAGCCCAGCCGACTCCGTCTACCGATACGGAGTTAAATGACGCCCAGGGATTAAGCCTGTCAACGGGAGCAGACGCATCCGAAGAGGCGGAAGAGACGGGAAGTTCCGGCGGGAGCAGCGCATTTGCCATCGGAGCGGCAGCCACGGTCTCCGGGCTGATCCTGATGGGGACAGCGGCGGTGATCGTCTATTTCTTCCGGAAGAACTGGAAACGCTGGGGCGGAGGTTACGATGATGATGAAGCATAACTGGATCAAAAGAAACAAGAGGCTCTCGGCCCTGGCTGCCTGCGCAGCTCTCTCCTGCAGCCTGCTTGCAGGGTGTGTGGATCAGAGCGGCGGGGATGCGGGAGAAGGAACGGCGGACGGCAGCGCTTCTTCTCAGACGGAAAGTGTGGAGACCATGTTGGAGATCACGGACCCGGAGGAGAAAGCCGCTGTAGAAGCGGCAAAGGCAAAGGTGCAGGGAATGGAGGGGGAGCCCAGGATCATTGCCACCTCCCCTTCCACGGCTGAGATCTGCGACCGGCTGGAGCTGGACCTGGTGGGTGTGTGCTCCAGTTCCATTTCAGAGCTGCCCGAGCGATATGCAGAAGCGGAAGAGGTGGGGACCGCCATGGCCCCCGATATGGAGATCGTGGCGTCACTGGATCCGGACTGGATCTTAAGCCCTGCCACCCTCCAGGCCGACCTGCAGCCCAAATACGAAGCCATCGATACGGACTGGGCATTTCTAAACCTGCGGAGCGTCCAGGGCATGTACCGCTCCATCCAGGAGCTGGGCGAGATCTTCGGCAGAGAAGAGCAGGCACAGGCCATGGTGGATGAGTTCACAGAATTTTATGAAGATTACAAGGATACCAATGAAGGGAAAGAAGCACCGAAAGTGCTGATCCTCATGGGACTGCCCGGCAGCTATATCATTGCCACCGAAAATTCCTATGTGGGAAGCCTGGTGGAGCTGGCAGGGGGTGAGAACGTCTACGCCGGGACAGACCAGGAATTCCTGACAGTCAATACCGAGGACATGAAAACAAAGGAGCCGGATGTGATCCTGCGGGCGGCACACGCCCTGCCGGATCAGATCGTGGAGATGTTCAATGAAGAGTTTGCTACAGACGATATCTGGCAGCATTTCGATGCAGTGAAGAATGAACGGGTGTATGACCTGACCTATGAGTACTTTGGCATGAGCGCCGATTTCGACTACCCGGAAGCGCTGGAGGAACTGCAGCCTATGCTCTATCCGGAGAGCGAAGAGGATCAGGAAAAGGCCAAAGAGAACAGCGAGAACGCCGCAAAGGCGGCCGAAGAGAGCGAAGCCTCCGAGAAGGTAGACGAAGAGACACTGCAGGAGATCACGAAGTAAGGAGGGAGAGCCATGAGTGAAGACAGAGACTTAAGACAGAATGGCAGCCTTACGGACCCGGTGGTTCCAGATTCCGGGAAGCAGGACCGGAACAGAAAGAAACAAAAGACAGCCCGGGCGGCGGCCTCCTTTATTATAACAGGGATACTGCTGGCGGTGCTGATCGTCCTGTCTGTCAATATCGGGAGTTTGAAGGTCTCCCCCTCGGAGCTGTTCCGGGGACTGTTTATCGAGCGGATCGACGATGTGGCGGCCATCTACGACCTGCGTTTCCCGCGGATCGTGATCTCCCTGTTTGCAGGGGCGGCGGTGGCGGTCTCGGGCGTCCTTTTCCAGGCGGTGCTGAAGAACCCGCTGGCGGACCCGGGGATCATCGGCATTTCCAGCGGCGCAGGTTTTGTGGCGGTACTGATCACGGCATTTCTGCCGGCCCTTTACTTTTTTACCCCGCTGTTCGCATTCGCCGGCGGCGTGCTGGCCTTTTTCCTGGTGTACAGCCTGTCGTGGAAAGGAGGCTTAAGTCCGCTGCGCATCATTCTGACCGGCGTGGCGGTGAGCGCCATGTTTACCGGCCTGTCAGACGCCCTGAATTCCATGAGCGGAGGAAATTCTTCCGGCGTGGCGTCCATCGTGGAAGGGAATATCACACAGAAGACATGGGAGGACGTGCAGACCCTGCTCCCCTATGTGATCGCAGGGCTGATCCTTGCGCTTTTGTTTACAAAGATGTGCAACCTGATGTCTCTGGAAGACAAGACGGCCAGAAGCCTGGGCGTCAATGTGAACCTGATGCGGATCCTGATCTCCCTGGTGGCGGTGCTCCTTGCCAGCATCTCCACAGCGGTGGTGGGAGCCATCAGCTTCCTGGGGCTGATCGTGCCACATATCGGGAGGCTGCTGGTGGGCAGCGACCACCGGGCGCTGGTACCCTTCTCCATGCTGGCGGGGGCCTTTACCTTCCTGCTGGCGGATACCATCGGCCGGACCGTGGCGGCGCCCTACGAAGTATCGGCGTCCATTATCATGAGCGTGATCGGCGGACCGTTCTTTATCATTCTGTTAAGGAGGTCGAAGAAGTATGCAGCCTGATATGAAACAGATGAAACCTGACAGCGCCGGGCCCGGAGAAGCGGTGCAGCCGGTACAGAAGCCGGCCATGGAAGTGCGGGACCTGTTCTTTTCCTACGGGAAGAATAAAGTCTTAAAGGGAACATCCTTTACCATAGAAGAAGGGAAGATCACCACCATCATGGGAGCCAACGGGTGCGGGAAATCCACCCTGTTCAATCTGATGACCAAAAACCTCTATCCCAGGAAAGGGAATATCTTCCTCCATGGGAAGAACATCCAGAACCTGGGGCTGAAGGATTTTGCCAGGCGGGTGTCCATCGTCCATCAGTATAATTCCTCTGCGGACGACATTACGGTAGAGCGGCTGGTATCCTTTGGCCGCACGCCCCATATGAAGATGATGCAGGGGCACAGCGACGAGGATGAGAAGCTGATCCAGTGGGCCATGGAAGTGACCAATGTCCTGAAATACCGGGACAGGGAAGTGAGCCGCCTCTCCGGCGGCCAGCGCCAGAGGGTGTGGATCGCCATGGCTCTGGCACAGAACACGAAGATCCTGTTCCTGGACGAGCCAACAACCTATCTGGATATCCGTTACCAGATCGAGATCCTGGAGCTGGTAAAGAAGCTGAACCGGGAGTATGGGATCACCATTATCATGGTGCTCCATGACATCAACCAGGCAATCCACTTCTCAGACCGGATCATCGGACTTAAGGACGGGCAGGTGACCGCCCAGGGCGCGCCGGATGCGGTGATCACAGAGGAATGCATCCGGGAACTGTACGGGATCTCCCTGGGAGTGACCACCATTGAAGGAAAGAAATTTGTCCTGACTGTGTGACGGCTCGCAGCCATAGCCCTGTAAGAGGCTGAACTGGAGTGCGTAAGCACGACGGGTGCGCGTACGGGGCGGCTGTGAACTGCGCGCAGCGTCGGGAACAGAAATAGGAGTGAAACAAAATGAAGAATAAGAATCCATTACGGATTTTCTGGATACTGCTGGGCTTTCTCTGCCTGGGGCTGGGGGCGGTGGGCATTGTTCTGCCGATTCTCCCCACCGTGCCCTTTTTCATGGCCACGGTGTTCTGCTTTGCGAAAAGCTCAAAGCGGCTCCACGACTGGTTCATCGGAACGAATCTTTATAAAAAGCATTTGGACAGCTTTGTGAAGCAGAGGGCCATGACTATGGGGACGAAGCTGCGGATCGTGGGAACCGTGACCGTGGTGATGGCGGTGGGATTCCTGATGATGAGCAAAGTCCCGGTGGAAAGGATATGCCTTGCCATTGTGTGGGTGTGTCATCTGCTGTATTTCTTCCTGCGGGTAAAGACAATCCGGCCGGGAGAAGCACAGGCGGCAGAGTAAAAGGAGTGCAGGATGATTAAGAAAAGATTAGTGGACTTATTGTCCCATGCGAAAAAATATATTGTATATCAGGTGGCATGGAATTGTCTTTCCCTGCTCTGTCAGATCGTCATGATCTACTGTGTGTCCATGCTTTTGGAGCAGGTCCTGTTCTGGGGAGTGACGACTGGGGAGGCGGCCCGCTTCGGCGGGATTGCTGTTCTGGCTATGGCGCTGCGCTTTGTCTGTGACCGGGGAGCTTCCAGGGCGTCCTACTATGCGTCCGTGGATGTGAAGAGAATCCTGCGGGATAAGATTTATGAAAAGCTCCTGCGGCTGGGCGCAGCCTACCGGGAGAAGGTCACGACCTCCGAGGTAGTGCAGATGGCGGCGGAAGGCGTGGAGCAACTGGAGACCTATTTCGGGAAATATCTTTCCCAGCTCTTCTACAGCCTGCTGGCACCGGTGATGCTGTTCCTCGTGCTGTCTTTCGTGAGCTGGAAGGCAAGCCTTGTCCTGCTCATCTGTGTGCCCCTGATCCCCATATCTATTGTGGCGGTGCAGAAGTTCGCAAAACGTCTTCTCAATAAATACTGGGGCATCTATACGGAGTTGGGAGACAGCTTCCTTGAGAACCTGCAGGGGCTGACTACGTTGAAGATCTATCAGTCGGACGAACTGAAAGCACAGGAGATGGATGCGGAATCCCAGCGGTTCCGGCAGATCACCATGAAGGTGCTGACCATGCAGCTCAACTCCACGAGTGTGATGGATATTATCGCATACGGCGGGGCAGCCGTGGGCATGATCGTGACTCTTTCCCAGTTCATACAGGGGAACTTAAGCGTACACGGCGCCCTGATGCTGATCCTGCTGGCGTCGGAGTTTTTTATCCCCTTACGTCTCCTCGGTTCCTTCTTCCATATCGCCATGAACGGCATGGCGGCAAGCGATAAGATCTTCGCCCTTCTGGACCTGCCGGAACCGCCGGAGAAGACGGAAACCCTGGAGGGAAAGGAGATGGATCTGGTATTTACCGATGTCCATTTTGCTTATGAAGCGGACCGTGAGATCTTAAAGGGTGTCAGCATGGAATTTCCGGCGGGAAGCTTTACTTCCATCGTGGGGACTTCCGGCTGCGGCAAGAGCACGGCGGCGGCCATTCTGATGGGAAGGAATCAGGGATATCAGGGTAGTGTGACCATCGAGGGAAAGGAACTTTCTCAGATCCGGGAGGACAGCCTGATGGAGCACATCACCCTGGTCAGCCATAACAGCTATCTCTTCAAAGGGACAGTGGAAGAAAACCTGCGGATGGGAAAGCCGGACGCATCAGAGGAAGAGATGGAGGAGGCTCTGCGGAAGGTGAACCTGTGGGGCTTCCTTTCCTCACAGCAGGGGCTCACAACGCCCCTGGCGGAAAAAGGAGAGAACCTCTCCGGCGGCCAGTGCCAGCGTCTGGCCATCGCCCGGGCGCTGCTTCACGACACGCCGGTCTATATCTTTGACGAGGCCACCTCGAACATTGACGCGGAGAGCGAGGAGATGATCATGGACGTCATCCATGCGCTGGCGAAGACAAAGACCGTGATCCTGATCTCTCACCGTCTGGCAAACGTGGTCGGTTCAGACCGGATCTATATGATGACGGACGGACGGATCCCAGAGACAGGAAGACATGAGAAGTTGATTGAGCAGGACGGAGAATACGCAAAACTCTATCGTTCTCAGATGGAACTGGAGCAGTACGGAAAGGAGGCGGCAGTATGAGCGGAGAAATGAATCGTGAAGCCATGGGTGCAGGGACAGCCAGGGAAACGGCGCCCCGCAGGCGCAGCGGCATCCGGATCATGGGGCAGCTGATCGGTCTGGTGCGTCCCCTCCTGCCGGTCATGCTCCTTGCCATCGTGCTCGGTACAGTGGGCTATCTGTGTGCCATCTTCCTGACGATCCTGGCCGGATACGGGCTGATGCATACGCTCCTCGATGCGGCCATGGAAGCTCTGGGGCTTGGGATAGAAGCGTCCGGCGTCGGATTTTTCCTCGGAATGGAAACCGGCACCCTGTTTCTTGTACTGGTCGTGATGGCAGTGATGCGGGGGATCTTCCACTATGGGGAGCAGTACTGCAACCACTTTATCGCCTTTAAGCTGCTGGCAATCATCCGGCACAAGGTGTTTGCGACCTTGAGGAAACTCTGCCCGGCGAAGCTGGAGGGGCAGGATAAGGGGAACCTGATCTCGGTGATCACCTCAGACATCGAACTTCTGGAAGTGTTCTATGCCCACACCATTTCGCCCATCGCTATCGCCATCCTGACTTCCCTGGTCATGGTGCTCTTTATCGGGCATTTTTCCATCCCGGCGGCCGTTTTAGCGCTGATCGGATATATGACTGTGGGAGCGGCTATCCCTCTGTTCTTCGGAAAAAGAGGAGCGGATAAAGGGATGGAATTCCGCACCGGTTTCGGGGATCTGAACAGCTTTATCCTGGATTCCCTCCGGGGGCTGGATGAGACCATTCAGTACGGACAGGGAGAGAAAAGGCGGAAAGACATGGCGGAGCGCTCCGATGAACTGAGCGGGATGCAAAAGGAACTGAACCGTCTGGAGGCGTCCCAAAGATCGGTGACGAACCTGGCAATCCTGCTGTTTTCCTTTGCCATGCTCTTTCTGATGATCGGGCTGCGGCAGGCAGGGGGCGTGGATCTGACCGGGATGCTGGTGGGGACCATTGCCATGATGGGATCCTTCGGCCCGGTGACGGCCCTCTCCAATCTGTCCAACAACCTGAACCAGACCCTTGCCAGCGGGGAGCGGGTTCTTTCCATTCTGGAAGAAACGCCCCAGGTGGAGGAAGTATCCGGCATGGAAGAGGTCTCCTTTACCGATGCGGAGGCGGACAATGTGGACTTTTCCTATGAAGAGGAACAGATCCTGAAGGATTATACGATCAGGATCCCGAAAGGGAAGATCGTGGGGATCCACGGAGCCAGCGGTTCCGGCAAATCCACGCTGCTGAAACTTTTGATGCGGTTCTGGGACGTACAGGGCGGACAGATTAAACTATCCGGCCGGGACGTGCGGGGGATCAACACAGAGAATCTCCGGCGGATGGAATCCTACGTTACCCAGGAGACCGTCCTATTCCACGACTCTATTGCAAATAACATCGCCGTGGGGAAACCTGGGGCGTCCAGGGAAGAGATCATGGAAGCGGCGAAGAAGGCATCTATCCATGACTTTATCCTGACCCTTCCGAAGGGCTATGATACGGAGGTGGGCGAGCTGGGCGATACCCTGTCCGGCGGTGAGAAACAGCGGATCGGGATCGCCCGGGCATTCCTCCACGACGCACCCTTTATTCTTCTGGACGAACCTACCAGTAATCTGGACTCCTTAAATGAGGGCATGATCCTGAAAGCCCTGAAAGAAGGGTGGGGAGATAAGACGGTGCTGCTGGTGTCCCACCGAAAATCCACCATGAACGTGGCGGATGTGGCGTACCGGATGGATAATGGAAGGCTGTCATAGGGCTGTAGTTCACTGCAGCTGGAGACGGTAAAAGAGCGATACATCAGAAGACAAGGAGAAAAATATAGGAATATGACAGGACACAGATGGAGGCGGACGGCGGCGTTCCTACTGGCAGGAGGGATGCTGCTGTCTCAGGGAGAATATGTGTATGCGGCAGAGCAGGAACCGGCGGAGATGATAACTGCAGAGCAGGAAACCGGCGCTGTCTCTGAAGCGGCGCCTGTGACAGAAACGGTACCGGAAGAAGTTACCGCTTCTACAGAGGAAGCACCGCTGTATGCGCTGGATGCTTCCGGCGCATCCGTCCAGGTTTCAGATACGGTGTGTGCCATGATCCATGACGGGACCGTATATCTGGACGAAGCCAGCGGGTATCTGCGCAGGACTGTAGACGGGAGCTGTGTAGATCCGGTGTCTGGAGAGGCTTTCCCGGAAGAGGAAGCCCCACAGCCAGCCCTGGAGGAAGACGGGGAAGCTGGCGCAGATGACGGGCAGGGAGAACCGGAGGATCCAGAGACAGCGGGAAATCGGCAGGAAAACGGAGAAACCGGTGATATTGAGGAGGAAGATGCATCAGATACCCCGGGATCCGGCACGGAACCGGAGAAAGAGAACGGCGGGACAGAAGACGGAAACGAGCCGCCAGAAGAGCAGATGCCGGAAGATGCACAGACGGAGGTGACACAGCCAGAGCCGGAAGACATCCAAAAAGATGAAGGACAACCTGAGACGGAAGCCCCCCGGGCTGAAGAAGGAACCGGCGCTTCGGACAGGGAGTCTCTGATCCAGGGGGCGCAGATCGTACAGGCGCCGGTGATCGTTGATGATTTCCGTTTCTGGACCGTGGCGAGAAAATATGGCTTTGCAAAGGAGGATCTCTATATCCGGGAAGAGGTTCCAGAAGATACGCCTGCACTGAACGCCACTTCTCTGGATGAGGAAGTACGGGCGGTCGGATACCTGAAGCAGGACGGGCTGGTCTATATCCTGAAAGAAGAGGAAAACGGCTGGCTTTACGTGGAGTCCGGAACAGTACGGGGATTTATTAAAGCGGATGAAATCCGCACAGGGGAAGAGGCACAGAAGATCCTGGAAGTATATCAGCAGGAGGCAAAGCAGAAAGCAGAAAAGATGGGGCAGGAATACAGCGGTATTGAGATTGCGGCGCCCATAGCGGAAGCGCTGGTATCCCCTGCGGACAATGAAGCATACGCCTGGCTCCGGGCAACGGTAAGCCAGACCGTGATTGCAAAAGAATATGCCCTTGCGTCTGTTTCCGGTCTTAATATCCGGGAAGGAAAAGGAGAAGATACGGACGTTGTTGGCACGATGGAGGAAGGCGCTCTCTGCTATATCATCGCAGATAGAGCGGATGACTGGGTCTATGTGGAATCCGGTGATGTGCGCGGATTTGTCAGCAGCAGCTATCTTGAGACCGGCGATGATGTCACAGCCCGTGTGGAGGCTGCCGGGGAGGAAAGTTTTCCGGCTGCCAGTGAGACTGTCAAGCCGGAGGAGAACGATGCGCTCTACTATACGCTCACTTCTGTGAAGTCAGGTGTGCCAGGCGGCGAGGTGCGGCAGTCCCTCCTTACGTTTGCTTCCCAGTTTATCGGGAATCCTTATGTCTGGGGCGGCACCAGCCTCACCGATGGTGCGGACTGCTCCGGTTTTGTCCAGAGTATTTACCGGGAATACGGCTATGAGCTGCCAAGAGTGGCTGCGGATCAGGCTTATGCAGGTACACAGATCCCGGTAGAGGATGCATTGCCGGGAGACCTCGTTTTTTACGCAGATGACAGTGGGGATATTTACCATGTGGTGATCTATGCCGGCGACGGGAAAACGATTGAGGCGCAGAGCGGAAAAACCGGGATCGTGCAGGGAACCCTTGATACGGCAGACGCTGTGTGGGCGGTACGTCTTTTGGAAGACAGCGCATTATCGTATGGTGCCGGAGATATCAGTGAAGTGAACGCTTCCACAGATATGTATGGTGAGAACCTGGGTGTTTTTGACCTGACCTACTACTGTGCCTGTGAAATCTGCTGCGACGTGGAGACCGGGGTCACAGCTACCGGAACACCGGTAGTAGAGGGCAGGACCATCGCGGTGGATCCTTCCGTGATTCCTTATGGGACACAGGTCATTATCAATGGACATGTGTTTACTGCGGAAGACTGTGGCGGTGCAGTCAAGGGAAATCACATTGATATCTATGTGAACGACCATCAGACGGCGCTGGAACTGGGAAGAAACCAGGCAGAAGTGTATCTGGTGAAATAGAGGAAGCATTCCGGAAACGGAAAATGATTTCCGGGATGCCGATCATTTGACGGCAGGATCTTTCATTTGGGAGGTGGAAGATTATGGAACTGGGACAGTCCTTGGAGGATTATCTGGAAGCCGCTTATCGGCTTTCAAAAAATCAGGATGTGCGGAATATTGACATCGCCCTGCTTCTGGGAAGATCAAAGCCCAGCGTATCTGTGGCTGTGAAAGAACTGATGGAAAAGGGTTATGCAAAAAAGGATAGCCGGGGCAACATCATCCTGACTGAAAAAGGAAGAAAAATGGCAGAGAAAGTCTACGGCCGCCACCTGTATTATACGAAACTATTGATCGCCGCCGGGGTGGACCGGGAGAGGGCGGAGT
>ERZ1090878.846-NODE-851-length-15535-cov-5.453488_pt1 | contig 15535 bp, 13 predicted proteins | sample MGYA00478473_ERZ1090878 | MGnify/ENA primary metagenome ERZ1090878 (study PRJEB33644, sample SAMEA5815720) | chicken gut metagenome | biome: Chicken; feature: Gastrointestinal Tract; material: Caecum | place: Ireland | collected 2019-01-01 | study: A study of the... | reverse complement strand
GGGTCTTGCCCCCGCGGGTCGGGCCGACAAACCGTAAGGCCGCGGGCTTGCGCTGGGGGCTGATGCCCGCGCGCGAGGGGCGGATGGACGCGCAAACCGCGTCCACGGCTTCGTCCTGTCCAATGACATGGCTCTTGAGACGTTCCTCCATGCCGCGCAGACGCGCGGACTCCTTGGCCGCGACCTTGGCGGCCGGGATGCCGGTCCACAGCTCAATCACCGAGGCAAGCAGCTGTTCATCAACCGTGGGTGCGGGCTTGCACAGCAGTTCGTGCAGCCGTCCCTCGACCTGCAGCAGCCGCTGGCGACAGGATGCAATGCGGGCGTAGGTGTCCTCCTGCTCATCGCGCGCGCTCGACTGGGTCAGCAGGTCGAGCTGGGTCTGAAGCCCCTCTATCTCGGTTTGCAGCGCCGGGATTTCGGACAACTGCGGCGAATCCAGATTGAGCCGCGAGCAGGCTTCGTCGATCAGGTCAATGGCCTTGTCGGGCAGGAAACGGTCGGTGATATAGCGCTCGCTCATTTCAGCCGCGCGGCGGCAGATATCGTCCGGTACCTGCACGCCGTGGAAGGTTTCATAGTACGAGCGAATGCCCTTGAGGATTTCGGTCGTCTCCGCGACCGAGGGCTCGCCGATATATACCGGCTGGAAGCGGCGCTCGAGCGCAGCGTCCTTTTCGATGTGCTTGCGGTATTCCTTGAGCGTCGTCGCGCCGATCACCTGAATGTCGCCGCGGGCGAGCGCGGGTTTGAGGATGTTCGCGGCGTTCATTGAGCCTTCCGAATCGCCTGCGCCGACGATGTTGTGCACCTCGTCGATGACAAGAATGATGTTGCCCAGACGCTTGACCTCGTCAATCAAGCCCTTCATGCGGCTTTCAAATTGGCCGCGGAACTGCGTGCCCGCCACAAGCGCGGTCAGATCAAGCAAATGCACCTCTTTGTTTCGCATCTTGAAAGGGATGCGTCCCTCGTTGATACGGACGGCCAAGCCTTCGGCTACGGCTGTCTTGCCAACGCCTGGCTCACCGATCAGGCAGGGATTGTTTTTCTGGCGGCGGTTCAGGATCTGGATTACACGGTCGGTCTCGCGGTCGCGGCCGACGATGTGGTCAATGCGGCCCTCGGCGGCCTTGCGCGTCAGGTTTTCGCAGTAGTTGTTCAGGTATTTGCGCTTTTTGTCGTCGCGCGGCGGCGCTTGGGTGCGCGTACGCGCACCTTCGGACGAGCGGCGCGGCGCGTCCGGCGACAGCGGCGGGACAGCTGCGGGCGGATTGGAGATCGGGTCGGTCTCATGCGGCGCGTCGTCGTCCGAGCCGTCTGCACCGGCGGTGACCAGATCGTTGAGGTCGGACAGCGAGCCGATTTCGCCCGATAATGCTTCGAGGTCGTCCTCCGTGATGCCCATTTGTTCCATGATGTTGTCGAGCGGCTTGACGCCCAGCTCGCGCGCGCACTTGAGGCACAGCCCCTCCTGCGTGGTCTTATCCGGGCCTTCGATTTTGGTGATAAACACCACCGCGATGTTTTTTTTGCACCGCGAGCACATTGGCATATTCATAAGAAAAACTCCTTTGGGGAAGTGGGAAAACAAAGATCAGATGGCCACCGGCAGTACGTCGATCAGCGTTGCCAGCAGCAGACTGTGGGAAACCCGTTCGGGGGACAGCCAGCCGAGCGGGGAATAGGCGATGGGATAGACCCACCAGACGCCTATCAAAATCAGCGCGACCAGCAGAACACCGGCTGCCAGCCCGATCACACCGCCCGCGAGCGAATCCAGAACGCCCAGCGGGGTCAGATGCGCGACCGTGTGCAGGCTTTTGGCGGCAAAGCCGCTCAGCCAGCCGAACAGGATGCAAAACAGGATGAGCAGCAGCACGAATGCTACGCTTTCCGCCATCGAGACGGCGGCTTCAGTTGCGGTTTGGCGCAGCGCGTCGAGCGCGCCGGCGGCACCGCTCACGCCTGCCTGTTTTGCAAAGATATCACCGACGATCGGTGTGACCACCCACTCTGCGACATAGGGCGCCGCCCAGCGGGCGGCGAAGAAGGCGGCGGCTACTGCAATCACGCGGCCAACTAAGCCGTATAACGAGCCGAAAAAGCCGCGCCGAAAGCCCAGAATGACATTGACCAGCAAAATCGCCAGAATAATCAAATCGGGCAGGTTGCATAGACCGGTGAGTACGGATAAAACGTCAGTTGGCATTGGTAACTTCCTCGGAATGTTCGGAATGGGCGGTAAACAGACGCGCGTTTTTGGTGTAAAGGGCGCATACGGTGCCGTCATCGGTGAGCAGAACGCGCCGCGCACCGACCGCTTCGGTGTTGTGCCACTTTGGCTGGAAGGACGTATCGTAAACGGTTACGCCCGAAGAGCTCAGCACCGCCGTGCCTGCGGCGGAAATCGCCAGCGCGGACGGTTCCTCCGCCAGTGCATACGGGCCGGACAGTGTGCTGCCGCGCACCGTATACAGGTCGCTGCGCGCGCCGCCCGAATAGGAGCGGGTGGCAATCGCCAGCATGTTGTCGTGCGCGGTCAGTGAGATCAGGTCGCTCGAGGCGATGGTGAGCGTATGCTCGCTCTCGCCGCTGCGGTCGATCAGATACAGTCCGTCGTCGCACAGGACGGCGGCCGTGCTGCTTTCCGGATAGCAAAGCGCCATGCCGAGCGTATCCTCCAGCATCACCTTCGCATCCAGCGTGCCGCTGGACACATTGTAGAACAGCACATAGGAGTCGAGCGCCACGCCATCCTGCAGGAAGGCAAGCGCGGCAAGCGTTTTGCCATCCGGGGACAGATCGGCGGATACGATATAGTATTCCGAGGACTGGTATTTGAATACCTCCTTGCCGGAGGTGTCATAAACTGCAACCGCTGTGCGGTAGCCTTGCTCGTCGGTCACCAGCACAAAACGCCCGTCCTGACCGATGCTGCCGGTGATGATCGCGGAGTCAAGGGTGAGCTCGGCCACGGCTGTGGCAGAGTTGGTCAGCGCGGCCTGCATGCCGCCGCGGTCATAGACCAGCACATAGTTGTCGCTGGCTTCCACCACGGGGGAGGAATAGCCAAGCGTGTATTTCATCGTGGTCACGCTGCCGGGACGCGCGAGAAACAGGGCATCGTTATCCGCGTAGGCAATACCTGCTTCAAACAGCTCGGCATCCGAAAACGTGCCGTTTTCGTATTGGATGGTGGTGATGTCGCCCTCATGTTGTCTAAAACCCGCCACCGCATATTCCACAAGGCTGCGGATGGAAGTGGGCGTGAACAGCCGGTAGTTAGACAGCAGGAACAAAAAAGTGCAGACCACCAGCAGCCAGCCGCACACCGCGCGCAGCAGCGCGGTCAGGCGCACGCGCCGGTCCTTGCTTTCTCGCAGCAAACGGCGGCGCTCCTTACGTGAGGACGGGAAACGGATGATATTCTGTTTGGACTTGGTGGGCTGTTGTTCGCTCATGTTGTTCCGTCTCCTCATTGTATCGCGTTTGGGGGCATAAAATGTGAATAAAAAATAAATTAACCGAAAAGCCGCTCACGCATCCAGCCGGAAGGGGGCAAGCTCGGGCGTGTGCTCATACCACAGCCGGTTCATGAACAGACCGCAGGCGGGCAGGGTGGGACCGGCCTGCTCGCGGTCGCCCGCGCGCAGGATAGCGGTCACGTCGTCCGGTGTCAGCTTGCCGCCGCCGACATAGGTGAGTGTGCCCGCGATGGCACGCACCATATTATAGAGGAAGCCGTCTCCGCACACGCGGATGCGGATTAAATCGTCCACCGGCTCGACCTCGCACCAGAAGATGGTGCGCACCGTGCTTTTGACCGGCGTGCCCTGACTGCGCACGGCGGCAAAGTCCTGCTTGCCGACAAAGCGCTGTGCGCCTTGCTGCATGCGTTCGATATCAAGCGGATAGTTGTAGCGGTAGGCGTAACGCGCGTGGAATGGGTTGCGCAGGGTGGACGGGAAAATATAATAGGCGTATTCCTTTTTGGTGCAGTCAAACCGCGCGTCAAAGTCGTCCGGCACCTGCACCGCACCCGAAACCGCGATATCCTCCGGCAGAAAGCTGTTGAGCGCGTAGGGCAGGCGATCCATCGGGATGGTGCAGTCTGCTTTGAAGTTTGCAACATAGCGGCGCGCGTGCACGCCCGAGTCGGTGCGGCCAACGCCGGAAACGTGTACTTTCTGACCGAGCAGCCGGAAAACCGCAGTTTCCATGCTTTCCTGAATGGACGGGCCGTTTTTCTGTATCTGCCAGCCGTTGTAGGCCGTCCCGTCGTAGGACAAAATCACTGCAATGTTCATAGACCGTACCGCCTGAGCAAGAGGATCGCGGCAAACAGCGCCGCGCAGATCAGCACCGCGCAGATATCCACGCGGGTGATTTTGAGCTGCTTCATGCGCGTGCGGCCTACGTCGCCGCGGTACAGACGGCACTCCATCGCGGTTGCCAGCTCGTCCGCGCGGCGAAACGCCGAGATAAACAGCGGCACCAGAATGGGAATCATGGCTTTCGCGCGCTGCACCAGATTGCCGGATTCAAAATCCGCGCCGCGCGCTTTTTGCGCTGAGATGATCTTTTCAGTTTCTTCGATCAGCGTCGGGATAAAGCGCAGCGCGATCGACATCATCATGGAAAGCTCATGCACGGGGGCGTGCAGCTTTTTGAGCGGCGAGAGCAGACGTTCCAGCCCGTCGGTTAACAGGATCGGGCTGGTGGTATAGGTCAGCATCGAGGTTGCGATGATGAGCAACATCAGACGGACGACCATGAAGATCGCCGTGCGGATGCCCTCGCGGCTGATGTGCAGAAAGCCCCATTGCCAGATATACTCGCCGGGGGTGTAAAACAGGTTGAGCACCGCCGTGAATACGACAATGAATAAGATTGGTTTAAGTCCGCGCACGACCAGTTTGGGGGAAATGCGCGAGACGCCAATGATAATAGCCAGAAAGGCGACAATCAGCGCATAGGAGATCGGGCCTTCCGCGAGAAAGAGCAGCACGATGAACGCGACCGTCAGCACGATCTTGACGCGGGGGTCCAGCCGGTGTACGGCGCTGTCACCCGGGAAAAACTGGCCGATGGTGATATCCTTGAGCATCAGCGCGCGCCCCCTTTCTTCTTGCAGGCGCGCAGCGCGTCCAGCGCCTGCTGCACCGTATAGACCGAGGTGTCCACATCATGCCCGCGTTTTTTCAGCTCCAGCATGACCTTGGTGATCATGGGGATATCCAGCCCCGCTGCAATGATTTCGTTTGCGTGCGAGAACACCGCACGCGGCGTGTCGCAGAATAAGACTTTTGCGTGATTCATCACGAGCAGGCGGTCGGCAAGTCCCGCGATATCCTCCATCGAGTGGGAGACAATCAGAACCGTTGCGCCAGACTGCTGGTGATATTCCTTGATAAGACCCAGAATTTCGTCGCGGCCCTGCGGGTCAAGGCCGGCGGTCGGCTCGTCGAGTACGAGCACTTCGGGCCGCATAGCGAGAATGCCCGCGATGGCGACGCGGCGCTTTTGTCCGCCCGACAGCGCAAACGGCGACTGGTTCGCCATGTTTTCATCCAGCCCGACCGCGCGCATGGATTCCAAAACACGCTCGTCGATCTCTTCCTGCGGCAGTCCCATATTGGTGGGGCCGAAGGCGATGTCTTTGGCGATGGTTTCCTCAAACAGCTGATATTCCGGATATTGGAATACCAGACCGACGCGGAAGCGCGTCTCTCTGGCGCATTTGCCTTTTTCGTTCCAGATGGATTGACCGCTCAGCAGCACTTCGCCCTCGTCGGGCTTCAAAAGGCCGTTAAAATGCTGGATGAGCGTGCTTTTTCCCGAGCCGGTGTGACCGATCACGCCCAGAATTTCGCCTTTTTCGATTTTCAGATCGACATGGTCGAGCGCTTTGCGCTCAAAAGGGGTGCCTGCGCCATAGATATGGGTCAGGCCCCGTGTTTCCAGAATGGTTGACAAAGGATTCGTCCTCCTGTGTGTCAAAAATCAGTGGGCGCGCGGCCTCACTGTAAATAGGTTTCGAGAATGTCCGCGCATTCATCCACCGAAAGCGCGTCAATGGGCAGGGTTTCGCTGTCCTGCCGGTCGAGGTCGTACAGCACTTCGATCGTCTGCGGCACGGTCAAAGACGCGGCGCGCAGCGTGTCCACCTGCGTAAAAATCTCGCGCGGCGTACCGTCCATCAGCACATTGCCCTGATGCATGACCACCACACGCCCGGCCTGCACGGCCTCGTCCATATGGTGGGTGATGAGAATGACTGTGATGCCGAATTTGCGGTTCAGTTCGCGCACAACCGCCATGACCTCACGCCGCCCCTGTGGGTCGAGCATGGCGGTCGGCTCGTCGAGCACCACGCAGCGCGGCATCATGGCAATCACGCCCGCGATTGCCACGCGCTGCTTTTGTCCGCCAGACAGACGGTGCGGTGCCTGCGCGCGGTATTCGTACATACCGACGGCCTTGAGCGCTTCGTCCACGCGCTTGCGGATTTCGGCGGGCGGAATGCCCATGTTTTCGAGGGCGAACGCAACGTCCTCCTCGACCACGGTCGCCACCAGCTGGTTATCCGGGTTCTGGAACACCATCGAGACGGTCTTGCGTACCTCATAGGTGTTGTTTTCGTCCCGCGTGTCCATCATATCGACGTAGCACACGCCGCCGGTCGGCAGGCGGATGGCGTTGAAGCAGCCCGCGAGTGTACTTTTGCCCGAGCCGTTGTGGCCCAGCACCGCGACGAACTCGCCGCGCTGGATGGAAAGGTCCACGCCCTTGAGCACGGGCACGGCAAGCTGCCCCTCCTCGACGGGGTAGGCGTATTGCAGGTTTTCGGTTTTGATGATTTCAGACATGGTTTTTCGTCCTTAAAAAATCAGAATTTCGGCCAGTTGGATTCGTTGATCGCGTCCTTGACCGCCTTTTTGATGACAAAATACAGCAGAAGCAGGCCGATAGCCATCGGCACAAGGGCAATCAGCATGGAGAAAAACATGGGGATTACATACGATATGGAAGGCATAATGGTCAGCTCCTTTTCTCTCTATCCCGGTTGGTGGTTGTCCGTCTTAGGTTTCTGCGATAAACCGTGCGCTTGAGCCGCACGGCAGCACAAGCCCGGTTGCCTCGACCGGCAGGCCAAGCTCCTGCGCTTCGATTTTGCCCGCAGCGCGCTTTGCGGCGGTGATGCCGAGCAGATAGGCCATCACCGACGGGGCAAGCCCGGTCGAATAGCTGGAAATCAGCACAAACAGGGGCTTGTCCGACAAAACGCCCATGGTCAGCTCGACAAAGTCGGCTACGTCCTCTTCGATCTTCCATGTTTCACCCGAAGGGCCGCGCCCATAACTCGGCGGGTCCATGATGATTGCGTCGTACTTGCGGCCGCGTCGGATCTCGCGCTGGACGAACTTTTTGCAGTCGTCCACGATCCAGCGAATGGGCCGGTCGGCAAGGCTACTGGACGCAGCGTTTTCACGCGCCCATTGCACCATACCCTTGGATGCGTCTACATGGCAGACCGACGCGCCCGCGTTCGCTGCGGCGAGCGTTGCGCCGCCCGTGTAGGCGAACAGGTTCAAAACGTTCACCGGACGGCCCGCGCCCCGCACCATGCGGTCGATAAAATCCCAGTTGGCGGCCTGCTCGGGGAACAAACCGGTGTGCTTGAAGCTCATGGGCTTGAGCTGGAAGGTCAGATCGCCGTAATGGATCGCCCACTGCTCGGGCAGCTTGCGAATCTCCCATTGTCCGCCGCCCGCCTTGGAGCGGTGATAAATGGCGTTCGGCTTGTCCCATGCGCGGCAGCTTTCCGCCCGCGGCCAGATGGCCTGCGGGTCAGGCCGCACCAGCACCTGATCGCCCCAGCGCTCCACCTTTTCTCCGCCGCCGCAGTCGATGACAGCGTATTCTTTCCAGTTGTTTGCGATCCACATAAACTATATCCCTCATTCAGGTGTGAGATTTACACAATATATCAGCTTCTATTCTAACACCAAACCGCGGCGCGCGCAATCAAAAAAGAAGCGTTGCCAAATCCTCTCGCTTTAGGTAAAACGGCAAAAAAACGCACACACCCGCTAAAAAGCGGATGTGTGCGCGCAAAGGAGAAAAAAATTCAGGCTTTGGCTTCGGATGTATGGGACAAGCGGCGGGCGATGACGATGAACATGACGATACTCATGACCACCGAGAACAGGTCGGCCACCGGCTGGGAGAAGATGATGCCGGTCATGCCGAGATAAGCGCCCGCAATGATGACGCAGGGGACGAAGATGAAGCCCTGACGGCTGACGGCCAGCACCAGCGCTGCCGCTGCGCGGCCCATGGCCTGCAAGGCGTTTTGCAGCACGAACATAATGCCCAGCACCGGGGCGGAGAACATGAGCGCGCGCAGCATGGGCACGCCCGCTTCGATGACGGCGGCATCGTCAATGAAGATCGAGATGATGGAATCGGCGGTGAACCAGTAGATCACCGTCAGGATCACGCCCATAATGGTGGTGCAGATGGCCGAAAAGTTGACCACTCCGCGCACGCGGTGAATATTGTTTGCGCCGTAGGCAAAGCCGATCAGCGGCTGCACGCCCATGGCAAGGCCGAGCTGGACAAACACTACCAGCATGTTGGCCTTCATGGCTACGCCCATGCCTGCAACCGCGTTGTCGCCGTAGCCCGCAAGGTATTTGTTGAGCAGGATGTTGGACAGGCTCATCAGAATGTTGTTGAGAGAGGCGGGCAGGCCGATTGCGATTACGCCGCCGATGATGCCGCGCACGGCGAAGTCGCGCGGATGGATGGACAGTACGGTTTTGCCGCGCAGGAAGTAGAACAGGTAAAAGAAGCAGGCACAGATATTGCCGATGACCGTGGCAATGGCCGCGCCCTTGACACCCCAGCCCAGCGCAAGGATCATAATCGGGTCAAGGATGATGTTGACCACCGTGCCGACCATGTTGCCGATCATGGACGCGGTCGCCGCGCCTTCGCCACGGATCAGGTTGCAGAAACCGTTGGCGAAAATAATGAACGGCGCGCCGAGTGAAATCCAGAACAGATAATCGTGAGCGTAATCGATGGTGTATTCGCTCGTGCCGATAACCGACAGGATGAACGGCATCGCCGCGAGAAACACGAAAATCATGATAACGCCCCAAATCAGCGAGCCGTAGCAGCAGAATGCGCTGACTTTCTTGGCGCGATCGCTTTCGCCCGCGCCCAGCAGGCGCGAAATCAGGGAGGAGCCGCCGATGCCGAACATGTTGCCGAAAGCCATCAGAATCAGGAACACCGGCGTTGCCACCGAAACCGCCGCCACCTGATTGGCGTCGCCCGTCTGGCCGACAAAAAAGGTATCGACCATGTTGTACAGCACGACGACCAGCATGCTCAGCATAGTCGGTACGGCCATCTGCGCAACCGCCTTGGGGATGGGGGCATCACGGAATACAGAATCGTTATTATTTCTCATTATATTACCTCTTGTAATTATATAAATGTAGTTAGCTACATAAGCGCGTGAAAAAATATCAGCTTTCGCTGATATTGTGGTAGACGCGGGACAGATAATTTTCCAGCTGCGCGATTTCCTCGTCGGTGAAACCGCGGGTGACGCGCTCGTCGATCGTATCGCGCGTTTCACGCATGACGCGCTGCACTTCATCGAATTTTTCGGTCAGCCGGATGACGCGACAGCGGCGGTCACGCGGCGAAACCGAGCTGGTGACAAAGCCCTTGTTCTCCAGTCGCTGGATAAAACCGATCACGGTTGGATGCTTGAGTTGGAAATGCTGGCCGATGTCCTGCACCGTGGTTTCCTCATCGCCGCGCTCGGCCAGATATTCCAGCAGATCGCTCTGCGCGCAGGTCAGTCCGAGCGGGCGCAACGCTGCATCGGCATGCGCCATAAACTGAATATTGATCATTTTGAAAAGGTCGCCGGGGAAAACCGGACTGCTCAAAATGGCATCCTCCCTCTCTTTTTAAGTAGCTTGCTACATAATTTTATCAACAGAAAGCCGTCTTGTCAACGGCTTTCCAAAAGTTTGGCGATTCAGCGCAGTGCGCGCGAAAAGTATGGAGCGTGGTTGTGCAAATTTGCATCGTCTCACTTCTTGCGCTTGGCCTTGGCCCAGCCCTTTTTCTTCGGCGCAGCGGGGCGGTGCGCTGTGGGCCGCGCGTTTTTCGCGGATTTGGCCGTGCGGCTGGACGATACCGGCGGCTTTTCGCCGCGCGCAGGACGGATCAGACATTCTTTGCCAAAGCCAATCAGGTCCTCACGGCCGGCTTTTTTGAGTGCGGCGAGTACGATCGGGCGCTTGTCCGGCCGCCGCCATTGCAGCAACGCACGCTGCATGGCTTTTTCCTCCGCGGTTTTGGCAACATAGACCGGTTTCATCGTGCGCGGGTCGATCTCGGTGTAGTACATCGCGGTCGAAAGCGTGCCTGGGGTGGGGTAGAAGTCCTGCACCTGTTCGGGCATATAGCCGACACGGTTGAGATACTCGGCCAGCAGGATTGCATCATCAAGCGTCGCGCCGGGGTGAGAACTCATCAGATAGGGGACAAGGTACTGCTTGCGGCCCAGTTTCTGGTTGATGCGGGCGTACCGCTCACGGAACTGTTCATATACAGAAAATGATGGTTTGCCCATATAATACAGAGCGTTATCGCTCATGTGCTCGGGCGCGACCTTGAGCTGTCCCGAAATATGGTGCTCGACCAGTTCGCGGAAGAATGCGTCATTGTGGTCGGCCATCATATAATCATAGCGCAGGCCGGAGCGCACGAATACCTTCTTGATGCCCTCGATCTGACGCAATTCACGCAGCAGATTGAGATAATCCGTGTGGTCGGCCTCGAGATTTTTGCAGGCTGAGGGGAACAAACAGCGCTTGTTCTTGCACAAACCGTGCGCCTCCTGCATTTTGCAGGACGGAAAACGGAAGTTAGCCGTCGGCCCGCCGACATCGTGAATGTACCCCTTGAAACCGGGCATCTGCACAATCTGCTTGGCTTCTGCGATTACGCTTTCGTGGCTGCGCGCCTGAATATAGCGCCCCTGATGGAAGGCGAGGGCGCAGAAGTTGCACGCGCCGAAGCAGCCACGGTTGTGGATGATCGAGAACTGCACCTCCTGAATCGCGGGCACGCCGCCCAGCGCTTCATAAGATGGGTGATAGGTGCGCATGTAGGGCAGGGCATAGACGTGATCCATTTCCTCGGTGGTCAGCGGCTTTGCGGGCGGGTTCTGGATGAGTACGCGCTTGCCGTGGCGCTGCAAGAGTGCTCTTCCGCGCACCGCGTCCTGCTCGTCGTACTGGAGCTTGACCGAACGGGCGTAGTCCGGTTTGCTGGCGCATACATCCTCATAAGATGGGCATTCGACCGCGTTTTCGATGCCATTTGCGTCATGCGCCATGTAGGCTGTGCCGCGTACACCGACGCAAGCATCCGCGCCCTTTTTACCGTGCTTTAAGTTGTTTGCAAGCTCCACGACCGAGTGTTCGCTCATGCCGAACATCAGCCCGTCCGCGCCGGTCGATTCCAGAATCGAGGGCATGACGCGGTCGGCCCAGTAGTCATAGTGCGCAAAACGGCGCAGACTGGCTTCGATGCCGCCGAGATAGACCGGCGTATCCGGGAACGCGCGCCGCGCAAGCATGGCATAGACCGTTACCGCGCGGTCAGGGCGTTTGCCCGCCTTGCCGCCGGGGGTGTAAGCGTCGTCCGAGCGGCGCTTTTTCGCGGCCGTGTAGTGCGCCACCATCGAGTCGATGTTGCCGCCGTTGATGAGCACCGCGTAGCGCGGTCGGCCCATGGCGATAAAGTCGTGCTCGTCGTGGAAATCCGGCTGGCTGAGAATGGCAACTTTATAGCCTGCATCCTCCAGAACGCGCGAGATGATCGCAGTGCCGAAGGAGGGATGGTCCACATACGCATCGCCCGTGACGAGCAGAAAATCGCAGTAATACCAGCCGCGATCGACCATATCCTGTTTGTTTATCGGGAGAAAACCGTTCATCATTTCCCTTTCTCTTTACAAAGATTGAAAGATCGTCTATCATAAAAATAAGCAGTCCGGCAAGACAAAAGGCGGCCCGCCATGCTCCTGTAAGGGAGGTGGTTTTTATGGAGATAATGTGGCAGATCATTTTGCTGCTGATCTTTCTTGAAATCATCAAGACCATAAAAAAATGACCGCCCACTTGCCCCGGGTACGGTCATTTTTTTGAAATGATAGATACTTAGGGTCAACCGTCTTTGCCGGACTGCCCTTTTTCTACTTTCATTATAACGGATTTGCTCCGTTTGTCAAGCCCTACCTCAGTTATCGAGGTAGAACTGTACCAACTCCTGCATCAACTCGTCACGGTCGATCTTGCAGATCAGGCTGCGTGCGTTGTTGTGGTTGGTGATGTACGTCGGGTCCTCAGAGAGGAGATAGCCCACGATCTGGTTGATCGGGTTATACCCTTTCTCCTTAAGCGCGTCATATACTGCGGTCAGCGTGCGCTTCATTTCCTTGTTGGACTCGTCTACAAGGCTGAATTTTCTTGTGCCGTCAAGCATGTCTGTCTCCTTTCCGATCCTACCGGTTGGCTTTTTGCTATAAACAGCATAATACAAAACGGCCAAAAAGTAAAGCCTTATCCGCGCAAAACCGCACCGAAATCTTTTTCCAGCGCTGCCAGTGCATTTTTCATCGCCTTATCGCACTCCTCGTCGGTCAGCGTGCGGTCGGGCGCGCGCATGGACAGCGAATAGGCCACCGATTTCTTGCCTTCCGGGATGCCCTTGCCCTTGTAAACGTCGAACAGCTTGACGTTTTCCAGAATATGGCCTGCGGCCTTTTCGATCGCGGCCTGCATGGAGGCGGCGGGAACCGCGTCGTCCACCAGCACGGCGATATCGCGGGTCGAGGCCGGGAACTTGGGCAGCGGGTGGTAGAGTTTCACGGGGGCAATGGCGGCGAACAGCGTATCGAGCGGCAGCTCGGCGGCGAGCACCTCGCCGCTCAGACCATAGCGCGCGGCGACGGTCGGATGCACCGTGCCGAACACACCGGCGGGCTTGCCGTCGATCAGAATGTTAGCGCAGCGGCCCGGATGATAGGACGGGTTGTTTTTCTCCGGCATAAACTGCACGCCCTTGACGTTCAGCTCGCGGCAGATCGCTTCAATGACGCCCTTGAACTGGAAGAAGGACAGGCGACCGTAAGTGCCGAGGGTGAGTACCTTCTCTTCGTGCGGCAACACATCCGGGTCGGCCTTGCCGTCCTTGACGGTCGGGATATAGACCGTGCCAAGCTCGAACAGCGACGCGGTCGGGTTGCGGTGTGCGTGGTTGTGCGCGAGCGATTGCAGCATGGAGGGCAGCACGGTCGTGCGCATGACGCTGAAATCCTCGCCGAGCGGGTTGAGGATGGTCGTGGAGATGCGGCGCGGGTCGTCCTTCGCCCAGCCGATCATGTCATAGAACTTCGGGGAGATGAACGAATGGCTCATTGCCTCGTCAAAACCGGCCTCGCGGCAGGTCAGGGAGACATTCTGCTCCGCCAGCTGCTTGGGCGTGTATTCGCCCTGCACCATTTCACCGGCGTACAGAGTGGTCGGGATCTTGTCGTAGCCGTACATGCGCGCGACTTCCTCGGCCAGATCACACATGCGCGCAATGTCCACACGGAACGACGGGATAATGACCTTGCCGTCCTCCACGCGGAACTCGAGGCGTTCCAGATATGCCTTCTGCTCGTCGGCCGACAGGTCAAGACCGAGCAGTGCGTTCATCTTGTCCGGCTCGAAGGGCAGCGTCTTGGGGGTCAGGTCGGCAGCGCATGCGTCGATGATGCCGTCCACGACTTCGCCTGCGCCGAGCATTTCCACCAGCTCGCACGCACGCTGCACTGCGGGCATGGTCAGCGACGGGTCAAGGCCCTTTTCAAAGCGGCCGGACGCCTCGGTGCGCATGCCGAGCGCCTTGGCCGTCACGCGCACGGTCGCACCGTGGAAACAGGCGGACTCGAAAACAACCGTCTTGGTGTCGTCCTCAATTTCGGAGTTGGCGCCGCCCATAACGCCTGCGACGGCGACCGGCTTGTCGTTGTCGCAGATGGCGAGCATCTTGTCGGTCAGGTCGTGATCCTGTCCGTCGAGGGTCTGGATGGACTCGCCGTTCCGTGCGCGGCGCACGACGATCTTGCCGTCCGACAGGCAGGAGTAGTCGAATGCATGCATCGGCTGGCCGTACTCAAGCATGACATAGTTGGTGATATCAACAATGTTGTTGATCGGGCGCACGCCGCAGGCGTGCAGACGCTCGCGCATCCACGCAGGGGACGGCTCGATCTTGATGTTCTTGACCAGACGCGCGGTATAGCGCGGGCACAGGTCAGTGTCCACTACTTCGACCGACATATACTTGTTGATATCGTCGCCCGCGCCCTTGACCACCGGCTCCTTGACCGAGAACGGACGGTCAAAGGTCGCGGCGGTTTCGCGCGCAAGGCCGATGACGCTGAAGCAGTCAGCGCGGTTGGAGGTGATCTCGAAGTCGGCAACATAGTCGTCGAGGCCGAGCACCTTCTTGATGTCCTCGCCTACGGGCGTGCCTTCCGGCAGGAACAGGATGCCGTTCTCGCAGGCATAGGGCACGCAGCCGTGCGTCAGGCCCAGCTCTTGGAACGAGCACATCATGCCGTTGGAGACCTCGCCGCGCAGCTTGCCCTTGGTGATCTTCACGCTGCCGGGCAGCGTGGACTTGTGCAGCGCGACCGGGCAGATTTCGCCCACCGAGTCGGGGGTCACGTTGGGTGCGCCGGTGACGATCTGGATGGGTTCGCCCTGACCGACGTCGATCTGGCAGATCTTGAGGTGGTCGGAGTCCGGATGATCGACGACCGACAGCACCTTGCCGGTCACGACGTTTTCGATCTCTGCGCCGAGGTAGTAGACCTCCTCGACTTTGGAGCCGGACATGGTCAGGCGGGCGTCATACTCCTTGGGGGTAACGCCGGAAATATCGGTATAATCCGAAAGCCAGGAAAGTGGCAATTTCATAATGGATTAGCGCTCCTTTATCGTAAAGTTCAGGATATCGCGCCGATCGGCGCGCATGGATACAGACCGCGCAGCGCGGTCGTAAAAAGTCCAGCTTTGCCGGACTTTTTGCACCTCGAATTAGCGCCTTTGGGGCGCGTCATTCGGGTATCGAGAACAAGTTTCTCCGGAACTTGTTCTCGTATATAGGGGACTTTTGAAGTCCCCTATACTCGTTTAGAATTGTTCGAGGAACCGCACGTCGTTCTCATAGAACAGACGGATATCGTCGATCTTGAAGCGGCCCATAACCGTGCGCTCCAGACCGATGCCGAACGCATAGCCCGAATACTCTTCCGGGTCGATGCCGCTCATTTCCAGCACCTTGGGGTGCACCATGCCGCAGCCGAGGATCTCGATCCAGCCCTCGCCTTTGCACAGCGGGCAGCCCGCGCCGTGGCAACGGTAGCACTGGATATCCA
>ERZ1090878.841-NODE-846-length-15559-cov-5.613261_pt1 | contig 15559 bp, 13 predicted proteins | sample MGYA00478473_ERZ1090878 | MGnify/ENA primary metagenome ERZ1090878 (study PRJEB33644, sample SAMEA5815720) | chicken gut metagenome | biome: Chicken; feature: Gastrointestinal Tract; material: Caecum | place: Ireland | collected 2019-01-01 | study: A study of the... | reverse complement strand
TCGGCGCGGATGCCGGCATCCGCAAGAAAGCGTTTTAGGCGTGTCCGGCTGTCCAGACGCACCCAGTTGACGTAGAGCAGCACGCGCTCCCCAGCGGCAACCTTTGCACGGATGATATTGAGCGTCCGTGCGTCCTTTTCGGTTTCGTCCGTCGGCGCGCCGCTGTCCTCCGGCACCAAAATCGGATCTGCGGTGACCGGATGCACGATCGGCTTATGCCCATACGGCTGATCCGGATAGGCCATCAGCAGATTGAGGTAAACGGACAGCAGCTTTTGTGCCAGCTTGCGGCCTTCCCGGCTGCGATCCTTAAAAAGCTCCTGAAAACTCTTCTCCAGCTGCTCATACGCTTGATATTGCTTCTCCGGCAGCGAGAGCGGCACGGGAATTTCCTCGTACTCCGGCAGTTCCTTGCCCATATCCATCAGGGTGAGGAACACACCGCTTTCCAACAGGAAGCGGCTGTACACCAGTGGGGACACGCCGGGCCGCTGCCGGGAGCGCTTCTTGCGCTTGACCGCGCGGCGGTTCGAGTTGTAACCGCCTTCTGTCACCGAGTAGGTATCCTCAATCACGCCGTATTCCTGCGCAAAATGGGACTGCGCGGCGAACGCCTGTCCATCCTGCTGCATCAGCTGTGAACAGGTGCGGTACAGCAGATAGAAGATACCGGACGCATAACCGTTGATCAGGGTCGCCGTCATGCCGATGCACTTCTTTGCGGCGGCAAACAGCTCGCCCATGGCATCGCCTTGGCCGCTGTTCGCTGCGAACTGGTGCAGCTCATCTGCGATCAAGCCGTCTATTTTGCCGCTGTACTTATTTTTGATATAGGTACTGAGCGGAAACCGGCGGCAGGCGCCGCGGGCGGTCATGAAACGGTTTGGGTCTTGCGCCAATTCGTCCAGCTGCTTTTTCGCAGCCGCGGTTTTGCAGGCTTTTAATGCCTGTCCGGCAAACCGGCGATGGACATAGCCCACATGGCTGATGCGCACCCATTCGCTCTGCTCCTCCGCGGTGGTAGCCGTCCAGAGGGCGGCGCCGCAGCATTCGCATTTGCGGTTGGCGCGGGTCTCGGTGCGGAAGTAGTCCGATGTCGCGTCTATCAGCGTCTTTTTACCGCAGTCCAGAAACTCCATCTGGATCACACTGCCGCAATCCGGACAGGTAAAGCCGCGCTTTATCACGCTCCAACGCACCGCCGGGCGGCGCATATAGCCGTCCCGTGCTGTTTCCTTGGATAGTACAGCAAAGACCGTGCGGCTGCTGCGGACATATTCCGCATAGAGTGCATCGAAATCATCAGGCGATTGCACAACTGCAGACAGTGAATTTGGAATGGTTTCATCCAGTTCTCGCACCCATTTGCCCGTCATGTGGGACGGACAAAGGACGATGTGCAGGCATTTCCGCTGCTTCTGCCTGAAATACGCCTGCAATGCCAGACTGCCGACCTTGCTCTTGCCGCTGCCGCATTCCGCGATCAGCAGTCCTAGCTTGGCTTTCTGCAGTCTGCGGCGCAGCGCTTCCGCTGCCGCAAGCTGCGCGCCATACAAGGGGTAACCGGCCGTTTGTTCAACATAGCGGTTCAGTTCCAGCACGGCTTCTGATAACGGCTCTGTTGCCGGGTCATATAGCGGGTCAAACTGCCCACGAATACGGGCGGCAATGACAGATCCGAACGCATTCAGATAGCTCGCAACGCCGCCGATCTCACGAAAGGCGTCTGTTTGGCCGTCTTGCGTACCAGGTATGCAGATTGCGCCGCTTTTGAGGCCGCTAGTCACCACATCGGCAATGTTCTGATCTTCCGGTGTACAGGTAAGCTGCCACGCTTCGAACGGCTCGTAAGTCGTCCGCACAAGGCATCTGGCGAGAATGTTCCGTGCCTGCAGCTCTGCGATCAGGTAATCCGCAAACTGCGGGATCATAGGGATCGTGCTGACACGATCTATTTCGTGAAATAACGCATCTTGATCCCCTGCTGCGCAGAGCAAATAGGCTTCCCGTGGCTGACTTCCTTCGGTTCTTCTTTCCGATTCATCTGCATCCTCCTCGTTCTTGTTCTCCGTCGTGTTCCTGCTTTTGTCGTCCCACAGAATGGTTGCCACAGTGTACGCGCCCTCCCGGGTCAGCGTTTTCCGATAGCGTCCGCGCTCTGCGGAAAGCACATACGTTTGTTCTTCTGCGGATACAGTGACCGTGGCACCGCCGCAAATTGCAGCAGACATGCCTTGCACCATCTCGGGATAGCCACCAAAGCGAATGCCGATCAGCTTGTACTGCGGATTTGCAATCACTGTGTCCGCATAGCCGGTAAGCATGATGCCTTGTGCGCTGTCCTGATACCGCACCTCCATCAATCTGTTTTCCCTCACATTCGTTTTTCCTCCGATCATTTTTGAATTTCTGCACAAAAAAAGACCGTGCAGCATCCAAAAATCGGATTTCTGTACGGTCTTCATTGTGTTTTGATCAGGTCTCGAGATTTCTTACAGTCCGAAAGGCGCACTGCCCCCCGGGCGGGCTACACTAACTCAAAAAAACTCTGACCTAATTTACTTAAACTATATCACAAAACAAACCAAAGGCAAGGTGAAGATTATTCTTAAATAAGATTTGGCGAAAATAATATAAGATCAGTTGGGGTGTTTATGTTTATTACAAATTTGACTCGTTAGTTTTTTCAAAATATTGTTGTTTTCGTCATAATATATGCATTTTTCGTCATTAGATTAAAACGATTCGAAAAATCGTTATGTTGCATATATAATGTCCATTGAACAATACCTCGTTTCCTGCCAAACGAGAAAACGGACAGCCACCTCATAACAAAGTGTAAAATGGTAAACTGATCTTTCGCAGATTCATCACCATAACGGAGACTGCAATTACGTGGCCCGCTGTCTGCCGCAGCTTTACAGTAACCAAGCACACCAGCTTTGTGTCAAACGCTACATGTTTGCATACCTTTTCCATCACAATCAGACGAACATGAGTTGACTTACACTGACATTTTATATCACAACTCAGCCCTAAAGCTCTTACACAACAGGCTTTTTCGTTGTACAGCAGATAATACAATACAAAACATTAGCGCATTAGAAAACAGAAGAGTAATAATACATAACTCCACCTCCACCAACTTATATGCATTGTCATTATTGTAGCTTTGTATATTAACTCATATTGATTGTAACCTCAAGATCTCTGAATGCCGTCGCGCCAATCAGAAAATATATTAGCCAAATTCTCTCCACAAGAAGGTCACGACCTACGCGCGGGTCACTGTCATGTAAGGGCGACCTGCTACTGTTGGTCACGCCGTTCTCTATAGCCCACAGCACCGCTCTCATATTAATTCACACCAAATCTTATTAAGAATAATCTTCACCTTGCCTTTGGTTTGTTTTGTGATATAGTTTAAGTAAATTAGGTCAGAGTTTTTTTGAGTTAGTGTAGCCCGCCCGGGGGGCAGTGCGCCTTTCGGACTGTAAGAAATCTCGAGACCTGATCAAAACACAATGAAGACCGTACAGAAATCCGATTTTTGGATGCTGCACGGTCTTTTTTTGTGCAGAAATTCAAAAATGATCGGAGGAAACAAAAGTGAGTGAACAGAAAAACGGATTTGGAAGCATGGAGTTTGGTACGGAAAACAGTCTGGAAGCATTGTTCGAAAACTTCAGCGCGCCGCCGGTGGATCTCGGTGATGCGGGAGCACAGGCAGTAACGGAAGCAGTTGGAACGGAAAGCAATACAGATGAAGCAGCCACGTCCGAAACGCCGCAGGCAGAGAAACCCGCGCCGCAAGCGCCGGTCCAAATGCCGCAGGCACAGCCTAAAGCGACTGCCACGCCGGAAGCACAGGAAGACCCTGCGCCGCAGCCTACGCAGACGACTGGTCAGGTGATAGACCTGTTCGGCGCCGTCGCGGAGGACAGCGCGGATGCCTTGCGCGCAAAGCTCGCCGGCAAGCCGCCTGTGTTCGAGTACGGTTCCATCAAGGACGAGATCAGCGATCCCACCTTTACTTTTGAGCAGCTGCGCGTCAAGATGGCGGCAGACTGTCCGGAACTCGAAGCGCGTGCGCATGTCTCGTGGACGGTCAGCTATGCGGGCATCACAGAACGGGTCACGGACGCAGAAAACAGTATCTTTGAAGTGAAAGCCAAGATCGAAAAAGGCAAAAAATTCAAGGAATCCATCAAAAAACTGAAACCCAAGGACAAAGAGCCGGTTTGTGCGGTCAAGCCTACCGTCACGGCGCAGAAAAAAGGCGTCCTGCCGTTTCCACCCTACAAAGGGATGTTTGTCAGCACGGAGCAGACCGCGCAGTCGGATAAGGCGATCGCCTATATCCCGGCGCGGAATGGTCGGGTGTATGAGATGCGGCGCAACGAGATCGGTACGTTTATCGCACCGTCGCAGCATATCGCAGAACTCGAAGAAATCCGGGCAGGCTTTCAAATGAGCCTGCCCCGGCTCCCAGCATCGCTGCTCTCGCAGATCATCGCCTTTTTCCGTCGTGTGTGCGTAGAATACGGCCGTGATCTGGAGGCGCTGGTCAACGTACTGTGGGATCGTCAGGAGAAAGAATATGTCCTGCACGTTCCGCCGCAGAAGATCGACGCCATGAGCGTCAAGACCGATCTCTCCCAACAGCCGGACCCCGTGCGCTTCCTGCACGTCATGGATGTGCATTCGCACAACACCATGTCTGCGCGGTTCTCCAAGGTGGATGACCGGGACGAGCAGGCAACGCGTCTGTACATGGTTATCGGTCGTCTGGACCGGTATTACCCGGAGATCCGCTGCCGCTTTGCATGCGGCGGACGCCATGTGGAGATTCCGGCAGAACAGATCTGTGAGCGCGCAGACGTCCCTTTCGCGCCGGAATGGCTGAAAGCTGTCCATGAAGGCGGTCTGAAGGAGGCGGCATAAATGCGGTTTCCCGTATCCTGCCCCATCCATATCGTGATGATCGGCTGCGGCGGTACCGGTGGGCATATTGCACCGCATCTATACCGCCTGCTGTACTCGGTTTTCCGGCCGTCTACCGTCATCCTCTGTGACGGGGATATTGTAGAGAAGAAAAACCTTGTCCGGCAAAACTTCGTTGCCTGTGACCTTGGCCGGAACAAGGCCGAAGTGATCGCAGAGCGGTATTCAGCGGCGTTCGGTCTGGAATGCAACTATGTACCGGGTTATATCGAAAGCGCGGAGGAGTTGCAAAAGCTCCTCCGGTCGTCACATCAAGATGCACTAATAATCCTGATCGGCGCGGTGGACAACAACCGCAGCCGTCAGCTGTGCAACGAGGTGTTTTATCGGTCGCGAGATCTGATCTACATTGATTCCGGCAACGGTATGGCGAACGGTCAGGTTGTCTGCGGCATTCGCAAAGGTGGCCGCACCGTGCGCAAACCTGTTGCGGGGTTTTATCCGGATATCCTCGATCCAACGGACAAGTTCCCTTCGGAGCTGTCCTGTGCAGAGGCTTCCGTCTCCTCGCCGCAGGCCATGACCGCCAATATCATGGCGGCAACGCTGGTGCTCTGTATGCTGTACAACATCATTGCCGGCGGCGAGCTTGATACCCGTATGACGACCTTCTCCAGCAAAACGGTCAATGTCCGGCCGCTGCTCTCGAAACGGAGGGCGGCATAATGGCACAGATCCCTTATGTCTGCGGCCGCTTGGGCGAACTTGCGCAGGATATTCGGTGGCGCACTGACCAGCTTCCCGCTTTGCGGGAGGCCGGCGGCGCCGCGGCGCTTCGCCAGATCGCGCAGCACCTGCAAAAGCTGGTATCCGCGCTGCGGGAAGCTGCGCTTCTGCTGGAAGAAGCCAGCCTGCATGATGCTGCGGCATATACTGCGCAGCTTAGCGCGGCCGCCCGTGCGTTTCACATCCGCACCGAGGATTACAGCCGGTTGACTGCCGCGTTTGACGACTGGCTGCAGCGCATGACGCCACTGCTGCCGGACACCGAAACCAAGACGGTGGATGCCGCCGTGATCGGCCGGCTGATGAATCAGGTTCGCCTCGGCTATTATCCTACCGAGGCGGCGCATGTTGGTTGGCTCAAAGCCGCGCTCCGGTTCCCGGAAGGCAAAGCGGTCAATCTGCTGGACCCCTGCTGCGGTGAGGGCGATGCCCTCCAACAGCTTGGAGCCGGCGAGAACGCTGTGACCTATGGCGCCGAGCTGGACGAAAGCCGTGCGGAAGCCGCACAGAATGTACTGGATCACGTGGCGATCGGCAGCTACTATTTCGCCCGCATTTCACGCAGTGCATTCCATCTGCTGTTCCTGAACCCACCGTATCTGCAAATGTACGGCGGCGCGCGGAGCGAAAAGCGGTTTCTTGGCGAGAGCTACGACCACCTGATGATGGGCGGCGTACTGATCTACATCATCCCGTATTACCGGCTCACCGATGACGTATGCAGCTTTCTGGCAGCTCACTTTGACCGGCTGATGGCATACCGCTTCTGTGGGAAGGAATTCCAAAAGTTCCGCCAGATCGCTATTCTCGGCGTGCGCAAACCGCGCGCGGAAAACTCGCGGATGGCTGAGCTTTGGGAAATGGTGTCGCTTCACCCGGACAAGCTCCCGACGCTGGATCATATCCCGCCGGAGAGTTATCCACTGCCGGACGCAGAAAAGGCGGTCTCCCTGTTTCAGGGCGCGCAGTTCAACGTGCGCGAGCTTGCCGAGCAGATGCGCCGTATGGGCAGCATGCTGCCGAAACGGTCTGCGCTGGATGGACAAGAAAAACGCCCGCCGCTGCCACTCACGATCGGCCAGATCGGTCTGGTGGGCGGTTCAGGACTGATCAACGGGCTGATCGAGTGCGAAACGCCTCATGTCATCAAAGGTCAGGTCATCAAATCTACCCGCAGGCGGACCGGCGACCAGTACGACGAATGTGACGGCGCGACGACAACCGAAATCATCGAGACAACCAGCAACAAGATGGTGTTTAATTTGCTCACACCGGATGGTGTGAAGCTGCTGGCATGAAAGAAGGAACAAAAATGAACGCAGTAAATGAGCATGTCATTCATGAAGTACCGTTCCCGCCCGGTCAGATCGTTGTGACACGGCGCATTGCAGACGAGCTAAACAGTCTGGTCATTGGCCATCTGCTCAGCCGCCATCTGCACTGCGACTGGGGCGATCTGTGCGAGGAGGACTGGAAGCTCAATGATGCCGCAGTACGGCATGGGGAACGGCTGCTCTCCGCTTATAAGACAGCGGGCCAAAAGGTGTTTATCATCACTGAGTGGGACCGCTCCGCAACCACCGTGCTGTTTGCAGACGAATATTGAGGTGAACAAGTATGTTGAGATTGGATCTGAAAGGCTTTGTCCGCGCTCTGGAAACGGCGCCGGATCAGGAAAACCGTGATGAGCCGCTGTTTGGCGAGGGGTATCTGACAGAGCGTATCGCACTGCCGTTCCTGATGGGAAAGTACATCTCGTTGCAGGACGTCGACTTCGACGCATTCGATCCGGAAGATGCCCGTGCGATGTACTATCGCTGCGAGGAAGCAGATCGTCTTGGCGGTTCACTCCTCCAGCTGTATCAGCCTGCGGTATACACCAAACCGGTGCCGCAGCCGCAGATCACTTTTGTCTGAGGGGGTGACGTTCGTGCGAAGCTATGAAAACCTCCAATATGCGTTCCAACAGCTCGAGCTGGCAGCTGCCTATTACGCGGCTGGTAAGCTAGACGAATTCATCCGAAACACCGGCAGTCTGCTCGTTGGAGACGAGGATTTCCTCTATGCCAACTGGTATGAGCTGCTCTATGCGCTGGCAGATTTCGTGGATATCCGCGACGACGAGGACACCATGACTAACCGGATGTACTTTTCGGACGAAACCATGCGCGTGTATTTTGCCCATGCGCAGACATGCGCCGCGCGGGACGGCATTCCGCTGAAGCAGGAGGCGTACTATCAGAACGCCTGCTCTTATGTCTATGATACCCTGCTGGATGCCTGCCCGTACAGCGGTTACTTCCGCGTTGTCACGCAGCCCCACCACGAATACGGTTACGGACTGTCCGTCTGGGTGGAAATAGAAGCTTTTTCGGACTGGGAATCGCTGCTCAGCGGTCTTCTGGACATCATGAGATTTTTCCGCTCCAGCGTGGAAGTACTGAAAGCCACCGGTGAAATCGGCAAGGTCGTAACGTTCCCTGCAGAGACGCAGCAGGCAAAGGAGGCAGCATAATGGAGACCAATGTGCGTGAAGCGGTGCTCTATCTCAATCCGCTCAAAACCGTGGTCAAGACAGAACTGATCCGCGAAAATGGAACCCGTCTGGTCAAGCACATCCCCGGTGACGCACTGGCAAGCGAGCTAAAAGCGCACGTCCATGTGGCGCCCATGCGCAGCGGCCTGCTCCCGCCCGGATGCGTCGCGCTTACCGCCTTTCAGGACGGCTGGGACATCACGCTGGACTGCGGTTTAGACCGCTGTACCGTCTGGTACCACAACACCGAGTTTCCAGACTTCCCACTGCCGCGTATTCTGCTGCGGTGTCGTGTAAAAAACGGCCGGATCTCCGGTTTTGCACTCGGTATTGCGGATACCGGCATCATCACGCCGGACACCCCGATGTACCGCTGCCCTTTCCCAAATGTCAACGGATTTCACCTGTGCACCGGCAGCAATCAGTTTACCGGCTATGATACGCTCTGGAAACTGCGTTCCTTGCCGGGACGGGTGATCTCCCTGCCGTTCGGGGACGACTACTACAAGCCGGACTGCACAAAGCTGAATTTGTCTGCACGTGATTTATTCGAGCACTTAAAGGACAAGACATCTTCGTACTACTACAGCGATGTGCTGATTCCGATGGGCAAAACCGTGACGGACTTTATCGGAGGTGCGCTATGACAGGGCAGGAACTGAGACGGCAGCTTTGTGAGCCTTTTGCCGCCGCGGATGTCGAGTGGCGCGTGACCAAAATGCGAAACTCAAACAGCGAGGGACTGGTCGTAGCGTTCATCGACAGCCGTGCGATTCAGAACCGTCTGGACGATGTGGTAGGGCCGTTTTGCTGGCGCACGCGGTTCATTCCGTGGCACCAGTACGTCCCGAAGCCGGGCAAATACGAAAGCCCGTCTGAAACGCCCAAAACGCCGATATCCTCCCAGCTCTGTGGGCTCTCGATCTATTTAGAGGAGCGCAAAGAGTGGGTGGAAAAGGTAGATGGTGCGGAAAACACCGACATTGAAGCCATCAAAGGCGGTATTTCGGACAGTTTCAAGCGCGCAGCAGTGCTTTGGGGCGTTGGTCGCTATTTGTACGAGATCCCGGCCAAATGGGTTTCACTGGACAGGTACAAGCAGATCGCCCGTCCGGCAGAGCTCACTGCGTACTACGCAGAGCAGCTGCAAAAGCTGGGACTGTGCGCGGCGCAGTCGTCTAACACCGGTAACGCACCGGCGGATATCTACGCTGTGCGCGGCCTGCAGCCGGCGCCCATGCAGGGCTATCCGGCCGCGGCGTGGGTCGATCTGGTCACGCCGGATAACCGTGCGCTCAAGGTGTTCAGTTTAGGCGTCAAGCCCGGACTGGTCAGCGGCGTGCGCATCCGAGGCGCAAAGATCGTGCAGCGAAACAGCGCCGGCGGCATGTACTACGAACTGCAGGACTATCAAGCGGCAGCGTGACACGGAAGGAGACGCGAAATGAACAGAGAACGGGAAACGTATTTGTCCTATCTGGATGAACTCCGGGAAAGCGGCGTGATCAATATGTTTGGCGCCGCACGGTATCTGCAGCGCGAGTTTCCGGAGTTGAGTCATAATCAAGCCAAAACCGTTTTGCAGGACTGGATGTCCAGCTTTCCCCGGAAAGGGGAAGAATAATGGCGCAGATCACCTCATTGCAGATCGAAACGCTGAAGGTCACCGGTTTCGGCCGGTTTGCCGCTGAGCAGGAATGGGCTTTCGGTCCGATGACCACAGTCACAGGCCACAATGCGCAAGGCAAAAGTACGATTGCAGACGCGATCGCCTATGCCCTGACCGGCGCGCCGTTCTTTGGTGGACGTGATCTCGACCATCTGCACCACACAGACACCTCCTGTCTCCGGGTGGAGATGCTTGTCCGCAGGGACGACGGCCAGACGCATGAGATCCGCCGGGTGCGGCATAACAGCAAAAGCATTCTTTCCGTGGACGGCACAACGACCACGCAGGAACGCTTTGCCGAACGCTTCGGCAGCCGTGACCTCATTCTGTCCCTGCTCAATCCTCTGTATTTTACCGAGGTATTGGGCGGCAGCGGCCGCAAGCTGATCGAGCAGTATCTTCCGCCGGTACCGCATGAAGCGGTCATGGCAAAGCTCAGCGAGCACATGCGCGGCATTTTGGGAAACGATCGGCTGGAAATGCCGGAAGTCTATCTGAAAGGCAAGCGCGATGCGCTCAAAGAGCTGGAAAAAGACCGGCTGGTGCTGGACGGCCAGATGCAGCAGACCGAAAACCAACGGGCAAGGCTGCAAAAGGAACTTGGTGAAAAGCAGGCGCTGCTCGCCCACACGACGGCGGCGCTCGAGCCTCTGGCGCGCAAGCAGCAAGCCTGCGACACTTCGGCGATCCAAACACAGATCGCAGAACTGAGCGCCCAGTATGACGCGGTGACAGAAGGGCAATCCAAACAGGAACGCGCCCGATTGCAAGCAGAACTGAATGCCGCGCGGGAGCGGCAGTATGAATCCGCCAGCGCAGCACAGCTGCGGCAAATGCAAAACCAGCTTCAGCTTCTGTATGGCAAATACAATGATGAAGCCGGCAGGCTGAACTATTTGCAACAGCAAGGGGTTTGTCCTACCTGCCTGCGCCGCTTGGACGGCGCCGCCTTCCCCGAAGTGCAGGCGGCCTTTGCCCAACGGCTGCAGAAAATTCAAGCGGACGGCATTGCCATCCGGCAGCAGGGCGAAGTGCTCGCCGCGCAGGAAGCGCAGAACCGGCAGCAGTTTGAAGCACAGAAAGCTGCCGCGCTCTCCCGTCTTGCCGCAGCACTCCAAGCATTGCCTACCGGCAGTGCCGCACAGCAGCGTGACAGCATAAAGGCGAAGATCAAAGAGCTGTCCGCAGCCCTCTTGCTGGGCGGCCTGACAGCCGAAGAGGCGCAGCAGTACCAGACCCTGTCCCGTGAGCAAAGTAAGCTGGAAAGCGAGATCGAGCAGATCCAGAAGCTGATGGACAGCCTACCCAAAGGGCAGAAAGAGGCGCTCGCGCAGCTGGATGAAGAAATCCGTATCGTAAACGACCAGATCACAGCAGCAAAGGCGTATCAGTCCGAACGGGCGGCGCTGCTGTTCGCGCCGGTGCGTATGCACAAGGCCGGGCTCAAGCTGTATGAGCCGGTAAAGGAAAGCGGCGAAATGCGGGACGTGTTCAAGCTGACGTATGACGGCCGGGATTATATCCAGCTGTCCTTATCCGAGCGCGTCCGCTGCGGACTGGAGGTGGTGGAACTGTTATCACGGCTTTCCGGCAAGTGCTATCCGCTGTTTGTGGACAACACTGAGTCCTACTGTGACCTTGGCGCCGCGCAGCACAGCGGCCAGACCATCCTTTCACGGGTCGTCCCGCGGCAGACGCTGCAGGTAAATGCCGTACAAGCGCCGCAGAAAAAGGCAGGGTGACAAAGCATGGCATACAAAACCTTTTCCATCCTGATGGCGGCCCGCAAAAGTGGGCTGCCGGTGGAGGATCGCGGCCTGCGGCAGGTACATATCAACTGTCCGTTTTGCGGTGACCGCAAGCGACGGCTGTACCTGTACACAGACACGGACCAGTACCACTGCTTCCACTGCCGGGCACATGGCAACGCGGTAGATCTGTACGCGAGACGCACCGGGTTATCCTATGCGGACGCGTATCACGAGCTGCTGGGGGACAGCCTGATCCATTTCCCAAAGCCGGCGATAAAACTACCGCCTGAGCGCGAACCAGCGCCGCTGTCACAGCGCGATATGGTGTACCGCGCGATGCTGGGGCTGCTGCCCCTGTCTGCGGCACACCGGGACAATCTGCTGGCACGCGGTCTGACCGATTCTGCCATCCGGCAGAATGGCTACCGCACATTGGCATTTGGCAAGGAGCTGCGCGACTATATCGCCGCGCAGCTCTCCTCCCGGTTTGATCTGAACGGTATCCCCGGCTTTTTCTACGCGCAGGGCACGTGGCGCATGTGCGCATACAGCGGCCTTTTGGTGCCGGTGCGCGCGGCGGACGGCTGTGTGCAGGGCATCCAGATCCGTCGCGATGAAGCTGCGCACATGAAGTACGCATGGATGTCCAGCGCCGGCAAGCCGTATGGCACCGGCGCACGGAGCTGGGTACATGTTGCTGGTGATCGCAGCCGCAAGGAAGCGGTAATCACCGAAGGACCGATCAAGGGCGATGTGTCCAGTGCACTGACCGACGGCGGACTGTTTGTCTGCCTGCCCGGCGTCAACGCGATTTCCTTTCTTCCCGACACGCTGCGCGCACTTGGCGTGCGGCGTGTATGGGAGGCGTTCGACATGGACAAGTGGAACAACACACAGGTGGCAGACGCAGCCGAGAGACTGCGGACAGAACTGAAAAAAGCCGGCATCCCCTGCCGCACGATGGCATGGCACCCGGCCTGTAAGGGTATTGACGATTATCTGGCGATGAAGCGAAGTGCATAGGAGGAACTGCGATATGACAACCAATCCGAACGGCTTTATGGTAGTACAAAACAACACCGACGAAAGCCAGCTGCTTGGCAAATTCCTGTATTACTCGTTGGCCGATGTGCTGGTACAGAAGGAAGACTTCGAGCGCATTTGCACGGCGCTGGATTTCCCGTATACCGGACGGCGCATCTCGGTTGTGGACGCTTTCAAAAATGCTACCGGCAAGGTAACGCGCCGCACGGTGGCAGGCGCCGGCGGTTCGCAGGAGATCTTCCGAATCTACTGCCGCGACAACATGCGGGACGGGAACCTGTATTCCCGCGAACTCGTGCGCGAGACCATTGGTCTGCGTACCAACCGCTATGACAAGCTGGCGAACATCTGCTATGACCGCGACACAGACCGGATGTACCACGATGTAGTAGAAAACGACCCATCCCTTGATGTAGAACAGCTCTGCCAGAGCATGGAGGACAAGTTTCGGGTGTTCCGCAACTGCCTTGGCCGCAGCCAGATCGACACCATTCTGCTGCACTACCTCGGCACGCTGGATGCCCTGCCGATCTCGGTTTACGGCAAGCTGTACTTTGTTCCGCGGGATAAGATGCACAAGGTAGATCTGTTCGAAGATTTCCTCGAGGAGCTGAACCTCGCCAACCAAAACGACAAGGCGCTGGTAGTTAACAGCTTCTATGTAGCGGACGACGAAAAGCAACGAGAAAAGATGGCCTCTGAATTTTATACGCTTGTGCGCAAGGAGGCACAGGAGTATCAGGAGCGCGCCATGTATCTGATTGACAGCGGGTGCCAGAGTCCGTCCATCATGGAGCGCTGGATTGGCCGCATCGACGATCTGAAACAGAAAAAACAGCGCTATGAGGCGCTGTTCAGAAAGGAGTTGAGCGAAACCGACGCGGAATTCGATTCCCTCCAACTGTATTCGCAGGAATTGCAGATCCGGGCTGATGGGATCCGGATGCAACGCGCGGCATGATGCAAAATGGGAAAAGGCGGCCAAACGGCCGCCTTTTTCATTTTAGACAATAACCCACAAAACAGATATACGTTTCTAATCCTTTGTTGATTTTGTATATTTTGCGAAAATTATTTTGTTTGTTTTTTCGTTTTTGCGCAACCGCGTTCCGCATTTTTGTGCAACAGAAGCATAATATTGAGAACGCTGTTCAAATCGATTACTAAGCTATTGATTTTAAATCTTCAAGCATCTATGATAACACCATAAAAAGCAAGTCGATTTGCAGCATACATATGGTATACATACAGTTCTCACACAGAAAACGTTCCAAAAGTAATGCAACAGAAAAAGGAGGAACCCATGGATCACGCGAAATTGGCAGCCGACATCATTGAGAAAGTCGGCGGAAAGGATAATGTCACCAATCTCGGGCACTGTGCAACCCGTCTGCGCTTTAATTTGAAAGATACCACCTTAGCTCAGACCGATGTCCTCAAGAAAACACCGGGTGTTGTCGGCGCAGTGGAGCACGGCGGACAGTATCAGGTAATCATTGGAAACGAGGTCAATGAGGTATGCGCGGAATGCTTAAAGCTGCTGGATCTTACCGCTCCACAGACCGAAACCTGCGAGGATGACACCGCAGAAGAAAAGAAAGGCGTTGTGGCTAAAGTATTGGACACGATCGCGGGCAGCTTTTTTCCCATCATCCCGGCTATCGCCGGTGCCGGCATGGTCAAAGCCCTGCTTAGTCTGCTTGCCTTTCTCAAGGTTGTAGACAGCACGTCCGATACATACCAGATCTTTGCCACAATGTCAAGTGACGAATACATTTTTGTAAAAAAACGATATGAATGGGCGATTTGATGGAGAATTAACTTTGGAATTATCTTGACAAACTGAGGTGATGTGGTATAATGATATAAAATATGTGATGCTTATTTCCACCACCGGGTGGAATGTTAAAGGGCATTCAAACCACTTCCGTAGGTACGGCATACTGATTGGTATGTTATAAGGCAGTGGTTTGGATGCCTTTTTAATTTTTTGACAGGAGGAAGCACAAATGAAAATCCAACCGTTTAAGGTAGAAGAATGGATGAACGCCCATGAGACACGGGCGCGATACAACATCGCCGAAACCTGTGTGGATTCGGTGTCGCTGGAGGAACTGTTCCAGCTGACAAACACAGATGGTGAGGCTTTTTGGCAGAATTTTCGCAAAAAACGCCTTACATACGGAGACATCGAGGGAGCGCCGGAATTTCGTCAGGGCGTATGCGGTTTGTATCGCACCTTAAAAGTGGAAAATATTGTGCCGACCCACGGCGCGTCGGGCGCGAACCATCATGTATTTTATTCCCTAATCCAGCCAGGGGACGAAGTGATCAGCATCATGCCCACTTATCAGCAGCTGTATTCGATCCCGGAATCCCTCGGAGCGAAGGTGAAAATTTTGAACCTCACCAGGGAAAACGGTTATCACGTGGATCTGCAGGCACTGAAGGAGCTTGTAACGAAACATACCCGCATGATCTGCATCAACAATCCCAATAACCCCACAGGCGCGTTGCTGACAGAGGAGGAATTGACCGGCATTGTGGAAATCGCTGGGAAAGTGGATGCTTGGGTCCTTTGCGATGAGGTCTACCGTCACCTTACGCAAAGGGATGAGTGGTGTCCTTCCATTGCCGATTTGTACCAGAAGGGAATTTCGGTTGCCAGCATGAGCAAGGTTTTCTCCCTTGCGGGACTGCGGCTGGGATGGATCGCGACTCATGACAGGAACGCCATTCGCTCCTTCCTGTCCCATCGTGACTACAATCTGATCAGCTGTGGAATGTTGGATGAGGCGATCGCGGGCATCGCGCTCTCCGGCGCCGAAA
>ERZ1090878.830-NODE-835-length-15603-cov-119.773862_pt1 | contig 15603 bp, 14 predicted proteins | sample MGYA00478473_ERZ1090878 | MGnify/ENA primary metagenome ERZ1090878 (study PRJEB33644, sample SAMEA5815720) | chicken gut metagenome | biome: Chicken; feature: Gastrointestinal Tract; material: Caecum | place: Ireland | collected 2019-01-01 | study: A study of... | reverse complement strand
CATAATGGCCCCCAAACGCAATAACCCCGGACCCCAACAAGTCAAATATTCAGGTTCCCAACTGAACGCAAAAATCCCCAACTGAGTGCGAGCAACCAAGGTTTCACCATCTCCTGATGTCAACCCCGCCGATCCGGTATCCAGCCGCGCCTCCGCGCCCATTCCTTAATCCTTTCTTCACCCTCCGCCGGTCGATATCCCCGCCCGGTGCGCTACACTCGGTAGGGTTCGGCGGAAGTCCGGCAACGAGTGCAAGGAGGATGCCGTGAGCGGTGACGGCGGCAAGGGGACCGTGCTGATCGTGGACGACGAGAAGGAGATCGCCGATCTGGTCGCCGTCTACCTTGAGGCCGAGGGCTATCAGACCCGGGTCCGCTATGATGCGGCGGGTGCGCTCGAAGCGGTCGCCGACCCCAACATCGCCATCGACCTAGCCGTGCTGGACGTCATGCTGCCCGACATGAACGGCTTCCATCTGTGCCGCGAGATCCGCAAAACCCGCCGCTGGCCGATCATCATGCTGACGGCGCGCGACGACGAGGTCGACAAAATCACCGGATTGAACTTCGGTGCCGACGATTACGTGACCAAGCCGTTCCGTCCGTTGGAGCTCGTCGCCCGCGTCAACGCCCAGCTGCGCCGCTACACGCATTACGACCGGTCAGCCGGCAGCACCCGCCGCGAGGAGGAACGCTATGAATACCGCGGGCTGGCGGTGGATCCGCGCACCCGCGCCGTGAGCGTGGACGGTCGGCGCGTGCGCCTGACGCCCAGCGAGTTCGCGATCCTGGTGGCGTTGTTCCGGCATCTGGGCGAGGCGGTGAGCGCCGAGGAGCTGTTCCACGCGATGTGGGACGGCGAGCCGTATCTGAAGACCAGCAACGCCATCAGCGTGCATGTGAGGCATCTGAGAGACAAGATAGGAGACCAGGTTGATCGACCGCGATTCATCCACACCGTCTGGGGCGTCGGCTACCGGCTCGGCGACGACTGCTGAGGCCCCGGCCGGGCAGTACCGCACCGATCGCACGCACCGTCCGACTCGACGGCCCGATTCCGGTTCCGCGTCCGTGCCGCCGGTTCGGGGCGGGGGCGCGCCGATTCCGGATGTCGCCAAGCCGGAGCATCGCAGACGGCGGGGTGCCGGCGGCCGGTTCGCCTTCATCCTGGCCCTGCGCATGCTGGGCGCCCTGGGGCTGGGTCTGGCGGCCGTGCTGCTGTTGCGACTGATGTGGAACGCTGATGCGATCGCCACCTGGCTGACCGACGTGTGGTATATGGATTGGGAATCCGCGGTATATATCATCCAGGGCATGCGCAATCTGGCACCGGCGGTGGCGGTGCTGGTGTTCGTGCTGGTGTTCGCCCTCGGCTACCTGCTCATCGTCAGGCCGTATGTGGTGAGGATCTTCTCGACGCTGACCGATGGGATCGCCCAGCTGCTGGCGGATGACGGGCGCATGTCGGAGCTGCCCGACGAGCTGGATGATGTGGCGGTCGCGCTCGGCGAGGTGCGTCGGCGACTGGACCGCCGCGCGTTCGAGGCGCGGATGGCTGAACAGCGCAAGAACGATCTGGTCATGTATCTCGCGCATGACATCCGCACGCCGATGACCTCGGTGGTCGGCTATCTGAGTCTGCTGGACGAGGCGCGGGACATGCCGGAGGAGCAACGACGCCGGTACACGCATACCGCGCTGGACAAGGCCCAACGCCTGGACGCGCTGGTCGACGAGTTCTTCGACATCACCCGGTTCAATCTGTCGAACGTGCCGTTGGAGGTCGGCCCGGTGGATGTGAGCCTGCTCATGGTGCAGATGGTCGAGGAGTTCCATCCGCAGCTTGAGGCGCACGGCAACACCGTGCAGCTGGATATGCCCGACGCCCTGACCATTACGGCCGACGCGGAGAAACTGGCCCGCGTGTTCAACAACCTGATGAAGAACGCCATCGCCTACAGCGAGCGCGGCAGCGTCATCACGGTCGAGGGCACGGCGGACGAGGCGACCGCCCGCATCGCGATCAGCGATCATGGCCGCACCATCCCCGCGCGCAAGCTCGACTTGCTGTTCGACAAGTTCTACCGTCTCGACTCGTCCCGCAGCAGCGCCGACGGCGGCGCGGGCCTCGGCCTGTCCATCGCCCGGCAGATCACCGAGGCGCACGGCGGCTCGATCGCGGCCTCCAGCGCCGACGGCGTCACCACGTTCACGGTGACGCTGCCCGTCACAGCCTGAAGCCGCAGAGCAGCGGCCTTCATCGTTCCTTAATCGAACGCTCATCATCCCGGGGCCTTCGGCAGGCGCGACTCCTCTAGCGTGAGGTGCGAACCAACCATCTAGAGGAAAGAGGCTTGAGATGAGCGCATTCCGGTATGACGACCCCATGGCCCGCCCTGCGGCGTACCGTTCCATGCACCGTGCCGACGCGGCGCCGACGGCGCCACGCAAGCGGCTCCGTTCATGGCGGACGACGATCGTGGCGCTGACGGTCGCCGCCGTCGTCTGCCTGGCGGCGTTGCTGTATGCGACAGGCGGCGCGCCGTTCGGCCCGACCGTATCGTTCGACGGGCTGAGCAGCCGGTACGCGATGCTCATCGACGCCGACAGCGGCGAGGTCATCGCATCGCGCGACGCCGACGCGCGCATGTATCCTGCCTCGCTGACCAAGGTGATGACCGCGGTGGTGGTCCTCGACCACGCCGATGCGTTGGACGACGTGGTCGAGGCCCCGGCCGACATGTTCCCGGCGCTGTGGGAGCAGAACGCCTCGATGGCGGGCCTGCAGCCGGGGGAGAGCGCCACCGTGGAGGATATGCTGTACGGGCTGATGCTGCCCTCCGGGGCGGATTGCGCCATCGCGCTGGCACGGTATGTGGCCGGCGACGTCGAGGCGTTCGTCGAGCTGATGAACCGGACCGCCGCCGCGCTCGGCATGTCCGGCACACATTTCACGAACCCGACCGGCCTGCATGACGCCGACCATTACTCGACGGCGCGGGACATGGCCACGCTGTTCGCCCATGCGATGCGCAACGGCACCTTCCGCACCATCGCAGGTTCCCCGTCGCATACGATGTCCAGCGCCAGCCTGCACGACGGGGATCTGACCGTCGAAAGCACCGTGTTCGAGGAGCTGGGCACGCCGTTCGTCGCCGGCGGGTGGATCGTGGCCGGCAAAACCGGATACACGCCCGAGGCCGGCCTGTGCCTGGCCACCGCCGCACGGTTCGGCGTCAGGACCTATGTGCTGGTGACGGCCGGGGCGCCGGGCGATCACGAGACGTCGCAGGCAGATGCGGATGACGCGCGCTACGTCTACGGCCAGATCCCCGGACTGTGATCCATCCGCGGCCCGGCGCAGTCCACCATCCCGCTCGCCAAAGGCCGCGTGGCCGACATGCGCGACCGGAGGCGGGACATCGCCGAGTTCAGGGTCTGTTCGAAGTGCAGTCAGGTGAATCACCAACGGCGATTATTCAGTGGGCGGGTTCTTCGCTCAGCGGGCGGATGATTATGGAACCGACAAGTTCGGCAACGGCCTGAATGGCGGTTTTCCGACCATTGACCACTGTTATATAATTTGATATAACAGTTTGCACACTGTTATACACATGTCAATAACAGCGGCAACCGTACCCCGTCCGGTCCGGGAGGGCGTCATCCGATGGGTTCGTAGCCGTGCTTGGCGATGACCTCGCGCAGCCGGTCCAGATAGGTCTCGGCCGCGGCGGACAGGCGCGCGCGCTCGTTGGAGATCCAGCCGACCGTCATCGTCTCGTCCGAGTCCAGCGGCACGGTGACGATCTTCTCGTTGTTGAGGTCGCCGTTGTCGATGCCGGTGCACACCGTGTAGCCGTTCAGTCCGATGATGAAGTTGAGGATCGTGGCCCGGTCGGTCACGTTAATCTGCTTGGGGGAGTTCTCCGGCCAGACCGCCTCCTCGGCGAAGAAGAAGCTGCCCTCCTCGCCCTGCTCGAACTGGATGAACGGATAGGGTTCCAGGTCCTTCATCGTCACCCTGTTCCGCCCGGCGAGCGGATTATCGCGCGAGATGAACACCTGCAGTCCGGAGCGGAACAACGGGTGGAATTCCAGGTGCTTCTCGCGCAGCAGCTTGCCGATGACCTGACGGTTGAATTCCGACAGGTACAGGATGCCGATCTCCGACTGCAGGTTCGCCACCTGGTTGATGATGTCCCGGGTGCGCGTCTCGCGGATCGTGAACTCGTACTCGTCCGACTGCGTGGCGTTGATCATCTCCACGAACGCCTCCACGGCGAACATGTAATGCTGCGTGGCCACCGAGCACAGCTGCTTGCGCGGCTTGGCGTTCTTGTACCGTTCCTCGAGCAGCGCCGCCTGGTCGAGCACCTGGCGGGCGTAGGTCAGGAATTCGGCGCCGTCCACGGTCAGTGCGATGCCCTGGGAGGAGCGGGTGAAGATCTCGATGCCCAGCTCCTTCTCCAGCTCGCGCACCGATGCGCTCAATGCGGGCTGTGAGACGTACAGCTCATGCGAAGCCTCGTTCATGGACCCGCATTCGACGATCTTGATGATGTACTTCAGTTGCAGCAGCGTCATAGTGCGCAACCCAACGAACGCAGGTCGGCACGCGCCTGTTCGGCGTCGGAGAACCGGAAGGCGTGCCAGCCCACGGCCTGCGCGCCAGCCACGTTCCTGGCGGTGTCGTCGAAGAACACGGTGCCGGCCGGCGTCAACCCGAATCGCCGCTCGGCCAGCCGGTAGATGTCGGCGTTCGGTTTGTGCATCTTCTCCACGCCGGACACCACCGTGCCGCGCAGCAGCCGTTCCAGCTGCGGATACTTCTCGAACGCGATGTGGAACGTCTCATGCGACCAGTTGGTCAGCCCCCACACCCGGTATCCGGCGGCGTTCAGGTCGCCCAGCAGCTGCTCCATCCCCGGCAGCATGCGGGGGAGCGCATCCCCGTAGTGCTCGATGTAGTACCGGAACACCTGCGCCACCTCCTTGCCGTGCTCGCGAACCACATCGGGATAGATGTCCGCAAAATCCTCGCCGGCGTCCATCCGATCCTCATAGTGGAAGAACCCACAAGGGTCATCGTCGGCGCAGATCCGGTCCACGAACACCTGCGGCAGGACGCCCTCCAGACAGGCGCGCGTCTGCCAGTCCAGCAGCACGCCGCAGAAATCGAAGACGACATCGGTGATAGGGGTCTGTTCACTCATACCGCCCAGTCTACCGGCGACTACTGGATAACCTCCTCGAACACCCGTGGGATAGCCGCCACGATATCGGAGGCGATGATGGGGTGTCCGGGCGCGGGTGCCGGCTCCGCGTGATGCTGCCCGTACACCGCCGGTGCCGACCAGCCGCGCTGTTCACAGTCGGCCGCGAGCCCGGCGGCGAGACCGTGCAGGTATGCGCCGACCGCGGCGATCTCAACCGTCGAGGTGTCGGTATGGGGGGTGTCGGGGGCGTTCTGGGCCAACAGCGCGCCCAGCATGCCCGCCAGCACGTCGCCCGCGCCGGCGGTGGACAACCATGCGGGCGCGGCGCCGGACAATATGGTCCGCTCCTCGCCGTCCTCCTCACCGACCAGGATCGTCACAGCCCCCTTGAGCAGCACCGTCGCGCCGGTCAGCGCGTGCGCGCGGCGCGCGCAACGCCACGGTTCGGCCAGCACATCATCCACGTCGACGTCCTCGCCCAGGCGTTGCAGCAGTCGCGCCAGCTCGGCGGCGTGCGGCGTAATCAGCACCTGCGGCGGCACACGGTTAGGCAGCAGATCGAGCGCGCCCGCATCGACCACAATCGGCGGCATGTCATACGCGTCGCTCTCCGGCTCCACGCCGTTCGGCGCATCCGGCTCGCCGGCATCGTAGTGGCGTAGCAGACGGCCGATCGTCTCGCGCTGGATGTCGTCGCCGTCCGGATCGTCCTCCACACCGGGCACGCCGGAGCCGACGACCCAAGACTGCACATGCCCCTTGCCCAGCACCGCTTCGGGGCGGGCGGCCAACACCATGTCCTGCGCCCGCTGCGGGCCCAGATACCGCACCATACCCACATTCGCACGTGAGGCCCCCTTGACAGTGAGCACCGCGGCGCCGGGGTAGCGCGCGGAACCGGTCACCAGCCCGACCACGCCGCGCGAGTACTTCGAATCGGTCAGTCGCGGCAACCGGACCAGTTCGCCGGCGGTCTCGTCATCGACCATCTCCACCGCGGGTTCGGCGTCGTCCACGTCGAACCCGAAGTCCACCAATGTCAGCCGTCCCTGCGCGTAGCAGGCAGGAGGCATCATCGCACAGGGCTTCATCGCGCCGAACGTCACGGTCGCGTCGGCCGGGATGTATGCGCCGGGCAGCGTGCCGTCGTCGATCCCCACGCCGGAAGGGGCGTCGACGGCCACCACCATCGGAAATCGGCGTGTACGCTCGTATTCCGGCGCAGCGGGGCGTTCCGGCACCGCACCGTCCAGGCCCATCGAGGAGGCGATGGCCGCCGGGATGCCGCGCAGTCCGCCTTCGACGCCGATGCCGGTCATCGCGTCGATCAGCACATGCGCGCGGGAGATGATCGACAGCGCCGTCTCGAACCGTTCTCCCGCCTCGCCGGCGGAGAAGTCGCTCGCGCAGCCGGGAATCCGGGCGCGGGGATCCAGCACCAGCACCTTGCCGCCGGCGCGCACCATCGCGGCGAACGCGGACTCGTGCAGCGACCTGCCGACCGCGACCGCGGTCACGGAGGCACCGGCCTCGGCCAGACGGGCCGCCGCGTACAGGCCGTCGCCGCCGTTGTCTCCGGCGCCGGCGAGCACCACGACGCGCGCCTCGGACAGGTCGATGCCCTCGTCGTCGAGCAGGCGGGCGGCGATCTCGGCCACCGCGCCCGCGGCCATGCGCATCAGCGGCACGCCGTCATCCAGCAGGGGGCGTTCCAGAGCGCGTACCGTGGCGGCGTCATACGCCGAGTGAAGCAATGTTTCGCGGCGATCCGCATCCTGATCCGGTACCATGCACGTCCCCTTTCACATCCGTATCGGTTGAAACACCACTTTACTCCGGCCGCACCGGTATCGACGCACCGTGAGGCGCCGCGCCCGCCGGCACCCGTCGACGCCCCGACGCACGCCGACGCACGCCGGCGCACGCCACATGCCGAATACCCGTAGAGTAGATGGTGCGAGCAACGGCGAAGGAGCAAGCATGACGATGGATATTCCGGCAACGATGACAGCGGTGGTGTTCGAACGGGTCGGGCATTGGGCGGTCAGGCAGGTGCCGACGCCGCGGCTGACCGGTCCGACCGACCTGCTGGTCAGGGTGCTGGCCTGCGGCATCTGCGGCACGGACAACCAGATCCTGCTCGACCCGCCCGGCGCGCACGCCACGCCCGGCGTGATCATCGGGCATGAGATGGTGGCCGAAGTGGTGGCCGTGGGCGACGCCGTGGACGCGTTCCAGCCCGGTGACATGGTGGTGGGCGACAACAATCTGCCCTGCGGGCATTGCACGATGTGCCACGGCGGGCAATACAACGAATGCGCGTCGCTGCGGTCGATGGGCGAGGACATCGACGGGTTCATGTGCCAGTACCAGGTCATGCCGCAGTCGCAGGCGATCAGACTGCCGGCGGGGACCCCGGTGGACACGGCGGTGCTGACCGAGCCGGTCAACTGCGCGATGGGCGCGCTGCAGAAGCTGGACCTGCGGCCGGGCAAGTCGTATGCGGTGTTGGGGTGCGGGCCGATCGGGCTGATGTTCGTGGCGTTGCTCAAGGCGTCGGGCGCGGCGCACATCGTGGCCAGCGACCTGTCCGCAAAACGGTTGGCGATGGCCAAGGAGCTGGGCGCGGACATCCTGTGCGACCGGGGGAGCGATCCGGTCGCCGCCTGCCGGAACGCGACCGACGGCATCGGCGTGGATGCGGCGATCGACGTGGTCGGCTGTCTGCTGCCGCAGGCGCTGGACTGCGTGCGCAAGGGCGGCGACGTGATCGCCTTCGGGCTGAACGCGCGCAGCCGGCAGACCATCGACCAGGCGGATCTGGCGATGCGGGGCGTGACGATCCACGGCACGTTCATCGGCCACTTCACCTTCGAGACGACGGCGCGCATGCTGGCCGCCGGCGTGGTGGACCTGCGCCGGCTGATCACCGACCGCTTCGACATCGACGATTTCGGCGAGGCGTTGGCCGCGCTGCGCTCGGGTTCCAGCTGCAAGGTCGTGATCTACCCGAACGGACGGTGACCGGCATGCGGATCAGCGACGACGAGTTCGATGCCGCGGTCGCCGAGGCGCTGGACGGCGTGCCGGAGCGGTTCAAGGCGGTGCTGCACAACATCGCCATCACCGTGGCCGACGAGCCGACGGACCGCGAGCGCGGCACCATGGCCGACCCGCGCGGCGAACTCCTTGGCTTGTATCAGGGCGTGCCGCTGCCGCAGCGCACCACCGGCTACAGCGGCGTCCTGCCGGACATCATCACGATCTTCAAGGGGCCGCATGAGCGGATCTGCGGCTCGCGGACGCAGCTGGTGGGGCAGATTCGCAAAACCGTGCTGCACGAGATCGGCCACTACTTCGGCTTCGACGACGACTATCTGCATGCGCACGGGTACTGATCGCCGCCATGGCCGTCACCACGGCTGCGCGTACACCTCGAAGGAGTCGTATGCCGGCGGGTCGAACACGTCCATCGAGAACGGGCGCGAACCGCCTTCCGGCGGCCAGTCCACGTATGTGTCGAATCCGTAGATGATGGCGCCCGCATCGTCGCGCAATACCAACGACACGTTCAATTGGCTCGACTGCTCCCGCACGCGTGCCGAATCCTTCGCGACGGATATCTCACCCGAGAAGATCTCGCCGCCATATCCGTCGGATGCAGCATGCAGATTGGCGGACTTGAAAGATGCGGATTCACTGGAAGTCTCGTAGTTGTAGTCCTCGGGTTCCAGAACGGTGAAGTCGACGGTCGCGGGAACGGTTCCGTTGCCGTTGCCGGCCTGGGAACCGAAATAGGTGGTCTCGCCCGGGAATGCAACCATCAACACTTGCGTCTGGGAGAACAGCACGGAACCGTCCTCGCTCCTCCCAGTGATCTCGACGGACGGGAATTGTATGCACACGCTGTCGCTGGTGTTCCTCAGGCCGAACGCGTAGTGGACGTAGCCGGATTCGTCCGCCGACCAGCCAGTTTCCACCAGTTCGAGCGGGTTGCCGTATTCCGCATTGCCATGTGCGGCACCGTCGCCCGCGGGATCCCGCGTGGACGAGCCAGTACCGGAGTCCACGGGATCGCTGTCGTCATCCGTTGACGGGTCGGGCCGGGGTCCGGCGCTCTGCGACGTTCCGTTCGTTGCGCCTCCATCTGAGCCGGCATCCGCGATCCAGCGCGGAATCAGCACGGCCGCCGCCACGATGGCGATGACGGCGATGACAGCCACCGCAATCGCGATGACGGTGCGTCGGCGCGGACTCCCGTTCGACGCGGGCCGTTGGACGGCATAGGCGGGAACGTAGGAGTCCACGGGATCGGTCGGCGAGGTGAGCGCCTGGGCGAACTGCGCCACGTTCTGGTACCGTGCGCTGGGCTCGAACGCCGTGGCGCGTTCGACGATCGCGCGCAGCCTGGGGGTCACGCACAGATCATCGGACAGCAGCGGCGTGCATCTGGTGTCGTCCGGGTACACGCCGGTCAGCATGAATCCGAGGATGCGCCCGAGCGAGAAGATGTCGGATCGGACATCGGTGGGTGCGAACCCGTACTGTTCGGGGGAGGCGAACCCGTAGGTGCCGAGGGCGGTAGTGTCGCGGTTCCGGTTGGCCGTGTCAGTCAGGGGGCGGGCTATGCCGAGGTCGATGATATGGGCGCCGTCGTCTGCGACGATGATGTTCGCCGGGGTCAGATCGCGATGGAGGATGCCGAGCCGATGCAGTTCCTGAACGGCCTCACAGATCTGCTGCGCAAGGTTGACGGCCTCGTTCTGCTGCAGCCGGCCCCGTTCGGCGACGACCTGTTCCAGGGTGGGGCCGGGTACGTAGTCGAGGACGACGGCCACGCAGTCGGGCAGTTCGTACGTGGCCTCGACGCGGGGGAGTCGCGGGCAGGTGCTGCCGCCCAGGGCCGACCATACGCCACGCCGAGCCAGCACAGTTGGGATCTTCTTGCGGACGAACGGGCCGACGCCGTCGATGGTGACCAGTTCGGTGACGCCGCGCGGGCCGCGGGCCAGGACCTGTTCGACGTGGTAGGCGTCGTCGATGCCCATCGCGTGCATGGTCCGGGTGTCGTCCATAATTCTCCTTTACGTATCGCCTGCGCAGCGTTGTCATCCGCTTGCGGCACGGGCCTACGCCCCTCATCGGGCGGGCGGTCCCCGCCGCGATGCCGCTTCACTTCGATTGTAGGAGGGGTCGCTCGCCCAGCCGTTGCAATTCGTTGTCGGTGGCCGTCAGGTCAAAGCTGTGCTCGATGCACCAGATGATGATCGCGTCGCGGCGCTGCCTGCACCACAGCTCGGAGACGCCCGCCAGGCGTAGGAGCCGTTGGGTTTCGCGCAGGTCGCAGTTCAGACCGATGGAAAGCATGATGGCGTGGTCGCGGCCGGGGCGGCTCTTGCCGGAGAAGATGTCGTAGACGACGGTGGCGTTCAGACCCGATTCGCGGGCGAGAACGGAACGTTTCATATTGTTGGCTTCGCGCAATGTCTCAAGAAATACGGTCAGGGTCTGATTGCTGGTGGAATCCTGATCGAGATACGACTGGATGTCGGAGCTGGATATCAAACGATCGAGAAGTTCTTCCGTCAGCAGTTCCCGAGTCATATGCTCTCCTTGCGTTATCAACATCCTCGGCCTGTCACTCGCTATCCGTTTGCGACATACACATATATACGTCAGCATATATGGAGCAGCCAGCTATCATCCGGTTTTCAACCGGTGTCGGCACATGGCGGTCCATGGTACAGATAGGTATTCGTACGGACATGACCTGTTGAGTTGTCTGATGATGTGTGACGTTATGCGACTGCTTTTCGGTGGGTTTCCGTCACACACGCTTCGACATCAAAGGCTTCTCGTTGAACCGAATCAGCTCATGATCGATGGCCACCCTGTCGTACCCCTTGTTCACACACCAGATGATGATGGCATCACGGCGCTGCTTGCACCACAATTCCGAAACCCCCGCCAGCCGCAGCAATCGCTGAGTCTCCTGCAGATCACAGTTCAATCCAATCGAAAGAATGATGGCATTATCCCTACCAGGACGGCTCTTCCCTGAGAACAGGTCATACACCACCGTCGGATTCAGCCCGGAAGCGCGAGCGACGTCGGCACGCGTCAGCCCTTGCTGTTCCAACAAATTATGGAGATAGTCAGTCAGTTCAATGTCGGCAACATGCCCTTCATCCAAAAATGCGCCGATATCGTTACTGCGAAGGAGTCTGTCCAACAGATCCTCCGTCAGACGAGCGTCAAGCATGACTTTGTCGATTTGAGAAGAAGGATTCTGCCTTGAATCGAATCGTGATTCCCTCTCTTCACGATTCGTCCCTTTGGTAGCAGTCATATCGGCGCTTCCTTCTATGCATATGCATCGTTACAGGGCTGCAGTCGTTAAAACAGTCGGTACCTTAACAAACTCTGAACCGCGCAAATTCAGTCAGCAACTGAATTCAAGTTGCAGCAATTCCGAGAGAATTGTGTCAGTTTTGGTCCCGGAAACGAGTGAGGCCGGAAACGAGTGAGGAATGCCGTCGCTTTCGGGCATGGACTGGACGACCGAGAGAAGGAACGAGGATGACTTCACCCAACGACGCACCGATGGCGAACAATCAGCCGGTGAACGATGACCAGCCGACAACACCTATGGCTCCGGCATCTCCGGCAACGATGCAGATTCCTCATAATACTGAGTCGACCAATTTCATCGAGCGTCGATACACCCTCAGTGTTCAACAGCTGTTTCAGGCCATTCATGATCAGCTGACAACCGGCGCAACATTCACCTTGGACGAGGAGGACGCCCGAACCGGAATGGTTCGATTCCACGCATTCGATGGCGCTCAATGCACCGTGACCGTGACGGCGGAAGGCGCATTGGGTAGTGTCATTCGTTTGTCCGCCACCAACGATGACAGTAATAAGAGGGCCAAGGAATTCTTCGTCATGCTTGATCGGAGACTTGGTGTGACGCAGACCATCGATCCTGCTGGCGGGGATGCTTCGATCTACGCTCCCATACCGCCTAAGAAGCCTACATCCAAGCTCGCCGTGTGGGGCATCATCATTGGCGCGCTGTTCGCGTTTCTCGCGTTTACCTCAGACTCCGGACCGTCTTGGTTCCTCGGTTTTATCGCGGCGTTGCTGTCGGGCATGTCTCTGTATGCAACTCGCACGAATGGACCCAAGCAAGGACGGATTCTTTCGTATGTCGGTTTGGGACTTATCGTCGTCGGCCTGGTTGTAGGCGGAATCAAAACCATTGTCAGCGACATGCACGACAAGGCGGACCAGATGCCGGAATGCACTTCGTACACGTGGACTGATTCGGAACTGGCTAAGATGCTGCCGGAACCGCAGTCGAAGCAGGGCGAAGTGACTCTTGACAGCAGCGAGCAATTCAATATCGAGATCTGCAATACCTCTGTTGAACAGTTCAACACGTATGTCGCCGACGTCAAGGCCGCGGGATTCGATATCGACTATTCGAAAAGCGACGACTCCTTCCGCGCGAACAACAAGGAAGGTTATTCCGTTTCCATTGACTACGAGTTCCTAGACAGTAACGATGTCATGGAAATAAACATCTCAGCCCCTCAAAAAAACACCGATACGTCCACGACGGATGAAGACACAAGTGATTCCGACACCACGAAAAGCGCCGAACCATCGGATACCGAGGATGCTACATCGTTGTCCGATGGCAAGAAGTCGGGTTCCTCATCCGGGTCGAAACAACCTGCTCAGACCGAACAACCGAGCGCCACGGCCAATGATGATTTCAAGGCGACCATGGACTCATACGAAGCATTCTTCGATGAATGGATTGAATTCATGACCACGTACAACGCGGAAGGAAAACCGTTGAGCATGTTGGCCGACTATACACAGATGATGGCGCAATACACTGAGACGATGTCCAAGATGGACGACATTGATGAGACCACGCTGACTCCTGAACAGCAACAGTACTTCCTTGAAGTGCAGGGACGTATCAACGAAAAGCTTCTTTCCGCCAACCTGCAACAACAGTACTGAACTGCGTAAACGCACTCCTCCTCAATGAGAAAGACAAGAATGACATGGCTCGACAACAGGACAACACGAGTCCCCTAGCACAATTCCTACCGGGCATCGCCGAAGTCGTGGATTCCATCAAAGATGCGTTCAGCATAAGCCAAGAAGCATCGCCGGACACAGGGCCTCGCGCTCCGCGCAATGCCATGACCACGACCTGCGAAGGTTGCGGCGCGCCATTGATGGGGAAACGCAATAACGTCGTGAAATGCGAATACTGCGATCGCGAAACTCAGCTGTAGCAGCAGTATCAACAGCACGTAGGCAAAGGTGAAACGTACATGGCCATATTCAAAGCATTCAGCGGATCAATCAGCGGCGCATTTGCGGACCTGTGGAAGGACATCATCACCGCAGGTCCATTCCATGAACGTACTGTGGTGAGTCCAGGCATCATCAAGCATTCCAACAATGAACGCGGTGCCAATGAGAACGGTTCGGAAGGCATCATCACCAACGGCTCGCATATCTATGTTCCCGAAAATACCGCAGCGTTCATCTTCTCCGAATCAGGTATCGAGAACGTCATTTCCGAACCTGGCGGATATGAGTATCGCAATGGCGAAGAAAGCGTCCTGGCCGGCGACGGCATCGGCTCACTGTTCAAACAGATTGGCGATCGATTTACGTTCGGCGGCCAACCGGTTGAGAACAAATACGTATCCTTTATCAATCTGCGTGAGATTCGTGGTATCAAATTCGGAACCCGCGCTCCCGTGGCGTATCACGACAAGTTCTACGGAACCGATCTGGAAATCCGATCTCGCGGCACAATGTCGTTGAAGGTGACCGATCCGGTACGGTTCGTTCGCAATTTCGTGCCGGCCAACGTCACTACGTACTCATTCGACCAGCCCGGAGCCCGTGAACAGATTCTTTCCGAATTCGTTCAATCCTTCATCGTGGCGATCAACTCGCTGTCAGACGAATATCGCATCGCCCAGCTACCGGCACAGGCCAACTCCATCGCAGATCGAATTCGCAATGATCAAGCCAATGCCGGTACGTGGGAACAGCGGTTTGGTTTCCGGGTTGTCGGCGTCGGCATCGAAAGCATCGAATTCACCGAGCAATCGCGACTGCTGGTACAGCAATATGCGTCAGCCAAGATGAACATCTCCGCCTATGAGGGAATCTCGCAACAGGCAGGCAACATCGCGGCTCAGCAGCATATCGCGCGAGGTATCGAGCAGCATGGTCTGGGTGACGGCGGCGGCATGCTGTTCGGTATGAACCTGGCCCAGGCGATGGATCCGTTGACAGCGGCAGCCGGACACCAGTCAATCGTCGCAGCAGATGCGGTAACACCGACCAATCATCCACAGCAGGAGCCAGCGCCTCAGATGAGCGTCGAACAGCAGATCGATGCCGTCAAGAAGCTCAAGGAACTGCTGGATATCGGGGTTCTCACCCAACAAGAGTTCGACGCGAAGAAGAAGGACATCCTAGGACTGTAGATTCTGCGGGAGAAACGTCCCGTGCATCACAGTTGATGGGGCACTATAACCCTTGCGGCAATCAACACATTCAGTTATCAACTGACAATCGGTTACCAGACAACATCGAGAATATGGTTAACCGTTCAAATCAACGGTAGCTGAAAGCGCGAGGTGCAATAGGAGTCCTTGGCACCGTTCGGCGGCGTCCAACCACACCGTATACCTTGAAGAAAGGAATGACCATGAAGAAACCATTGGCCGGCATGCTTGCCATCATCACCGCACTGTCCCTGACAGCATGTGGCACGGCAGAAAGCAACGACGCTGACACGTCCGATGAGTCGACGACGACTTCGCAGACTCAAAACACTGAAGAGGATGCAGCCGATACCGCAGAAGAAGCGCCGGTTGAGGAGGAGCCAACGCCCGAACCGGCTCAGTCCAACACTGGCGGTGACTTCAAGGCATACATGGACAGCTACGAAGCATACATAGACGAATACGTTGCTTTCATGCAGAAATACCAGGACGGCGGTCAGCCTGTATCCATGCTGTCCGACTACATGGAAATGCTGCAGAAGCAGCAGGAGATGACCAATGCATTCAACAGCTATGATCAATCGCAGCTCAGCAATGAGGAACTTCAGTACTATCTCGAAGTGCAGAACCGCGTGAATCAGAAGCTGCTCAGTGTGGCCAACATGTAAGCGATCTACTCACTCATGAAAATAGGTCGTGGGGGGGGGGGGGGGGGGGGGGCCCGCGCGCGCGGGGGGGGGGGGGGGGCGGCGGGGGGCGGGGCGGGGGGGGGGGGGGCGCGGCGCGGGGGGGGCGGGCGGGGGGGCGGGCGGGGGGGGCCGGGCGGGGGGG
>ERZ1090878.824-NODE-829-length-15684-cov-4.076524_pt1 | contig 15684 bp, 9 predicted proteins | sample MGYA00478473_ERZ1090878 | MGnify/ENA primary metagenome ERZ1090878 (study PRJEB33644, sample SAMEA5815720) | chicken gut metagenome | biome: Chicken; feature: Gastrointestinal Tract; material: Caecum | place: Ireland | collected 2019-01-01 | study: A study of the... | reverse complement strand
GATATACTTATTGGCTTTTCCCCCGTTTTTTCCGATACATAGGTTGCCGTCTTTTTCCTGTGTTATTTCAAGCAGGCACTGTTCGCCTGTTTCGTCTTTTAAGTTCAGTTTGAATTTTTTTCCCTGTTTCCGGCAAAGATCATATTTCCAGAAACGGTTGTCCATAATGGCCAGTGAATCATAAATTCCGATGTCCCATCCGTTTTGGGCATCGGCTTGCTGCCAGTTGCCGTGAATCTTGCGGAGGGAGGCCTGTTCTTTGGTTTCCTGAGGTTTCACCAGCAAGATGCCGTAAGTATTGGTTTCCGAATTCAGGTTGTCGTCCATCCAGTCTATCCGGGTAGTGCCTTCGGGCAAGGGAGGATAGGTGATGACACAATCGTCCTCTATGATACCGGAGGCGGGAGTCGTCACCGGTTCGCCAAATTTACGTCCTTCTATGCGCAGGGGATACAGTTGCTTTTTGCTTTCGGGAGCGTAAATGTAAGTCAGGCTGTCCAGACTGGTCCACCATTGCGGGCGGAACACAGTCCGTATCGTCAGTCGGGTTTCTGTTGGCGAGAGTTCTATTTTCGAGATGGTGTGTATACTTCCCTGACGTGTTTCGAAAGGGGGATTTTCAATCACTGTCTGTGCTGTGATGTAGCTGCTTCCCAAAAGTAGCAGTAAGAAGAGTAGTTTGCTTTTCATATATGTATCGTTAAAGTTGAGACTGTAAAGATAAAGATTTGTCGGTAAAAACCTTACGGAACGTTACTTTATCTTTGTCCGGAAGATAGATTCTTGTACTTGGGAAGGCAGGGAATACCAGTTGTGCAACTGGTGCATGACGAGTTGTGCAACTGGTAGTGCCCGAGTTGCACAACTCGTATGCTGCCGGATGGGTAACTCGTCGTACTGATGTTCCGAAGGAGTGGAACTTGCCTTGGCAAGAAGGCATAATAAAGGTCCGGACCTTCGCAGGGGCGGACCTCAGGTTATACAAACCACGCTCTCCTTGGGGGGGGAGACGGGTCATTTACTGAAAACAATCGGATTGATTGTCTACCTTAAATACCTATTATGATAGCTTTCTTAACTAACCTTTATCTTATTGTAATGCTAAGTGGGGCTGTCTCTAATATCCGGTGTAGTGCAGCCGGCATCATGGAAGCATTGTTTAAGGTTGGGGAATGTGTTAAGCTGTATGATACAAATAAAGCGGATTTAATTTACTTAAGGAATAGCAGGGAGCTTTTATTAGTTGACATTATAGGTTATTTACAAGTTTTTGGGATTGAGCCATACGGTCTCATACCTTGGATTTTGAACATTTTCTGTTTATTAAGTGTTAAATGGAGGCAATAAAAGATAAAAGAGAATGTAATATGATTGTAACAAGGCGGGATGAAACTACTTTTGCAAATTGAGTTTTCTAAAGAGGGAACAATATATGAGACCTAAACACAAAAACTGGCTATTACTGGGATGCTTCTCCATCGTGTGGACTGCATCTTTGGCACAAGGAGAGAATCACAACGACAGCCTCTCACCGATTACGCATATTCCTGTGATAGAGGACTCTGCTTCTGTATCCGTCACTGCTGATTCTGTCGCGGTGAAACGTAGTTTCTTCAAGAAATTCCTGGACTACTTCAATGATGCCAACAAGGAGAAGAAGAACAAAAAGTTTGACTTCAGTGTGATCGGTGGCCCGCATTATTCCAGTGACACCAAACTTGGACTGGGCTTGGTAGCCGCCGGACTATACCGTACCGACCGTGCCGATACACTGCTTCCTCTCTCTACTGTTTCGCTGTATGGTGATGTGTCCACTGTCGGGTTCTATCTGCTCGGTGTACGCGGAAGTCATATATTTCCGAAAGACAAGTACCGGCTCAATTATAACCTTTATTTCTATTCTTTCCCCAGTCTGTATTGGGGCGTCGGCTACCGGAATGCGGTGAATGACGAGAATGAAAGCAGTTACAAGCGCTTTCAGGCACAGGTAAAGGTTGACTTTATGTTCCGGATGGCAAATGGGAGGAATTTTGAGAAACCCGAGCTTTGGCAAGGGATGGATGCCCGCACCTCCAATGTCAGTGCGGGACTTTCTCTGGTGTACGACTCGAGAGATTTCCTGACGAATGCCTATAAAGGATATTACCTGCGCATAGACCAGCGTTTCAGTCCGGCATTTCTGGGGAATGACTACGCTTTCAGTAGTACAGAACTGACCACCAGTTACTATCGCCGGGTGTGGAAAGGCGGAATACTTGCCGGACAATTCCATACCCTGCTGACCTACGGCAATCCGCCTTGGGGGCTGATGGCTACCTTGGGAAGTTCGTACTCCATGCGTGGCTATTATGATGGCCGGTACCGCGATAAGAATGTGGTGGATATGCAGGTGGAACTCCGCCAGCACGTATGGAAACGGAACGGAGTAGCCGTCTGGGTGGGAGCCGGAAATGTTTTCCCCGACTTTTCCTCATTCAAAGTGAAACATATACTTCCCAACTATGGCTTTGGCTATCGGTGGGAGTTTAAGAAGAGAGTAAATGTACGATTGGATTTAGGGTTTGGAAAAGGCCAGACCGGATTTATATTTAATATCAATGAAGCTTTTTAATAGTATAAAAAAATGGTTCGGTAATCAGGAGAATTTGTTCTACCTGTTCCTGTTTGTGCTGATAGTGCCCAACGTTGTATTGTGTTTCACCGAACCTTTGCCGCTTGTAGCCAAGATTGCCAATGTCCTGTTGCCATTGGGGTGTTATTATCTGATTATGACCCTTTCCAGGAATTGTGGAAAGATGCTCTGGATTTTATTCCTTTTCGTATTCTTCGGGGCCTTTCAGATCGTGTTGCTCTATCTGTTCGGGCAGTCCATCATTGCGGTGGATATGTTCCTGAACCTGGCGACTACCAATTCTTCCGAAGCCATGGAGTTACTCGACAACCTGTTGCCGGCTTTGATTACGATTGTGATCCTGTACATCCCGGCCCTGATACTGGGGATGATCTCCATTGTCCGTAAGCGTACGCTTTCTGTCCGCTTTATCCGCAGGGAACGGAGACGTGCGTGGGTTGTGCTGGGTGCAGGTCTGGTATCGTTGGGAGCGGCCTTCCTGTTGGATAAGAAGTACGAGATGACTTCCGATTTATATCCGGTCAATGTGTGCTATAACGTAGTGCTTGCCGTGGAGCGGAATGCCCGGACTCTCGATTATGAAGAGACTTCGAAGGATTTCACTTTCAATGCCGCCGCCACGCATCCGGCAGAAGACCGGGAGATTTACGTATTGGTAGTGGGAGAGACTTCCCGTGCGCTCAATTGGTCGTTGTACGGTTATGATCGTGAGACAAATCCCAAACTGTCGGAGGTATCCGGCCTGACGGCTTTTACGAATGTGCTGACCCAATCGAATACAACTCATAAGAGTGTTCCGATGCTCATGTCTGCCGTTTCGGCAGAGAATTTCGATTCCATCTATCATCAGAAAGGAATTATTACCGCTTTCAAAGAAGCAGGTTTCAAGACAGCTTTCTTCTCCAATCAGCGTTACAACAACTCTTTTATCGACTTCTTTGGAAAAGAAGCCGATCACTGTGACTTCATCAAGGAAGATTCGTTGACTGCCGGTCAGAATCTTTCGGATGATTATCTGCTGGCATTGGTGCAAGAGGAACTTGCGAAAGGAAACCGCAAACAGTTTATCGTGTTGCACACCTACGGGTCACACTTCAACTATCGGGAACGTTATCCTGCCGAAGCTGCCTTTTTCCAACCCGACAGTCCTGCCGATGCCGAATTTAAGTATCGGGATAATCTGATTAATGCCTATGACAATTCCATCCGTTATACCGACGATTTTCTGTCAAGACTGATCGGCCTGCTGCAGCAACAGGATGCCGGGTCGGCTATGCTCTATACTTCGGATCATGGAGAAGATATTTTTGACGACCATCGTCACCTCTTCCTGCATGCGTCTCCCGTGCCTTCCTACTATCAGTTGCATGTACCGTTCATTGTCTGGACTTCGGACACCTATCGGGAGAAGTATCCTGAGCATATGGACGCTTTACAGAAGAATCGTCACAAATCTGTTGCTTCGAACCGGGTGGTGTTCCATTCGGTGCTCGATCTGGCCGGGGTGACCACCACCTATGTAAACGATTCATTATCGGTGGCCAGTCCGTCCTATACAGAGTTCCCCCGTTTTTACCTGAACGACCACAACGAGCCGCGTTCGTACGATGACATCGGGTTACGTAAAGAGGACTTTGAGATGTTCGGAAAGATGGGGATACGTTGAAAATGCCGGGCTAACTGCAATCCGGCAAGGAGCAGGATTCACTACAGGTTTGATTTCGGGAGATACCTTGGGATAGATAAGTGTCAGCATCTCGAAACTTTGCTTCCTTTCGGTACTTTTGTTGTGTTTTGTGTTGAAAGTAGGAGAATAATATCTATATTTACTGTCGATTCATCACAACATGCAATTATGACAATCCAACTACTATTGGTGACGGGAGTAACAGACTGTCTGTGGCTTTATGTATTATCCCTGCTTTTGTTTCTGACCGTTTGCTTCCTGCTCTATCAGAACTTCCTGCTTCGTAAGTCGGCTTCGGCTGATGACGACTATCGTCGTTTCCTGTTTGATATTTTAGATAATCTCCCGTTTCCTATCATGGTGAAAGATATTCAGGAACAATTCAAGTATACCTACTGGAATAAAGAATCCGAGTTACAGTCGGGCATCAGCCGCAAAGATGCCGTCGGCTTCTCCGATGTCGATATCTTTGGTGAAGAAAGGGGGAAGCAGTACCGGAAGATAGATGAGGATCTTGTCAGGGCCGGAATACCTTATAAGGCGGAAGAGAGGTATGTCACTGCTGACGGAAAAGTGCACGATACACTTGTGATGAAGTCGATCATATCTTCGGGTAAATTGGGTAAATGGCTGTTGGTGGCCCGTTGGGAAATCACCCAGCTGAAAATGTACGAAAGAGAACTGCTGGCTGCCAAAGAGCAGTTGGAAGGAGCCGTACGTAAGCAAAAACTGGCTTTGAGAAGCATTGATTTCGGATTGATTTATATCGACCGGAACTATCTGGTGCAATGGGAAGAGACCGGTAATATTAAAAATCTGGTTTCCGGACGCCATTATACTCCCGGCACTGTTTGCTACCGGACTACGGGGCAGGGAACCCAACCGTGCGGGAAATGTGCTTTTCGGGAGGCTATCGGTACCGGTAAGATCGTGAGACACATCACCCATGTGGATCATGTGGACTTTGAGATCACCGCCACCCCCGTTTATGATGATACGGGAAACGAAATTATCGGCGGGCTGCTACGCTTTGAAGATATTACCGAGAAACTGAAAGTAGAACGTATGTTGCAGGAAGCCAAAGAGAAGGCCGAAGAGTCCAATCGGCTGAAGTCGGCGTTCCTTGCCAATATGAGCCATGAAATACGTACGCCGCTCAATGCCATCATCGGTTTCTCCGATCTGATTTGCCAGACGGACGATGTTGAAGAGAAGGAGGAGTATATCCGGATTGTCACTTCGAACAATGAGCTTTTACTGCAATTGATAGATGATATTCTCGACCTGTCGAAAATAGAAGCGGGGACAATGGATTTCTCTTATGCCCCGACGGATATCAATGAACTGATGGAAGACATCTGTTTACAGATGCAGCAGAAGAATCAACGCCCGGAGGTGCAGATCATGTTTACTGAAAAAGAATCCGGTTGCGTAATTAATACCGACCGTTTGCGCTTGTCACAGGTCATCATGAATTTGATGAACAATGCAATGAAGTTCACTTCCGAAGGTTCCATTACTTTGGGCTATCGGCTGACCAGGCAAAAGGACGAACTTTATTTCTTTGTAAAGGATACAGGTATCGGCATCCCTGCCGATCAGGCGGGAAAGGTTTTCGAGCGTTTTGTCAAACTGAATACTTTTGTCAAAGGTACCGGACTGGGACTTGCCATCTGCCGGGTGATTATCGAACGGTTGGGAGGAACGATCGGGGTGGAGACCCGGGAAGGAAGGGGTTCCTGCTTCTGGTTCCGTCTTCCTGTCAGAGAGGATATGCTGCTCGAAAGCCCTGTCCGTTGAATTTGATTCACCACTCTCTTGAAGTATTTGCCGGATGGACCTTAAGGTCTGTTTTGATCTGGCCCGGTATTGTTGTCAAGGATATGTTCTTGTTTTGTGAGGAGTATAGCCGGGCTATGTGACGAATACAAACGGTGGAACAGACCGAAAGGAAACTCAAGGCGGACCGATAAAGCTCCAATGAAATTTTATTCAGGTAAAATCTAAATAGGCTCTTAATTTGTGCTAAAACTTGAATCTAAAACTCAGGTTGGCGTGTTGTTTGTATACACTTAATATAGAGGTTTAAATATATAAAAACATGGCTTATATAGATTATTACAAGATTCTCGGAGTTGACAAAAATGCTTCTCAGGATGATATTAAAAAGGCTTTCCGTAAATTGGCCCGTAAATATCATCCGGACCTGAATCCTAATGACCCAAGCGCTAAGGATAAGTTTCAGGAGATTAATGAAGCTAACGAAGTATTGAGCGATCCGGAGAAAAGGAAAAAGTACGACGAATACGGCGAACATTGGAAACATGCGGACGAATTCGAAGCGCAGAAGAAGGCGCGGCAGCATGCCGGTGGAGGCGGAGGAGGATTCTCCGGCTTTGGCGGAGACGGCGGTTCTTATTGGTACTCGTCCGATGGAGAGGGGTTCTCGGGTGGTGATGCCGGAGGATTCTCGGACTTCTTTGAATCTATGTTCGGACATAGAGGAGGAGGCGGACGAGGCAATGCAGGCTTCCGAGGACAAGATTTTAATGCAGAATTGCACCTGTCTCTTCGCGATGCGGCCCGGACCCATAAACAGGTGTTGAATGTGAATGGCAAACAGGTTCGTATTACGATACCGGCCGGTGTAGCCGACGGACAGGTGATTAAGTTGAAGGGATACGGAGGCGAAGGCATCAACGGTGGCCCTGCAGGAGACCTGTATATCACTTTCAAGATAGCCGAAGACTCTGTATTCAAGCGTCTTGGAGACGACCTGTATGTGGATGTGGAGATGGATCTTTATACTGCCGTACTGGGTGGTGAGAAGGTGATCGATACACTGGAAGGTAAAGTGAAACTGAAGATAAAGCCCGAAACCCAGAATGGAACGAAAGTGCGCCTGAAAGGTAAAGGTTTTCCCGTTTATAAAAAAGAAGGACAGTTTGGCGACTTGATCATCACTTATTCAGTCAAGATACCTACCAATCTGACAGATAGGCAGAAAGAACTGTTCAGAGAGTTACAACAGAGTATGAACTAATAATGAAAGAGCACTATGCAGACCGAATTAATAATTGTCAGTGAATACTGTCACAAATGTCATATTGAGCCTTCATTTATCGACCTGTTAGAGGAAGGTGGCTTGATTGAGGTACGCACCGAGGGAGGCGAGCACTATCTGCTTGCGTCGCAACTTCCGGATGTGGAACGATACAGCCGTATGTATTATGACCTGTCCATCAATATGGAAGGTATCGATGCCATTCATCATTTGCTGGAAAGGATGGAAATCATGCGAAGGGAAATCAGTTCGCTCCGGAACCAGCTTATTGTCTTTAAGAGAGAAGGCATTATGGAGGATTGGTGAAAAGATTGTTTCATGTGTTGAAATACTGAGGTCCCGATGGTTTCGGCCGGAGCCTCTATATCATATAAACAGAGCCTTTATCAAGGGCGGACAGAGTGTCTGTTCCGCCCTGATAAAGGCTCTGTTTTTTTATGCTTGCCTGTGCTTATTCAGCCAGGATAGTCAGTTCGGCACCCGAAGCATAGTCTTGTCCGCGTTGTTCGCTCAAGGCGGTGAAGCGGATATAACGGGCTTTCACAGGTTTATCGAACATTACTTTCTTCTCTTTCAGGTCTCTTGCGAAAGTACCTTTCAGGATAGGTTCACCCCATTCTTTACCGTCCATACTTACATGGATGGTGTAGTCTTTCACATTACCGTTGCTGCTGTCCTGACGGGGCAGGTAAGTGAAACCTTTGATTGTTTTCACTTCGCCGGCATCCAGGTCTACCCAATGCGGGTGTTTAGCCACCGTTACAGAGAACATGGTGTGCCAGATGGTATTCGGATCACCGTCTGTCAGGTTCTTGGCTTCGCCTCCGTCCGATTCTTCGCTACTTGCGTAGATTACTTCTGTCTGGATGCTTTCGATCTTGTCGAATGTCATGCTTGCCTTGATGAAAGGTGCATCTTTGAACCAGGCAGTCACCGTACCGCCATTGCGTAGTGCGATCGGTTCGGTATAAGTTTTGGATTTACTCTTATCTACTGTATAAAGGATAACGGCGTCTTTTTTCTGTGATGATACAGATACCACACCGGCACGGTTGCGGGTTATGGACAACGGCATCTCTCCGGCGGGAGCTACATTGGCTGTTACAGTCAGGTCTTTACCTGCGGGGCGGATAATGAAACCTGTGTTGTGATGGCTGGCGAAGACACGGTCTTGCTCCAACGGGCCGCCTTGACCGCAGCTGTTACCACCCAGGCCGGTTACGGCTGCATCCAGGTGAAGATAAGTATCACCGGCTTTCGGTAACTGATACGGATGTGAAGCCAGAATCAGGTCGAGTGCAGAGTAAGGCAGAGCCGAAGCCGACAAACGGTCGGTAGCTATAAACACGGCACCGTTGCCTGCATTGTTGGTCAGGGCACACCAGCGTACGTCTTCGTGATTACTCATATCTTGCGGTTTGGGGAAGTTGACGAACTCTCCGGCAACCGTATTCTTATGTTGCTCGATGAACTGTCCTACTTTACGGTCGGCGTAGTTGTCGATAGGACCGCGTCCGTAGTAAGTAAAGTTGGCATATTGCTGAGGCACACGTACCATGTATCCCAGACGAGGCAATACGAGACTCGGCTGATTGGAGGTGATGCTTGCTTCCAGTTCGATAGAACCGTCTTTGTAGACTGTCCATACCTGGTTGGTAGTAAACTTGAAGTCACTGCTGCCGAACTTCTTGTCTGTCAGTTCCTCAATCTTGTTCTTGCCCGAGCTTGTTCCACCCAGAATCTTGGCTGCATTAGGAGCCTGAGACTGTACTGTGAATGACAATACGACTGTACCATCTTCTTTGGTAGTCATATTGAACCCGGTAGCTGAATGCTTCAGGTTGTGCAAACCATTATCAAACCACTGTGAATAGAACCAGTTATCGTTATTGGTGAAAGCACGGAGCGCATCCAGCTTCGGACCGTTGCCGTCAGTAATCACCTTCTCGTTTCCGTATGTCAGACTGTAGATAGTACCTGTCTTGATATCGAACTGAGCTGTGTAACCATTGCCTTTGATGGTAATGATATCGCTCGCTTTAGTCATCATCACTTCCGGTTTGTCGCCCTCGGCTGCTACGGTGGCGATAGAAGGACGTGCGGTAGCCTCTTTCACAAGTATCTGTTCTTCTGCTTGTGCGAAGTTCTTGTCAGCCCAAGGCATGTTGTCTTTCAGCAGGAATTGAATCTTCACGAAATATTCCGAATCGGCTTTCAGCTTACTGGACTGATAAGGAACAGTGATCTGTGTACGGGTACGCGGAGCTACTTCGCCTATGCTCAATAGGCCCGATTGTGCTTCTTTGCCGTTTTCGTAGAGTGACCATTTCACATCATAGTCCGAAAGGTTCTTGAAGTAATACTTGTTGAACACTTCAAACCGGCCTTTTTCTACATCGATAGCCTTCACGTCGATGTGCTGGTATACTTTTTTCACTTCATAATACTGAGGTTTCGGTTCCAGATCGCCGAATACGATACCGTTCATAACGAATTGACCGTCGTTCGGAGTATCGCCGAAATCACCGCCATAAGCCAGGTAGCGTTCACCGGTTTTCTTGTCATAGTTGTACATCGATTGGTCTACCCAGTCCCAGATTGCGCCGCCGCAGAAGAAGTTGGTCGATTCGATAGCTTCCCAGTAGTCCACCAGGTTACCGCAGGCGTTACCCATAGAGTGAGCATATTCCGAAACGTGGAACGGATATTTGATGTCATAGTTGCCTTTCACAGCACCGCGCATCCAGCCGATGGAAGGATACTGGTTGGAACCCATATCGACGATATCGTTGTTACGTTCATACTGAACAGGGCGTGAGAGGTCGAATGCTTTCAGTGCATCGTAAGCTGCTACGAAGTTCTTTCCCGGTCCGGCTTCGTTGCCTAATGACCAGATGACAATCGAAGGATTGTTTACGTTGGCATGAACCATTTCCATCACACGGGCTACATGGGCGTTTTTCCATTCCACCGGATGAGACAGGGAAGCGGCTCCGTAATAATACTCGTGAGATTCGATGTTGGCTTCATCTTCCAGGTAGAGTCCGTATTTGTTGCACAGATAGTACCAGTACGGATCGTCCGGATAGTGGGAGTTACGTACGTGATTGATGTTGGCACGTTTCATCAGCATAACCTCTTTCTCCATCATTTCACGGGTGATGGCATGTCCCACAGCCGGATTTGATTCGTGGCGGTTGACACCTTTCAGTTTTACGGTTTTGCCGTTTACGTAGTAATAGCGGCCTGCCAGTCCGAATTCGTCAGCAGAAGCAGGAGTATCTTTGATTTCCACTTTGCGGAAACCTACGGTAGTCGAAACGGTTTCTATTGTTTTACCTTTCTTGTCTTTCAGTTCTGCAACGAGTGTGTAGAGGTGGGGGAATTCAGCCGACCATTTGTTGGGGGACTGTACGTTCATGATCGCTTTTTCCGCTTCTACGGTTTCGTTCGGGTTCACCAGATTCACAGTGGCCGAAGCAACGGCATTGGCAACCGGAGTGTTTTCATCCGAGTACAGTTTATTAGCATATAGTGTATACGCCATCTGGTATCCTTTGGCTGCTTTCTTGCCAAAGTTGCGGATGTCGGCGCTGATGGCCAACGAACCGTTGGTGTATGTCTCGTCCAGGTCGGGGATTACCACGAGGTCACGTACCTGTACTTTTGGAGTAGAGTAGAGAGCTACGGTACGGAAGATACCCGGTAAGCGGAACATATCCTGTGCTTCGAGGAACGAGCCGTCTGAACTGCGGTATACTTCGGCAGCAACGGTGTTCTTTCCTTTTTGCAGATAGGGGGTGATATTGAAACTGGCCGTATTGCGTGAGTTTTTTGAGAAACCTACGTACTGGCCGTTGATCCAGAGGTAGAAGAAAGAGTCCACACCGTCGAAGTTGATAAATACTTCACGACCGTCCCAATCTTGGGGGATGTCGAAGTCGCGACGGTAGGAACCCACTTCGTTACGGTATTTATAAGTAGTCCAGTTAGTGGGAGGAGTACGCATCACACCTCCACGCCAGTCGTCTACTTTCACTTTGTGCATGAAAATGACAGGTTGGTTCACATAGATAGGTACTCCGTATTTCAGGCTACCGTCTTTCTGGATACCATAGATATTCCAACTTGAAGGGACGGGAATGTTGTCCCAGCCCGAAACATCGAAAGTAGTCTGATAAAAATCTTTGGGGCGAGAATCCGGATCGGGTGCCCAATTGAATTTCCAGTCACCATTCAGTGACAACCAGTATTTACTGTTCTCCGGTAACACTTTGCGTGCGCTTTCCACATCCTGGAAGGAAAAGAACCAGGCTCGTGGTTGTTCTTTGTTGAGTGCAATGTTCTCCGGTGATTCCCATTCATTGCCCACCGGGGCTTTTTCCGAGGCATACTTAAATCCCTCTAAAGGTCGTTGACCGGCAAAGCAGAGCGTAACCATGCTGCATAGTATCAGACCTAATGTGATTTTCCGCATAATTGTTTTTCTTTTAATAGATTATTTACTGAAGTTTTTCGTGTCATATTGAGCCGTAATCCGGTATCTCTTTAATTTTGTTGCAATATTCGTAAAAACCAGCCACATAGCCAAATCATTTGACATTAATTGGGTATTTTCGGAGGATAAAATGCCTTGTTGCCCTCCCGTAATGCAAAAAGAAAAGGGATCCGGTCGTCCGAATCCCTTTTTTAGTATTGGAGTAAACTCTTTACTTTCTGTAGTAAGCCAGATCGTCTTTATCGAATTTGCGGATAAAGTTGATATGTTTTTCTACTTCAGCTTCTGCATAGCGTACATATACTTGAGCCGATTCAGAGAACAGATCGCTCTTTGAAGCGTCCTGTACCATCAGGTGACCCATGATGATGTGAGCTGCCATTTCTACGAGGCGGCGTGCACAGAAGTCGAGCAGTTCCTGATCTTTTGCCTCTGTGATTTGAGTCACACAAGCCGCATATTTGCTTGCCATGCTTTTCAGACGGTTCTGTAAGCCTTCCAGTTCGGGAGCTACCGGCATATTCTCGTATTCCTGGATACGGGCCAGGTAAGCGCCGGTCGTTACATAACGGATGGCGGCCACAACCTGCAACTGAGTGGTACCCTCGTAAATGGAAGTGATACGTGAATCACGGTAGATACGTTCGCAGGCATAATCTTTCATAAAGCCCGAACCGCCGTGAATCTGAATACAGTCGTAAGCATTCTGGTTGGCAAACTCACTGCCCATGCCTTTGCCCAGCGGGGTGAAGGCATCAGCCAGTTTAGCGAATGTTTTCTGTTCGGCACGTTCTTCCGGAGTCAGTTTGCGCTCCTTGGCAATGTCGTCCAGTGCTTTGTAAACGTCTACGAAACGGGCTGTCTCGTACAACAGTGAACGGGAAGCATCCAGTTTGGCTTTCATCAGAGAAAGTATTTCGGCCACGGCGGGGAATTCGATGATTGCCTTACCGAACTGTTTACGATCTTTGGCATAAGCCAGAGCTTCATTGTAAGCAGCCTGTGACAATCCTACCGACTGAGCGGCAATACCCAGGCGGGCACCGTTCATCAACGCCATTACATATTTGATCAGACCCAGTTTGCGGTCACCGCAAAGTTCGGCCTTGGCATTTTTATATACCAACTCGCAGGTAGGAGAGCCTTTGATACCCATTTTGTTCTCAATGCGGCGTACGTTTACTCCACCATTGCGCTTGTCGTAGATAAACATGGAAAGACCGCGTCCGTCGTGTGTTCCTTCTTCCGAACGTGCCAGTACGAGGTGAATATCGGCATCACCGTTTGTGATGAAGCGTTTCACTCCGTTCAGATACCAGCATTGGTCTTTTTCACTGTAAGTGGCTTTCAACATGACAGACTGGAGGTCGGAACCTGCATCCGGTTCCGTCAGGTCCATTGACATGGTTTCACCCTGGCATACGCGGGTGATATAACGTTGCTTCTGTTCTTCGTTGGCAAATTCGTAAATGGTTTCAGCACAATCCTGCAATCCCCACAGGTTCTCGAAACCGGCATCACTGCGGCTCACGATATCGGCAGCCATGATGTACGGAGTGATCGGGAAGTTCAAGCCTCCAAAGCGGCGGGGCATAGCCATGCCCATCAGCCCTGCTTTGCGGCAGGCATCCAGGTTCCGGGTAGTCCCGCTGGCATAGGTCACACGATTGTCGGCGCAGACCGGGCCTTCATGATCGACACCTTCTGCATTGGGAGCGATGATGTCACCACAGATTTCTCCTACAATTTCCAGCACTTTGTCGTAGCTGTCCATTGCGTCTTCGAAGTCTACCGGAGCATAGTCGAATTTATCTTTATCAGCATAGTTGCGCTCTTTCAGCTCAACAATTCTCTTCATCAACGGATGGTTCAAGTGATGCTTGAGTTCCGGAGTATCTAAATAAAAGTTAGCCATTTCTTACTTACTGTTTTGTTTATAATACTTAATCATCTTCGGTACAACTTCTTCGATGGTTCCGTTGATTACATAGTCTGCAATCGTATTGATCGGAGCTGACGGATCGTTGTTGATAGAGATGATGATACCGCTTTCCTGCATACCGGCGATGTGCTGAATCTGTCCGGAGATACCGCAGGCAATATAGAGTTTGGGACGTACCGTAACACCGGTCTGTCCGATCTGGCGGTCGTGCTCAACGAAACCTGCGTCTACGGCTGCACGGCTGGCACCTACTTCTGCGTTTAATACCTTTGCAAGATCAAACAGCAAGTTGAAGTTTTCTTTCGAACCTACACCATAACCACCGGCGATGATGATGGGAGAACCCTTCAGGTTGTTCTTTGCTTTTTCTACATGACGTTCGATGACTTTTACTACGTAATCGGTGTCGGCTACATATTTCTTCACATCATGATGGATTACTTCACCTTTGTAGTCTGCTGCCAGAATGGCTTTTTTCATCACTCCTTCGCGAACGGTTGCCATTTGAGGACGGTGTTCGGGGTTGACAATGGTAGCAACGATGTTGCCACCGAATGCAGGACGAATCTGATAAAGCAGGTTCTTGTAGACCTTGCTTTCTTTCTTATCTTCGTGATCGCCTATTTCCAATGATGTACAGTCGGCTGTCAGACCACTGGTCAGGGCTGAGGATACGCGCGGACCGAGGTCACGACCGATAACGGTTGCACCCATCAGGCAGATTTGCGGTTGTTCTTCTTTGAACAGATTGACCAGGATTGAAGTGTGGGGGAGTGAAGTATAAGGATAGAGTCCTTCACCGTCGAATACATGGAGTTTGTCTACTCCGTACGGGAGGATCTGTTTTTCAATATCTTTAAGTCCGGTTCCGGCAACGACTGCTTCGAGCTGGCAACCCAACTGATTGGCTAACGAGCGTCCTTTTGTCAGAAGTTCGAGGCTTACGTCTGCGACGATGCCGTCTTCTATTTCGCAATATACAAATAAGTTATTCATATCTTTTCTCTCCTCTTATCCAATAGTGTGGTTCTCCAACAGTTCAACAATCAGTTCTTCCACTTCACGGTCGCTGCCGCTGATGGTTTTACTCTCTTTCGCTTGGAACACGATGTTCTGGATCGCTTTTACCTTTGTCGGCGAACCGCTGAGGCCGCATTGTTTCAGATCACCGTTTACGTCTGCTACGCTCCATTCCACCAGATTCAGGTAGTCACGGGTGTCGTACAGATCGGTGTAGTCCAGGTTACCCTGTTGCTTCTCGGTAATGGTTTTGGCGTGTTTGTACTTCTGAACCAGTTTAGCATTGCGCGGGCGGCAGGGAGCTGCACTTCCGTTGACAGTGATAACGATGGGCAAGGGTCCTTCTACTGTTTCCACACCGCCGTCGATGTGGCGTTTTACGGTGATGCTTCCGTCACCTACTTTCAGGATCTCTTCCGCATACGTAATCTGAGTCAGTCCCAGCTTTTCTGCAACCTGCGGTCCTACCTGTGCCGTATCTCCATCGATAGCCTGACGACCGCCGATGATGATGTCATATTCACCTATTTTCTTGATGGCTGTTGCCAGAGCGTACGAAGTAGCCAGCGTATCAGCACCGGCAAAAGCACGGTCTGTCAGCAAATAACCGTTATCGGCACCACGGAAAAGTCCTTCACGAATAATGTCAGCTGCACGTCCCGGTCCCATGGTCAGGATGGTAACGGTAGAGCCTGGGTGAGCATCTTTCAGTCGGAGAGCCTGTTCTAGAGCATTCAGGTCTTCGGGGTTGAAGATGGCAGGGAGTGCCGCACGGTTAATAGTTCCGTCGGCTTTCATGGCATCTTTCCCAACGTTTCGTGTGTCGGGAACTTGTTTTGCC
>ERZ1090878.822-NODE-827-length-15687-cov-7.885427_pt1 | contig 15687 bp, 13 predicted proteins | sample MGYA00478473_ERZ1090878 | MGnify/ENA primary metagenome ERZ1090878 (study PRJEB33644, sample SAMEA5815720) | chicken gut metagenome | biome: Chicken; feature: Gastrointestinal Tract; material: Caecum | place: Ireland | collected 2019-01-01 | study: A study of the... | reverse complement strand
TGCCGGGGCGGGGCTCTGTGCGCCCCGACGGGTTTTTAATGTGCCCGCCCCGCCCAAAATGGGGGGGGGCGGCTTCATGTCTTATAAGATTATGTTTATCAGCCTTCGAGGGACTATTATGAATTTCTTTATCGGCTTGCCCTCAATAAGCGGCGCGACCTCGGCATTGCTCTTCACGAGCGCCTCGATCTCGTCGTTCGGCATGTCTGCGGGTATGCTGATCTTTGTCTTTATCCTGCTGTTCACCTGCACGGCGTATTCGAACGTGTCTTCGCCGCACTTGCTCTCGTCGTACTCCGGCCACTTTTCGTAGGCAATGGTGTCGGAGTGTCCGAGCACTTCGTGCCAGATCTCCTCGGTGAGGAAGGGTATCACGGGGTTTATCAGTTTTATGAAGCCCTCGGCGTACTTCCCGGGGAACGGCCTGCCTTCGCCGGTCTCCTTATAGACGGCGTTGATGAACACCATCATCTGCGAGATAGCCGTGTTTACCTTGAGCGACATATAGTCCTCGCCGACTTTCTTTACCGTCTGGTTATAGATCTTTTCGAGGTTGGCGTTGGGCTCGTCGGATATCGCCTTCATGTCGAAATACAGCCTGTGTATGCGGTCGATGAACTTTTTCACGCCCTCGATGTTCTGCGTGTTCCACGGCTTGGTGTCGGCAACGGGCCCCATGAACATCTCGTACATTCTCAATACGTCTGCGCCGTAGTCGCGCACCACGTCGTTTGGATTTATCACGTTGCCCTTCGACTTGGACATCTTTTCGCCGTCCTCGCCCAGGATCATGCCCTGATGGAAGAGCTTTCTGAACGGTTCCTTATAGGGAACATAGCCCTTGTCATACAGGAAATTGTTCCAGAAACGGGAATAGAGCAGGTGCCCCACGAGGTGCTCCTTGCCGCCGCAGTAGAAGTCCACCGGCATCCAGTGCTTAAGAAGCTCGTAATCGGCAAATTTTTCGTCGTTGTGCGGGTCGCAGTAGCGGAGGAAGTACCATGAGGAACCTGCGGAACCTGGCATGGTGGCAGTCTCGCGCCTGCCCTTCACGCCGTCTACGGTCACGTTCACCCAGTCGGTCGCGTTGTCCAGCGGTGCCTTTCCGCCGCGCGCTTTGTAATCCTTCATCTTTGGCAATATCAGCGGCAGCTCCTCATCTTTGAGTGCCACGTCTCGCCCGTCTTCGAGGTGTACTACCGGCACCGGTTCGCCCCAGTAGCGCTGGCGCGCGAATATCCACTCGCGCAGTTTATACGAAACCGACTTTCTGCCGCAGCCGCGTTCCTCGAGCCATGCCGCCATCCTGTCTATGGCGTCCTGTTTGTTCATACCGTTCAAAAATCCGGAATTTATATGCGGCCCGTCGCCTGTGAATGCTTCCTTCTCGATGTCTCCGCCCTCGAGCACGGCTATCACGGGCAGGCCGAACTTCTTCGCGAACGCGTAGTCGCGCTCGTCGTGGGCGGGCACTGCCATTATGGCGCCCGTGCCGTAGGAAGTGAGCACGTAATCGCTTATAAAGACGGGCAGCTTTGCGCCGTTTGCGGGGTTGATCGCATACGCGCCCGTGAACGCGCCCGTCTTTTCCTTGTTCAGCTCCGTTCTTTCAAGTTCGGACTTGTTTGCGCACTCCTTTTTGTAGGCATCTATCTCCGCCTTCCTGTCGGCGGTCGTTATTTCGTCCACGAGCGCGTGTTCGGGCGCGAGCACGCAGTAGGTGGCGCCGAACAATGTGTCGCAGCGGGTAGTGAACACGGTGAATTTTTTGTCGGTGCCGTCCACCGCGAATACGACGTTTGCGCCTACGGATTTGCCTATCCAGTTGCGCTGCGCCGTCTTGGAGGCCTCCGGCCAGTCGAGCTCGTCAAGCCCTTCCAGCAGGCGCTCGGCATACTTGTTTATGTCGATGACCCACTGCTTCATGTTCTTGCGCACCACGGGGAAACCTCCGCGCTCGCTCTTGCCGTCTATGATCTCGTCGTTCGCGAGCACGGTACCCAGCTCTTCGCACCAGTTTACGGGCACGTCGGCATAGCGGGCGAGCCCCGCCTCGAACAGTTGCTTGAATATCCACTGCGTCCACTTATAGTAAGATGGATCGCAGGTGGAGACCGTCTGCGTGTAGTCGTAGGAAAGGCCGAGCATCTTCAGCTGCGAGGTGAAAGTGGCTATGTTCTTCTGCGTGAATTCGCCCGGGTCGTTGCCGGTGTTTATGGCGTACTGCTCCGCGGGCAGCCCGAACGAGTCGAATCCGATGGGATGAAGTACGTTATAGCCCTGCATGCGCTTCATGCGCGCGATTATGTCGGTGGCGGTGTAGCCCTCGGGGTGGCCGACGTGCAGCCCCGCGCCCGAAGGGTAGGGGAACATGTCCAGCACATAGTATTTGGGCTTGGAAAAATCGTGCAGATCGGTATGGAACGTGCCGTGCTCGTCCCAGTACTTTATCCATTTTTTTTCTACTTCGTTGAAATTTGTGTAAGCCATGTCGTTGTTTCCTGTGTTTTAATATCAATATTATACATAAACCTCGGCGGTTTAGCAAATATTTTCACTTATTATACTGCATTAAAGTTGTTGACAAACCCGCGTGAAAATAATATCATATAAGTACCGTGGCGGAAGGACAAGTACCGTCTGCGCGCCTTTCAGAGAGCGGGGCCTATGGCTGCAAGTTCCGCAGGCGTTGCGGGTTGCGGGAAACCACCCTCGCATTGCCGCGGCGACAATTTTACAAGCGGTCTTTAAGACAATTAAGGTGGAACCGCGCAAAGTGTGTATTTTGCGTCCTTAAAACAGCGCCATGACGGCAGTTTTAAGGGCGTTTTCTTTTACAAAAACCGACAGGAGACAGTTTATGAAAGTTTTACTTAAAAACGGCGACAGCCTCACGCTCGAAAACGGAGCAAAGTGTTCCGATGCGGCAAAGGCGATAAGCGACTCGCTTGCAAGGAACGCGGTGGCGGCAAAGGTAAACGGCAAGCTCACCGACCTTTCGCATGTGCTTTCCGAGGGGGACAAGCTCGAACTGGTCACGCTTAAAGATAAGGAGGGGCTGGACGTCTACCGCCACACCTGCGCGCACGTGCTCGCACAGGCGGTAAAGAACATATTCCCCACCTGCAAGCTCGCCATAGGCCCCGTGATAGAAAACGGGTTCTATTACGACTTCGAGTTCAATACGCCCATCACGCAGGAGGACTTCGGCAAGATAGAGGCGGAGATGGAAAAAATAATCAAGGCGAACACCCCCATCGAGCGCTTCGAGCTTCCCCGCAAAGAGGCGGTGGAGCTGATGACCCGCTTCAAAGAAAAGTATAAGGTTGAGATAATCAACGACCTTCCCGAGGGCGAGCAGATCTCGTTCTATAAACAGGGCGCCTTCACCGATCTGTGCCGCGGGCCTCACCTGCCTTCAACCGGTAAGATCAAGGCGTTCAAGCTCACCTCGCTTGCGGGCGCCTATTGGCGCGGCAACGAAAAGAACAAGATGCTCACCCGCATCTACGGCGTTGCGTTTGCCAAGAAGGACGAGATGAAGACCTACTTCGAGATGCTCGAAGAGGCAAAAAAGCGCGACCACATCAAGCTCGGCAGGGAACTGAAGCTGTTTGCTCTGCTGCCTGAAGGCAAGGGCTTTCCGTTCTTCCTTCCGAACGGCATGGTGCTTAAAAACATCCTCGCCGACTACTGGCGCGACCTGCACCGCAAGGAGGGGTATGTCGAGATCCAGACGCCGATAATCCTCACGCGCACGCTATGGGAGAATTCCGGTCACTGGGATCATTATAAGGACAATATGTACACCACCAAGATCGACGGCGAGGACTGCGCGGTAAAGCCAATGAACTGCCCTGGCGGCATGCTCGTGTACAAACTTACCCCGCACAGCTATAAGGACCTGCCGATAAGGATGGGCGAGATGGGCCTCGTGCACCGCCACGAGAAGAGCGGCCAGCTCCACGGCCTGTTCCGCGTGCGCTGCTTCACGCAGGACGACGCGCACATCTTCATGCTTCCCGAACAGATCACCGACGAGATAAAGGGAGTGGTCAGGCTGACCGACAGGATATACAAGCAGTTCGGGTTCAAGTACAAAGTTGAACTCTCCACCCGTCCCAAGGACAGCATGGGCACCGAAGAGGAGTGGAACGCCGCAACCGATGCGCTGCGCGCAGCGCTCGACGATCTCGGACTCGAATACGAGATAAATGAGGGCGACGGCGCATTCTACGGCCCCAAGATAGACTTCCACCTGCAGGACAGTATAGGCAGGACTTGGCAGTGCGGCACAATACAGCTCGACTTCCAGATGCCCCAGCGTTTCGAACTCGAATACGTCGGCGAAGACGGTGCAAAACACCGCCCGATAATGATCCATCGCGCCATCTACGGCTCTATGGAGAGGTTTATCGGTATACTCATCGAGCACTACGCGGGAAAGTTCCCCGTATGGCTCGCGCCGGTGCAGGTAAAGGTGCTGCCAATAACCGACAGGACCCGTGCCTATGCCGAAAAGGTGGCCGCCATGCTGCGCGATAAGGGCGTCCGCGTGGAGATCGACGGCAGGAACGAAAAGATCGGCTATAAGATAAGGGAGGCAAAGCTCGAAAAAGTTCCCTATGTCTTGGTCGTGGGCGACTCCGAAGAGGCGGAGGGTACCGTGAACGTCAACAAGCGCGGCGTAGAAGAGAAGTTCTCCATGAAGGCAGAGGATTTTGCCGGGCTTGTGTGCGAAGACGACAGGGCCAAAGTCAACTTTTAAGCATTTACGGCCGCGCGGCGCGATCGCGCCGCCGTTGCGGAAAAATGTTGTCGTCTGATGCTTAAAATTGTTTGACATTTATTTTTGAATGTTGTAATATAATCAAGTAAGCAAAGGCAGAACCTTTCGCCGTACGGACATTCTTTACGGCAAATAATGATATACGCCGCATGTCGGCGCACGTTTGTCATTATCGCGGGTTGCTTTTGCAGCCCGCTTTTTTTCGGGTAAATAAAATGAGAGGTAACGACCCATCAAAGATTCCTATTCTATCAACGAAGATATCCGTGACAGAGAAGTCAGAGTGATTGCTCCCGACGGAGAGATGCTCGGCGTCATGCCCTCCTCGCAGGCGCTCAGGATGGCTTATGAGCGCGAGCTTGACCTTGTAAAGATCTCCCCCACGGCAAATCCGCCCGTATGCAAGATAATGGACTATTCCAAATTCAAGTACGAGCAGGCAAAAAAGGATAAGGAAAACCGCAGGAACCAGACCGTCGTGGAGCTTAAAGAGATAAGGCTCTCCATGACCATCGACGTCGGCGACATTGCCGTCAAGACCAAACAGTGCCTCAAATTCCTGGACGCCGGCAACAAGATCAAGGTGTCCATAAGGATGAAGGGCAGGGAAAATTCCCGTTCCTATCAGGGCGTCAAGGTGATGGAAAATTTCTTCGAAGGCCTGGACGGCAAGGCGGTAATGGATAAGAAGCCCACTACCGAGGGCAGGAACATCATTATGATGCTCTCGCCTGTGAAAGCGTAAGTTACACCATTTTACAGAAATTTTATCGGAGGTAAAAAATATGCCCAAGCAGAAATCACACAGCAGCACCAAAAAGCGCTTCTGGCTTACTTCTACCGGCAAGGTCAAGAGGGCTCACGGCGGCAAAAATCACAAGGCAGAAACCAAGAACAGAAAGAGAAAGAGAAACCTGCGCAAAAACACGTTAGTTTCTACCACGCAGGAATCGACCGTTAAGTCGATGATCCCTTACAAGAAATGAGGAGGTAGCAGGCAATGCGTATTAAAAGATCGGTAAACGCGCTCAAGAAGCGCAGAAAGATATTCCGCCTTTCCAAGGGCTATTTCGGCAACAAGTCCAAGTCGTACAGGATCGCACGCGAAGCCGTGATGAAGTCCCTGAATTATGCATTCAAGGGCCGCAAGCTCCGCAAGCGCGACATGCGCAGCCTGTGGATAGCCCGCATCAACGCGGCTGCAAGGCTCAACGGGCTCTCCTATTCCAAGTTCATGCACGGGCTCAAGGCTGCTGGCATCAACCTCAACAGAAAAGTTCTCGCCGACCTCGCCGTAAGCGACGCCGCAGCATTCGCAGCGCTTGCCGAAAAGGCAAAGGCCGCCGTTTAAGAACGGACTAAACGATTAAGCCTTGAAATACAGGCTTAATTTTTTGCTTTTTTATATGTTGATACAGTCAAGATCCAACCCGAAGGTCAGGGCGCTTGCGGCGCTTAAAGAAAAGAAGTTCAGGCGCGAGCGCGGAGAATATCTTGTCGAAGGCGTAAAGATGGTGTCCGAGAGCATCGCGGCGGGCTGCGAGGTGACCTGCGTCGCATGTACCGAGGAGTATCGTGACAGGTTTGCGGGCGCGCTCGTGCTGTCGCGCCAGGTCTTTGAATACGTCTCAGACGAGCGCACGCCGCAGGGCGTCATAGCCTCGGTTAAGCTGCCTTCCGTTGCACCCGTCCCGCCGTCGGGCAGGTGCGTCCTTCTGGACGGCTTGCAGGATCCGGGCAACGTCGGGACGATAATCCGCACGGCCAACGCCGCAGGTTACGGCGAGATCTACGCGATCAACTGCGCGGACCCCTTTTCGCCCAAATGTGTGCGTTCGAGCATGAGCGGCATATTCTTTGCCAGGGTCATGACGGGACGGGCCGAGGATGTGCTCGGCGCGCTCGGCGGCGTGCCGCTCGTCTGCGCCGATATGGGCGGGCAGAGCGCCTACGGCTTTAAGGCTCCCGAAAAGTTCTGCCTGTGCATAGGCAGCGAAGGTTCGGGGTTGAGCGAGGCTGTGCGCGGCGCGGCGGACTTTACGGTCAGCATACCCATGCGCCCGACGTGCGAAAGCCTCAACGCTGCGGTCTCGGCGGGCATCTTGATGTATCTTTTGAACGGCGCGGAAACCTTTCCGCGGTAATACAGGAGGAGGTATAAAATGTCAGGACATTCCAAATGGCACAACATACAGGCAAAGAAAGGCAAGACGGACGCGGCGCGCGGCGCAATGTTCACCAAGCTCGGCAGGGAGATAGCCGTTGCGGCAAAGGGCAACCCCAATCCCGACACCAACAGTAAACTCGCCGACGCAATAGCAAAAGCCAAGGCGGCAAACATGCCCAACGACACCATAAAACGTTCGATAGCCAAGGCTGCCGGCGAGCTGGGCGATAAGGAGTATAAGGAGCTCACCTACGAAGGCTACGGCGTGGGCGGTTCGGCGGTCATCATAACCACGCTCACCGACAACGTGAACAGGACCGCGGGCGATGTGCGCTCCACCATGTCGAAGTGCGGCGGACAGATGGGCAACACAGGCTGCGTGTCGTACATGTTCGACAAGAAGGGGTGCATCGTTGTGGAGCGCACGCCTTCGCTCGACGAAGACACGATGATGGAGTACTGCCTCGAAGCGGGTGCCGACGACTACGTTGCGCAGGACGATGCGTACGAGGTCTACTGCGCTCCCGAAAGTTTTTCGGCTGTGCGCGCGGCCCTCGAAGCAAAGGGGCTCAATTTCTTTGAAGCTGCGGTCAGGATGATACCGCAGAACTACATTACCCTCGACGAGGAAAAGCTGGCCACGTTCACCAAGATGCTCGACAAGCTCAACGAGCTCGACGACGTTCAGGATGTCTATCACAACGTGGAGTTGCCCGAAGAGGAAGACGAATAAGGCAGGACAGGGTCGCGCGGTGCGCGGCCTTTTCTTTTTTTTGCTGCAATTTTTTGCGTGCCGCGCATAATACCGGTTCGTTTGCAGATGATAATAGTACAAGCGGCAACGCTTTGAAAATATAGTTCGTGTTTAAGGCGTTGCCGTAATGTGCAATACTCTGAATACGGACGGGGGAAGCGTTTTTCATGTTGAAGAACGCTTCCCTATGTATTTTTGCGGGTTTTTGCGTATAAAATATAGCATGCGGAAAATACATATGGCCTTGTGCGCGCTCGCCGTCGCTTCACTTGCCGCGGGAGGCTTTGCAGCGTTCAGCCGTAATGCCGGCGTTGCCGAGCCGTCCGCACCGGGCGTGATAACGGTGTGGCAAATAGACAGTTTCGAGGGCGGCAAGGGTTCGCGTGCGCAGTATCTGCGCTCGGTAGGCGACGAATTGCTTGAAAGCAGCGGCGTCTATACGGAAGTCGTGGCGCTCTCTTCTGCGGCCGCGCGCGAAAATATCGCGGCGGGCAATCTGCCTGACATTATTTCCTACGGAGCCGGGTTTTGCGGCGCCGAAGGGGTCACTGACGGCAATGCGCGCGCATGGTGCCGCGGAGGGTACTGTCTTATAACTACGGGGGAAAACTTCGAAGACGTTACTTATGAAAATACGGTGGTGAACGCGGGCAGGGATAACCTTGTCGGGGTCGCCGCGCTGTTTGCGGGGCTTGAACGTGCCGACGTTCTGCCCCCGACTTCTGCATACGTGGCACTGCTGAGCGGCGACTACGAATACCTTTTGGGCACGCAGCGCGACGTGATACGGCTGCAGACGCGAGGCGTCGATTTTTCTGTCTGTCCGCTTACCGACTATAACGACCTGTACCAGTACATAACCGTCCTTGCCCGGGGGCAGAGGCGCGCGGCCTGCGAGCGCTTCGTCGAACTTCTTGACGAAAGGGACGATACCGACAGGATAGGCATGCTGCGCGACGGCCTCATGCTTTACTCCGACGAGATGCATGTTCTCGAGGGAGCCGTGGCGGCGTATACGCTTCCGCCGATGGCAGGCGGGGAGTATATAGGGCAGGTAAAATCTGCGGTACGGTCTAAGGATATAAATCTGCTCAAAAGTTTGCTCAAACCATTGTAAAAATCCAAAAAAAATGTTATTATAGAGGAAAGAAATATGAGCGCCGACATTTTTGATGCCGTTCCTCACCGCAGGGATTTCAGCTTCGCCGAACACACTACATACGGCTGCGGCGGCTGTGCGGATATAGCTTATTTTCCGCGCAGCGCAGACGAGGCCTGCAAACTGTTTTCCGCGCTGAAGGCGGAGGGGATAAAATTCTGTATACTCGGCGCGGGGTCAGATGTGCTTGCCGCAGACGGACTGTATAGGGGCGCGGTCGTCTGCACTTATAATCTCAGGGCTATGGAGTACGATCCTATCGGGCTTACGCTAAGGACGGAATGCGGCGTTACGGTAGCCGAACTGCTTGCATATTGCAGGGCGCGCGGCCTTTCGGGCACGGAATTTCTTGCCGGGATCCCGGCTACCGTAGGCGGGCTTGCCTGTATGAACGGCGGAGCCGGCGGAAAATTTATGTCCGACTGCATAAAGTCCGTGCGTGTTTTTGATGGCGAACTGCACGATCTCACCAACGAAGAGTGTGAATTTGCCTATAAACACAGTACTATGCGCGACATAGACTGTATAATTTTATCGGTTTTGTTCGCTGTGGAACGGCAAACTCCCGCTGCAGTGGCTGCGAATATCGCCGCGCGGCTGAAGGGGCGTGCGGCCCTGCCGGCCGGCAGGAGCTGCGGTTGTGTGTTCGAAAATTATTGCGGCGTCAGCGCGGGAAAGATAATAGAGGGCGCCGGGCTGAAGGGAGCGCGCGTCGGCAAGGCGTACGTGAGCGCCGAGCATGCCGATTTTATAATCAACGGCGGCGACAGCTCTGCAGACGTGTATGCGCTCATACGGTTTGTCAAGGACGAAGTTTATAAAAAATTCGGCATAACTCTTAAAGAAGAGGTTTGTTATATCGGAGATTTCAATGATTCTAACGGGTGACTACCATACTCATACCCCGTACTCGCACGGGAAGAATACCGTCATGGAAAATGCGCTTGCGGCAAAAAAACTAGGGCTGAAGGCCGTGGGTATAACCGACCACGGCTTCAATCACATTCTTTTCGGGCTCAGAAGGCGAAAACTGGCGGCGCTCCGCGCGGAGTGCGACGATGCGGAGCGGGCCACCGGCGTAAACGTGCTGATGGGCATGGAGAGCAATCTTACGTCGGCGAACGGCGATACGGACATGAAGGCAGGGGATCTGCAGTATTTCGATATTTATCTGTGCGGACTGCACGAGCTGTTGTGGTACAGGACGCCCGGGGATTTCTTCAATCTCTCCGTCCGCAACTATTTTTCATATGTGCGCGGCAGGCGCACCTCGGACAGGCTGTTCGCACTCACCACAAAGGCATATATCGAAGCGGTGAAAAAAAATCCTATAGACATCCTTACGCACATAAATTTCCGGTGCTGCTGCGACGTGGTTGAGGTTGCCAAGTGCTGCGCCGATTACGGAACGTATATCGAGATAAACACAAAAAAGCACCACATCACGCCGGAGGAGCTCAATGCCATGGCCGGTGCCGGCGCGCGGTTCGTGATAGATTCCGACGCGCACTCTGCCGACAGGGTGGGCGATACGGCGATAGCCGAGGAACTGCTCTCCCGCGCAGAGGTCCCCCCCGACAGGATAGACAATATCGACGGCAGGCAGCCGAAATTCCGCTTTGCCGAATACAAGAGGATGCATTTATAACCTTATATGGCTAATTTTACCGATGAGATAAGGACGGAGTTAATTAAAAATTTTTCGGGTGGCAGAGAAGTATGTCTTGCCGCCCTTTCGGCGTTTATGCGCACCGGCGGCAGCCTCATCCGCACCGGCGGCAGTTACGGCTTTGAACTTGCCACCGAGAGCGAGCTCACCGCCCACTTCTTCGCCGACATGCTCGAAAACGTATTTTCGACCGAGATAAGCGATTTCAGTTCGCGCTCAGATCTTGCCAGCGGCAGGGACAAGCTCGTGTTTTCCTGCGTGAACGGCAACGGCACGGCGCTTTTGCGCGAAATGGGCGTGCTCGGCGAGGACAAGGACGGGCTGTACGTCGATTTTTCCGTCGGCAGTTTTATAGTTTCGGGCGAGGGCTGCGCCGAAGCGTTCGTAAAGGGAGCGTTTCTGGGCGGCGGCAGTTGCACCCTGCCCGACCCCGACGGGGCGAGCACCACGGGCTATCACTTCGAGGTGGTCTTCCGCAACAAGACCACGGCAGCCGACTTCTGCGATATCCTGTGCTCGTTCGACGTGCTCGCCAAACTTGTCAAGCGCAAGGACAGCGCCGTGGTCTACCTCAAGAGCATAGACGCGATCTCGTCCGTTCTCTCGCTGATGGGTGCGGAAAGTGCGCTGGCGCGCCTTAAAAAGGTGGCGCGGGAACGGGACGATTCCAACAACGAAAACAGGGTGAACAACTGCTCGGTCTCCAACATCGACAAGACGGTGTCTGCCTCGGTGAAGCAGGTGCAGGCGATAGAGGTGATACGCTCCACTGTAGGATTGCAGAGCCTTGACGAGAATCTTTTTTCGGTGGCGGAGGGCAGGCTTGCCGATAAGAACGCTTCGATGCAGGAGCTTGCCGACAGGCTTAAAATTTCCAAAAGTTGCCTCAATCACCGCATGCGCAAGATAGCCGAAATGGCCAGACAGCTTGCGCAGGACTGAAATCCGTCTGAAGTTAAGGATTAAAGACATGGCCGATATTTCGGGCGGCGGTTGCCGCTATAAGTGTGACGGGCGGAAATTTTTCGGTAAATGGCTCGATGTGTTTGCGCCCGGCCTGACGCTCTGTCAATACGAACAATTTATAAAGGACGCATTCGTGTGGCATGTTTTCAGTTTCGGGCTTCTGCCGGAGAGGAGCTTCCTTACCGGCGACGAGGCGCGCGCCGCATATAACGCCGCCCGAAAGAGCGGTGCGGAGTACATTTTGCTGTGGTCGGACGAGAATGAGCCGCTGCCCCTTCCGGAGAAGTATTCAACCGCGGAGAAAATCGAGGAGCGGGAGGCCGCCGAGCTGTATATCGTCGGAAAAAATTTTGAATGGACTTACGTTGAAACGCACGAAACTTCCTGCGGGCTCGGCCCGTATTTCATGCGGGCGCCCGCGCGGGGCTGAAAGTCCGGCAATGCGCGCCGCCGCAGATATTCAATTTTTGCGGCACACTTTTTATGATTGAAAGAGGATGATAAATGACTGATTTCGTACATCTGCACCTGCATACCGAATATTCCCTTCTGGACGGCGCGTGCAAGATCGACAACCTTATAGATTACTGCAAGGAAAACGGCATAGACACCGTGTGCATGACCGACCACGGCAACATGTACGGCACGCTGCACTTTGCCGAAAAGGCGGCTGCGGCCGGTCTGAAATATATAATCGGCTGCGAGTTCTACGTCACCAAGGACATGCACGACAAAACTTCGAACATCTCCGAGCATCTCATTCTGCTCGCCAGGAACAAAGCGGGCTACAAGAACCTTGTGCAGCTCGATTCAATGGCGTTCGTCGACGGATTTTACTATAAGCCGAAGATAGACTATAAGGTGCTCAAAGAACATTCCGAAGGCGTGATCTGCCTTTCGGCATGCGTTGCGGGCGGTATACCCAGAAGGCTGCTCTCGGGCGATTACGAGGGCGCAAAGGAGCTTGCACTCTATCTTAAAGGCGTGTTTGGCGAAGATTTTTACATAGAGATACAGAACCACGGGCTGGACGAAGAGAAGCGCGTGCTGCCCCTGCTCGTGCGTCTCGCCGACGATATAGGGGTGGAGCTTGTGGCCACAAACGACGTGCATTACCTCAACAGAGAGGATTCCGAAATGCAGGACGTGCTGATGTGCATACAGATGAAGAAGACGCTCGACGACCCCAAGCGCATGAAGTTCGAAACGCAGGAGTTCTACTTCAAGAGCGGCGACGAGATGGCAGACCTCTTCCCCAACCTGCCGCGCGCGATATCCAACACACGCGCCATTGCCGACAAGGTCACCGAGCCCGCCTTCAACCTCGATAAAAAGGGCTATCCCATAAGGGACACCTCTCTCATCCCCGGCTATACCCCGCCCGACGGCAGCACTCCCGAACAGTACCTTCGCAAACTTACCGACGAGGGGCTTTTGCGCAGGTACGGCACCGTTACGCAGCGCGAGCGCGAGCGTGCCGACTACGAACTGGGCGTTATATGCAGCATGGGCTATGCGGAGTACTACCTGATAGTGTGGGACTTCATAAACTGGTCGCGCGAGCAGGGCATACCCGTTGGCCCGGGCAGGGGCTCGGGCGTGAGCTCCATCGTTGCGTATTCCATAGGCATAACCGACGTCGAGCCGCTGCAGTACGACCTGCTGTTCGAGCGTTTCCTGAACCCTGACCGCGTGTCCATGCCGGACTTCGACATCGACTTCTGCACCGACAGGCGCGAGGAGACGATAGAATACGTCCGCAACAAGTATCACCCCGAAAACGTCTGCCAGATAGTCACTTTCGGCACGATGGCTGCCAAGAACTCCATAAAGGACGTCGGCCGCGTGATGCGCGTGCCCTATTCCGAGACGGACAGGCTGACGAAGATAATGGACGGCAAGACCTCCATAAGCGACCTTCTTGGGCTGAATATAGAAAAGACGCGCAAAAAGATGGAAGCGGAGGCCGACGAGGACAAACGCAAGTCGATAGAGGACAAGCTCAACGAGCTGAAACTTGCGCGCAACTCGGAGTTCTGCGAGCTGTACGAAAACGACGCCACTCTTCATTCGGTCATCGACATGGCGCGCAAGATAGAGGGCATGCCCAGACAGACGGGCATGCACGCCGCCGGCGTCGTCATCTGCCGAAAGAAGATTGCCGACAATGTACCGCTTTCGCGCAACGGCGAATTTATCACTACGCAGTTCGTCGCCAAGGAGATCGAGGCGCTCGGCATGCTCAAAATGGACTTTCTGGCCCTCGTCACGCTCACCGATATAAAGAAGTGCATCAACTATATCAAAGAGGACTACGGCATCGACATAGACTTCAACAAGATAGGTTATACCGACGCAGGCGCCTACGAACTCATCTCCGAGGGCGACACCGACGGTGTGTTCCAGCTGGAAGCGGGCGGTATGAAAAAGTTCATGCGCCAGCTCAAGCCCGACACGCTGGAAGATCTTATCGCGGGCGTCTCGCTCTACCGCCCCGGCCCCATGAAGTTCATAGATTCATTCTGCAACCGCAAGCACGGGCTGGAGGAGATCTCGTACGACTGCCCGCAGGAGGAGAAGATACTCAAAGTCACCTACGGCATACCCGTCTATCAGGAACAGGTCATGCAGATATTCCAGTATCTTGCGGGCTTTTCGCTGGGCGAGGCCGATCTCGTGCGCCGCGCCATGGGCAAAAAGGATAAAAAGACGCTGTTGGCGCAAAAGGATAAGTTCATAAACGGCGGCACGAGCGACGTAAACGGTTCGCACATAGACGGCTGCATAAAGAACGGTATCTCTGCCGAAGTCGCGGCCAAGATATTTGCCGACATGGAGGGATTCGCCTCCTATGCATTCAACAAATCGCATGCCGCCGCTTATGCCACGCTTGCATACCAGACGGCATGGCTGAAGAAATATTACATCAAGGAATTTATCTGCGGACTGCTGAACAACCGCCTCAACAAGATAGACGAGATAACCAAATACGTGCTCTATCTTAAAGATAAGGGGCTTAAAGTTTTTCCGCCCGACATAAATCGCAGCAAGACTGTGTTCTCTGTCGAAAACGACGGCGTGCGTTTCGGCCTCTCCGCCATGAGGGGCACCGGGCAGGACGCCATCGACCTCGTGATAAACGAGCGCAACGAACACGGCTTGTTTGCCGACTTCCCCGACTTTATCCAGCGCTGCGCGATGATGCTCAACAAGCGCATGATCGAGGGGCTCATCTACGCGGGCGCATTCGATTCCATGGGCGTGAAGCGCGCCCAGCTGATACTCGTATACGACGGGCTTTACCAGCGGGCGTCCGGCATGGCGAAACAGAAGAGCAGCGCCCAGATCAGCCTGTTCGGCGACATAATCGAAGAGGAGAAACTCACAGTTGTCTATCCCGATGTGCCCGAGTACGATCTCAACGAAAAGCTCGCCAAGGAAAAGGAGATGTTGGGCGTGTATGTCAGCGGTCACCCCTTCGAAAAGTACGCGGGCAGCTTTGCCGACTGCAACTTCAACACGGGCATGCTCGACGACTACACCGAGGACGACGACGGCGAGCGGGTCTACAACGAACTGAAAGACGGAATGCAGGTCACCATGGGCGGCATAATAACTTCCTTCAAGAAGACGGTGACGAAGCGCACAGGCGCACACATGGCGTTTATCGAGCTGGAGGACGTTTACGGCGGCGTGGAGTGCGTCGCTTTCCCCGCCATCTATGAGCGCTGCCGCGGGTTGATAGCAACCGACAAGATCGTGCGCGTGGCGGGCAAGCTCGATCTGACGTCCGGCAAGGAACCGTCTGTTATCCTGGACAGGATCACCGCTTTCGAAGAGCCTGCCTCTGCAGGGGCGGAGGTTGGTCAGTCTGCGCCCGGAAAGCGCGCCGTGCTGTGGCTGAACGCTTCGCGGCTATCCGAAGGGGATTTCGACGAGCTGCTCTCGCTGCTCGGAAATTACGACGGGGAAACGGGTTGCAACATCAAGCGCGGCGAAAAGAGGTTCAGACTGGACGGAGGAGTGAATTATTGCAGGGGACTGCTGGCCGAACTGAGCATGTTCCTTTCGGAAGAAGATATCGTGTATCTGGGTTGACGAATGGTCTCTGTGTAAGCTAAAGCTGCTTGCAGTCGGCGGGCGCCCGCATATTTTTGCCGCGGTTTCCGCGCCCGCCGTGCAT
>ERZ1090878.821-NODE-826-length-15693-cov-10.534275_pt1 | contig 15693 bp, 11 predicted proteins | sample MGYA00478473_ERZ1090878 | MGnify/ENA primary metagenome ERZ1090878 (study PRJEB33644, sample SAMEA5815720) | chicken gut metagenome | biome: Chicken; feature: Gastrointestinal Tract; material: Caecum | place: Ireland | collected 2019-01-01 | study: A study of the... | reverse complement strand
ATAACGCAGTTTTAGCCTGCAAATTCAAAAATCTAAAAGGGTGAAATCATGAAGTTAAACACCAACTATTCTAACATAAGCGACAGCTACCTCTTTTCGGAAATAGCCAGAAAGGTTGCGGCATATCAGGCCGCCAATCCCGATAAAAAAGTGCTCCGCCTCGGCATAGGCGATGTTACTCTGCCGCTCGCTCCCGCGGTAATTTCCGCCCTTCACGGCGCCGTGGACGAAATGGCAGACAAAGCTACCTTCCGCGGCTACGGTCCCGAGCAGGGCTACGCCTTTTTGAAGGACGCGATAGCGGGCTACTATGCGGGTCACGGCGCGCAGCTCGCTTCGGACGAAATCTTCATCTCGGACGGCGCAAAGTCCGACCTCGGCAACATTCTCGATTTGTTCGCGCAAAGCAATACGGTGCTCATTCCCGACCCCGTATATCCCGTATATGTGGATACCAACGTAATGGCGGGCCGCAAAATCGTGTACATGAACGCCAACAGTGAAAACGGCTTTCTGCCTATGCCCGATTACGGCGTGGACGCCGATATAATCTATCTCTGCTCGCCCAATAACCCCACGGGTGCGGCGTACAGCAAGGCGCAGCTTAAGGAGTGGGTGGACTACGCCAACAAAAAGGGCGCGGTGATTTTATACGACGCCGCATACGAATGCTTTGTCACCGACGATTCGCTCGCCCGCTCGATTTTTCAGATAGAGGGCGCAAAGACGTGCGCCATAGAGTTCTGCTCGTTCTCCAAAATGGCGGGCTTTACGGGTACGCGCTGCGGCTGGACGGTTGTTCCCGAACAGCTTAAAAGCGGCAACCTTTCGGCCAACAAGATGTGGCTGAGAAGGCAGACTACAAAGTTCAACGGCGTGCCTTACATCGTACAGCGCGGCGCGGCGGCGGTATTCACGCCCGAAGGCCTTGCCCAGACGGCGGAAAACCTCAATTATTACAGACGCAACGCAAAGCTGATTGCCGATGGTCTGCGCGAACTTGGCATATGGTTCACGGGCGGCGAAAATTCGCCCTATATCTGGCTCAGATGTCCGAATGGCATGACCAGCTGGCAGTTCTTTGACTATCTGCTTGAAAACGCCCAGGTGGTAGGCACTCCAGGCGCAGGCTTCGGCGTGAATGGCGAGGGCTATTTCCGTCTTACCGCATTCGGCAGCGAAGAGGTCACCGCCGAGGCCGTGGCCCGCATCAAAAAGCTGCTTTCAAAGTAATTTTTTAGGCGCTGCTGCGCGTATGCTTTGAGCAAATCGGCGCGGCAGCATTGCTGTGTAATGCAAATTGGGGCGGCAGTATGCCGCAAATAAAAGAGTTATCCGCCGTGTACGCTTTGTCCGTGCGGAAGAAAATAAAGTATCCGTGAGGGGTATTATGCTTAAACGTAGATTTGAACGCGGCGCGGGCATACTGTGCCACATATCTTCTCTGCCGAATAAGTATGGCATAGGTTCGCTCGGCAAGGAGGCCTATGAGTTTGCCGACTTCCTTGAAAAGAGTAAAATAAAGTACTGGCAGATTCTTCCGCTCGTGCAGACGGGTTACGGCGATTCGCCCTATCAGTCGGTATGCTGCAATTCGGGCAACCCCTATTTTATCGACCTCGAACAGCTCCGCGACGAGGGACTTCTGGACGACGAGGAACTTGAAGAGGCAGAAATGCCTGCGGGCAAGGTCAACTATGGCGCGCTCTACAACATGCGTTACAGAACATTGCGCCGCGCATATGCCCGTTTCAACATCAACGACCCCGAATTTGTCGCCTTTGTGGACAGCGGACTGTTTGACGACTACGCGCTGTTCATGTCACTCAAATCTGTATACGGCGGCACCTTTCACGATTTTCCCACGGCGTACAAGTTCAAGGAAAAGCCAGTAATAGACGAGTTCCGCAAAAACATGTACAAAAAGGAGTACTGTTTCTGGCAGTTTCTGCAGTACGAGTTCTCCGTTCAGTGGAAAAAACTGCGCGAATACGTAAACGGCAAGGGCATAAAGCTTATCGGCGACATTCCTCTGTATATGGCGGCCGACTCCGCCGATGTGTGGGCCCGTCCCGATATGTTCATGCTGGACGAGGACCTCAACCCCGTAATGGTGGCGGGTGTGCCGCCCGACTACTTCTCGGCCACGGGTCAGCTCTGGGGCAACCCGCTCTATGACTGGAAGGCCGCCGCAAAGGACGGCTACAGCTGGTGGATAGAGCGCATAAGACGCTCCTATGAGCTGTATGACATCGTCCGAATGGACCATTTCCGCGGCTTTGACAGGTTTTATGCCGTGCCTGCGGGTGCGGCTACCGCCGAAACGGGCGAGTGGATGGACGGCCCGGGCATAAAGCTCTTCGAGGCGGCTGAACGCGCGCTCGGCCATCTCAACGTGATAGCCGAGGACCTCGGCGTGATAGATGAGGGCGTTGTCCGCCTGCGTACGCATACGGGCTTCCCCGGAATGAAGATAATGCTGTTCGCCTTTGACGGCAATGCGGAAAACGAGTACCTTCCCCGCCACATAAAGCCCAATTCGGTTACATATACGGGCACGCACGACAACGACACGGCCTTCGGCTTTGTCGGCGGAATGACGGAGGAACAGTTTGCCTCATTTATAAAACTTCTGCGCTCTTCGCTCAGGTATGAAAAGGTAAGTTTCCCCATAGTCTCGCGCAAGGACGCCGCGCACGCGCTTGTAATGTGCGCGCTGGGCAGCAAGTCGGATATGTGCATAATTCCCGTGCAGGACATTCTCGGGCTGGATAATTCCGCAAGAATGAACGTGCCCTCCGTATCTTCGGGCAACTGGCAGTTCCGTCTGGAAGAAATCCCCGGCCGAAAGGTTGCCGCCTGGCTCAGAAAGGCGGTTAAGGACAATGACAGGCTGTAATTTTCCCGCGGCGTTACGCCCGCTCATATAAATATGATTGCCCCGCTCTTTGCGGGGCTTTTTTTCAGTGTATATGCGGCGCGGCAGGTTCTGCCGCGCCGCATTCTGCAATGTATTGCCGTCATATTCTTTTGCATATAGCGGCGGCTATGCGCTTGCTTGTTCGGCTTCGGGCAGACTGTCGCTTTGCAAGTCGGGTTCGGATAAAAACAGACGCGTGCACAGCACAGTCATATCGTCCTCGGCTGTGCCGCCCGTGCGCGCAAGCGCGCCTTCAAGCAGTTTATCTGCAAGATTCTGCGGGTTGAGCGGTCTGAATGACTGCAAAAATTCCACAAGCTCGGGCGTGGAGGAGAAGGCGGAGGTTATTCCGTCGCTCATGAACACCAGCATATCTCCGTCCTCCAGTTTTTCTTTGGCTACGGTGGGGCGGAGGGTGTCCAGTATGCCCATCGGCAGGCTGGAACTTTCCAGCACCTTTACTTTGCCGCGCCGCAGTATTACGCCTACGGGCGAACCTATCTTCACGAACTCCGCGCCGCCCGTGTTCAGGTCTACCGAGCATATGTCTATGCAGGCGAACCGCTCGTCGCGCGAAAAGGTGAGCAGTTTGTTTATGGTATCCAGCACGGTGCCTTCCGGCATCTCCGCGCGGTAGAATGCCTCTATCAGCGAAATGGCCGTGCGCGAAACTTTGTTGGCGTACTCTCCGCTGCCCATTCCGTCCGAAAGCGCCATTAGAAAGCGGTGTTCGTTTATTCGAATGACCGAGTGCGTGTCGCCCGAGGCCTTTTCGCCCTTCTTTTTTACGGCGGCTACGCCGAAAACGGCATCGTAGCGCGGCGGTCGGCAGAATATGTAACACCTCTTTCCGCCGCCGTAGTCAGTTTTTTCGCGTAACTGAAATTTTATGCCCGTGGCGCGTTGCAGAGCGGAAATTATGTCGTCTATGTTGCCGTCGCCCACAATCACGGCGCAAATTTCGTCGTTGTCCTCGCCGTTGAAGTACACCTCGGGGCAGGAAATTCCGCAGGAGGCAAGCGTGCGCACGATATTTTTCTCGGCCTCGCCCATTCCGCGCCGCTCGCGGCACAGCTCCACGGCGTTGTTTTTCAGCACGGCGGCCACGCCCCTCGCCTGGTCGGCAAGCATAACCCTGCCCGCGCGCGCATTCTCCGTCTCCGTCATGAATCTGCGGTACTCGGTAAGAAGTGAGTTAAGCTCGCGTATTACCTCGGCGGAGCGGGTGCAGTTCTGCGTAACGGCGGGCGGCAGGTCTATAAGGTTTACCTTGCCCTTTACGGCGCCCGCCTCAACAAGTTTGGCAAAGCCCGTATATACCACGCTCTTTGCGCACTTTGCGCGCCTTTCGCACCCCGAACAAAGCCGTTCTTTCAGCTCTGTCGCCACGCGTTTTTTTGCATTGTTTTCGTCCCCGCGGCCGTCCATGCTGCGGAACGCGCACTCCACCTCGCGGAATACTTCGCTTATTTTGAACAGCTTTTCCCCCGTGCGGCCGCGTTCGCGGTTGATAGCCGCCTCTGAAAGCACTTTTTTCACGGTCAGCAAATCCATAATGCCTTGCAGACGCTTTTCGGAGGGAATGGCGGCAAGCACGCAGCACAGCGTAACGGCGCACGCCTTTACTATGGTCGCCGCCACGCCCTGGGAATACCAGCCTTCAAAGTAGCCGAAGCCGCAGAATGCGGCGCATACCACAAGGGGGGAGGCGGCTCTGCCCGTGCGCGCAAAAAGAAGGGCGGCGGCGCTTATAATCACGTAGGCCGTAACGTATTCAAGGCTTAAGTCTGTAAATGCGGGCGGAACGCTGAATGCAAGCGCGCACAGCACGGCGGCGGGACTTTTGAAAAAGCGCACGCACATCGCCGTTGCAAATGCGGAAAAGGCGCAGTACGCAAACCCGCCAGCAAGGTTTACAATGCCCGTGCCTATGCCCGCATACAGCGCGGCCAGACTGAACAGCTCGTCCTCGCGCAGCAGGCATCTGCCGAGGCGGAATATCAGGGCGTACACGCTCTTGTAGCAGAACAGAAAAAATATCACGGTAACGGCCGCGGCAACGGCGCGCACGGCGTAGTCGTCCGGTATAAAATACAGCGCGCCGCCCGCATTCCAGTCGGAGAGCGCCACAAACGGCGCAAGCGCAATCAGCGCATATACGGCCGCCTCGAACCTTATTTTCTTGCCCGTGCGGCGGTACAGGGCGACAATGCCCGCAAGAAACGCTCCCTCAAACAGCGCGCACAGAAAGGTTATAAGCTTTACGTGCACCGCGGAGCAGGCTATGTACAGCAGGGGGGATACAATCAGATTTCCGCCGCATATGATAAGCGAAAAGTACAGCCCCAGCGAAAGCGGAACGCCGCTGACTGCTCCGTTCAGAAATATGCACGCCGCCGCGTACCCCAGGTACATCAGCGCGCTTTTTACATTTATTTTAATCGGCATACCCCGATTTTAATATATGTATGCCCGCGCTTTTTCTGTATTTTTGCCGCGCCGTGCCGAATTATGCATCTCTTTAAATTCGCGGTCGGGGATAAACGGAATGTGAAAGAACAGAGTTATAGGGCAAGGCGGGCCTGAAAATTTGTAAAAACAATTGCCCTTTTTGCGCCGCGCCGTTATTGCCGCAAAAACTCAATTGCCCCGCACATATGCCGCAAATACCGCCATAAATTAAATAAGGTTCCTGCCTGGCAGGAACCTTATCTGTCAAAAATGTTTTACTTTAAATAGAGTATGAGCACGGCTATATCGGCGGGGTTTACGCCCGGAACTCTCGAAGCCTGCCCGAGCGATGCGGGGCGGACTTTGTCCAGCTTTTCGCGCGCCTCAAGGCGCAGACCGCTTATTTTGAGATAGTCAATGTCGGGCGGCAACCGCTTTTCTTCCAGCTTGCGCGCACGCGCAATCTGCTCCAGTCCCTTTTTCAGGTAGCCTTCGTACTTGATATAAATTTCCGCCGACTGCGCCGCGCTTTCGTCCTCTCCGCAGATTTTGCCGAACGTTTCCTCTAACTGTTTCAGCGTAACTCCGCGGCGGATGAGGTCCGCATATGTCAGCGACTTTTCCGTTCCTTCAAAGTCTATCGACTTTAAAAATTCGTCTGCCTCGGCCTGCGGAATACGCATATTCAGCGCCGTCAGGCAGTCTTCGTAGTTGCGTTTTCTTGCAAGGTAGCGCTCGTAGCGCTCCTTTTTTACCAGTCCGCACTCATATCCCTTTTCGGTAAGGCGGAAGTCGGCGTTGTCCTGCCTTATTTCCAGTCTGTGCTCCGCGCGGGAGGTCATCATTCGGTAGGGTTCGTCCGTGCCCTTCGTCACAAGGTCGTCTATCATGACGCCTATATACGCCTCGTCGCGCCGCAGTATCAGCGGTTCCTTGCCGCGTATTTTAAGGCTGGCGTTGATGCCCGCCATAAGTCCTTGCGCCGCAGCCTCCTCGTAGCCCGACGTGCCGTTTATCTGTCCCGCCGTATACAGTCCCTGAACCTTCTTGAATTCAAGGGTGGGATACACGTCCAGCGTGTCTATGCAGTCGTACTCTATGGCGTAGGCGTAGCGCATTATGTCGCAGTCCTCAAGTCCCGCAACGGTGTGATACATATCCTTCTGCACGTCGTGCGGAAGGGAGGAGGACATGCCCTGCACGTATACTTCAAGCGTGTCTATGCCCTCGGGCTCCAGAAACAGCTGGTGCCTCTCCTTGTCGGAAAAGCGCACAACCTTTGTCTCTATCGAAGGGCAGTAGCGCGGCCCCGTGGAGAGTATCGTGCCGTTGTACAGCGGCGAACGGTCCAGGTTGGAGAGTATTATCTCGTGCGTGCGCGCGTTTGTGTAGGTGAGGTAGCACGGCAGTTTGTTCTTTACGGGGTGCTCCGTCATATAGGAAAACGGCAGAATGTCGTCGTCGCCGTACTGCGGTTCGCACCTTTCAAAGTGTACGGTGCGGCCGTCCACCCTCGCGGGCGTGCCCGTCTTGAAGCGGCGCACGCTGTAGCCAAGCTCTATAAGGTTTTTGGTCAGCGCGGTGGCGGGGGCAAACCCGTTGGGGCCGCTGCTCTTTTTAACGTCGCCCGTTATCGTTTCGGCGTTGAGGTATACGCCCGTACACAGTATGGCCGCGCCGCAGCGCAGAATTCCGCCGTACGTCGTCTTTACGCCGCAGACCTTGCCGTCCTCGGTGAGTATTTCCGCCGCCTCGGCCTGCAGTATGCGCAGATTTTCGGTATGTTCAAGCGTGCGCTTCATCTCGGTGTGGTAGGCGTGCTTGTCCGACTGGCACCTCAGCGACTGCACGGCCGCGCCCTTGCCCACGTTGAGCATGCGCATCTGCAATGCCGTCTTGTCGGCATTTATGCCCATTTCGCCGCCCAGCGCATCTATCTCGCGCACCAGGTGTCCCTTGGCCGTGCCGCCCACGGAGGGGTTGCAGGCCATGAATGCAATGCTGTCCAGGTTGAGCGTCAGAATGGCGGTATGCAGACCCGTTCTCGCGCAGGCAAGCGCCGCCTCGCATCCGGCGTGTCCCGCGCCGACTACTACAACGTCAAATTGTCCTTCATCAAAATCTAACATTTCGTACCTTAAAAAAATGCCCGAGCCGCGCTCAGGCATGATATAGTTTTAACGGGTTAGTTGCGGCATACTGCGGGGGCAATTCTATTTTTCCCGCCGCAAAGCGCGCTTATTTTAAACAAAATAAAACTTACTTTTTGAGTATTATGTTCTTTATGTCGTCCACGTCTTTGGCAATTCTGTCGTTTATGCGGCACATCTCTTCCACTTTGTCGCGCGAATACAGCACGGTGGTGTGGTCCCTGCCGCCAAGCTCCTTGCCTATGGATACAAGCGGAAGGGAGAGCAGTTCGCACATAAGGTAGCAGCATATCTGCCTGGGAATTACCACTTCTTTTTTCTTGCTCTTGCCGAGTATGTCCGACTTGTTCATATGGTAGAACGAGCTTACGGAGGAAATTATAACGTCTGCCGTAACCTCTTCCTTGCCGTCCTCGGATACCGCCTCGCTCAGCGCCGAGCGTGCCAGAGCTATGGTTATCGGCTCTTCGTGCAGGCGGGAGGCAAATATTACTTTGGTAAGTCTGCCTTCAAGCGTGCGTACGTCGTCGCCGCTGTCCTTTGCAAGGAAGTTGAGCACGTCTTCGGGCACAACGCACTTCTTTTCAAAGGCCTTGCGCTTTAAAATGGCAACCTTTGTGTCGTAGTCGGGCGGCAGAATGTCGAACAGCAGTCCGCCCGAAAAGCGCGTTTTAAGCCTCTCTTCCAGCGCGGCCAGCTCCCTGGGGGAGTGGTCGGAGGAAATGACTATCTGCTTGCCCTTGGAAACAAGCTCGTTAAAGGTATGGAAAAACTCCTCCTGAACGGCCTTTTTATTCTCTATGAACTGAATGTCGTCGATAATGAGCACGTCGGCCGTGCGGTAGTGCTGTCTCAGCTTATTGCTCTTGTCGCGGGAGTTTGGTCCGCGGCTCGTGAACATTGTGTCAATGATTTCGTTTACAAACTGTTCGCAGGTGACGTAAATTACCTTTAAAAAGGGCTTTTCGCGCACTATTTTGTTGGCGATTGCCTGCATTAAGTGGGTCTTGCCCAGGCCCGTTCCGCCGTAAATGAAAAGGGGGTTATATGTGCCCGCGGGGTCGTTGGCAACGGACTGCGCCGCGGCGTATACGTACTCGTTGCTGGGACCTACAACAAAACTTTCAAAGGTGTACTTGGGGTCAAGATTTTCGGGCGCGGAAAAGGCGGGCTCCTCTTCGGGCCCGTTGTATGCGTAGCCGTCCGCTCCCTCAACGGTAAGGCGGAAGTCGGTCACGCCGACGCCTGCTTCTGCAATGGCCTCGCGCATTTTGTCGGCAAGAGTGCCCGTAATCATCTTGGCAAGGCTTTCGTTGGGCGCCTGCAGAACAATGTATCTGCCGTCAAGATCCACCGGCACAAGTTTATCTATAAAAGTGGTGTAGGTTATGTACGAAACAAGTTCGCGCATCTTTTCTTTTATAGGATTGAATAAAAAATCGAAGTTTCCCTTTGGTGACATAAGTTTTGCGTAAAGTTCCTTTGAAATTCAGAAAAAATGTGGTACAATAATATAATAAGCGGCGGAAGGTTTTTCCTGCGGCGGGCGCATTTTAAAAAATCGTGCCAATATGACCGCGGAAGGTCAAAATACCGTCCCTGCGGCGGATGGGTGCGCTTTTTTGTGCCTTTTTAGGGCAACAAGCAAAAAAGCGCGTCTGCGTGCGCCGCGCATTTCTTTTTTCGATTATACTACAAAACGCCGCAAAATAAAAGAGATTTTATCAAAAAAATGCACATAAAAAATCTTACGCTGAAAAATTTCAGAAATTACGCCGACGAAAATTTCACATTCACCGACGGGCTGAACGTGCTGTATGGCAGGAACGCGCAGGGCAAAACCAACTGTGCCGAGGCCGTTTTTTACCTCTGCACGGGCGTATCCCCCCGCGCCAGAAGGGACAGACAGCTCATCCGCCAGGGTCAGACGCGCGCAGAAATTTCTGCCGTGGCCTGCGGCAGGTACGGCGATGTGAACATCTCCGCCGCCATATTCGAAAACGGTCGTGAAATAAGGGTCAACGGCAACAAAATCACAAAAAATGCCGACCTGCTCGGTAATATTTTCAGCGTATTTTTCTCCCCGTCGGAACTGCGGCTCATTCAGGACGGTCCCGATGAGCGGCGAAGATTTCTGAATATTTCCATATCCCAGCTGTCGCGCCCGTACTACACGGCGCTTCTGAGGTACAACAAAATTTTAGAACAGCGCAACAACCTTTTGAAGGACAGGGACACGGGCCTTATCTACGACACCCTCCCCGTGTGGGACGAACAGCTTGCAAAGTACGCCGCGATAGTAGTGCGCCACCGCACGGACTTTGTGACCCGCCTTGCGCCGATAGCAAAGGAGGAGCACCTTCGCCTCACCGACGGCGCGGAGGAGCTGGAAGTCCGCCAGCAGAAAAAATACGCGGGCAGCGACGACGAGATAAGGGACGTAATATTTGACGAACTGAAAAAAAATTATGACCGCGACGTCCGCCTAGGCTTTACGAGCTGCGGCCCTCACCGCGACGACCTTGATTTTATCATAAACGGACAGGACGCAAAAAATTATGCGTCCCAGGGACAGACGCGTACGGCGGCGCTCTCCGTAAAGCTTGCCGAAATGGAAATTTTCAGGCAGCTTTCGGGCGAATACCCCGTGCTCATTCTCGACGACGTGATGAGCGAGCTCGACCTGCCCCGCCGCAAGAAACTTGTGGAGCGCGCGCAGGGCATGCAGACCATACTCACCTGCACGCACGCCGAAAGGGTGCTCTGCGGCAGACAGTCCAACAAAATACGCATAGAGGGAGGTGCCATAAAGCGATGAAAGCCGACCTGCATATTCATTCATACTACTCCGACGGAATGCTTTCCCCCGCGGATATTGCGCAGACGTGCGTGAAAAACGGCGTGGGGATAGCCGCGCTCACCGACCACGACAATATGAACGGCAGCGAAGAGTTTGCCGCGGAGTGTGCCCTGCGCGGCGTAAAGTGCGTGCGCGGGATGGAAATTTCTGCGTACACGGACGTAAAGGTGCACATCCTGGGCTACAATTTAAACTCCGATTGTCAGACCTATAAAGATTTTGAAAAATTCGTATGCGACGGCGCGCTTGCGCGCACGGCGGACATACTTTCCAAGCTTAAAAAGAGGGGAGTAAGCCTCACGTTTGACGAGGTCATACGCGAGCGCAGATGTCCGCTTTCGCCCGTCCACACGATGTATGTGGCGCGCGCGGCGGCAAGAAAGGGGTATTCGTCCTCGCCCTCCGCGTTCTACATGGAGATGCTTGCGCCGGGCCGCCCCGCCTATTCGGACGCGGGCAGACCTACGCCCGAGTACGCCCTTTCAACCATTTCGGAGTGCGGCGGCATATCCTCGCTTGCGCACCCCGGGCGGCTGGACCTTTCAAACGAGGAGCGGCTGAGGCTCATAAAACGGCTGTGCGACTGCGGTCTGCGCGGCATAGAAGCCGTCTATTCGGGACATACTGAAAAGGAGACGGCATACTTTAAGGAGATCGCCGCAAAGTTTTCTCTTCTGGTTACGGGCGGGTCGGATACGCACTACGCGGAAGGTTCGCGCGCGATAGGTACGCCTGCTTTCGTGCCCGATGAAAAACTTCTTTCGGCGCTTGGAATAAATTGAAAAATTTTTTTCTTAAAATTATATTCATGATGACAGTATTGCCCGCGCTCGTCGCGGGCATTCTCATTTTCGGGGGCTGGGGTTCAAAACTGCCCGCGGGGGTGTATATAAACGGCATATATGCGGGCGGAATGAGACGCTCGCGTGCGGCGGCGGCTATAAGGGAGGCGATTGCGTCCGACCTTGCAAATCACTCCCTCACCGTGCGGGGAAGCGCCCTTTACAGCTATTCCTATCCCGAAATAAACTTTACCGATAACATTAAAAGCGTAATTTCCTCCGTGCGCGGCGCGGGGGAGTATTCGGCGCGCGTGGACTACTATCTCAACGGTCTTGACGAGGTTGTTTCGGGCATATGTGCGGCCGAATTCAAAGAAATGCGCCCCGCGGCGGCCTATTTCAACAGCGGGGAAGGTCAGCCGTTTACCTATGAAAGCGGGAGCGACGGCGCGGTATGCAACGGCAAAAAACTGCGCGAAAGGCTGCTTGCGTCCCTCTCTTCGCGCGCTTTCGGCGGGGATTTTGCGGAGGTGGAGGCGGAGTGCAGAAAGATAAAATCTGAGGGCAGCGTGGAAGAGCTTAAACGCAAAACCTCCCTGCTTTCTGCATACACCACCTACTTCGACGGCGATAACGCGCCCCGCGTATCCAACATACGCCTTGCCTCCCAAAAGATAAGCGGCTGCGTGCTGCAGGCGGGGGAGGTGTTCTCCTTCAATTCGCGCGTGGGTGCGCGCACCGAAAAGAACGGGTTCAGAAAGGCCAAGATAATAGAGGAGGGCCGCTTTGTGTACGGTACGGGCGGCGGAGTGTGCCAGGTCAGCACCACCGTATACAATGCCGCTCTGCTGGCGGGGCTTTCCGTCACGGAATATCACCCGCACAGCCTTGCGGTGGGCTACGTGAGCCCCTCGCGCGATGCAATGGTCAGCGGCACTTACAGCGATTTGAAGGTCAAAAACAGCGGCAAAAGCCCCGTATATATCCGCATGCTTACGGGAAAAAATTACGTGCGTTGCGAGGTGTACGGCCTTTCTGACGGCGCGCAGTATTCGCTCTCCTCGCAGTCCGCACAGCTTGAGGACGGCTCTACCGAAAGCGCGTGCTACCTTGCCGTAACCCGCGGCGGGGTCACGTACGAAAAACTGCTGCGCAGGGATAAGTACCTGCCCGCAAAGAGCGAAACAAAGGAGGAGACCGCACAGCAGAGTGCGGTCTCCTGAATGTAAATTTTTTAATTTAGGCGGCACATATGCCGCAACCATTGCGCTTTTTGCCGTTATTTCTGCCTTGAGATATGGTGGCTTTATATGCGCACTGCTATCTTTGCGTGGCGCGCGGGTGCAGACTTGAGCGGAAGTTCGCGCACCGTCTCCCCGCCGGGGATATAGTCGCCGCGCTCCTCGCTCTTTTTTACGGAGATGTTCGAAAGTGCGATTATAAAAGGGGAGAGCAGACAGCCTGCCACCACAAATATCACGGGCAGTATGCTTTCGCAGGCCAGCAGGGCAAGCGCGCCTATTATAAGTGCGAAAATAAGCGAATCGCGCGTGTTTCTGAGTATCTCCCTGACGCCGAACTTTTCCGAGCGTTTGGGCGTCACTATGAACGTGGCCTTTTTGCCGAACATGCCCGCAATCACCGTGCGTATCATCATGGGCGCAAGCGAGGCGTATGTGGCTATGTTCACAATGAAATAGGGTAAAAGCAGCAGCGCATTTCTGCTCTTTCTGTACGCGAACAGGTCGGGTATCATCGGCGAGCAGAGGAATACAATCATAATGACGTAAATGCCCAGCGCGTAGTTTATAACGGGGTAGCCCGCAAATCCCAGCGCAAGCGTGCACAGCGTCAGCACAAGGCTTAAAACGGGCACTATGGGCAGGCTGTAGTGCGAAAGTTTGAGGTCCAGCTTTTCAAACCAGCGCATGGAGGAGCGGTTTATCTCCTTGTCAAACTTCTTCATGTATTCAAGGTTGCCCTGCGTCCACTTGCACTGCCTCTTTTTCAGCGAAACATAGTCCACGGGGAACTCCTCGCGGCAGAGTATGTCGGGCGCGTAAATCACGTCAAAGCCCGCGTCCTTTATCTTTACGGCAAAGGATATGTCCTCGGCAACCACAAGCGGAAAGCCGCCTGTCTTTTCGTAGCACTCGCGGCTTATCGCCATTCCGTGGCCTATCAGCGCGTTGGCGCCGTAAAAGTTTTTTACCACCTGCACGGTTTCGCCGTTGCTGCCTACGCTCAGTCCCATAAGTTTCTGGAATACGTTATTTCCGCCGCTTGCCGTGTGCCTTGCCTGCACCGCGCCGCACTTTTTGTTGTACGCAAAGTATTTCAGCACGCCTTCTATAAAGTCGGGCGGAATTATCTCGTCGCTGTCAAGCACCACAAAGTAGTCGTAGTCCGTGCGTCCGCTCAGGCAGTTGTTCAGGTTTCCCGCCTTAAAGCCCTTTTTGTCCGCGCGCCTTATCACCTCTATGCCGCGCTCGGCTGCAAATCTGTCAATGCGTCCGCGGTATTCCTCGTCTGAGCTGTCGTCCAGAATGAGCGTTCTGAAGTTTTTGTACTTCTGTTTCATGCAGGCGGAAAGCGCCTCGGCATTGAAGTCGTTGCAGGTGCAGTACAACAGCAGGAATCGCGGCGCGCCGTGCAGCGCGGGGTCGTATCTGCCTATGCCCGCATAAATTTTGTCAAATTTTTTGTGCATTACGGCATACGTTGCCGAAAAAATAAAGTCCTTCAGACTTCCCAGCCACAGAAGCGCCAGCACCACGGTGTTTACCGAAAGCATTATTATGATAAACACTCTGCGCCCCGCGGGATACCCCTCGGTTGATACGGCTATGTTGTACAGCGACCACACAAGCAGTCCCGTACAGCACAGCCACACCGCAATGATTACGGCGTATACCGTACCTTTCTTTTTCATTCCTTTTAAGTTTCTCCTTGTCTTTTTAAACTTTTCTCAACATATATAACTTTAAAGTTCCCCGCTTTGTCCGCGAAACGCACAAAATTTTTTTAATGTCTGTGCATATCTTTGACATTGACGGGGCAATTCGGGTATGCTAATAAAAAATATCTGCGCGCGCCAGCGTGCCCGCCGATATACGCGTGCGCCTTGCGCGTCCGCCACGGGAAGAGACTATGACGGAAGAAATTCGCCGCAAAACTGAATATGCTCTGTCGCTCATAGCCTCGGGCGACAGCCGCGGCGTGGACGAGCTCTATCTTTGCATGGGCAGGGTGATGATGTTCATAGCGCGCTCCGTCACGGGCGACAACTTCACCGCCGAAGAGGTCGTGCAGGACAGCCTTTTAAAGGTTGTGCGCGGCATATCGGGCTATAAAAAGGATACAAACGCCTACGCCTGGGTGTGCAGAGTGGTAAAAAATACCGCTCTCAGCGCGGCCGAAAAGATAAGGCCGGACGCCAGTCTTGAAGACTTTCACGCCCTTTCGGACGGCGGAGGGGAGGAGGAGAAGTCCGCCGCGCGGCTCACGGTGGAAAAACTTATATCCTCGCTGTATCCGCCCGAACTCGGCCGCATGATTTTCATGAAGTACTTTATGGACATGACGGTGCGGGAGATAGCCGCCGAGCTCGGCAAGTCAAAATCTTACGTGGCAAAGCAGATTGTCAAAGCCGAACAACAGATGCGCGGCATGCTAAAAGATTAGTGGACAAAACGGCCGCCGCGGCCGTTATATATACTGAAAGGCAAAACGGGTTTGTCCGCGTATGCGGACGGCGGCGCGGAATTTTTCTTCGCCGCGGAGGGTTACATAATGAAAAGAAAAGAAAGAGATGAGAAAATTGAAAAATTGTTTTCCGCTCTCGTCGGGGAGGAGCCGCTTCCTCCCGCAAGCGTCACGCTGCCCGCAAAGCAGGCAATGGAGGACGTTGCAAGGGAGAGGGTGACTGCCGACGTGAAAGTTGCGGCCGACAGCGCGGGCGGCAGCAGTCTGCACGGCGAGCGCCGACTGCCCGCATACGTATGGTACATTGCCGCGGCGCTCATCGTCGTCGCCGTCGCGCTGACGCTTGTGTTCACGCTGGGGAAACGGGACGGGGCACTGCAGGTGGATACGCTGGGAATTGTGCAGTTTGAAAGGACGGACGCCGCGTTCGGCAGCAGAGAAAAGGCGCTTCTGCCGTTTGTGGACGGCGGAAATGTCGCCGAGTGCGCGCACTACGTGTTCCGTTACGGTGGCGAAGGCTATTCTGCGGGCGATGTGGGCGTGTGGTACGTCCGCTTTTCCTTCGATGATATTCCCGCCGAAGTCTATGTGGAGGCGGACGGGGTAGAGCTGGAAGAACTTGAACCATATTCCTCGCTGCCGAGCTATGTTTCGGGCGGGGTGGTCTTCGGGTTGCAGACGTACGCCTCCGAGGGTTTTTCGCGTATTTACTTTGAGTACGCAAACTTCTCCTACAACCTCCGCGTGAATACCGAAGAGGAAGAAAGAGTGCGCAGTATGGCCGATTCAATAGCATTTTCGCTCTGATTTTTAAGGTGCGGCGGG
>ERZ1090878.818-NODE-823-length-15702-cov-6.560299_pt1 | contig 15702 bp, 19 predicted proteins | sample MGYA00478473_ERZ1090878 | MGnify/ENA primary metagenome ERZ1090878 (study PRJEB33644, sample SAMEA5815720) | chicken gut metagenome | biome: Chicken; feature: Gastrointestinal Tract; material: Caecum | place: Ireland | collected 2019-01-01 | study: A study of the... | reverse complement strand
AGCATGGACCATGCCCAGCCCTCCGGCAGGTCCCCCGTCACCACCAGCCGGCGGCTGTTGTCATCGTACTGGCGGGCCACCTCGGAGGTGTATGGAGCCAGACGCAGCCCCCAGTGGTCCGCGTCGAATGCGAATATCAGATTATTCACAGTCCCGCCCCCCTGATGACGGCGGCCTTGATGGCCGCCAGCTCCTCCTCCAGGGCGGTCACTCTGCCCGCATCTCCGCCGGTCTCCGCCGGCAGGGCCTCCAGCAGCTGCTGCACCTGCTCCTCGATGGTGGGGTACCGGTCGCCGATCTTATAGTCGCCCACGATCTGCACCGCGCCCAGCGCCGCCGCCGTGGCCGCGTCCTCCACCGCGATCAGATTGACGATCTGCCGCTGCTCGTCTAAGATCCCCCATCTCATGCCGCATACCTCCATCTGATGTAGACTGCGCCATCCCCTCCGTCGCCGCCGGCAGCGCCGATGAGGAGATAGTTATTCTGCGCGTTGGCGGACAGGTTTGACACCGCGCCGCCTCCGCCGCCTCCGCCGGTAGAGCCGGACGATCCAGAAGATGCGCTGTTATATCCCGTCGTACTGCCGCCATCGCCGCCGGAGGGCGCTCCGCCCTCGGAGGCGGACTGGATATACTCCCCGGCAGACGAGATCTTCATCTGGCTCCAGGCTCCGCCGCCGCCCCCATCGCCTCCGGGTACGGAGGTGCCGGAAGATTCGCCGAACAGGTAGCCGGAGCGGCTCTCGGCTGTCCCGGCGTCAGTGCCGGATGTCTCGGCGTTATGGTCATAGGCATCTGCGCCGTATGCGCCCCCGTCCGCGGGCCCGCCTGTGGCGGTGACGCCCAGGCAGGACGTGTCGCCCCCTCTGCTGCCGCTGGCGTCCGGGATCTCACTGGCGGAGCTCGTCACCCTGCGGCTGGGCGCTCCTGCGCCCCCGAGCCCCACCGTGATGTCGAAAGGCTGGTCCGGCTGGAACGACACATCGGTGCGGTACTGGCTGGCTCCCATGCCGCCTCCGGTGCCCCCCTTGGCATGTGGGCGCTGGTTGACGTCGTTGGTGTATCCCCGGCTCCCCCCTGCGCCCGCGCCGATGCAGTGCACGTCCACCTGCCCCACGGCGCTGGTGAACATCCCCTGCCGGCTGGCGGTGTACGTCTCGATCCGTGTGGTGGGGTTGCTCACCCGGGTGGCGTATAGGGTCACCTCGGTCACCTGCTGTACCGGGGTGGCCACGGTACTTTTGGTCTGACCGGTCAGGTCGATGTATCTGGTGTCCACCTGGAGCGTGGAGGTAGCCTCCGGAGCGAGCCCTACGGCCACGCCGTCATCTCCGGCGTAGAGGGTGCCCCCGTAGAAGTCCGTGGCCCCCGTGATGGCCACGCCGGGGATCGGCGTCTCCGTCCCCGTCTCATAGACCTGCACTCGGACGATCCCCTGCCCCATGGCGATCATGAACAGCTCGTCGGCGTATTTTTTGGGGATCGCCTGAAGGGCCCCGGAGGGGACGCCGGGGAGCGTGATGTGCCCCGTCATGGTCCCGCCGGTCAGGGGGAGATACAGGTCTGGGATCTGCTCCTCCGGGATCTTCCCCTCCTCATCCAGGCTGGCCACGCCTCCCGCCTGCCCTTTCTGGCTCAGGGGGACGTACTGTGCCAGCTGGTCGTCGGTGACGAACGCCCCCGATGGATCCTCCACCGTCACCTCCAGATCGCCGGAGAAGGCTATGGCCACCGGATAGCGGTAGGTCTCCAGCCCGCCGGCGATCGGGTGCACCGGGGCCGGCGAGTCGCCCAGGGAGCCGTAGGCCAGCAGTGCGGGCTGTCCCGACCCCACCCGGGCGAAGATCCCGAACTCATTGAGGCTGAAGCCGATCGTGAGGCCGCCATTCAAGTTGTTCCGGTACTCCACGATCATGGAGAACTGCCCGCCGTTGATCTGGGGCGTGCTGTAGGTCCCCGCCTGCTGGGGCGAGATCAGGGCGGTGAGGGCCCTGGCCGCCGCGGCGTCCTCCACCACGCCGGAGCCCACCTGGGTCCCGGTGATGACCAGGGTCTGACCGCCGCCGGCCGCCTGAGCCAGCAGGGCCTCGCCCGCCGCGGTCACCGTGAATCCGTATACGCTCATATCATGCCTCCTCCATAGGCGGCAGCGCCGCCGAATATGCCAGCCAGAAGCCGCCGCCGGTGTGGACCGTGGCCGCCATGGCGGAGATCTCATAGCTGAAGCTCCAGGCCAAATGGGCGGGTTTGATCGCGTCCACCGCCGCCTGGATGCCGCTCACGTCCTCCGGAGGCGCGGCCAGGCCGGAGAGCACGACCTGGAAACTGTACGCGTCATAGTCCTCCACCACGCTCACCTGGCTGGGGTCGAAGCCGAAGGAGGCCACCACGGAGGCGATCTTGTCGAGGGTCGTGGGGCCCTGGCTCCGCAGCCTGGAGAGGATGCGGGCCCGGCGCACCGGATAGCTGCTGGCCGCATCCACCGGCAGCCCCACCCATGCCTCCCAGAGGTCCAGGCCCCAGGTGGCCGAGGATACCCACAGCTGCGCCAGCGTGTCCGACTCGGACACGGCGAGGGCGTCCAGCGCCGTCTCCAGGGCGCGCTCCAGCTCCGCCACCGGCTGGCTCCGCTGGTAGTAGGGGGGCAGCATCTCGATCAGCGATCTGCTCATGTCCGCCTCCTCACGACGTTGCCGTCAGGGTCACTGTCCCCATCACGGGGATCTGCCCGCTCAGCATCGCCGGGCCCGTGGCGACGCCGTTGACCAGAAATTGAGAGTACGTCTCCACACCGGGGATGCTCAGGAGCATCCCCAAGATCCGTGGACCGGAGACCTTGTACTGCCCGTCCTCCGCGGCGCTGTAGTAGATCGGGTCGTATTTGTCCCGGATCAGCTCCTGGAGGTAGTCCGCCACCGAGGCGGTCAGCGCCGCCTCCACCGTCTCCACCTCCGTCCCCGTGGCCAGGCCCACCCGGCACGTCACGTTGATGGTCACCTCCGTGGGGGCGGAGACGGTCACCGCCGCGCCCACCACACGCTGGGGCGCGATCGCCTCCTCCACCGCCTCCACGGTCTCAGACGGGGCCGCCCGTCCCTCCGGCGTCACCAGCATCACGCCCACCGTCCCGGGCCCGCCGGCCAGCTCCGTGATCTTGGCGTTGCCCACGCCGGACACGGACATGGCCAGCTGGCGGTAGTAGTATCCGTTGCCGCTGGTGGGCGGCTGCTGCACCCGCTCCCGGATCCGCTCCAGCAGGGCCTGGTCCGTCTCCGGGTCCGTGCCCCCCTGGGCGGCCCGGCTGGTGTAGGTGTTGAGACCGGGCAGATTGACGTACATCCGCACGATCGCGCCGGCGGCCACGTTGTACGCGCTGCCCACCTGGTCCGCCTCCAGCTGGCCGCTCCCGATCCCGTGGTTATCCAGCTCCTCATCCGCCACCAGGGAAAAGCTCAGGCCCTGGGCCGCCAGGAACTGTGTCCCAGCCGGGACCGTGTAGCCGGGGGTCCCGCTGAAATTGATGGTGCAGTACGCCCTCGTGCCCGGCCTCCGGGTGATGCCCCAGTACTGCTCCCCCACGAGCTCGATGAACGGGCCTGAGCTCTCGTCCAGCAGCACCATGGACGGCACCGCGTCCAGGGCCATGTAGAGTTTGCTCATCTCCACCGCCACCGGGCCCGCTACCCCGTCGGCGAAGCCCCCCGCCATGGCGGAGAGGCCCTGGCCGCTCCGGATGGCGCTCAGGATGCCCTGCTTGATCGCCTCCGGCGTCATAGCCTCAAAGATACGCCCTCACCTCCGTCTCTCCGTATATGGTCCTCACCTGGACGGTCAGCTGCAGCGCAGAGCCCACCAGTCCCTCCACCGTGGCGCTGGCGCTGGTGATGTAGGGGCTCACCGTCAGGGCCTCCTCCACATACCGCCGGGCCTCGCTCAGCCGGGTGTCGCTGTTGTAGGGCTGTCCCACCAGGGCCATGAGCTCGCACCCATAGTCCCAGGAGAAGGGCTCCCACAGATACCGCTCCGTCATGATCGACCGCCAGGCCCAGCTCTTGACGGCCTCCAGGCCGGATACCACCACCGGCTCCCCCCCGTCGAAGACCGGTATCCCCTGCTCATAGTCCATGAGCACGTCCTTGTAGAGGGGGAGCGTGGCCGCCGCTGCCGGCGGGGCCTGCCCGCCGGAGAAAAAGGGGAACAGGGTCCGCGGGCTCATTGCCGCCACCTCCCCTTACACAAAATGTAGTAGTCCTGCCTGTCCTGCGTCACCAGCAGGATCAGCTGGTCCCCCGCCCGGAGGAGCTCGTCGCCGCCGGTGTCCTCCGTCCAGGTGTAGGAGAGGTCCGTGGGGACATAGACCTCTCCCGCCTCCAGGGTCAGCCCGCCCACAGAGATCCGCAGCGTCCCGCTCCCGGCGGCCAGGACCTGGCCGAAGGTCCACCCGCCCATCGGCAGGCTCCCCCCGTCCTGGACCTGGCCGAGGGACCCGGCCAGGAACGCATAGACATCCTCCATCGTCACACCTCCTGTCCCGCGCTGCTCTCCGCCATCAGGTCGCGGAAGTTGAGGGTCAGCCGGCAGACGTACTGCCGGTTGCGCCATGTGTGCGTGTCCGCGTCGATCCAACAGAGGCCCGCGGCCCCCGTGGCGTTGTCCCGCAGGATCGCCGCGTTGCCGGTGATGAGCGCCGGGTCTCCCAGCACCTCCGCCGTCAGCGTCTGGGCCAGGCCGTTGTCCTCCAGCCACGCCTGGGCCTCCGGCCCGGCGTCCTCGCCGTCCCGCTGTGTGAGCACATGCTGGAGCCGCCCGTAGAGGGCGATGCTCTCCTGGTCCTCCACGGTCCGCACCAGCGTCCCGTCCTGGGTGTAGATCGCCACGGCGTTGCTCAGCTCCGAGATATCCTCCGTCACCCGCAGCGTCTGGAGGTTGCGCCCCGGCGCGATCTCCAGGGCGGCGGAGGTGGGTTTTTCTACCACCTCCAGCGCCCCCTGCCCGGTGAACCGGGCCAGGAAGCGCCGCCCCGTCCGCTCCCCCGCCATGGTGTACATGGTGTCCACGATCTGCGACAGGGCGGTGCCGGGGAATTTGCGGGAGACGGAGGCCCCTCCGGCGGCCAGGGCCCCCACCGGGATCCCGAAGTCCTGGCACACCGCCCGGACGGCCTCCTCCGGGGCCGCACCGGCGAATACATACCACCCCTCGTTGCCGGCCAGGAAACGCCCCCGGTCCAGGGCGGTGAGCGTGGTGGTCTGGCCGTCTGTCGCCCGGGCCCTGGTGACGATGTGCCCCAGGAAGCGCTGCTCCCCGTCGATCAGGAGCCGGGCCTCCGTGCCCAGCTCGCAGGGCAGCTCCGGCAGAGAGCCGTCGGTGGGCGTCGCCATCACCGCCTCCACCTGCCGGGACACGATCCGGATGCTCCCAGACCAGGTCAGGGCGGACACCCGCTCGGTGGCGTCCACCGTCTCTCCTCCCGGCGGCGTCAGCAGCCACTGGTAGCTCATCCTGCCGCCCCCTTATCCACCCAGGCCCCGTCCACATAGGCCGTGTCCCGGGCCACCTGGGCGCTGGAGGGGAGCGCCTCCGCCCCCGGCAGCTGGTCCAGGGGCGGGATCGTGAAGACCTGCCCCGGATAGATGAGGTCGGCGTTGGGCACGTCATTGGCCGCCGCCAGCCGCCAGCACAGGGACCCGTTGCCGTAATACCGCCGGGCGATCGCCCACATGGTGTCCCCCGCCTGCACCTGGTAGGTCTTGCCCGTGGCCGTGCCGGTGGAGCTGTCCCGGCTCAGGACGTCCGAGGCGCTCCCCTGCGCCGGCAGCACCGGCGTCTCCGGCCTCCGGTACTGCCGGATGGTGATGTCCGCGTACAGGTCGTTGGTGCCGTCCTGCTCCCGGTAGGCCACTCCCTCCAGCAGCACCGCGGCGTTGACCGGCGTGCCGGACACCATCCAGCGGAGCACCGTCCCCGCGTCCGCCCACCGCTCCAGCTGCTCCAGGTAGGCCCAGGGGTCTGTCCCCGCCCCGGGGGTGAGGAACGGGTAGGCGTGGGCGGGCAGGATACAGTCCCGCAGGATGGTGGAGCCCATCCGCCGCCCGCCGAAAAAGTTCAGGTCGCCCAGCTGGTCCACCCGCACCGTCTCGATAGCGGCCTCATGGGCCCACTCGTAGCCCGCCGGCGTCACTGGGAGCACCAGCTCCCGCCCGGCGGCCTCCTCCAGGAACGTGATATACCGGATCAAGCTCTCACCCCCGCTGCCTGCGCCAGCCGCACCCGCCGGGCGATCGCCTCCGCAATGGCGTCGATGTCCTCCTCGGACCGGACCGACCAGCTGCCGCCGATGTTGACCGTTACCGGCGCGGCGCTCTGCCGGTCCAGCTCCCTTGCCTCCCGGGCGGTGAGCACCCGCTCCCCCTCGTGGAGCAGGGCGGCGTAGTTGTCATAGGGCACCCGCCGCAGGCCGGAGGCGTGCCCAAAAAATTCGTTGTGGGTGTCTAAGGCGTTGGACACCAATGCGTCCCAGCCTCCGGCACTGCCTCCTGCGGCGGTGGTCCCGCCGGATGCGGCCATGCGGCCTCTGGTCTGCTCCTGCTGGATGCCGTAAGCCGCCGTCCAGGCGTCGAAGCTGTCCGTCAAATCCCGCATGGATGAGATCAGGTCCTCCTGCTGATCTGCCACGGCCTGGTACTGCTCGCTGGACTCGTAGGCCGCGGTGGCCATCGCTCTGGCCTCCTCTGCCAGGGCCTCCATATCCAGGCCCGCGTCCCGGTCCCCGGCGGCATACCGCTCCTGCGCGTCCAGATACTCCTGCCGCCATGCCCTGAGCCTATCCTGGTCCTCCGTATCATAGAGGGTGGTCCCCTGTCCCAGCAGCACGGCGCTCAGGGCCTCCCGGGTGTACTGCTCCCGCAGGTTGTCCAGGTACGCCTGGTTGGCGCCCTGGACGCTCCCCAGTTCCTGGAGCGCCGTCCCCAGGGCTCCGCCGTAGGCGTCGATCTCAGCCTGGAGGCCGGAGATCCGCGCCTCGTTGTAGCCCGTGCCTGTGGCCGAGCCGATCTCCGTCATGGCGTCCTGGAGGGTGGACGTGAGGCCGTTGTAAGTCTGGGCCATGAGGTCCATGGCCCCGGCGTAGGGGCCGCTGGGGTCCTGGAGCGCCGCCTGGATGATGCTCACCGCGTCCCGTCCGTCGATCTCCCCGCGGGAGATCCGGTCGTAGATGGTGGCCTGCGTGGTGCCCATGGCCTCCGCCAGCATCCCCACCACGTCCACGCCCCGATCCTGGAAGATGTTGAGGTATTCCAGCGTGGTCTTGCCCGAGGACTGCATCCGGCTCATGGCCCGGGCCATCTCCTCCATGTCCTGGGCGGTCAGCCCCACAGCACTGCCCGCGTCTCCGATGGCGGTGAGCAGCTCCAGCATCCGCTCCGGCGTGTCGCCGAAGCCGGTGGCCAGCGCCCGGGACATGGCGGTGAGCTGGTCATACTCCAGGGGCGTGTTGGCCGCAAGAGCCCGCACCGAGGACAGGTATGCCCCGCCGGTCCCCTGGCCCAGCAGCTGGTCAAAGGCGATGGCGTCCAGCTCCCGCTGGGCGGCCACGCTGCTCCCCGAGGTCAGCTGCTCCTGCCGGCGGGTCTGGGCGTCGGAGTAAAGCCCGCTATAGTAGGAGCGGAACGCCTCGTCCTCGCTCTCGTATACCTGGGCCGCCCCGGTGGCCAGGCCCACGGCCCCGCCGATGGCCGCGCCCACGGCGGTCCCCACCCCGGGGATCACGCTGCCGATGGCCGCGCCCGACGCCGCGCCGGATAGCCCCGAGGAGAGCAGGCTCCCCAGGTCCTGGCCGTAGGCGCTGCCGATCGTCGTGCCCGCGATCTGGAGCGCCGCATCTCCCGCCATATCGCCCACGCCGGCGGCCACGATGGCCGTCAATACGCTACCCATGGAGCCTCTGGCCGCCCGGTTCTCCACGCTGGAGACAGCGGCGGTGGCGTCCAGCAGGTCGCTGCGGGCCTGCTTCGCGTTGCGGCTCACCAGGGCGAGCTGGTCGTTGAGATTGGAGTAGTTCTGGGTCGCCCGGTCGAAGTTGGCCTTGGCCAGCTGGCGGTCCGTCTCTGTGGCGTCCTTGCCCAGCTCCCGGAGGGCGCGGCTGGCCTCATCCAGCTCTTTTTTGGCCTGCTTGAGGTCCACATTTTTGAGGCGCAGGCGGGTGTTGTCCAGGGCCGTCATCCGCTGCTGCAGGCCGTCTACGTCATCCCGCAGCCCGTCAAGGGAGTTTTTCATCGTCGTCACAGATTTGGACAGATTGTCCTGTGCACTGAATGCGATGCTGGCGTCTACCCTGGGCATCATCCCGCCTCCTCTCTACGCCGCTTGGCGTCGATAAACAGCGCGCAGACCACCGCCCGCTCCCCTGGAGGGAGCCGCAGGAACTCCCCCGGGAATGCGCCGCGTCTCAGCAGGAGCCGCTCCGCCACGGCCAGGTCTGCGCGCCTGTCTAGTTTTTTCCCAGTTCGTCCAGGGCCTTACTGATGGCCCGGTCCTCCAGCTCCTGGTCCGAGAGGACCGTGACGCTCCCCGGCCCGTAGCCGTTGAGATCGTCGATCGTCCGTACCAGCCGGGCGATCTCGCCGTCTCGCAGCAGCCGGCCAAGGGCCTCCACCGGAGTGGGCGCGCCCATCTTGTCGTGGTACCACGCCTCTTGCCGGATCTCCGGGTGGTTCTTGATGGCGGCCAGGATCAGGTGGAGGTTGGGCTCCCGCTCCCGCCGGATCTTACAGAGCTGATCATAGCTCAGCTCCTCCAGCAGCAGGACGATCCCCAGCCGGGGGATCGCCACCCGCCGCCGCTCCGGGGTCCAGGTGGGCAGCTCCAGGAGATTGTCGATCGTGCTCTTACCCTTATCGGCCATCACTGCACCTCGATCTGGTCCAGCAGCTCATACCGGCTGAAGGTGAAGGCGGCGGTGACTGTGCCCACCGTGGCCGCCTGCCAGTCCGCCAGGGTCAGGTCGTCGAAGCTCACGTTGTAGGCCGCCACCCGCTCCGCGCCGTAGCTGTCCGGGTCCCGGAGCTTGGAGATGAGGGTGCCCCTCACGTCCACCCCGTCCTGGATGCCCGCCTGCCGCTGGGCGAAGCCGCTGTCCACTTTGTAGAGGGTCAAGCTCCCCGTGCCGCTGCCGCCGGTGGCCTTGCTGTCCGCCATAAACTGCCCGCACAGGTTGATGGTCTCCTTGTTTTTGGCCACCACCATCCGGCAGGCGGTGCACTCCGCGATCTTCTCTCCGTCGAGCCAGACCTCGCCGTATGTCCCGTTGATGACCCGCTTTGCGCTGTCGATCGTCCTCGCCATATCTATCGCCTCCTCACAGGTTGCTGAAGGTGACCTGGAAGTCCTCCATGGCGTCCACCATGCGCCCTCCGGCCTTGATGAAGACCCAGGAGCCCGTCTGATACTCCCGGATCTCCTGCTCGGTCATGCCGGCGGTCTCGATCCCCTGGCTCTGCATCCATTTCTCCTGGGCTTCCACGTCGATCTCCGCCCAGCTCTCGCCCGGGTGGAGCACCCCCGCGCCCTCCAGGTACTGGAGGTAGGCGGAGATGGCCGTCACCAGGATCTGCTTGTTGTCGTAGGTGTTGGGGTATCTGCCCACATACTCATCCTGGATGGTGGTCCGCAGGTAGTAGGTGATGAGGTCCATCCCCTCCACGATCTTGATCTTGCTCCAGTCCGCGTTGCCGTCGGCGGGGATCGTGGTCAGGGAGTTCACGGCCCGGGCGATCTTGGCCTTTACCCCGTCGTGGATCAGGATCAGCTCGCCGTCGTCCACGGCCTCCTCCTGCTCCTCTGTGCTCCGGGGCGTCACGGCGGTCAGCTCAGTGAGGGGCGCGTAGGTGGCGCTCATCCCCATGGGGATGCCCGCCAGGATGCCCGCGATGCGGGAGGCGTACTCTGCGGCGGTGTAGGTGGTCTCCCCGGCGGCAATGGCGTCGTCCGTCTCCGTGAAGGCGATGATGCCCTTTTCGTTAGGGGGCGTGGCGGGGTTCGGCTCCACCAGCTTCTCGGTGTAGTAGTGCGCCCTGCGGTCCTTGACCCAGGTCTCCAGCAGGGTCTTCTCCTGCGCCGTCACGTCGGGGGGCCCGGCGATGTAATCCAGGCTCATCCCCTCGATGAGCTTGAGGCCCGCATCCAGCGCCGTGGTGTCTGTGGTACCGGTGGCGATCACCACCGCCACCACCTTGCTGGGGGCGCCCCGGTCGCTGCCTTCAAAGGCCCTCTCCAGATACGCCTGGTTGTCCGCGCCCAGGGTGCTGGGGATCAGGGCCGCGCTGGAGAGCTGGTGTACGCCCTGGGCCTGGGCGTCCCGAACGAACACCCCAACGTAGCCCCGTTTGGCCCGGTTGGCCGCCTGCTGGGCGGCGGCCTGGAAAACGATCGTCAGGCTGGGAAGCCCGATATTAGTCGGCATCGTCTCTCTCCTCTCTGTCCGGTCCGCTCGTCACGGACACATTGAGCTGATAATCTTCCATGAGCGGCGCCGTCCCCGCCGGGGGCATGGCGGTGTCCGGGTCGGTATACCCCGGTCTGCTGTCGAGCCAGCTGGCCGTGAAGATCACATAGGCCGCGCCGGGCCCCGGGGAGTCCGCCATGGCATGGACCATGACGGTCCGGTCCCCCACGGTGATGGGGAGGCCGAAGGCGTCCAGCACGGCGGCCTGGTCCGCCCGCAGGGCCTCTGTGCTCTCGGCGTCGTAGGCGTCCGTGGCCGAGAAGAGCTCCAGCTCCGCCTCGAAGGTCCACTCCACCAGGCCGATGGATGCGTCCCGGTACCCCGTCTCCGGGGAGACCCAGAGGAAACTGGAGGGCCGCTTGAAGTCTGCCGGGCAGAAGTCCCGGTAGATGGTCCGCTCCGGCCACAGCGCCGCGATCTTGCCCGCGATGGCCTCCAGCAGGTCGATATAGGTCATACAGATCCCTTCTCTATCGTGCGCCCGAGCTGCTCCAGCAGGGAGCGGGCCTCTGCCTCAGCCATGGCCGGCAGGCCCTGCCGGGCGGCATCATACATCCACTTGCCGGGCACGGCGGCCACATTGTGCCGGGGGCGGTACCGGTAGTCCGGGCGGGAGCTCCCCCGGCGGGACGGAGGCCGGTGCCCCCCCTCGATGGCGTAGGTCACATAGCCAACGGCATACCGCTTGCCGCTCTGGGTCACCTGGTATGTGTTGGCCTTGGGGCGCACGGCCACATAGCCGCCGCCGCTCCCCATGTGGACCGCCTGCCAGCCCGCCACCTTGTCGCTGGGGCCCAGGCCGCGGAGCACCTCCTCCCGGAGGGCCGAGCCCATCCGCTCCAGCAGTGCCCGGCGCAGTTGGGGAAAGTCCTCCAGCACCTTGTCCAGCCGGCCGATCAGGCCATCCAGGCCGTCTATCCTCACCTCGGGCATCACACATCCCCCCTCCAGCGCATCTCGTACTCATTCTTCCACTCGTCCAGGACGTGGGGGGCCTCCACGGCGTATACCCCCGGGGCCGTCCCGTCTCGCACGGTCACCAGGTCCCCTGCCAGGAGGCGGATGGGCTTGCCGGTCACCAGCACATAAGATGCCTCCTGCTCCGCGTGCGTGGCCTCCCGCTCGTACCGGACGTATTTCTCCGTCAGCACCCCGGGGAAGGAGATCCGCAGGACCTCCCTGGTCTCCGGGCGGTTGCCCGCCCCCAGGCTGTCCGCCGTGCGGACCGCCGTACAGGAGCAGGGGCGCACCACCGCCGCGCCCACGTCCAGATACCCGCCGCCCCGGTCCACGATCGAGGTGAGGAATAGGTGCCCGTGCGCCCACCCCAGCGCGTTGGCGAGGGTCAGGCACTGCCGCCGCAGTACGATACCGGCGTCTCTGGCCCCCAGGCCCACCTGGGAGAAGAGGTTGCTCTTGTCCCGGAGGGTCACTGCCCCCCAGGCCGGCCGCACCGGGACCCAGGCCCACTCGCCGGGGCGCACCTCCTGGAGCTCCAGCACCGCCAGCCGGTCCCGCAGGGACCCGGCGTCTACATAGCCCGCCACCTCAGCCGCCCTCCGTGTCCGAGTCGGACACATCCGGCTCCGAGAGCTTGAGCTGCACGATCAGGCGGCGGAAGGCGGGGTTGTCCGCCCCGCTGGAGGCCGGGAGGGTGGCGTCCCGGATGTCGTAGTCCCGCAGGACCATGAAGTCCACCGCCAGGTCGTAGAGGGGCCGCCGCGGGTCCCCCTCCGGCGGCTCCGCCACTCCCGCGCCCTCCAGATAGGCCACGGCGGCGGCGTATAGCCCCCGCACCGTCTCCACGTCCTCCGGGGCGGGGCAGTCGATCCGGCAGTAGGCCAGCAGCCGCGCCAGCCGCGCCTCGTCCAGCATCACACCACCAGGGTCCATCCGCCTGCGGGCCGGTAGATCTGGTCCGCCAGGGCCACGGCGGAGCAGATCACGGCTGCGGCGGCGTCATGCTGGAACTTGACCGCCAGATAACGCCCGTTGAGGGCAGAGACCTCATAGCTCACCACGGCGGTCTGGGGCGCGGTCCCATCGGCGTCGGTGAAGGTGGCGGTGCCCAGCTCCTGGGCGCTGGTGCCCGCATCGTCCTCCGCCGCCATCAGGGTCACCGTCAGGCTCTTGCCCGCCCCCAGGGGGGCGGCGGTGATGAGGAAGGCCACCTGGGCCGCGCCGGCGGCGTCCAGGTACTCGGTGGTGGTGTCGGTGGATGCGGCTACAGATGCGGGAGCCATGACGCTGGCCACGGCCAGCTCCTCGGGGATGCGGATCATACAGATACCTCCTTGTCTCAGGTCCGGGCCGCCAGAGTGATGAACGCGCTCCGGGGCTTGTCGCTGTTCTTGATCTTGACCGTGCTGTTCACCTTGGGCGCGCCGTTGCACCGGAACACCATCCTAAAGCAGCTCTGGTCGGTGAGGAACTGGACGTGGATGCTCCAGTCCTGCCGTGCGCTGCCCTTGCTCAGAAGGATGTACTGGAGGGGGTCGATCAGGTTGATGTCGCCCGGCTGGCCAACCGGCGCGCAGTTGTCGTCGAAGATCACCCGGCGGCCCAGCACCCGGGGCGCGTCGAAGTTGCCCAGGCCGCCCTCCGGCGTCCACAGGAAACTGTTGGTATCCCCGTTGGTCAGGGTTAGGGTGGGCAGCTGCTCCTCCAGGTCCGGGTGCATCACCCACACATACCTGCTCCGGTTCCTGGGCAGCGTGCGGGAGAGCATGGCGAGCACGTTGGCCCCGGTGATGGTCCCGGCGGCCTGGCTGGTCTCCTTGGCCACGGCGATGGTGGCAGGGCCGTTGAGCCATCCGGTGGGCTTGCCCACGCCGTCTCCCGACACCGTGGCGGCGGTCAGCAGCTGGTCGCCCGCCATGGAGAACGCCGTGGAGTAGAACTGAGTCATGAAGGCCGCGTCCTCCAGCATCTCGTTGGTGGCGTAGCCGATGCCCATCATCTTCTCCAGGTCCAGTTTGATCTCCCGGAAACTGGGCTTGCTGGAGGGGACCGTCTCCCCCTCGGAGGCCCAGTACATCCGCACCCCGCCGAACACGCTCTCCGAGATGTCCGTCTCGTTTGCCGCCGTCCACCGCATGGAGTCGGCGTTGCGGCTCACGGTATACCGGTCGTAGAGGCCCAGCAGAGGGGAGCGCTCGTAGATGCTCTCCAGGATCCGCCCGGCAAAGTCGGTCTGGATGAGGAAGCCGCCGTCCGCTCCCACGCTCTCCTGGCTCCCCATCGCCTCGTTGACGATCTGGAGCCGCTTGTCGAAGGTCCCGGTCCGCCGGAAATTGACGATGGCCTTGAGCTGCTCGCCCAGGGAGCGGAAGGGGGTGGGTGCCTTGTCCTCCGCCGGGGGAGGCGCGCCGCCGCCCTCCTCTCCGCCGCCGTGTACAGGCTCTGCCCGCTCCTTGCTGGCCTTGGCCAGCTCCTCCAGGGCGGAGATAGAGGTGTTGATCCCCTGCATCTGCTCCGTGATCTTGGCCAGGTCCTCCAGTTTGCCCTGCTCCGCCAGGCTGTTGGCCTGCTCCAGCAGCCCCGCCTTCTGCTCCCGCAGGTCGTTGATCTTGTCCATGATGTCCATGCGCGCGTCTCCTTTCGTCTCGTCAATATGCTGCCAGGGCCCGGCACCTGGCCAGGGCCCGCTGGGCCGTCTCACGGCGGGCGGCCTCCGCCCGCTCCCGGGTCTTGTGGGCTCCATAGGCGTCCCGCATGGCCTGCGTGATCCGCAGCCGCCGTCCGGAGGACGCCACGAACGCCGCGGGAGCCCCGTCCTCCTCCGCCTGGCCCACGATCTCGTCGATGAGGCCCATCTCCAGGGCCCTGCCCGGGTCGATCCAGATATCCTTGTCCATGAGCTCGATGAGCTCCTCCCGGCTGGCCTTGAGGCCGGGCCGGGCCAGATAGATGGCAACTACTCCGTCCCGGGCGGCCTCCAGGCTCTCACCGCTCCGGTACATGGCCCGGTAGTCGCCGCCGGTCTCGCTGCTGGGGTTGTGGTAGCACAGCAGCGCCCCCGGCTCCGCCTGGATCCTCCGGCAGCCGGCGGCGGCCAGGGTGGCCGCGCTGGCCGCGAAGCCCTGGACCAGGGCGGTGGTGTGCCCGGCGTACCGCCGGAACATGGAGCGGATCTCGCCGCCCACCGCCATATCCCCGCCCGGCGAGTTGACCAGCACGGTCACGTCGTCTCCGCCGGCGGCCTCCAGCGCCGCCTGGATATCCATGGGGGCGGTGATGTCCCGCCACCCGCACCAGCGCAGGATGTCCGCGCTGTCGTTGTCCCACAGCTCCCCTCTGAGCTGGATCTCGGTCATACCGTCTCGCCTCCTTGTACGATGCTCCGCAGGGAGCCCATATTCTTGCTCATCACGAACTCCTGTCCAAGCCCTCCGGGGATGGGGGGCCGCTCCTCCAGCGCCCGGCACTCGTCCGGGTTGTAGATCGAGTTGCGGATCATCCGCTCGTAGAATTGGCTCCGGCTCATGTCGTCCCCGCGGAGGAGCACAGACACGTTGCCGTGGATATAGATCCCAGCCGCCCGCTGGACCCGGGTGAGGAGCTTGCGCCCCTCCTCCTGCTCCCACTGGGTGACGAAAGGGACCACCGTGTCGGTGACCCAGTTGACCCGCTGCTGCTGGTTGGAGTCGTAGCTCTCCTTGCCCGTCTGGAGCATGTGCTTGGGGATCCCCGTGAAGCGGGCCACCTCCTCCACCGTGAAGCCCCGGCTCTCCAGATACTGGGCGTCCACCTGTGTCACGCCCAGGGGCGTGTACTCCATCCCGTGGTCCAGCACCGCCACCTTGAACTGGTCCTCTGTGGCGTACCGGGCGAATGCCCGGCGGATCTTGTCCCGGGTCTCCGGCTTCGCGTCTGTGTCCACCTTGACGATCCCGGAGAGCCTGGCCCCGTTCTGGTAGAATTTCCGCTCGTACTGCTGGGCCATGGCGTCCTCGGCGATCACGTCCCGGGCAATGTCCAGCATCCCCCGGCCCCACACCCCGTTGTAGCTCTCGAAAAAGAGGAACGAGAGCTCCGACGGCGCGAAGGTCCGCGTCAGGCCGCCCACGGTGTATGTGTACCAGTAGACGCCCTCCTCCGGGTCCAGGGAGATGGAGCAGCAGTCCGTGGGGAGAGGGATCCGCTCCACGACCCGCCCGTCCCGGTCCCGCCGGTCCCACACGGCCCCGAATCCGTGCC
>ERZ1090878.817-NODE-822-length-15703-cov-4.764954_pt1 | contig 15703 bp, 10 predicted proteins | sample MGYA00478473_ERZ1090878 | MGnify/ENA primary metagenome ERZ1090878 (study PRJEB33644, sample SAMEA5815720) | chicken gut metagenome | biome: Chicken; feature: Gastrointestinal Tract; material: Caecum | place: Ireland | collected 2019-01-01 | study: A study of the... | reverse complement strand
ACCTCCTGATTTCCAAAATCATAGGCGGTCTTTTCCAGGTCCTGAACAGCCTGCAGAGATTTCTGCGTAAATTTGCTTATATTCATATCTCCAACCTCCTCTTCTATGGTGGAAACGCATCCGCCCGGATCCCTGCAGTCCACTGGCGGTCAATGACCTGCCTGAAACAGGCTGCGGATCAATCTCACCGTTCCGGCAGCGGAACGGTCACAGGCGGATGTACTTTGCTATTTCTTATGTTCTATGGAGACTATAACACTATTTGTTAGCACTGTCAAGAGGTGAGTGCTATTTTTTTGAAAATTCGTAACAGCTCAGCAGGATGAACTGTTATGAATTTTCCGCCAACGCACAAGGATCATCGGAATCTGAAACGCGAGCATTGCAACCCAGCCGAAGAAATTCGCCCAGGCCAGCCGGTCGAAACCGCCGTGCATGACATGAACCATCAGCCAGGCGGCGAGAAACCGCGCCGACATATTTAAAATAGTACTGATCAATGTCACCTTCAGATCCCCCAAGCCACGGAAAAATCCCTGGATCGTGTTGGTCGCCGCCGGCATCAGGTACATGAATGCGATCAGCTGAAGGTAGGACATTCCCAGCCCGATGACTTCCTCCGAACCGTCGCTGACAAACATCTGCATGATCGGACGCGCGCCGAAAAAAACCAGCACTGCGACTACTGCCGTATAGATAACCTGGAGAAGAATGGAAGAGAGAAATCCCTGCTTCATTCTCCGGATCTTTCCGGCTCCCCGGTTCTGCGCCATAAAGGTCGTCGCTGCATGGGCAATATTCTGCTGCGGCGTCATCGCGAAATCATCCACACGGTTGATTGCAGTAAAAGCCGCAATGAACGCCACTCCCTGCACGTTCACCACCGTCTGGACACAGATCTTTCCAAGCTGAACACACATCTGCTGGAGCGCGCTTGTGATACCGTAGTTGAATGTTTTCCAGAGAATAGAACCGTCGAAGACTCTCCACTTCTTTCCCAGACAGAGAAGCGGCACCTTCTTCTTAATATAAACCAGACAGAACAGGCAGCACATCATCTCGCTGAGCACCGTCGCCAGAGCACTGCCCGGGACGCCCCACCCGAGAACAACGACAAAAAACAGGTCGCCGACTACATTGAACAACGCGCTGATAATCAGAAAGTAAAGCGGCACCTTACTATCCCCCAGCGCACGCAGCGTATTGGAAAAGAAATTGTAGACAAAGGTAAAAATCAGTCCAAGAAAGATAATCCGCAGATATCCCTTGGCCGATCCGATGATATCCGCCGGAACCTGAAGCAGCAGAAGAAGCGGATGTGCAAAAAGGATCAGAAGAAGAGCAACCACGGCGGAAAACGCCAGACCTCCCAGCATGGACGTACTAATTTGGCGCTCCAGCAGCTTGTAGTCTTTCGCTCCGTAATGGGTGCTCATCAGGATGCCTGCTCCCATACACATCCCGCTGATAAACAGGATCACCATATTCATGATCGGGCCTGCCGTTCCCACCGCCGCAAGAGCGTCATCACCGACAAATTTCCCAACGATCACAGAGTCCGCCGCATTATAAGTAAGCTGGAACAGATTCCCCAGAACCAGTGGGATCGTAAATTCCGTCAGCTGGGGGATAATACGCCCCTTCGTCATATCTGTAGTCATTTCGTTCCTCCTCCAGTTTTCGTCATATTTCTTCAATCATTATATTCCATTGCCAAGACAGAGTGTATCTGTGGCTTCCCAAAAGCAGCACCTGTTCAAAAAGGTAAACAGTTGCACAAAGCGAACAGAAGATTAACCGTCATAGCCTGTACGCTGCAGATAATATGCAGTGGTGTAACCAGACTGAAATATTTTTTTACAGGAATTCATTTTATTTCCTGCCATCATCTGAGACAATACTTCTTTCTGGTTCAATTCCTCACAGTTCGTAACATACACAATCATAGTGTCACAATTATAATCAACCGATATCTTCTCCTGCCAGTCATCCTGTCCCCAGAAAATAATATTGTCCATGTATCGGAGAAACGGATAATCGGATAAAATTTTCCAATCCTCTTTATACAAATAGATCCCCTGTGCATCACTGTGTGCTTCCACCTGACTGATTTTATCCCTATCACCTAAATACAAATTTTCAAGCCCTTGCCGATAACCACAAACCAAAAAAACAGCAGCCAACAGCAGTACATACTTTTTCCCTCTTGATGGAACCAGGTACACCATACTGTTGAACATAGCAAGATACAACGGTGCCATGACTGCGATGACATATCTCAGCGTCTGATACGGAGCGATTTTTGCAATCACTACCACGTAGAGACATACCGGAAGCACCATCAGACACCACCACTGCAAATTCGACCTCAGCGCGTTCCTATCATATTCTTTTTTTCTGACATACACAATTACCAGGCACAACAGGACGAACAGCACAGCCGGGAAAAATCCCCCGAAAATCCCTCGACTCATTTGACCGAGATAATTCCATAAATGACTGCCCAGTTCTCCTACACGAGCATTTTCGATTGCCTCTCTTCCCCGATATCCGCCAAAAATCTGATCCAACGAAGCCGGGAAGATCAAAATTCCTGTCCCAATAGCAGCCATCGCAGTTAAAATACTTAAAATGATCTTTTTCCAGTTTCGAAAAACTACCAGATATACCAGATATACTACACATAAGAAAAAAGCATAAATCAGAAAATAGTACTGCGTCATCATACCGCCCAAAAGTATAAAACCCAGAGTGATATAATATCTGAAATTTCCTTTTTCCTCTGCAGGAAATTTCAAAAATACCATGACTAATGCATTAACCATAACTGAAAGCAATGCATACATACGAAAAAAAACGACCGCATAATCCACAAATCCTGCTCCAAGCACATAGAACATGGAAAAAAGAACAGCCCCTCGTTTCTTCATACCAATCTTATGAGCAATCCACACCATCTGCCAGAACACAACACAAGCTAACGGTATATTCAGCAGAAGCCCCACCCACAAAACCGGTAATTTCGGAAACATTGACGAAATCGTATGAATCAGAAGATAATAAAGCGGAGGATGTACGTCATGCGCCTGATTCTCAAATACATTTGCATAATCAAAACGTCCGCTTTTGCGAATACCTGTATAGTCCTGCCAGATTTCTTCCCCATTGTATGGCACACCGTCCGCCAACGATATCCGTATAGAATCACTTTCTGAATAAGGATGGTTGGACAGCCCAAACGTATAAATTTCATCTACATGAAACCCAGACTTCTGACTTCCGATTCCCAAAAGAATCATGCAAATTAGGGCAGTAACTGCCAAAGGCAGAAAAAAACGTTTTATTCCCACTTCTAACGACCTCCTAACGTTCTCATTTGAAGACATCATCTGACTTTTTCGGGGCTTCATATCTTAAAATTGATCAGACCTTGATCTCCATCAAACGTCCGCTGCCTTTCAAGTATTTTCTGTAGACAAAGAAAAAGACCACGGTGGAAAGCACAGAGGAAACTCCGTCGGCGATCGGCTCTGCATAGAACGCGGCATTGGCTGTGAACAGCATCGGCAGCACACACGTCGACGCAAAGTAAAGCGTCTTCCGGAAAAGGGAAAGGCTCAGCGACTTTCCGGTCATTCCCAGCGCCGTCAGGCTGTCCACGAAAACGTACTGAAAGCTGAGCGGTATGATCATCATCGTGAACACCCGGATCCCCCATACGGCAAGCTCCCGGTACTCCGCATCATTGGTGAAAATGCGGACAAACACCTCCGGAACCAGACGGGACACCAGAAACATGATCGATGTAAAGCAGATGCACAGCAAAAGCACCCAGAAGACCGTCTTCCGGATCCTGGCCGGCTGATTCGCCCCGTAATTATAACTGATCAACGGCTGTGAGCCGCCGGTGATCCCAAGCATCGGTGAGGTGATCAGAAGCATATAGCTCTGTACGATCGTCGCGGCCGTGATCAGCGTATCTCCGTATTCCTTTCCACCGTAATACTGCAGCACCGCATTCATCGCTATGATGATCACGCTGTCCGTCGCCAGGATCAGAAACGGTGAAAAGCCCAGCGCAAAAATTCTCTTTGTGATCTCAGGCTCGGGGCGGACAATGGAAAGCGGAATTCTCATCTTCTTTCTCCGGAGCGTGCAAAGTACAAACACACAGGACCCCATCTGGGCGATCACCGTCGCCACAGCGGCGCCTGCAATGTTCATATGAAAAAGAAAGATGAACACCGGATCCAGAACAATGTTAATCACCGCTCCGATGAGCGTCGTCAGCATTCCAAGACCCGGAAATCCCTGTGCGGTGATAAAATAATTCATCCCCATGGACAGCAGAGCAAAAAAGGTCCCGAGCGTATAGATCGTCAGATATGTATTCGCATAGGGAAACGTCACCTCACTGGCACCGAACCAACTCAGCAGGTGATCCTTCGTCAACAGAAACACGATCGTCAGCACCGCCGACAAAATCAGCAGCAGAGAAAAGCTGTTCGCCAGAATACGCTTCGCATTCTTCTCATCCCCTGCTCCCAGCCGCACGGAAAAGAGTACAGAGCCCCCAATCCCGATCAATGTCCCGAACGAGGACAACAACGTAATGATCGGGGCGCACACACCGGCCCCCGCCAGGGAATCCGCCCCGATCACCGGGATGTTTCCCACATAGATCCGGTCCACAATACTGTACAGCACATTCACCAGCTGCGCCAGCATAAACGGAACGGACGTTTTCAGCACCAGCAGTGGAACGGAATCCCTGCCGAAATCATTCGTCTTCTTCATCTTCTGTATCCCCCTCTGTTCATCCGCAGCTTCTCTATTGGCCGCGGTCATTCTCATTACCGCCGATTCCTTTGTTTCACGCATCACACCGGTAAACGCACGCTCCGCCCACATACGTAGCCACAACCGGAATTTCACGCAGCTTCTCAACGGGTACTTTAAAAGGATTCTCTCCCAGCACGACAAAATCTGCGAGCATTCCCTTCCGGATCTTTCCTTTTACCGTCTCCTCAAAAGATGCATGGGCCCCTTCCGATGTGTATGAATCCAATGCTTCCCCCACGCTCATCGCCTCCTCCGGCCGGTACGGTCCGCAGGAACCATCCAGCGTCTTTCTGGTCACCGCACACTGTATGCCTGCCAGCACATCCGGCGCTTCTACCGGACAGTCGCTTCCATTGGATACATGGATCCCTTTCTCCTTCATCGTGTGAAACGCATAACTGGAAGATGCTGTTTCCTTTCCGACGCGTTCCTCGACGATCCTCTGGTCATAATCGAGAAAAATGGACTGGACATACGCATGAAGACCCAGCTGCGCCATCCGCTCCAGCTGCTCCGGCCGGGTAATCTGACAGTGTACAATACCGCTCCTCCAGTCCTCCAGGGGATATTTTTCGAGAACCCTTTGGTAGATATCCAGCAGGACGTCCAGAGTCCCGTCCCCGATCGCATGAACCGCCGTCTGCATCCCGTGGGCGGCCGCCTCCTGAATCAACGTCTCCAGATGCTCCGGTGTATACAGCATCAATCCCCGGGTGGAAGGATCATCGTGGTATGAACTTCCGAGATACGCGGTCCTGGAGCCAAGGGAACCGTCAGCGACGATCTTCAGCGGCCCGATCCGGAACCTCTGGCTTCCGACGCCGGTATTCCATCCGGATTCCAGGAATTCCCTCAGAGACGCCGCAGACGTAAACTGAGCCTGTTCATAGACACGCACCGTCAGTTCTCCCGCCTGCTCCAGTTCCCGGTAAGCGCGGATCACCTGCTTATACGGTACCGGAAGCGTCTCAAAATCGTCTGTCTGCGCGGAAGTCACACCGTAAGCATTCAGCTTCCGGACTGCCAGCCGCATCATTTCTTTAATCTGTTCCAATGACGGGTGGGGAATACGGCCATAAACGTACTCCACAGCATTTTCCCGAAAGATCCCATTCGGCTCGCCGTCTGCGTCCAGCTCGAAATATCCTCCTTCCGGCTGGGGCGTCTCACCGGTGATCCCCATCACCTCCAGCGCCCGGGAATTGACCACACAGCAGTGGCCGCAGGCGCGGATCACACAGATCGGCCGGGTCGTTGAAACCATGTCCAGATCCCGGCGGGTCGGAAACCGCTGTTCATCCGAGAAATAATCCTGGTTCCAGCCGCGCCCCATCAGCCAGCGCTGCGCCGGTTCCCGGCCTTCTCCCGTCTCTCCACATTTGTCTGCATTTTGCATCTTCCAATCCTGTCTGCTCTGTTCTTCCCGGTCAAATTCCCGAAGATACTCCAGCATCTCCGCCATGGACGACGTATGCTCCGACAGTTTCGCCATACTCAGCGTGTATCCATAGTTCAGCAGATGCATATGAGAATCATTAAATCCCGCACAGACAAATTTTCCACCGAGATCCACGATTTTCGTATCGTTATCCACATAGTTCTGTACTTCTTCCATGTTTCCCACAGACAGGAAGCTTCCATCTTCCACAACAAATGCGCCGGGAAACAACGTCTCTTCTGCATTTCCCGTATAGATCTGCCCATTTTTAAAAACTGTCCTCATAGTCTTTCACCATCTTTCCTGATTTTTCCCGTTTTCCGGATCCTGTTTTCAAAAAATAATTCCTTTACAAAGTCTGAGATTTCGTCAATGTCTGCCAATATTCTATCAACCACGGAGTACACCGTCAAGATCCATTGATCATTGACGCCAGACAACCCGTTACAGTTCGGCCAGCTGAATAGCTACAGCATCCAGCCATCAAAACCAGCTGCACAATGGGCGAATGCCCGCACCCTTCTGCGAGCCGCAATACCACAAAGCAATAAAACATCTTATTAAACCAAAAACAGAGCAGTCTCTCCGTACAACACGGATATGACTGCTCTGTCCCCATTCCAATTCAGATATCCCGACCGCAAATATCGACGATTACCTCGTCAGATTCTGCACAAACTCCTTCTCAACCTCCGCCTGATATTCCCCGGCAAACGTTCCCTCTTTGAGTCTGGCCAGTGCATGTTCCCGGAATTCCTCCCAGGATTCTCTTTCCTTCCATACCATGATCGGGTAGAAAAACACTCCCTCTGTCTTCGCCGCTCTCTCGTCCACCGGCGCATCGCCGATCATCACCACATGATCCTTCGGATAGCCGTACTCCAGAAGCTTTCCGATACACGCTTCCTTGCTGCCGTTCTCCTGGGTCAGCACCAGCTTCACATACTTCAGCAGATCATAATATCCCCATTCATCGAGGATCTCCGTCCGATTTGCCGCGGTGACAATCACGATATCCGCAAACTGTCCTGCCTCTTCCAATGCCTCACGCACACCATCAAAAGGCTTTTTATTTTTCTCCGAAATCATCTTCAGCGAACCGTTCACAAGCTCCGACCATTCCAACGCCTTCTTCAGTACCGGACTTCCCGTCCGCTCCACTTCCAGGCGCAGACTGTCCGTGGAAAGCTCCTTTGCCGTCTTGACCCAGTTCAGCAGGCTGCCAAGATCTTCCACCCGCTTATAATTTTCATTCACGTCCACCAGGATCTTCGCCAGTGCCTCAAAGCGATTAATTCCCCGGTCCATGCTGTACAGGCTGATCTCCCGCCACCTGCGCATGATCGCATCCCGATATTCTCCGAGATCCCACTCGTAGACCATACAGGGAGCAAGGCTCTTTCTGTGTTTCACCTCCATCGTATTCATCGCGCATCCGTCGGAATCGATGCAGATCAGATAATCATGCTTGCGCTCATAGCCCGCAAATACATCCTCCATGCTTTTTCCTCCTTCTTCTCCTGCCAGATCCGTCTCTTTTAACGGCAGAAGTTTTTGACTGTTGTCCTTATTATACTGCCGGATATTGCGGTTTGCAAATCTAATGTTGCGCGTCTTTCTCTCTCTTTTTTGCTTTCCGGTCCCACACGGGACAAAAGACCAGAAGCCCGATTCCTGCGGCCGACATGGCGAGCCCCGCTTTTTTCCCCGGAGGGCAGAAACGCACTTCGATCTCATGGTGCCCGGCAGAGATTTTGGTACCTGCGAAAGCGGTATTTACCTTTTCCACGGCAGTCTCTTTTCCGTCCACCAGGATCTTCAGTCCCTTCTGCCAGGGAATGGATGTGACAAAATAACCCTCTTCCTCTGCGTCCAGACTACAGTTCAGAACAGCGCCGTCTTGCGTGTCCTTGAACACAACAGGAACCGCATCCCTTTTCACCAGTTCTTCCACCGGATACTCATACCACCGGAATCCGGACAACTCATAGTCACCCTTAAAATATGTAATCTTCAGTTGTTCCAGGCTCTCGCCCTCCGGGACTGTCAGATAATAAGTAAATCTGGAATTTCCGTTCGGATAAGCTGCTCCTGCAGAGGAAAGACGATTCCTGGTTCCATTGATATCAATCGTCACCCGTCTTCCTTGTTCACTCTTCACATCAAACTCCAGAATTACGATCCGATCCTTCACCGGCTTATCCAGCGTCATTGTCACATCTCCTGTTTTCTCCGCGTTCACAGTGACCGTATCCCCCTCTCTTCGGATCTCCAGTCCGTCAGACACCTCCATCCTGGAAAACAATGGCTGTTTCTCCTCTATATGTGAATCCTGCCCCAGGTCGTCCGAGGGACTTTCAAAGGACATTACTTTCTCATCTTTGATGCCCGTCTGGCTGTCCTCCTGCGATTCCGTCACCGTATACCGCAGCAGCGCCTCCAATGTCTGTGGGAATTCCAGCCGTGAAAACTCCTCCTCGCTGATCGTCTCTGTGCTCAGATAAGCCAGCGGCAGTACATGGTCATTTTCCGCCAACACAGAATCTCCCTTCCGGGCCTTGATCTCATATCCCACGGGAACCTTGTCGGCTGTCGTCTGGAGATATTTTACTCCCATCAGATACTCCTGGAACGGATTGGCCTCACACAGCATAGCGACTCTGTTATTGATCCGGACCGGCATATGCAGAATGTCAAAAAACCAGTGAGAATATTCCTGATTGGAGATAGAGGAATACATGGTCGTCGATTTCTGGCCAGAGTACAGCAGACGATTGGACGAGATCAGCGGCTGCTCCATCCCGTCCATTCTCGCCCAGGGATCCGTCGCCACAGCTTCTATTTCCCTGGAAGAGAAAGAACAGGCCCATTCTCCCTTCGAGACAAAATTATCCTGGCGCGCTGTGTAGACCGAACAGACAATGGGCGTCACCAGAAGCATCGCATAGACACGTCTCCTGTTGTAAAAACGCATCAGCCATAAAACGATCACCAGAAGGACTGCATCCAGCAGCACACCGGAGATATATCTGGAACTGACTTCCCCGGCATATACTACGGCCACTGCTCCAAACAATATTTCCGGCCAGATCCGGATCCTGAACCGTTTCTTCAGGATCATCTGCAGAAGTTCTGCCATCTGCAGAATGACGAGCGGCAGCAGCGGCATCAGGATCTTAGCCCTGGCATAGAGCGTTCCATTTAAAATCCAGGAGACCACCGGCAGTAAAACCGCGGCCAGCAGAACGATACTGCGCACCCGGAGACGCCGGACGGTCAGTCCCGCCAGCAGCGCATACAACGCGAACAGCGTCAGCCCCATTCCGTAAGGACTGTACAGAAGTCCCTCCATGGACAGATCCGGGCGGAACAGTTCTCCCACAGACAGCGCTGCGCCCTGCCGTCTGTGTTCCAGAAGAACCAGCCCTGTGGGCAGCAGCAGAACACCGGCCAGACCAACAGCCACCGCCGCAGATCGCAGATACAGAAACCAGGTTCTTCGGTCTCTGCTCAATTCATACACCCTCCATGTCATGACTGCAAGAACCGTAATGGAATAATAGAAACTGTTGTAGATCACCAGCGCCAGCATAAGCGTAAAAAGCGTATACCTTGCCTTCTTCACCAGCCCGGGAAGCAGAAGAAGAGCAAGAAGTTCATACGGCATATAATTTATAAACATGACCTGCCGGTGCGCCTGAAAAAAACATCCCGCCGTCATCAGAAAGACACTGCCGATAAAAGCCATATACGGTTCCATCTGATTCTGGAGCAGAAGATAATAACACAGGATGCCGGAGGCCAATACGCAGATCATCATGTACGCGATCAGAATATATATCATGGGGATCTGCGGCAGCAGACATCCGATCAGAATGTCTGGGCGAAGATATCCGTAATAAGAGAATTCATAAGCATTGCTCCCGCCGCCAAGCCACAGAAAATCCGGAAAAATCGTTTTCTGAGAGAGACATGCATCCCGCAGCGTCTCCGCAAGCGTTGCATGCTGACTCATCCAGTCCGTATTGGAACCGAACACCGATCCTTCCGGTACAAACAGATAGATCAGAACAAAACAAGGCCGTCAGTAATAACAGATAATATTTATGCTTTTTCAACTCTAATGACATTTCTCTCCTCCTCGATCCCCTTGTTGTCTTTTCATAATATATCTTAACGGGCCTTTCTTAAGAACACGATTCAGTTTTCAAAATATTTTCGAAAGATATTCCTCCTTTTTTCTTACAATTTTTATTATTCCATTTTCTTTTGATCAAAAAAAGAGTTGTGAGCGATTTTTATATCCATCTCACAACTCTCAGATTTTCAATATGTAGGAAGAATCCGTAACGTTCATCAACAGAACAGTCACAGAAAACTTTCTGTTTTACTATGTAAGTCTTCGCTTAGACGATCCGGCGCACTGCAAGGATGGTACGGTATGCTGCATTGCTGCTGATCTTAATACCATCTTTTGCGTTACTTGCATGTACGATCTGTCCGCCGCCCATATAGATTGCCACATGGCCATCATAGCAGATGATGTCGCCCGGCTGTGCTTCCGCATAAGCTACCCCGGTTCCCACAGATCTCATCTCTGAAGAGGAATGCGGCAGACTGTATCCGAAGTGTGCATAGACGCTCATGATAAATCCGGAACAGTCCGCTCCGTTTGTCAGGCTTGTCCCACCCCATACATACGGATTGCCTACAAACTGAACTGCATAGTCTACAACCGCCTGTCCGCTTGCACTGCTGGAGCTTGACCCTTTGTATGTATCTTCAGAAGAATCCTCTTTGGTCTCTGTCTTTGTGCTCGTGCTACTGCTGCTTGAGCTTGAACTGGACTGCGATGTCGAAGCAGATGTGGACGTTGAGGAGCTGCTGCTGGTCGAACGGGAAGAATTGGAGCTTTCCTCCTGCGTTGTGGTCTGAGCAGCCTGTGCTGCTTCTGCTGCTGCCTGCTGTCTCGCCGCTTCCTCAGCTGCCGCCTGTGCTGCAGCCGCTGCTTCTGCTGCCTGCTGTTCCTGGATCTCCTGAATCTGTGCATTCTGCTCTTCGATCAGACTCTCATACTCTGCTGCCTTGGCCTGCATGTCCGCAAGCTGTACATCATAGTCTGCGGAAGTCGCTTTCTTCTCTTCCAGCATACTTTCCAGCTGTGCCTGCTGTGCCTCCTGCTCTGCCTCGCTCGCCTCGAGCTCCGCCTTCTCAGTGGACAGCTGATCGCTGTAATCGCTTACCTGCTGGGTAACTTCCATGTATTTCTCCAGACATTCGCGATCGTAATCGTACATCTTCTGGGTATATTCCGCCTGGTTCAGAATCGTTGACAAATCCTCACCGGAAAGAAGCAGGGACGCCCATGCGGTATTTCCGCCGTTCTCATACAGGTACTGGATCCTGTCTTTCAGAGCTTCGTACTGCTCTGCCTGATCCTGCTGTGCTTCCGCCAGCTTCTGCTGCGTCTCTTCAATCTCGGTCTGCTTGCTTGCGATATCGTTCTTCAGTGTCTCTACAGCCGCCATCGTTACAACCAGCTGCGCATCCAACTCTCCGATCTGGCTCGTGATCGCATCTTTCTTGGCCTCCAGATCATTGATGGAACTCTGAGTCTCGCTTAACTGTGCTGTCGTCTGTGCTTTCTGCTGCTCCAGTTCATCTGTTGTTTTCGCTGCACTTACGGTCATAACCTGAGCGCTGCCAATCATTGCTGTCAACATCAAAGCAAGGATTTTTTTTCTCATTATTATTATTCACTCCCGTAAAACTGTTAATGAAAGTTATTTTTTTGTAACATTTTTGAAATACTTTTTTCAATTCCACTACATAATAGCACAATTTGGGAATCCTTGCAACCACCAATCTTATTTTTTTCTTAATTAATTACGGGAGCCGTGAATGGCCGGGTACGGATCACTCAGCCGTGTAGATCTGCAGGCAGTTCAGATCATCAATATTTTCAAGAATCTGGGCTCCGGGAAACGAAACCTCGCCTTTCTGGATCCTTTCCGTGATCTGCTGATATTGCTCCTCGCTAAAATTCTGCATCTGAGACGTATCCGTAGTCAGCCCGACCCCTCCTTCTTTTACGCCCAGTATCTTTATTTTTCCTCCGTCAAAGTCATCCTCCGCGATTTTCTCCAGTTCCTGGTTCAGGATTTCTTCATATTTATTTTCGGCACTGATTACAACCGTTGTGGACTTCTGAGATTCATCCGTCACTACCCCCAGAACTTTTCCTCCCACGATTTCCGCAGATCTTCTGATGATCGGCTCGAAGTCGCCGCCGTCGGTAAAAATCGCCTGGCATCCGTCCTGATACTCCTGCTCAACCGCATTCATAAAATCCGGCGACACCGCGTCGGTCCCTCTTTCTTCATACTGAACCTGGATACTTCCGTCCGCCAGGCCCATCTCCGCAGCTGCCTGCTGAAGCCCCTCGAGAAAACCTGCTCCATATTCCTTTGCTCTGTCTTCCTCCGCACCGCCGTAATAGGCAAGACTTGTGTATCCTTCCTTCACAGCCGCGTATCCCGCGAGAAACCCGGCCTGTTCACGGTCAAAGAGAATACACCTAGTATTCCCTCTCATCCGGACTTTTTCACTTCCCTCCGCATGAGGCTCCGCGTCAAACACCAGGAAGCGAACACTGCGGTATTCCCTCTGCGCCTCATATACGGCTGTTCCGGCGGCGTCACCGTAACAGATCACCACCTCGGCGCCTTTTTCCACTGCCTCATCGATCGCCTCGCTGCAGGCCGCACTGCTGTCCCCGGACGGTATGTAATAACCGGTGTTCTCCCCGGACGCATCTCCATAGGACTGAACAGCCTGCCAGATCGTCTGGTTGATCGCCAGGTCGTCCACATTTCCCCCGTCAGTGACGACTGCGATCGTCACCGGGGGCTCGCTCTGACTGCTGCATCCGTAAAGTCCAAGCATCGCAGCAGCCGCAAGACACAGGCAAAATCTCTTTTTCTTCATATAATTATGTCCTCTCATCCGTTTATCTTCTGCCCGATCAGTCCCGCTTCCCGGAGAAGCGCGACGCCGCTGCTGGTTCCCAGGCGATCCGCCCCGGCTTCCAGAAACGCTTCCATATCCTGTACACTTCGGATCCCGCCGGCCGCTTTGATCCTGACGTTTTCTCCGATATGCCTGCGAAACAGAAGAATATCCGACAGCTCGGCGCCCCTGGTTCCAAATCCTGTAGAAGTTTTAATGTAATCTGCTCCTGCCCTGGTCACACAGCCGCACAGCTTGATTTTTTCTTCCTCCGTCAGATAACATGTTTCAACGATCACCTTCAGGATGCGTTCTCCCGCTTCCTGCTTCAGACAGCGGATCTCCTCCTCGACACAGTCGAACCGTCCGTTTTTTACGTCCGTCAGGTTGATCACCATATCAATCTCTTCCGCACCGTCCTCCAGAGCCTGGCGCGTCTCCGCAAGCTTTGCCTGTGTTACACTGTAACCCAGAGGAAATCCGACTACCGTACAGATCACAAGCTTTCCTCCGTAAGCGTCCTTCACCCGTTTCACATAACTCGGAGGAATACACACGGAAGCGGTTTTGTAGCGCACAGCTTCCTCACATAGTTTCTCTATCTCTTCCCATGCAGCCGTCGCCTTCAGCAGCGTATGGTCCACATGACTTAATAAATCTGCCGCATTCATAATTCTCTTTCCACCTCGTATTGCTGATTCCTCGTTACAGTTCAGCCGGGTCTGCGCATTTACTGCGCAGGCCGTGTGAAAACATAGTGCCTGTGGGCATCCAGCCCATCGCGAAGCGATTTTCAATGGCTGGATGCCGTAACAATTCAGCTGGCTGAACTGTTACGATTTCTCAACATGACCTTTCGTCGCTTTTTTAACATCTCTTAGTATAATCGAAATCTGTACGAAAAGGAAGGGAATTTCTGTTACAATTTTCTTTCCCCGTAACCGTTCCGCCGGATGAACGGTCACAGCGCCAGGTCATTCGCTTCCTCTGCCTCTTACGATTTACTGAAACGGAAGAGGAAAAATTTCCCGCAGGGTATGGAGTTCATAATCCACACTGTCGTTCCCGAGCACGATCACGAAATCCTCTCCGCAAAACTCCTGCATGACCTGACGGCAGATCCCACAGGGCGGACACGGATCAAGATGTTCCGCATCCTCTCTCCCTCCCACGACCGCGATGGCGCGAAACGACCTTTTTCCTTCCGAGACGGCTTTAAAAAACGCCGTGCGTTCCGCACAATTCGCCGCTCCGTAAGAAGCATTTTCCACATTGCACCCGGTAAAGATACTGCCATCGCTGCAGAGAAGCGCCGCCCCCACCTGAAAACCGGAATACGGCGCGTATGCAGCCTTCCGCGCCCTTCGTGCTTCATCCATCAGATATCCATAATCCATCTCTTTTCCTCCTTTTTCCGGACACAGTCACCGCTCACAGAGAGAAACAATGCCTGCACACAAAAATTTTCAGATCTTTTAGCCCTGGTATCATAAGCTTACAACAGAAAAGAAATTTATACAACATCCTGTTCTCTGTCCGTTACACGGCAAATGGTGCTGCGTGCCAGCGGCACGCGCTCAGTACGGACTGCAGCGGAGCGTAGGCCTGCTCGTGCAAGCACAGCTGGCGCTTGCCGGGTGTATCGCACAAAAAGAGAGGACTTCCAACCAATTTTGTCAGAAATCCTCTCTTCTGGTTTTTTATGTAATTTTACAGGTTATTCTCCAAACAGATCCGCCAGAATCTGTGCCGGACTCATGTTTTTGTAACCGTCCGGATCGCTCAGCACAGAAGAACTCCAGGTAAAATGGTTTACCCCGGTCATGTAACTCTTGCTGGCTATCTTGCATCCATAGCGGGAATACGCGATCGGATAATACTTACGCATGTATCTCTCTGCAAGCTGAACCGCCTCACTGTTGGTGCTTCCGCTGGCAGATACGGTACCGCTGATCTGAACGTACTGCGGCGACGCATGCAGGATCACTGCACTTCCGTCCTCGCACTGTCCGAGAATAATCCAGACATGACCGCTCATACTGACCACATCTCCGGTCCGGAACTTCATCGATGTATCGCCTTCCACATAAGATCCCCAACCCTTTTCATAATAATATTGAGGTGTAACTGTGGAAGTCGTCGTGGACCACTCTTCCATCACCTGGTGCACTGCCCAGCCCACATAGCCGGAACAGTCAAGTCCGTTGCCGTATTCATAACGATGTTCTGTATAATTGTAAGTCTCATCCTGAGAATCGAAGAAACTCTTCCACTGCGGATTGACTCCGTAACGGCTCGCATCGGCGTCATCATGGCCGCCTGCCCAGATGTACAGCGTATTTCCGGCCGGAAGAAGCGCATTTTTCAGAAAGTTCTTGATCGTTCTCACGCCGACTTCCGCATCGATCTCCTTCC
>ERZ1090878.796-NODE-801-length-15935-cov-7.557935_pt1 | contig 15935 bp, 10 predicted proteins | sample MGYA00478473_ERZ1090878 | MGnify/ENA primary metagenome ERZ1090878 (study PRJEB33644, sample SAMEA5815720) | chicken gut metagenome | biome: Chicken; feature: Gastrointestinal Tract; material: Caecum | place: Ireland | collected 2019-01-01 | study: A study of the... | reverse complement strand
ACATCGCTGAGTGCGGACGCGCTCGACGAACAGCAGCTGAAAACCGGCGAGCGCGTAGAGGGCTTTGTGCAAAACATTCAGCTGGTGTTTTCGGTCGTCGGCAGCATTTTTTCCACATTCTTGCTGACTTATGTGTATGAACACTTCGGCCTTGCAGCCGGAGCAGACGGCCTGACCGATTACAGCGTGCTCGTCAACGCGGACATCCGCAACCAGATCATCACATACAGCATTGTGATCGCGCTCGCCGCTTCCGTGCTTTCGGCCGTGCCGTTTTTCTTCTGCCGAATGACATCGGCGCGCCACGACGAGATCATTTTGCAGCTGCGCGAAAAGGCAGGCAGGTAAGTTTTTTAGCACACATTAAATAATATAAAATCAAAATTTGGGAGGGGATTTATTTATGTGTAAAGCAAGAAAAATCATTTTGGCGGTCATAGCCGCAGTGCTTGCAGCCGTGCTGCTGGTGGCGGCGCTGCTGCTGTTTCCGCTGACGGGCAAAAAACATGTCGAGGTCTGGAGCGCCGGCCAGGAATTTGACCTTGCCGACATACAGACGGTGGAAAAAACAGACGATGATTTTAAGATCCTTTTGTTTACCGACACACAGCTTTGGACCAATCTTTCTGAAAACAGCCGCTGCTATAAGCAGATGGACGCCCTGGTGGAACAGACCCAGCCCGATCTGATCGTGACGCTTGGTGACAATCTGTCGGCCTTTGCCAGCCGGTTTTCCATCTACAATTTCGTGAATAAGATGGATTCTTACAAAATCCCGTGGGCGCCGATCTTCGGTAACCACGACGATGAGATCCCGGTCAATTCGCTGAACTGGCAGGGCGACCAGTTTATGAAGTCGCAGTACTGCCTGTTCCAGAAGGGACCGTCCAACCTGTACGGCTGCGGCAACTATGTGGTCAACATCACAGAAAACGGCGCGCCGGTCTACAGCCTGTTTCTGCTCGACAACGGCCGTTATATGGAATATGACAATGGCGAGACGAAAGAGGTCTATATGGGCTATGAGCAGATCGCCTGGTACGAATGGAACGTAAACGGCATAGCTGCGGCTGCCGGCGAAACCGTGCCGTCTATGGTGTTTACCCATTTTGCGCCGCCGCAGTTTAAAGAGGCGGTCGAGCAGTACGGCGTTTTGAACGAGGAGACCGGCGTTTATACCATCCCGCAGGAATACGGCTCCGGCGTGTGCGCCTATCTGCCGGGCTGTGCGCCGGTGGATTCCGGTTTCTTTGACAAGTGCAAGGAGCTTGGCTCCACGCGCTACATGTTCTGCGGTCACGACCATGAAAACAACGCCCAGGTGACTTTTGAGGGCATCACCATGAAATACGGGCTAAAGACCGGCCCTTCGCCATCGCTTTGGAATTATGCCAAAGAGATGGGCGCCACGGTGGTGACGATCGGCAGCGCAGCCGACGGCCACCCGGTCACGATCGAGGACGTTGTAATGGAAACGTCAGACGGCAACAACGGCTGATTAAAAAAACGCAGGGGTGCGCCCCTGCGTTTTTTTCTTGACTTGCAAAACAGATGTGGTATATTGAAAAGGACTGGAGGGAACCGGATGCAGGCAAATATTCTGATTGCAGACGACGAAAAAGAAATTGCCGATCTGCTGGAAATTTATCTGAAAAATGACGGCTATACCGTCTTTAAGTTTTATACCGGCATGGAGGCGCTTGCCTGTGTGGAACGTGAAAAGATCGATCTGGCGCTGCTCGATGTGATGCTGCCGGATATAGACGGCTTCCACATCTGTGCAAAGATCCGCGAAAAGTACTTTTTTCCAATTATTATGCTGACAGCCCGTGTGGAGGACGGCGACAAGATCCAGGGCCTGACCGTCGGCGCAGACGACTACATCACCAAGCCGTTCAACCCTTTGGAGGTCACGGCGCGTGTCAAAACGCAGCTGCGCCGCTGGCTGCAGTATAACCCTGCACCGGCCGGGGCTGGCGCCGGGCAGAAAGAGACAGATGAAATCGACATCCGCGGCCTGGTCATCAACCGTAAAACGCACCGCTGCACACTGTTCGGCGAAGAGGTCGCGCTCACGCCGACCGAATTTGCGATCCTCTGGCACCTGGCGTCGCACAGCGGCACGGTCGTTTCCAGTGAAGCGCTTTTTGAGGCCGTCTGGAAAGAAAAGTATTTGGAAAACAGCAACAACACGGTCATGGCGCATATCGGCCGCCTGCGCGAAAAGCTGCACGAGCCGGCGCGTGCACCGCGTTTTATCAAAACCGTTTGGGGAGTGGGGTATAAAATTGAAGCGTAACCGAAATAGCGCCGTCGCCAAAAACAAAACGCTCGGCCGGTTTGCCCGCAACCTGAGTGCGCGCATTTTGATGAAGTTTGTCTTCACCTCCATCGCCTACGCGGCGGTGCTGGCGCTTCTCTTTTTCCTGGCATATATTTTTTACGATGTGATCGGCCGGCAGATCTATGTTTTTCAGCGTTTGGCACAGACTTTTAGCGGCCTTACCAGCTATATACAGTTGATCTTTATTTTTTGCCTGGTTTTTGGCATCCTGGTGATTTTCGTGGTTTACTGGGTCAAAACGCTGGGTTATTTGCAAGAGATCGCCGGCGCGGCCAAAAGCATTTACACCGAGCAGGAAAAGCCGGTGGAGCTGCCGGCAGATCTTGACGAGGTGGAAAAGCAGATGAATGTCATCCGCGAACAGGTGCTTGCCAGCCGCCGCGCCGCCAAAGACGAGGAGCAGCGTAAAAACGACCTGATCGTGTATTTGGCGCACGATTTGAAAACGCCTTTAACGTCGGTCATCGGGTATCTGGACCTGCTCAAAAGCGAATCAGAACTGCCGCCCGCACTCAGGCAGAAATACTTAAACGTGGCTTATTCTAAGGCCGAGCGGCTGGAGGAGCTCATCAATGAATTTTTTGAGATCACGCGTTTCAACCTGGCAAGCATTCCGCTTGATCGCAGTGCGATCGACCTGACGCGCATGCTGGAGCAGGTCGTGTTTGAATTTCAGCCCATGCTGCGTGAAAAGGGGCTTACTTGCACCCTGCGTGCGCCGGAAAAATTGCCGCTTTCCTGTGATGCGGACAAGCTTTCGCGTGTGCTGGATAACCTCTTGAAAAACGCTGTCCATTACAGCTTTCCGAACAGCGAGATCACGATCAGTGCCTCTGAAGCGGCAGGCGGCGTTCGGCTTGTGTTTCAAAACCACGGGCAAACGATCGCGCCCGAACAGCTCAGCCGTATTTTTGAGCAGTTTTACCGCCTGGACGCAGCGCGCTCCACACAGGGCGGCAGCGGTGTCGGCTTGGCGATCGCCAAAAGGATCGTGGAGGCGCACGGCGGCACCATTACGGCCGAAAGTGCCGATAACCTCGTTACGTTTACTGTGCTTTTGCCGCGGTTGTAAGAAAATCGTAAGAATTTTGTTGTAAAAAATATAGACTCTCTTTTGTCTTTGCGAAAGAATGCAGCCTCTTTTTCTGGTAAACTGGCTGTGGAATTTCCGGGAGGGGAGTCTTTTTTATGTACAAAAGCGCAAAACGAAAAAGCGTAAAAATCTCTATTTTACTTTGTATCATAGCTGTGTTACTGGCAGCGGTTGCTGTTTTCGGCATCTGGCACACCGTTGCCGCCGGTTTTACACGGGACGATCAGCCGGCTGGCGATGACTGGGCGCTGACACTTGTAAATGAAACGCACCATATGCCCGCCGGCTGGAATGTGGAGCTGACAACGCTTTCTAACGGCGAACAGGTGGACAGCCGCATGTACCCGTATCTGCAGCAGATGTTTGACGATATGCGGGACCAGGGCGTTTACCCGTTTGTGCGCGCTGGTTACCGTTCGGCCGGCGACCAAAGGAAACTGCTGCGCAAGCGTATTTTGTCTGCGATTCAGGAGGGGGCGTCTTTCGGCGAGGCAATAGCAGGTGCGGAAAAATATGTGGCAGAGCCGGGCACAAGCGAGCATGAACTTGGTCTTGCGGTCGACATTAATGCCGATGCGGACCGTTCTACGTCGGACGAGGTCTACGGCTGGCTTGCGCAAAACGCCTGGAAATATGGCTTTGTTTTGCGCTATCCGGCCGACAAGACCGACATTACCGGCATTGACTATGAACCGTGGCACTACCGTTACGTTGGTCAGGAGGCCGCGAAAGAAATGCACAAAAAAGGCCTTTGCCTGGAGGAATACCTGGGCGCTGCCGGCTGAAAACCTGCAAAAGCTCTGTACTTTTGGTACAGAGCTTTTTTGTGTGCACAGCAGATAAATTTGCATTGACGGCGTTTTAAGAATCTTTTATAATGGGGCAGGAGGGGATTTTTATGAAAACATTTTTAAACCATTTCCTTTTCAGCGATGTGTCGGTCGCCGTGTTTACGGCGCTCGGCGCGCTCGGCGTGCTGTGCTTTTATTCCACGCGCTACGGTTTTGTGTTTGTAGACAACGCCTTGTTTAAAAACTTTGCGCTGGCGCTTTTTCTGCTGGCCGTTCTCGGTGAAGTGTGCTTGTTCACCGTTTTTGCGCTTCGGGTGCACCACAGCAGCCTGCTGCCGGAAAAGCTCGCCTGTATTATGGTGCTTTTCGGCGAAGTAATGGCCGTTGTCTCGCTTGTTTATCCGCTGATCAGTCTGGCGGTCGACCAGTTTATGAGCTTGTCGAGCGCCTGGACGCTTTGCAAGCAGGCGCTGCCGGTGTGGGGCGCTGTGGTCAGCGTGGCGTTTTTTGCCTTTGTTTTTCCGGCTATCTCGTCGGGTGCGCTGAAAAAAGGTGTTGCCGTTGCGGCTGCCGTGATCCTGGTCTTTATCAGTTACGCTTCCATCTTTCCGGTCACACCGTACCGCTTCACATCAGACCCGGTGGTGTTCGACAACGGCAGTGACTATGCCGTGGTGTTTTCCACAAATGTCAGCGGCACCGGCTGGCTGGAGTATACATATAACGGCGAAACGGTTCGGCTTTACGACGAAACGGACGGCCGCAAAAACAACAGCCGCATCCATACGTTTCGCGTGCCGAAAGATCAGCTTTCCGGCAACACATACCGTGTGGGTGCAACGCGCGTGATCGACGAGTTGACTTACGGCGGCCGCACCGGCAAAACGATCGAAAGCGAACCGATCACGTTGCAGGACACATTCGGCCAGAATATAGATGTGCTCACCCTTTCAGACTGGCACACCAAAAACACGCGTGCCAAGGCCGCTGCCGAAACGCTGGGCGATTATCAGGCACTGGTTTTGCTTGGCGACTGTTCGCCCGGCCTGATGAGCCAGGACGATGTGGTGAGGTATATTTTGCAGTTCGCTTCGGACCTTTCCGGCGGCACCATGCCGGTCATCTATGTGCGCGGCAACCACGAAACGCGCGGCCCTGAGGCAGATAACCTTTCGGCTTACCTGGGCATGGACCGTTTCTATTTTACAACAACGCTCGGCAGTTATGACCTGGTCGTGCTGGACAGCTGCGAGGACAAGGAAGACAGCCACCCGGAGTATGGCGGCATGGATGATTACGAAACGTACCGCCGCAATATGGTCAGCTGGCTTAAGACGCTGCAGCCCACACAAAACCGCACGGTCGCACTGTGCCATGCACCGGAGATATGCCGGGAAGAAGATCTGTCTGCTGCCGCTTTGGCAAAGCTGGATGCCCTGGGTGTAAGCCTGCTTGCGAGCGGCCATGAGCATGTGCTGGACTACAGAACAGACGGCCGTTTCCCCGTGCTGGTCGACGGCGGGCAGGATGCGAACGGCATGTTTACTTTTGTGGCCTTCATGCTGCACTTTACGCCCGACGGCGTTGACATTGTCAGCGCGGATCAGGACGGCAGTGTTTTGCTGGAGACAACGGCTGCGTGGAAATAAGGCCTGCGGCTGTCAAAACATCAGAAGTATTTTAGATCATTAATTTTTTAGGGGGCGGTAGTTTACCGCCCCTGCACTTTTTCAAAAGGAATTATGGCATAACTGTCTTTCTTTTTTTTTGCTTTTGTGTTACAATAATATGTATTTCGGAGGAGTGTTATGAAAAATAGAATTAAAGCAATCGTGACAGAGCTTTCTAAAAGGAATATTGTAATACGAAAAGTTTCCAGGTGGCTTTTGTACCATTACAGGTACCTGGTGTATGCTTTTATTAAAGCGGCTAATAAAACAGATGCCAAAACCATTTGCTTTAAGGCGTTTAATGGTAAATCTTATTCCTGTTCCCCAAAGGCGATTTATGAATATATGCTTACACAGGAGCAGTTTAAGGATTTTAAATTCATTTGGGTTTTTAAAGAGCCTGAAAAACACAGGTATTTGGAAAAGAATCCAAATACCACGTTGGTGCAGGATTCTACCAGGGCTTATTTAAAAGCTATGGCTGTGTCGAAATACTGGATCCACAACTACCGTGTATCAGATCATATTTACCCGAAAGAAAATCAAATCTATGTACAGTGCTGGCACGGTACGCCGCTGAAAAAGCTGGGCTATGACATTACGAAAGGCGATAATGTGCTGAACTCGATTGAAGAGATCCGCTTCAAATACAAAGTGGACGCAGCTAAGTTTAAGGCAATTTTGTCGCCTTCCAGGTTTGCTAGTGAAAAGTTTATAAGCGCCTGGAATTTAAAAGCGATCGGCAAAGAAAACTGTGTGATCGAGCAGGGCTATCCCCGAAACGACAAACTCTTTCACGCGGATGAAGCAGACAAGCTTGCCATAAAAAAAGCCCTTGGCATAGAAAACGTGCATAAAAAAATCATCTTCTATGCGCCTACGTGGCGGGACAATCAGCATGACTCCACCATTGGTTACACCTATAAAACAGAGGTGAATTTTGACAAACTCAAAGAAGCGCTTGGCGAGGAATACATCATTTTGTTCCGGGCGCACTATCTGGTTGCCAACAGCTTTGATTTTGAAAAGTACAGCGGTTTTGTCTACGATGTTTCAAGTTATGACGACATAAATGACCTTTATATCGTTTCTGACCTGCTTATTACGGATTACTCCAGCGTGTTTTTTGATTATGCCAATCTGCGGCGGCCCATGCTGTTTTACATGTATGATTTTGATTCGTACAAAAACGAAATGCGCGATTTTTATTTTGATATTGACGAATTGCCCGGTCCGATCGTGAAGGACGAGGACAGTCTGATCGAGGCCATTCGTGATCTGCCGAATTACCCGGCCAGGTATGGCAAAAAGTATATTGCTTTTCACAACAAATTTAATTATCTGGACGACGGCAACGCTTCACAAAGAGTTGTGGCGGAAATCATGCGTCTGTAAAAAACAACCTGCGGCCAATCGGCCGCAGGTTGTTTTTTTATTGATTGTTTTAAAATTTGTCGATGGCTTTATTCATCTGTTCAATGAGTTTGTTGGTCAAACGGTTATATTTTATGATATTTGAGAAAAAGTTAATGACTATGGCAAGCGCAAGTGACACAACGATCAAAATCAGGTAAATCAATAAAAAATGATTGAACGAATAGATGAAGTCATCAAAATAAATGCTCTTAATAAATGAGTGGGTGAGGAACATTGTCATTGAATATTTTCCTAAAAAGTTCAGGACTTGTTTAATAACCGGAATACAAATAATACAAAATCGCGCAAAACAAATTATAATAACTGGAACAATGCCAAAATTGAATTCCCATCCTTCATGATGCGGATAAACCCGGAATAAAACAAATGATGCTACGCTGAGCCCGCCGAAAACAACAAAACTGACTGCCCAGGAAGCGAATTTATTTTTTGGCAGTTTTTCAGAGATGTGTTCAAACACGTTGTATTCGGCAAATATCATGCCGAATACAACGGGCAAAATAAAGGAATAGGCATTTGTTCCGCCGGGATAACCGATATTTAAAAGCCGGGGCAGGGCGGCAATGACTAAAATGACCGGTAAATATCCGACTTTTCTGGAAACCATGTAAATAAGCGGAATGATCAGAATAAATACGATGGCGGCGCTCATGTACCACCATGTGCTATTTAAGGTTGGTGTGTCAAAAAAGTTGGCGAGCCCCAGAAAATCCAAAAGAACGTAGAGGACACCTTTGGCTCTTGAACCATCAAAATAAATGTATAGCGGCCGGCCGTCTATAAGCAAGGATACAATGAATGCCAGCACATAAACCAGCCAAAAGCCTGACAGAGTTTTAACCAGTCTTGTCAAACTCCATTTTGTAACATCCTTTCGGTTTATTTGGGTGTTCGCTATGGATTTTAAAAGGCCATAACCTGTAATAAAAGCAAAAATACTGACACAGATTTTGAAAAACAGAGCAATGTCTATAATGCAGTTTTGTGAAAAAGGCGCAAAACTCACATCGAATTTTTTAAAATAGTCTATATATGCATATAAGTGATGGAACAGCATCATCAATATGCCAATGCCTTTTACAGAAAATGAATCATTTTTTGTTAATCCCGTCGACATGGTTTACCCACTCCTCATTTTATCTGCATACAGTCTGCTTATGGAAATTAATTGCTATAATATCAAATTTTTACTTATTTGTCTAGACTCTTCCATATTGAAAAGAATCCGTATGGGCTTACACTTTACAAAATGTGATTGAATGTGCTATAATATGCAACTACTACGAAGTACATACTGGTTTATTAGATGGTGAAAACAAATGCATATTTTTAAGTTGTTAAAAAGCCTGGGATTAGCTGTTCGGAAATTCAAAAGTAATGCGATTTACAGGGCTAGATTTTATTATACGCATTACCGTGAAAAATTGCCGATGAATGAAAAAGCAATTTTATTTGAGTCGTTTAACGGTGATGATTTTACGGGCAATCCGTTTTATCTTTTGCTGGAAGCTTGCAGCAATGAACGTTACAGCGGTTATACGAAATATGTTGCTGTTAAAAAAAGTGACCTGGAAAACGATAAAAAAGTGGAAACACTTCTTCGCAATTACGACTTGCTTGATCAGGTCGTTTTGGTCAGAAGAAACAGCAGGGAGTACTGCAAGCTTTTGGCAAGCGCCAAATATCTTGTAAACAATGTCACATTCCCCACGTTTTTTATTAAACGGGAAGGTCAGGTCTATTTAAACACCTGGCATGGTACGCCGCTTAAAGGGCTTGGCAGAAATATCAAAGACAACCCGAATACGATCGGCAATGTGCAGCGCAATTTTTTGATGTCGGATTATCTACTGTACCCAAACAAATATTCTTTTGAGCACATCCGCCACGACTATATGCTCGATCAGTTTTATACGGGTCAATATGTGCTTTCCGGCTATCCATGTAACAGCACTTTTTTTGACCAGTCCAGAGTGGATTCTATAAAAGAGCAGCTGGAAATAAGCGATAAAAAAGTCGTTGTATATATGCCCACTTGGCGCGGGAAAGAGAAGGGCAAAAAAGTCGACAAGCATATTTTTTATATTTTGCATCTTCTCTATGAAATGGAAAGCAAATTGGATGACGACGTAGTGGTTTTTGTAAAACTGCACCATCTGGCCATGTCCAGCATTGAACTGGACGAGTTTGAGAAAATCAAAGCTTTTCCGACCGAATTTGAAACGTATGATTTTCTGAATGTCGCCGACTGCCTGATCACCGATTATTCCAGCGTGATGTTTGACTATCTGAATACCGATAAAAAAGTATTTCTCTACACTTATGACAAAGAGGAATATATGGCGGGCAGAAGTATTTATACTGATATTGATACGCTGCCGTTCCAGGCTTTCGACACACCGAAACCGCTTTGCGAAGCGCTGAATGCGCAGCTGGGCAGTGTGTCTTACGGCACATATCGGGACATGTTCTGTCATTATGACAGTGCGTACGCTGCAAAAGATCTGCTGGCGCTTTTGCTTTTCGGAGAAGTTTCGGAACGCATGGAGCTGATCGACGGCAAAAAATTCAGAAACAATAAACCCAATGTACTCATTTTTACCGGTGAACTTGCCAAAAACGGCCTTACGACTGCATTAAAAGGCCTTATCAATTATGTAGACACCAGTAAAATGAATTATGTGTTGACTTTCTACACCAAAAAGACCAATCGTAATAAGCAGGTTATCAATGAATTTCGGGATGAGATTTCGTATATACCGATTCAGGGTGCAAAAAACTTGACTTTTATTGGTGCCGTTTGTCAGCTGCTGTATTTCAAAATGAATATTGATACGGCATTTGTAAACAGACAGATAGAAAAAAATGCTGCAAGGGAAGTGGAACGGAGTTATCCCACCATCCATTTTGATTACGCGATCCATTACACGGGGTATGAACGACATATCATTCATATCATTAATGCGCTTGATGCGAAAAAAGCGATCTACACGCATAATGATTTGCTGAAAGAACGAAAAACCAGAAATAACATACATGTGCCATCTTTAAAAAAAGCATATCGGCAGTATGACCGAATCGTTATTATTCGGGAATCTATGCGGGAAGAGATCAAAAAAAATATTCCCGGAGTAGATGACACAAAAATAGTTGTTGCGCATAATCTTAACAATCTGGAACTGATCAAGCGGCGAGCTAAGAAAAAAGTCACTTTTGACGACGATACCTATTGTAATATTGAACTGGATGAATTGAATTCGGTTCTGCAAAACAAAAATGTTTTGAAATTTATAGATATAGCAAGGTTTTCGCCCGAAAAGGGTCTGGATCAGCTGATTTTCGCGTTCAATCGTTTCCGTAAAGAAAATCCGGATGCATATCTGATCATTGTTGGTGGACACGGTAAAGATTTTGATGCGATTTGTGCGCTTGCTGAATCTGAGGAAACGAAAAACGTAATCATTATACGCTCTATTAGCAATCCTTATCCGATTCTGGCAAAATGTGACTGCTTTGTATTATCGTCGCACTATGAGGGCTTGCCGATGACGATCATGGAAGCGCTGATTTTGGACAAAAAAGTGATCAGCACCAACATTCCCGGCCCCAGCGAATTTTTGAGCCATGGCTACGGCTATTTGGTGGAGGATTCGGTAGACGGCATTTTGAAGGGCATGCAGGAATTTGAAAAGACCGGCTTGAAGACATTGACAAAATTCGATGCGCAGGCGTTCAACAAAAATGCGCTGGCTGAATTTGAGGCCATCTTTAACTAAATAACCTTATAAAACACCAAAGGCACATATTCCTGTCTTTGGTGCTTTTTCTTGGATAGAGTTGCTGAAAGCTGAAAAATATTACAAATTGTAATTTTTAGTTGCGAAAAAGCGGCGAAAATGGTATACTCGTTTGTGCAGACAGACGGACAAATGTCTGACAATGTAAATATGGAGGGGCAAAGTTTATGAAAAAAGCAATATCGGCTTTGCTGGCGGTCGCCATGCTGCTGCAGGTGGCTATTGTGGACAGTGTGTATGCATTGGCATCTACAGCATCTGCTGAGGCGCCGGCTTTGCAGGCTGCACAAATGGCCGACGCAAATTATCCGGATGCTACCACGCTGGTTCGTGCTTTGGCAAACGGCAATGGTTTTGATGTGACGGTGTCCAAGGTCGAAGATGCAACCGGCTATCAGGTGCGCTATGCCACGCGTGCAGATTTTGGGAATGCCAAGATCAACACCTATGCGGGCATCGACCAGACTACGCTTGTAGTTGACGGCCGTGCGTATGATACTACATATCATGTGCAGGTTAGAACCTATAAAATTGTTGACGGTGTAGAATTCCATTCGGAATGGACGGCAAGTGAACAAGTTAAAACGGTCAAAAATGCCGACTATCCCGGTGAAACAGCTATTTCAGCCGTGCAGTCGAACAAAAACGGCTTTGATGTAACAGTCTTTAAAATGACCAATGCCACTGGTTATGAAGTTCGCTATGCGACAAGGTCTGACTTCGGCAATGCGAAAACGAATACATACGCTGACACAGATAACACTGTACTTACGGTGACCGGCCGTGCGTATGATACCAATTACCATGTGCAGGCCAGAACGTATAAGACGGTAAACGGCAAAACCTACTATTCCGACTGGACGGTCAGTGCATTGGTCAAAACAGCCAAGGATCCAAATATACCGGCCGCTACATCGATTACGGCTGTAAAAGCTAACGAAAACGGCTTTGATGTGACGGTTTCCAAAGTGGCTGATGCATCGGGCTATGAAGTCCGCTATGCGACAAGGTCTGACTTTGGCAACGCGAAAACAAATACATACGCTGGCACAGACGAAACAGTACTTACGGTGACCGGCCGTGCGTATGACGCCAAATATAATGTGCAGGCCAGAACATATAAAACCGTTGGCAGCACAACGTATTATTCTGACTGGTCTGCCAGCCAAGAGGTCACCACAGTCTCGATGTACCCGAGCACGGTGTCTATCACCGGTGTAAAAGGCAATGGCAACGGTTTTGACGTAACGGTCTCCAAGGCCTCCAATGCCAACGGCTATGAGATCCGCTATGCGACCCGGTCTGACTTTGGCAATGCCAAAACGGACATGTTCGATGGCACGGATAAAACATCATTTACGATTGGTTACAGGGCATATGATGCAAAATACTATGTACAGGCAAGAGCGTATAAAACCGTCGATGGCGTCAAGTATTATTCTGCCTGGTCGGCCAGCGCGCAGGTTACTACAGCCCAAAATCCGAACACGCCTGCCGTAACTTCCATCACAGCTGTAAAGGCCAATGAAAACGGCTTCGATGTAACGGTCTCCAAAGTGGCCGATGCAACGGGCTATGAAGTCCGCTATGCGACAAGGTCTGACTTTGGCAACGCGAAAACGAATACATATGCTGGCACGGACGAAACAGTACTTACGGTAACGGGCCGTGCTTATGATGCCAAGTACTATGTACAGGCCAGAACGTATAAGACTGTTGGTACAACGACTTACTATTCTGACTGGTCCTCCAGCCAAGAGGTCACCACAGTCTCGATGTACCCGGGCGCTGTCTCCATTACGGGTGTTAAAGCGAACGGCAACAGTTTTGATGTGACCGTTTCCAAGGCTTCCAACGCTTCGGGTTATGAAGTTCGCTATGCAACCAGGTCTGATTTCAGCAATGCTAAGACAGATTCTTTCGACGGCACAGACAAAACGACATTCACCATCGACGGCAGAGCCTACGATGCAAAATATTATGTACAGGCCAGAGCCTATAAAACGATAGACGGTCAAAAGTATTATTCTGCCTGGTCGGCCAGCAAACAGGTCACTACGGAAGCAGATCCTTATCTTCCCGATACCACGTCCATCACCAGTGTGGCTGGTGTTGTCAATGGCTTTACGGTCAAGTGGAACGGTGTAGAAGGTGCATCCGGTTATGAAATTCAGTTCGCCACCAAGAGCGATTTCAGCAACGCCGCAACGCAGACGGCTGCCGGCGCAGACACTTCCATAACCATCACCGGCAGAGCGGGCGACGCCACATACTATGTTCGCGTAAGAGCGTTCAATACAGTCGGCGGCTCCAACCATTATTCTGACTGGTCTGCTACCAAAACCGTAAAAACGCTTTCCAGCTTTACGGACGATTTGAAGAAAGCCGGTTTTCCCGACAGCTATATTCCCGCGCTGGTAGAGCTGCATGAAGAACACCCGAACTGGAAGTTCGAAGCGTTTGTTACGGGGCTGGATTGGAATACGGCTGTAAAAGGTGAACGCAAATCGCATAACCAGCAGCTCATCCAGAAGTATTCGGGCAATGATGACCGCGGTTTCTACTGCACCTGTTCAGACTGCTACAAAAACGGAAACTATGTTATTCAGGAGGGCAGCACCTGGGTCTCTGCTTCGCAAAGCGCTGTAGAGTACTATATGGACCCGCGCAATTTCCTGGACGAACAGTATATTTTCCAGTTTGAGTCCACTTTTTACGATTCTAAGCAAACGGCAGCCGGTGTAGAGGCTATTTTGAAAGGCACTTGGATGTATAATTCCAAGATCACTTACAAAGATGCGGCCGGCAAGACCCAAACGATCAACAAAAAGTATTCTGAGGCGATCATGGAAGCGGCCAAGGACAGCGGTATGAGCGCTTACTATCTGGCTTCTAAGATCCGTCAGGAAGTCGGCGGCGCAACGGCTTCGGCCGGCGGCGCCAGCGGCACAAATTCTACTTACCCCGGCATTTATAATTACTATAACATCCGCGCCAATACCGGCGCATTGGATGGTTTGGCATGGGCTTCCTGGGATGGCTATTCTGCCAATACGACATGCCGTGTCCGTAAATCGCCTACAACCAGCAGTGCAGAACTGGTTATGATTTCGTCAGGCACGACGGTTCATGTAAAATCCGAAACCGGCAAGCAAAGTGACGGCTATACCTGGTATCAGGTCAGCGTTACATACAGAGGAAAAACGTATAACGGTTATATCCGTTCCGACCTGGTGGATTACAGCCGTACTGACACATACAACAGACCGTGGACCGACCCGTATAAGTCGATCTATTACGGTGCAAAGTGGATCTACAATAACTTCAAAGATCAGTTTACCGGTTACCTGCAGAAGTTTAATGTTAACCCGGATTCCGGTCAGCTGTACAGCCATGAATATATGGCAAACGTACAGGCGGCGGCGTCTGAAGCAGCAAGCGCTTACAAAGCGTATAAAGAAGCCGGCATTTTAGACGATGAAATCGTCTTCTCCATCCCGGTATTTAAGAATATGCCGTAACTTAAAAAAAGTCATTGAGAAAACTTCTCAATGACTTTTTTCTTGCAATAAACGAAAGCGCAGGCAAGGCCTGCGCTCAGCGTGTCAAAAAAGACGTAATGGGAATAATTATACCGCCTGACACGCTGAAAGACTGCCAAAAAGGCGAGCTGGATTTTGTATTTTGCGAGGGATCGCCGTACAAAGGTACTGCCTCCGAGCAAAAGACAAAAAGCGCAAAAACTGCACGGCTGTGCGGTTTTTGCGCTTTTAAAATGTTTAATTGCTTTTTAACGTGTTTTTCTGTTTGAAAAAAGCAATAAATTATTTTTCGATTTATTTTATTATATGCGCGGTCCGGCCGGCTTTTTCGACAGTCTCAGCGCAGGCATGGCCTGCGCTTTTTTTAAATGTGAATGTTATTGCATGTTTTCTTCCGGCGTCGGCAGGCTGCCGTAGAGTTTGCGTACGTTGGCAATGCGCTTCCAGGTGGCGGGGTGTGTGGCACCCAGGCTCAATAATGTGCGCCCAAAACGTTTCAGCCAGTTTTTGCCGCCTCTGTGCGCGTCCGGCAGGCGGTAAAAAAAGCCAAGCAGCCCGCGTGCATAACCCAGCTTGCAGGAAAATGCGTCGGCCTTGTATTCGCGGCTGCGGCTGGTGGCCGTCAGCAAAAGGTTGCCAAGTGCCGTCCAGGCGCTTTGCAGCACGCGCACCACAAAAATGGCAACGGCCGCAAGGATGAGCTCGGTCAGCGGTCCTTCTATGGCAGGGCTGTTAAAGCCCACTGTAAACAGCTGGATGCAGACCTGTACGATTTTTTCCGCCAGATACGCCAGCCACAAAATCACCAGAAAAAAATTGGTCATCCCGCCGGAAATGCTTACAGCCAGGTTCATGTCGGTGTCTTTGTGGGCCAGGTGGCCGAATTCATGCGCCAAAATGCCTTTGATCTCTTCGTCCGGCAGGGCAAGAAGCCCGCGTGTAATGCACACGCACCGCCGGCCGACCGCAAAAGCATTTGCCTGAGTGCTTTTTTGCATGTAAAGATGAATGTGCCCCGGAATCGAGGGCGCTGCACTGCGCGCGGCACGGGACACCTCGTCAAACAGCGGCTGGATCCTTTGCGCATGGTCCTTGTTTTTGATTTTGCGGCAGTGCAGGCGAAGCCGCAGCACCCATTCCCCAACGCGGCACAGCGAAAGGGCAAAAACAAGAATGTAAAATACGCACACGCTTCCCAGCACCATCCAATAATACCTGTCTCTTATACACATCTGACGCTGCCGACGAAGCTAGAAGTGTA
>ERZ1090878.793-NODE-798-length-15975-cov-10.463379_pt1 | contig 15975 bp, 15 predicted proteins | sample MGYA00478473_ERZ1090878 | MGnify/ENA primary metagenome ERZ1090878 (study PRJEB33644, sample SAMEA5815720) | chicken gut metagenome | biome: Chicken; feature: Gastrointestinal Tract; material: Caecum | place: Ireland | collected 2019-01-01 | study: A study of the... | reverse complement strand
TCGCATTTAACATAATGCAAAGATTATGAAAAAAGCGATTGTACTGCTGGGTCTGGCATCTGCGATGTCGGCCTTCACGGGTTGCTCCAAGGACGACGTTACGGAAAACGGCTGGTCAAACGAAACGAAAGGCAGGCGCGACAACACGCTGGTCGCAAAGATGGCCGGCGACGGGGGGGGACGCGCACGGCGATGGGCGACAAATCCGCCGTATGGAGCGCCGAAGACCGCATCGCCCTGTATGCTGACATAAGCTCTTCGGAACACTTTCTGCCTTTCGATATTTCGGACGCAGACGCCGGAACCGCGACAGCGGGTTTCACGCTCGATGCAAACTATCAGGACGGATGGGACAACGAAGATTACTATCCTCTGCGAGCCCCCGGCATAAACCAATGCGTAGCCGTCTATCCCTATGCGGCAGCATTCTACTACTCACCTTACAAGGATCTCGTGCGGCTGGGCGCAGCCATTCCCGCCGCGCAGCGGTACGTCGAAGGATCGTTCGACAACCTGTCGGTGCCGATGATCGCCACGAGCACGGAGAGTTACAAGAACGGCGTTTACATCTATTCGCCGATGACGTTCAAGTACCTCGCGGGCCTCATCCACCTGACGATGTCCGCCGCGGAACAGACCGAAATCGAAAAGATCGAGCTGACCGGCGGAGCCTTCGCCGGAAACGTGGTCGTGGAATTCTTAAAACAGGAACCGATGGACGAGGCATTCAAAACGGTGCTTCAGGGCGGAGACGGGTCCTTAGGCACGATCGAAGGCCCGGGCAGCCTCAAATTAGACGGCGCATCGCAGACCGTAACCATGCAGGGCCCGATCGCTCTTTCGTCCGCCCCGAGCAACGTCTATTTCTCCGTTCTTCCATCGGATTACAGCGGGCAGACCCTTACCTTCGAATTCACCCAGAGCAACGGTCTGCGAACCGAGAAATCGCTGGCCGGTCATCGGCTGAACGCAGGCGAGATCGCCCAGCTTCCCGCCTTCGTCTATCGCATTCCGTTCCTGCCGGAGGTAAACGTAACGCAAAAGGAAAACCATCTTCACGCGACGTGTACCGAGAACGATGCCGTTGAAAAATACACGGCCGAAATTCTGTACAACGGGACCGTCGTTCAGAGCATCTTGCTCGATCCGGAAACAGGCATAAACCTCGACATGCTGGAATTCGACGTACAGGCCCCGGGCAGGCAAACGCTCCAATTGACCGTCAAAGCCGAATTCAAGGACAAATCGGGCGTAGACGCCGTCTACACGCTTCCCGTCGATTTCAAGTACGACGTCAAACCGCAGGTTCCCGTCTTCACCTACCTGACGGACAAGAAGATGATTCAACTGTCAAATTACCAGTCCTACTGGAAGAAAATGGAATACGCCTTCCTGAAAAAGGCCGATGCGACCGCCGAAGATTTCAAGAGCGTCGCATTCACCACGGCGGAGGACGGCGTCATGAGTTATACGCTGGTGGAGAATCCGCCCACCGAAATCGGAGACTACACGTTAGCCGTGCGTACATGGCACGATCCGTCGGATGCCGCGAACGGCTATACGGAGGGTTACCATACTTTCTCGATCACTTCGCAGCTCCCGTCGGTCGCATTGCTCAACGAAGTCGCCGATTTCGGAGACCTCACCATCGAAAACTGGAGCGAGATAAAAAATGGTCTCGACGAAATCAAATATTTGGAGGTCTGCTGGGTCAAAGGCAAATCGGAAGATTTCGACAATCCTTTGAAAACCATCTACAGCGACACGGATGCCGCCTATTTCGAAGACAGCGGAGACATCTATTTCATCCACATCAAGAATGCGATCGGCGCCGAGGGGAAGGGGACCTACTCCGCACTCGTCAAAATATGGTACGACGACAGCGACCCCGACGGCTATATTTCGGCCTCCATGTCATTCTCTCTCTGACGGGGCTCTCCGCAAGACAAGAGGCTGTCCAACGAGTTTCGGACAGCCTCTCTCTTTTCACCTTCGTCTTTACTCCGATCCTATCCCCGCCGCACGAGCTTCACCACATTCTCGACATGGTGCGTGTGGGGAAACATGTCGACCGGCTGCACGCACGCCACGTCGTAGTCCGCCGCCAGCAGCGCCAGATCGCGAGCCTGCGTCGCGGGATTGCAGCTCACGTAGACGATGCGCTCGGGCGCGGCGCGCAGGATCACCCCGACGACGGCTTCGTCCACTCCCGCCCGCGGCGGATCGAGGATCACCACGTCGGGACGTCCGTTCGCCTCGACGAATGCGTCGGAGAGCACCTCCTTCATGTCGCCCGCATAAAACCGCGTGTTGCCGATCCCGTTGACGGCCGAATTGACCTCGGCGTCGGCGATCGCTTCGCGTACGTATTCGATGCCGATCACCCGACGGCACCGCGCGGCGCAGAAGTTGGCGATGGTACCCGTGCCGGTGTAGAGATCGTAGAGCACCTCGTTCCCCGTGAGACCGGCGAAGTCGCGCGCCACCTTGTAGAGTTCGTAGGCCTGCGCGGAGTTGGTCTGGTAGAAGGATTTGGGCCCCACCTTGAACTCCAGCCCCTCCATGCGCTCGACGATGTGGTCCTTGCCGCGGTAGCAGACCGCCGCGAGGTCGCCCGTCGAGTCGTTCCACTTGGTGTTGACCATGTACATGAGCGAGGTGATCTGCGGAAAAGCATCGGACAGATGGTCCAGCAGCGCTTCGATGCGCGGACGGTCGTCGGCCCCGAAGACCGCGACGACCATCACCTCGCCCGTCGAAGCGGTGCGGATCATCAGATTGCGCATGAGGCCCCGATGCTCGCGGGCGTTGTGGAACGTGTAGCCGCGTTCGATGCAGAAGCGTCTGGTTTCGAGCCGTATGGCATTCGACGGGTCGGGCTGGAGCCAGCAGCGACGGATGTCGAGCACTTTGTCGAACATGCCCGGAATGTGGAATCCGAGCGCCGGCTCCGGTGCGATGTCGCCTCCCCCGGCCACCTCCTCGTGCGTGAGCCAGCGGCGGTCGGCGAAGGTGTATTCGAGTTTGTTGCGGTAGAAGGTCGTCTGCGCCGAGCCCAGACAGGGCCGGATTTCGGGCAGAGCGACCTTGCCGATGCGCGCAAGCTGGTCGCGGACCTGTTCGGTCTTGAAACGCAGCTGTTCGTCATAGGGCAAATTCTGCCATTTGCAGCCGCCGCACACGCCGAAATGCTCGCAAAACGGCTCCGCGCGCAGGGGCGAACGGCGCACGTAGCGCACCGCGAAGCCCTCCATGAAGCGGCGGCGCTTCGAGCGGATCTGCACGTCCACCACGTCGCCCGGGACGGTCATCGGGACGAAGACCACCACGTCGTTCCAGCGACCCATCGCCTTGCCCTCGGCTGCGAGGGTCGTTATTTCGAGCCCCTCGATCAGGGGATAATTCGCTTTCTTTCGTGCCATAGTACCTCGGATTTCACCCGCAAAGGTAACAACAATCCCCCGTCCGGCCGCGGACGCCGCCCGCTTTTTCGTTTCATCCGCCCAAAAAACCGGCGGCGGACGCCGCCGAACGACGGGATGCGGCCTCCCGGCCGCCTCCTCGACCAACTTCTTCACCGGCACTCGGCCTTCAACCGCGCATCCGTCTCTCCTTGGCCCGCGTCCGCACGCTGCCCAGCCAGAACCCGAGCGCGAAGGGGACGCCGAGCACCACCGTCCCGAGCAGAATGAGCCATCCGACCACCTTGCCCACGAGCGACGGGACCCCGTCGAGCGTGGTGCGGATCGCATCGTCGGCCGCAGCGTGCAGCTCGCGCACGAGCGTCTCCCGTTCGACCGAAACGTAGCGCTGCAACTCGTCGCGCTGGCGGTCGAAATTGAAAAACGCATGGTCCACCGAGGCGTTCATCGTACCGATGAGGCTCTGCACCTGTTCGTTCAGCGAACCGACCACGGCATCGGAAATCTGCGGGATGTGCTCCATCACGAGGACGATCCGCCGGAAGTTGCGGTCGAGGCTGTCGAGCTGACGGCCGATCTGCGTCCGGACGCTGTCCTGCTCCAGCCTCAGTTCGAGCAAATCCTTCGACCACCCCAGCGAAGCGGCCATCTGCTGGGTCTGTCCGCCCACGCGGTCGCTCATGTCGGCGAGCACCTCCGAAATCGACCCCGCGGCATAGGCGTGCTCCACGCCGTTGGCCTTCAGAAAACGCACCCACGCCAAGGTCGTATTGGCCGGCTCCACATCCGCCTCGGCCGGAGGATTCGCCGCCATGTACTCACCGACGAAACGGCTCATCAGCGCATAGCGGTCGGCCGCGAGCACGTCGCGGGCCAGCGTATCCACACGCCCGGCGAACCGCTTCGCGGCCGCCCGCGCCAGCGGGCTGTACGCCCCGAAGAGCAACGAGTCGGGCGCCGCGGCGAACGCCTCGTCCATGCGGCGGCACAGAATCCACGTATCGGCCAGCGACACCTCGGGAATGGGCTGCATGGCGGCCGACACGGCCGCCCGCGTGGCCTGTATCTTCCAGCGGATCGTCCGCATCTTGATTCGCGGATCGGGCGTCGCCGCAGCGATGGAGTCGGCCGCGCGCACGATTCCGTCCGACAGATCGTAGTAGAAGCCGCGGGTCATCAGACGCGCTTCGACATCCTCTTTCGGCAGCGGATCGCCCGTGTCGATATGCAACTTCAGCAGGGAACACCCCGCCAGTGCGGCGGCCGCAGTCAGCGCGGCGGCAATTTTCGCAAACAACAGTCTCATAAGCTCCGATCTATACGAAGGCAACCGCCTTCGGAGCGTAAAGGTAGCAAATTCCCGCAAAAAGCACTATCTTTGCATGCACTATTCGGGCGTTTTCGACGAGCTGCGCGCAATCCGGACCTGCCGGGAGGGGGCCAGACGAGAAAACGGCCCGGGAAACAGAACGTTTCACGCTAAATCAACGGACCATGAAAACAGCTTGCCTGACCTTCAACCCCATACAGGAGAACACCTATGTCGTCTGGGACGACACGCTCGAATGCGTCGTCGTCGACGCCGGAAACTCCACGGAGCGCGAAAACGCCGCCCTGCGGAACTTCATCGAACAGCACGGACTGAAGCCCGTCGCGGCGGTCAACACCCACGGACACTTCGACCACGTGCTCGGAGTGGAGTGGCTCAGGCGCACCTACGGCATCCCCTTCGCCCTCTCGTCGAAGGACCGATTCCTGCTCGACGGAGCCGAGGCGGGCAGCACAGTCTACGGCGTGAAGGTCGGCGCCATGCCTTCGGTCGACCTCGACCTCGACGAGGAGCCCGAAATCCGCTTCGGGCGCACGTCATTGCAGGTCATCCCCACTCCGGGGCACACGCCCGGACACGTCTCGCTCTACGAACCGGAGTCGAAGACGCTCTTCACGGGCGACACCCTCTTCCGCGAAAGCATCGGCCGCACGGATCTGCCGGGCGGCGACTACTCGTGGATCATGCGCTCGATCCTCGACCGGATCGTACCCCTCGGCGAGGAGGTGCGCATCTGTCCGGGCCACGGCCCCGAGTCGACCATCGGCCACGAACTGCTCTACAACCCGTTCATCGTCGAGGTGCTCAACGACGAAGTGAACTACCGGAACTGATCCTGCACCGAAACGTCCGACCCATGAAAAACCTCCTCGTCTGTCTGGCTCTGCTGCTCGTCTGCGCCGCTCCGTCTCCGGCCGAAGCGAAAACCCCGCCGTCCGCGGCGGAAGCCGCACGGCAGGTCGCGGCACTCCTCGACGCCGGCGACTGCCTGACGCTGCAGGAAATGCTTCCCGCCCTGCGGGACTCGCTGCCACCGCCGCTCGCACTTCTCTCGGATGCGCTCACGGCCCATCACGGAGGTCGTTTCGCCCGAAGCAACGAAGCCATCGCCCGTCTGGACGAATATGCGGAGGAGCTGGGACCGGAAACCCTGCTCGGCATGCGGAGCCTCGCCATCCACAACTTTCGGGCGCTCGACGACTATGCGGGCGCCTCCCGGGCGATCCGCGCCCTGATCGGGCAGCTCCCGGACGGCGCCGCCGAAGCGCGGCGTTCGCTCGAAGCATTCGACCGCTGGATGTCGGCCCTCGCTGCATGGCCCGCGACGACGCTCCGGCGGCCGGCGGCGGAGACCGCGATTCACGCGGAGCTCCGCAAAGTAGGCCGCGGCGAACACCTGCTCGTCGAAGCGGAAGCGAACGGCTGCACCGAACCCTTCATCTTCGACACGGGATGCAGCGGCAGCAACTTCCTCACCCTTCGGGCCGCCCGACGGCTCGGCGTGCGCATCGTCGCCGATTCGGTACCCGTTACGGGCATGACCACCTCCTACGTCCGGATCGGCGTGGCGGACTCGCTGCGCATCGGCGAACTGCTCGTCCTGCACCCCACGTTCCTCGTCGCCCCCTCCATTTCGGACAACGGCGAAGAGGGGTTGGCGGAGGCCGTGCTGGGATCGGACGTCATCCGCGCCATGGGCGAGGTGCGCATCGAAGCGCGGAACGGCTGGATCGTCCTGCCCGCGGAGCCTTCGCCGGAGCCCCCCTCTCCGAATCTCGGGTTCGACGGCGGGCAATACCACCTCTACTGCACGCATAACGGCGAGCGGCTCCGCCTCCATTTCGACACGGGCAACGTGAAGAGCACCCTCTCGTCCCGCTATTACGACAGACACCGCCGCGCCGTGCGCCGTGCCGGCCGCCGCACGACCTCCACGCAGGGCGGTTTCGGCGGCATCCGCGAACTCGAAGTCCGCATCCTGCCGCATATCACGCTCTGCTGCGGCGCACGGCCCGTTACGCTCCGCGACATCGCCGTAACCCTGCGCGGCAAGGAGATGGACGCGCAGCGCGGCAATGAAGACGGGTCGCTGGGCGTGGATTTCCTCACGGCCTGCGACGCCGTCGTCATAGACCTCGGCCGCATGTTCGTCCGCACCGAATGACCGCCTATGAAGACCCTCCTGCATAAAATCCTCTACAAGACCCTGCCGCTCGAAGGTTACCTGCACACGGTGAGCCGCCTCTTCTTCCTCGCCTATCGCCTCGGCATCGGCCGCCGCGCCGCCGCCACGGAATACGTCTACCATCTGCCGCAACTCGTCCGTGCGGGCGACGTCTGCATCGACATCGGCGCCAACCTCGGCTACTACGCCCGTCCGCTCTCCGAACTCGCGGGTCCCGCGGGCAAGGTCTACGCCGTGGAGCCCGTGCCGCCGATCCTCGCGGTCCTGCGCCGCAACCTCCGCCGATGTCGCAACGCCGAGATCCTCCCCTTTGCGCTCGGCACCGAGGACCGACCGATCCGCATGGGCAACGACTCAGCACGGACGACAGGCTATTTCGGTACCGGTCAGAACTTCGTGAACGACACGGACCGCCCCGCAGCAGTGGAGTTCACGGCCCGGATGCGTCGCGGCAGCGCGCTTTTCGGATCGCTCGAACGGCTCGACTTCGTCAAATGCGACATCGAGGGCTACGAGACGGTCGTCCTCGAAGAGCTGCGCCCCCTGCTCGCCCGCTTCCGCCCCACGGTCCTCTGCGAGACGGGCGGCGACAACCGCCCGCGGATCGTCCGCCTCTTCACCGATCTGGGCTACGACTGCTTCACGCTCGACCGCGGCCGCGAAGTGCCGCTCGCGCCCGAGAGCACCAAAGACATCATATTCCGCCCCCGACAAACATCCCGATCATGCGCATAGACATCATCTCTTCCGTTCCGGAGCTGCTCGCATCGCCCCTCAACGAATCGATCCTCAAGCGCGCACAGGCCAAAGGGCTCGTGCGGATCGTCGTCCACAACCTGCACGACTACGCCCACGACCGCCGCAAGACCACCGACGACTACCCCTTCGGCGGCGAGGCGGGCATGGTGATGAAGCCCGAGCCCGTCTTCGAACTGGTCGAGAAACTGCAAGCCGAACGCACCTACGACGAGATCATCTACACCTCGCCCGACGGCGTACGCTACGACCAGCGCGAGGCCAACCGCCTCTCGACGCTCGAAAACATCGTCATCCTCTGCGGCCACTACAAGGGGATCGACCACCGCATCCGCGAACACCTCGTAACGCGCGAAATCTCCATCGGCGACTACGTTCTCACGGGCGGCGAGCTGGCCGCCTGCATCATCGCCGACTCGGTGGTGCGGCTCGTCCCCGGCGCCATCGGCGACGAAGCCTCGGCCCTCACGGACTGTTTCCAAGACAACCTGCTGGCGCCGCCCGTCTACACGAGGCCCGCGGAGTTCCGCGGCTGGCGGGTGCCCGACGTGCTGCTGTCGGGCAACTTCGCGCAGATCGAAAAGTGGCAGGACGACGAGGCATGGGAGCGCACCCGCCGCCTGCGGCCCGACCTGCTCGAAGAGTAGCCGACGAATGCTCTCCCGAAGTGCAAAGTTCCGTTCAACAACACCGAAACCGATGAAATACTACCTCATAGCAGGCGAGCCCTCGGGCGACCTGCACGGCGCGAATCTGATCGAAGGGCTGAAAAAAGCCGACCCCGAAGCCGCATTCCGTTTCTGGGGCGGCGACAAGATGGCCGCTGCCGGCGGTCGCCGGAACCTCGTGAAACACTACCGCGAAACCTCGTTCTTCGGAATCGTGCAGGTCCTGCGCAACCTCGGGACCATCCGCCGCCAGATGCGCGAATGCAGGGACGACGTGGCGGCCTACGGTCCCGACGTGCTGATCCTCGTGGACTACCCCGGCTTCAACATGAAGATGGCCCGCTGGGCCCACGGGCAGGGCCTCCGCGTATTCTACTACATCGCCCCGAAGGTCTGGGCATGGCGCGAGCACCGCGTGAAGGCGATCCGCCGCTATGTGGACCGCCTGTTCGTCATCTTTCCGTTCGAAACGAAGTATTTCCCTGCGAAGGGCATACGTCCGGTCTTCGAGGGCAATCCGCTCGTCGACGCCATCGAGGCGCGGCGGCCGTCGCTCCCCTCGGGCGAAGCGTTCCGGCGCGAGCACGGACTCGACCGGCGCCCGATCGTCGCCCTGCTGGCCGGCAGCCGCAAGGGCGAGATCCGCGACAACCTGCCGCTGATGGCGGCGCTGGCTCGCAAGTTCCCCGACCGCCAGTTCGTCGTCGCGGGCGTCTCGTGGCTCGACCGCTCGCTTTACGAACCTTATCTCGCGGACAGCGGCATACGCTACGTTTGCGACCGGACCTACGAAACGATCCACGCGGCCGAAGCCGCCGTGGTTACGTCGGGCACGGCGACCCTCGAAACGGCTCTGCTGGGCATCCCCGAAGTGGTGGTCTACCGCACGCTGTGGCTTCAGGTCAAGCTCCGGCCCTACGTGCTGAAGGTGCCCTACGTCTCGCTGGTGAACCTAAACCTCGGGCGCGAATCGGTGCGCGAGATCATCCAGTCGGACCTCGACATCGCACGGGCCGAACGCGAACTGAGGGCCATCGTCGCCGGAGGCGCCGGAAGGGCCAAGATGCTCGCCGATTTCGACGAGCTGCGCAGCATCATCGGCCCGGCCGGCGCCAGCGACCGTTTCGCGCGGCGGATGGTGGAGGAGTTGTCGAGGTACGAAAAATAAACCGGCAGCAATGGGCGTACACTACCTGATCTCCGGTCTGCTGCTGCTCGTCGCGGCACTCGTCTACCTGCGCCCGCAGTCGATCCCGACGCTGCGCCACTATCCGAAGGAGCGGCTCGCGAAGGTCGATCTTCGGCGGGTGCGCCGCACGGGCTCGCTCGGAATGTTGGCGCTCGCGCTCCTGATCGGGCCGGGAGCCTGCCTGCTGCACTGCACGGGAGTCGACGAGACGACGCTGACCGTGCTCGGATGGATCGTGCTGCCGGTCGGCACGATCGCGATCGCCGCACGGATCGAAACATACAATAAAAACAGATGAGAGGCCGGAAGACGCCCGTCATCATGCAGCGGCAGTCTGTCTGCGGCTCCCCATTCCGACGCCGATCGCGGGCGCCGCATACGCATCGCTGAAATACGACGTCAAAAACCGCAAAAAACGCAAGTCATGACGATACGTCCCGAACGGCCGGAGGAGTTTCCGGCGATTCACCGCCTCGTCGAGGAGGCTTTCCGCACGGCGAAGGTCTCCGACGGCAAAGAGCAGGATTTCACCGATCGCCTGCGGACGGCCGGCGGTTACATTCCCTCTCTGGCTCTCGTCGCCGAAGAGGAAGGGCGCCTGATCGGCCACACGATGCTGACCCGCACGACGCTCCGCGACGGAACGCCCGTCCTGCTGCTGGCCCCGCTTTCGGTCGTCCTCGACTGCCGGAGCCGGGGCATCGGCGCGGCACTCGTCCGCGAAGCGCTCCGCAAGGCCTGCGGCCGGGAGGAACAGGCCGTCGTGCTGGTGGGCGACCCGGCCTACTACGGACGGTTCGGCTTCCGGCGGAGCACGGAGCTGGGCATTCGGAACACGAACGGCATTCCCGACGAGTACGTGCAAGTGCTGGAGCTCGTACCGGGAGCACTCGCCGGCACTCATACGACCATCGCATTCGAAGAGCCATGAAAATCATCTGCATCGGCCGCAACTACGCGGCGCACATCGACGAACTGTCCCGCGGGACGGGCGGCGGCACCGCACGCCCCGCCGCTCCGGTCTGGTTCCTCAAACCCGACACGGCGCTGCTGCGCAACAACGATCCCTTCTACATTCCCCGCTTCTCGCAGGAGGTGCACTACGAGTGCGAACTCGTGGTGCGGATCGACCGCGTCGGGAAGTGCATCGAAGAGCGTTTCGCCCACCGCTACTACCACGAGGTAGGTCTGGGCATCGACTTCACGGCCCGCGACCTCCAGCGCGAGGCCGTCGCCGGCGGGCTGCCGTGGGAAGCGGCCAAGGCATTCGACCGCTCGGCGGCCGTCGCCCCGCTGTTCGTACCGCTCGCAGAGCTGGGCGGCGAGGTGCAGAACCTGCACTTCGAGCTCGCAGTCAACGGCCTCACGCGGCAGTCGGGTTTCACGGGCGAAATGCTCTTCGGCGTCGACCGCCTCATCGCCCACGTCTCGCAATTCCTCACGCTCCGCATGGGCGACCTGCTCTTTACGGGTACGCCCGCCGGAGTGGGGCCCGTTCGTGCGGGCGACAACCTGCGCGCCGCACTCGAAGGGCGCACGCTGCTCGACTTCGACATCCGCTGAGCGCCGCCGCATTCGCCGCGCCGCCTCCCCGCGAGGCATGCATCCGGCCTCCGCGATCCGGCAGCGTCCGAGAACCGATCCGGCAGCACGCGCCGCTGCGAACGATGCAAAACCGTACCGAACGAAAACAAGACGAAATACTATGCTTCTGCACGAAAAACTCGCCCCCTACCGCCTCATGCTGGCCTCGCAGTCGCCCCGCCGGCGGGAACTGCTCGCCGCCTGCGGCCTGCCGTTCGAACTCGCACCGAAATACGACTGCGAAGAACGCTACCCGCCCACGCTGCCCGCCGAGGAGGTGCCGCTCTACCTCGCACGCCTCAAGAGCGACGCCTATCCCCATCCCCTCGCGCCGCACGAAATTCTGCTCACGGCCGACACGGTGGTCGTCTCGGAAGGCGCCGTGCTGGGCAAGCCCCGCGACCGCGACGACGCGGCCGCGATGCTCCGGCGCCTCTCCGGCGCGACGCACACGGTCGTCTCGGGCGTTACGCTCCGCACCGCGGAGCGCAGCCGCTCGTTCGGCGCACGCACCGACGTCCGCTTCCGGCCCCTCGCCGGCGAGGAGATCGCCTACTACCTCGACACCTTCCGACCCTACGACAAGGCCGGCTCCTACGGCATACAGGAGTGGATCGGATATGCCGCCATCGAACGCATCGAAGGCTCGTTCTACAACGTGATGGGGCTGCCGGTGCAGAAACTCTACGTCGAACTGAACGAATTTCTCGGATAATCCGACGGAATTCCGTATCTTGCACGACAGAATCCGCAACCCCGCTCCGACCGCACTCCGCGCGCATGCGGGAATGTGCCGAAGCGATTAAACGACTGTAAAACACCAAACCCATGAAACGCACACTGTTCGCCGTACTCTGTACGCTGCTCGCACTGCCCGCTCTCGCAGACGAGGGCATGTGGCTCCCGAGCCTCATCCGATCGCGCATCGGGGACATGCGCTCCAAAGGATTCCGCCTCACGGCCGAAGACATCTACTCCGTCAACCGCGCCTCGATGAAGGACGCCGTCGTTTCGTTCGGCGGCTTCTGCACGGGCGAGCTGATCTCCGAACGCGGGCTCCTGCTCACGAACCACCACTGCGGCTACGACGCCGTGCAGGCGTTGTCGAGCGTCGACCACGACTACCTCACGCACGGATTCTGGGCCATGTCCGCGGCCGAGGAGCTGCCGGCCGAGGGGCTCTTCGTGCGCTTTCTGGTGCGCATGGACGATGTAACGGACCGCATCGCGGCGGGCGAAACCGCCGAGCGGATCATCGCCGAAGCCGAGAAGGAGGGCCCCAACTACCGCGCGACGGTCGAGCAGATGTACTACGGCAACCAGCAGTTCCTCTTCGTCTACCAGCAGTTCGACGACGTGCGGCTGGTCGGCGCGCCGCCCTCGTCGATCGGCAAGTTCGGCGGCGACACCGACAACTGGATCTGGCCCCGCCACACGGGCGACTTCTCCCTGTTCCGCATCTATGCCGGTCCGGACAACCAGCCGGCGGCCTACTCGCCCGAGAACGTCCCCTACCGTCCCCGCCGCCACTTCGCCGTCTCGACCCGCGGCGCCGAGGAGGGAGCCTTCACGATGATCTACGGCTTCCCGGGCAACACCCAGCAATACGTCCTCTCCGATGCGGTCGAATACGCGCAGAAAATCTCCGATCCGACCAAAATCGCCATCCGCACCGCAAGGCTCGATCTGATCGGCCGGGCGCAGGAGACGGACCCTGCGCTGCGCATCTTCTATGCGGCCCGCCACGCCAACATCGCCAACGCATGGAAAAAGTGGCAGGGCGAAGTGCTGGGCCTCGAACGGCTGCGGACCGCCGAGCGCAAACGCGCCTATGAAACCGCGTTCGAAGCGTGGGCCGCCGACAAACCCGAATACCGCGACGTCGTGCGCGAGCTGAAGGCCGAATACGCCCGCATCATCCCGATCTTCTTCAACCTCGAAGTCCTCTCCGAGACCCTCCGCACGCTGCCGATGCCCTATCCCGAAGCGGAACGGACCGATCCGCTCTTCGCAGCGCGCCGCCCGACCGAACGGGCGCTCTGGCGGCTCGCCGTGGGCGAATACGCCTCCCTCTGCCAAGGCGACCGCCTGCTGCCCGCCGTGCGCGAAGGCATCCGGCGCGCAGGCGGCGCCGAAGCCTATGCCGACCATCTGTTCGCCCTCGCGGCGGACGATCCCGCGAGCGAAGAGCTCGCCGCACTCGAAAGGGACATACGCCAGAACGTCGGCGAACTGACCGCCGCACTCGGACTGCGCCGCCTGCGCAATCTCGGCAGCGCCCGTCTGGAGGAGCTCTACAAGACCTACATGCGCGGATTGCAGGAGTGGGACACCGGGCGTGCCTTCTTCCCCGACGCCAACTCCACGCTCCGCGTATCCTACGGCACCGTGGCCGGCTACCGCTATGCCGACGGCGAGCGCCACAAAGCGCTCACGACCCTCGACGGCATCATCGCCAAGGACGATCCGACGGTCTACGACTACGACATTCCGCAAGCCCTGCGCGACCTCTACGCCTCGAAAGCCTACGGCCGCTGGGGCACCCAGATCGAAGGCCGGCGCACGGTCCCCGTCTGTTTCCTCGCCACGAACCAGACCACGGGCGGCAACTCGGGTTCGCCCGTGCTGAACGGGCGCGGCGAACTCATCGGCGTCAACTTCGACCGCACGTGGCGCTCGACGATGAGCGATCTGGAGTTCGATCCCGAGATTTGCCGCAACATCGCCGTCGACATCCGCTACGTGCTCTTCGTCATCGACCGCGTGGGAGGCGCGGGCTATCTGCTCGACGAGATGACGCTGCGGAAGTAGCAGCCGCCGAAAGGCGTCTGCAACCGACGAAAAAAGAGATTCGGCCGGGGAGGCTCCGCACCCGATACGGACAGAATCCGCACGGAATGAAGCGAGAAATCCGATTTTTTTCACCGGATATTTTGCAGAAACCGAAATAGTATCTATATTTGCACTCCCGAAGTCCTTATTCGGGAACGCAAGCCCAGGTGGTGAAATTGGTAGACACGCTACTTTGAGGGGGTAGTGAACGTTTAGTTCGTGCAAGTTCGAGTCTTGTCCTGGGCACAGATAGGGGCCGTCTAACAAGCCCCAAAAATCGGAAATCACCCCTGCCGGAATTCATTCTGACAGGGGTGAAATCGTTGAAATCGGACTTGTCAGACAGCCCCTTCGCTTTTCCCGGCGCGGAGCAGGAGGCACCTGCATCATTTACCCCTGAATCCGGCCGCCTCCGAAGACCGAACTCTCCGGCGCTTCTTTCGTCGGCAGGACCGGAGCGCCGCGCCGCATCTGCGCCCACGGTTCCGCCGCATCCTGCGTCCGGTCGGACCGCAAATCGGGTCCAAGGGAAAACGATGCCTCCCAACTCCTCTCGACGGGTCGTCAGGCCGATGTCGATTCCGCAGCCCCCTCTCCAGCGGGTTTCACGGCTTCGTTTCCCGGGATTGCTCCAACCGCATCGGACCGTTGTCCGCCTCCCGATTTCACTCCTCCGGCACCGGCTCCGCCAGCAGCTCTTTCAACTTCCCGACGATCTCGGGAATCCCGACTTCGCTCGTGTCGAGCGCCAGCTTGTCGGCAAGCGACGAGCTGTAGGCGGCCACCTCCTTTTTCGTTACGCCGTGCCACAGCGGAAGAATGACCTTCACGCCGTCGATCTCACGGGCCACCATGCCGTTCAGCTCGTAATCGGGCCAGTTCTTTTTCATGAAGTTGCGGGATATGACCACGATGCCGTATCTCGAATTGGCCAATCCGTGATCGATTTTCCTGCGGAGGCTGTCCCCGAGCTTCAGTTCGGATTCGTCGTACCAGACCCGGCATCCGGCCGCCTTGAGCGCTTCGGCCAGCGGACGGACAATGGCTTGTTTGTCCTCCGAGGCGTGGGAGATGAAGAAGTCGTATTTTTTACCCCTATTATTTTCGTTCGGACGCTCCGCGGGCGGCGTCCGCCCTTCGACCACATCCACTTCGGCCGGAGTGAGTCCGTAGAGGTCGTAGACCATCCGGTCGATTTCAGCTTCGAGGGCCGAGGTGTCGGCGGCGGGGTTCTCGCGCTTGGCTTCGAGAATCCGATCGACAAGGGCGATAAAAGGTTGCTGGTTTTCAGCAATTTTAATCGGTAAAAGTTCCAAATCAGACATCAAAATCTGCGGAAAACCTTGCTGATTCGTAATAAACAACTGATGATTATAATAATCTAACAATCTTGAATTAAGAAGACTTATTAAATATCTATTCGAGACATTTGTTGTGGTCGACCAGCACGAATATAATGTACTTTCTGTAAGTGCTGGGACTTCAAGAAACGCACAACATAAAGCGTCTCCTGTGCGTCGAATAAGAATTCTTGGAACTTGCTGATGTTTAGACAACTTTTTTGTACCTCCAATGATCGATAAATTTTTATAATCCGTATGATTTTGTGATTTAACAACCCACTTAGAAATATTTTTCCCCAGCAAGAATATATCTGGCAAATTCCTTTTTTCTGAAAAAATACATTGAGACCGGTTCTTAACGACCATCCCCTTGAAAATAGTAGTTAGTTCGGCGAGCGGAGTTGCACCACTTGAAACTTTAGATAAGATTGGATTATGGGTTTCGACAATCTCTTTCAGATGATAATTAGAATCAAAATGGTATTTTTTTGTAATCGAATCATCATGTTGCTTACGATAAACAAAAATTAAACTACCCGTTACCGCATTTTCAAAAACATAATCCGTGAAAGTAACAGTTATCAATGTATTACCATACATCGACATAACTCCGGTACAACCTTCATAACTTCTCGTTTTGAACAAGCCTTCTGGGATAATATATGC